>Ga0310120_10000183_pt1 | contig 51543 bp, 39 predicted proteins | sample CB27_AW_983_MG_FD_203506 | JGI IMG/M metagenome (GOLD analysis project Ga0310120, IMG submission 203506) | Marine microbial communities from Western Arctic Ocean, Canada - CB27_AW_983 | ecosystem: Environmental > Aquatic > Marine > Oceanic | place: Canada: Western Arctic Ocean | collected...
CGTCTGAAGGAGTTGCTTCGAGCGGCCTGGGTGTAATTGTGGGATGGGACGGGCGCACAGCCTGCTCCATGATGTAGACTTTTCGACGACCGTGAAAATCCAATCGGCCACATTCGAGCTTGGGGCTGTCAGCCTCGACGGCTGTCCGGAGTCGAAGCTTCCTGAGTTCGCCTTCATCGGACGCTCCAACGTCGGCAAGTCGTCGCTCCTAAACCTTCTCACCAGGGAGTCTGCGCTCGCCCGGGTCTCGGGCCAGCCCGGCCGTACCCGCGAGATTAACTTCTTCACCATCAACAAGGCGTGGAGCCTCGTGGACCTTCCTGGCTACGGCTACGCCAAGGCCTCGTTCGCCGATCGGGACCGCTTCCACGACCTCGTCTCCGATTACCTTCGCGAGCGCATGAACCTCTGCTGCGCCTTCGTCCTGATCGACGCCCGTCACTCGCCCCAGAAGATCGATCAGGAATTCGTCCGCTGGCTGGTCGACAGCAGCATTCCCTTCGCCCTGGTCTTCACCAAGGCGGACAAGGTGAAGCCCAACGTGGTTAAGAAGAACATCGCCCTCTTCACGGAAGCCATGTCCGAATGGAGTGAGGGCACACCGCACATTTTCACCACTTCGGCGGTGGAGGGAAATGGTCGCAAGGAGCTCCTGAGATTCATTGGCGAGGCAATTGAGGAGTAGAGTCGGAAGGTCGCAAGTCGGTGGACGGCTGAAGTCGTCACTCCAGCGCGGGGAACACTTTCTTGGTTGTTGCGCGCCTCACCAGGGCGGAGAATCAATCTGTGAAACGCCTTTTGTTCTCTACCTTGCTCCTTTTCGGGGGCCTGTGCTCCGTTCTTTCCGCCGAGCAGCCCGTGTCTTCTGCCGGCGAAAAGTTCTCCTTTGTCCAGATGTGCGACACCCAGCTCGGGATGGGCGGCTATGAGCACGACGTGAAGACCTTCACGCTGGCCGTGGATCAGATCAACAAGATGAAGCCCGACTTCGTGGTGATTTGCGGAGATCTCGTCAACAAGGCCGATGAAAAGTCATGGGCCGACTTCAACCGGATCAAGGCCGGCTTTGTCATTCCGTGTCACTGCGCGGCCGGGAATCACGATGTCGAAAACGTGCCGACTGCCAAGTCGCTCAAGCTCTACCGGGAGAAGGTGGGCAAGGACTACTTCGCGGTGGAGCACAAGGGATTCACCTTCGTGATCGCCAACACCCAGCTCTGGAAAGCGCCCCTCAAGGGTGAATCCGAGAAGCACGATGCCTGGTTTGTGGAGACCCTCAAGGTGGCGAAGGCGAAGGGGCGGCCCGTGGTTGTGGTGGTTCACTATCCTCTCTTTCTCCAGAAGCCCGACGAGAAGGAAGCCTACTTCAATCTCCCTGTCGCCAAGCGGATGGAGCTTCTCAAACTCTGCGAAGAGAACGGGGTGGTGGCCTTCCTGGCCGGTCACACCCACAAGCTGATCGTGAATGATTACAAGGGCATCCAGCTCGTCAACGGGGAGACCACCAGCAAGAATTTCGACAACCGGCCGATGGGATTCCGGTGGTGGGATGTCGGCTCAGATCGGAAGATGAAACACCGCTTCGTGGAGCTGGTGGGGATGGGCAAGAAGTGACGGACTGAAGATTGGAATTACCATTTGGGCCAATTGCCGTCGGATTCCGGGCATGCCGCTCAAGCCTTCTGCAATCCTATATGCTTTCGTGCTTTGCGCGACGATCGCCGGCGCCGCGCCGCGGACCAATGTTCTCCTGTTCACCGCGGATGATCTGCAGGCCGAATCTCCGGGAGTTTTTGGGAGCAAAGTCCCGGATCTGACGCCCAACCTCGATCGCTTCGCTGCGGAGGATATGCTCTTCAACCGTGGGCACGTGAATGTCGCCATCTGTGCTGATCGACTCGCGCCATCCTCCCCAGCGGATCGATCTCGAATTTGTGCAGTGGCTGGTAGAGGGAGCGGTGCCGTTCGCGCTGGTCTTTACCAAGGCCGAGAAGAGCAGGGCCTCGACGCTGGGGAAGAACGTGACGCTTTTTCTGGACGCGATGCAGGGCTAGGCATCCACGGCCGCTGCATCGGATGGATTAAGCGGCCCTCTTCAAGCGAGCACGCCCTTTACAATCTTTCCATGCACATCGGTGAGGCGGAACTGCCGTCCCTGGTAGCGGAAGGTCAGCCGCTCGTGGTCGATGCCGAGGAGGTGGAGGATGGTGGCATTGAAGTCGTGAACGTGAACGGGATCACGTGCGATGGCATAGCCAAGTTCATCAGTCGCTCCGTGGACATGGCCGGCCTTGCTGCCCCCGCCCGCCATCCACACGCTATAGGCGTCCTTGTGGTGATCGCGCCCGGCCTTGGAGCGCTTGGTGCCGTCTCCGGTTGTGCCCTGGGCCATGGGCGTGCGCCCGAACTCAGCGCTCCAGATCACCAGGGTGTCGTCGAGGAGGTCGCGCTGCCTCAGGTCCCTGATAAGAGCTGCAATCGGTTTATCGACCTGCCTGGTCTTGTTGGGGAGATTATCAAAAACCGCACCATGATGGTCCCAGCCCTGGTCGAAAAGCTGGACAAAACGCACGCCGCGTTCCACCAGCCGCCGGGCCAGCAGGCAGTTATTGGCAAAGGACGTTTTCCCCGGTTGCGTACCGTACATCTCGTGGATGCGTTGGGGTTCGCTCGCGATGTCCATCAGTTCCGGGACGCTGGTCTGCATGCGGTAGGCCATCTCATACTGGCTGATCCTGGTGGCGATCTCGGGATCGCCCACGTCGTCGAGAGCGGCCTGATTGAGGTTGTTCACCGTGTCCACTACCAGCTTGCGTTCCTTGGCGGAGACCCCCTTCGGGTTGGAGAGATAGAGGACCGGGTCGCCCTTTGAGCGGAACTGGATGCCTTGGTGGATGGTAGGCAGAAATCCACTTCCGAAGGCGCTGTTGCCTGCGCCCAGAACCTGGCCGGTGATGAGAACCACGAACCCGGGAAGGTTCTCGTTTTCGCTGCCAAGGCCGTAGCTCACCCACGAACCGATGCAGGGCCGGCCGAAGCGCTCGAACCCCGTGAGCAGAAACATCTGGGAGGGGGCATGGTTGAACTGGTCGGTGTGTAGCGTCTTGATCAGGCAGAGTTCGTCCCCCACCTCCTGCAGGTGGGGGAGGAGGTTGGACATCTCGATCCCCGACTGTCCGCACTTCTTGAAGGCGAATTGGTCCTCTCTGGGAGTCCCCAGGAGATTGGGGTGCTCGCGGATGAAGGCCAGTTTGGTGGTATCGAAGAACTCATCCGGGCACAGTTGCCCGTTTCGCTTCTGGAGCTCCGGCTTGTAGTCGAAGAGGTCGAGGTGGGAGGGCGAACCGACCAGGTGAATATAGATGACGTGCTTGGCGCGTGGAGCGTGGTGGAGTCCAGTCTTTGCCCCTGCAGACTCCCCATTTACCAGTGATGACAGGGCCGCAGATCCGAAGCCATAGCCCGTCCTCTGCAGGAAGAGGCGGCGGGTTTCGGTCTGGAGCGGGGTCGGGATCATTTCTCAATAACGAGAGGGTCTGGTCTGAATCCTAATTCCTCGTGATCGTCTCATCGAGGTTCAGGAAGGCATTGGCGACATAGAACCAGGCTGCCAACTCGGGGCGGTTCCTGCTTCTGGGCCGATAGGCGAAACTGGAATTGGAGAGAAGCGCTTCAGCTTCGTTGGGATTCTGCTGGAAGTGTTTGAGGCGATCCCGGAGGAGATTGTCCACGATCTTCAGTTCCCGGTCACTGGGGCTACGGGCGAGGACAAGGCGAAAGGCATGGTGGATGCGTGTTTCAGGTGAACCGGCCTTCTCGAGGATGCAGTCCGCCAGGGCGAGCGCCATTTCAACGAAGGCGGGATCATTCAGCAGGGTGAGAGCCTGGCTCGGGGTATTTGTGCGGGAGCGTTCCACTGTACAGGCGGCACGGTCGGGAGCGTCGAAGTTGACCATGCTGGGATAAGGCGCGGCCCGCCGGTAGACGATATAGATACCGCGCCGCCAGCGATCCTCGTCCTTTGCCTCCACCCACTTTGGTTCGTTGCGTCCGGTCTGGCGCCAGAGGCCGGGAGGCTGGTAGGGCATGACCGGCTCGCCGTACATCCTGCTGGAGAGCAGTCCGGAGATGGCGAGGGCGTTGTCGCGAATGCGCTCCGCATCCATGCGGAAACGTGGCGCGCGGGCCAGAAGAAGATTGCGGGGATCCTTTTCTGCGAGCGCGGGAGTGAGCCTGGACGATTGCCGGTAGGCCTGCGAGAGCACGATGGTCTTGAGAACGTGTTTCATGTCCCAGCCGGATTCCATAAACTCAACGGCGAGCCAATCCAGCAGGTCAGGGTGGGTGGGGGGCTCTGATTGGGTTCCGAAGTCCTCAAGAGTGGCGACGATTCCGTTGCCGAACAGTTCAGCCCACCAGCGGTTTACCGCCACGCGGGCGGTGAGGGGGTTGTCGTGGCGCACCAGCCATTTTGCCAGCGCAAGACGGTTTGATCCGGTTACAGGTTTTCCGTCTTTGACGGCTGGCGTGGGGGCAGACCGGTTGGCAGGTAGAAGGCTGGGGAGAATCGCAGGTGAGTTGGCTTGGACTTCCCGGGCCGGGGCAAGGAAGTTGCCGCGTGTGAGAACGTGGGTCTTGCGGCGTTTCTCCATCTCGACCATGACCAGTGTCCTGGTCGGCTTGATGTTCCCGCGCTCCTTCTTCAGGCGGGCGATCTTCTGGTCGAGCTGCTTCAATTCCGGGGTGGTTGCACGGAAGTGAGCCTTGAGCTTGTTCTCATGCTTTCCGTTTCGTTTTTCCTTTGGAAGGCGCAGGATCTTCGCGATCTCCTTGGGCAACTTGGTGTAATCAAGTTCCTTCATTTTCCATGCCGCGAACCCACTGGCAGGATGGGAAAGGAAATCTTCAGCCTTCTTGCTTGCGGTCGCTAGTTCCCGGTCGAGGAGGGCAGTTCTCTTCTTCTGGTCCTGCGGGAGTGGCAGATCGAGATAGGGGCCGATGAAATCGTGTGAAACGTCAGTCTTGCTACTGGGCAGTTGCACTTCCAGCGGGGTGTGATTGAAGAAATCGAAGAGCGCGTAGTAGTCCTTCATGGTGAAGGGGTCGTACTTGTGATCATGGCACTGCGCGCACTCCATGGTCACCCCCAGCCAGACGGTAGAGGTGGTATTGACGCGATCGATCACCTGATTGACCCGGTTGCCCTCCGGGCTTACCCCTGCCTCCACGTTGCAGGTCACGGTTCGATGAAAGCCAGTGGCGATCTTCTGCTCGAGCGTGGCATCCGGAAGGAGGTCGCCAGCCAGTTGCTCGATGGTGAATTGATCGAAGGGCATGTTTTCATTGAGAGCCCTGATAACCCAGTCGCGAAAGCCCCACGAGGGGCGCAACTGGTCAGCCTGGAAGCCGTTGGAGTCGGCATAGCGGGCAAGGTCAAGCCAGGGCCGGCCCCAGCGTTCACCAAAACGGGGAGAAGCGAGAAGGCGGGCGACAGCAGATCGGTAGGCTCGTTCCTTCTCCTGTGGGCTGCCCAGGGCGGCCTCGAACTCACGAAGCTCGTGCAAGGTCGGCGGTAGGCCGATGAGGTCGAGGGAGAGGCGCCGCAGGAGGAGGGCGGGACCGGTGGGCGGCGAATAGGTTAGCCCTTCTTTTTCGAGACGTCGCAGCAGGAAAGCGTCGATGGGGTTACGGACAAGGGATGAAGCCTTGACCGCGGGGACAGTGGGTCGCTCCGGCTTTTGCCAGGCCCAGTGCTCCTCGTACTCCGCTCCCGCCGCAATCCAGTCCTTGAGCAGGGTTTTCTGGGTCAGAGAGAGCGAACGTTTTGATTTGGGGGGTGGCATGTGTTCGTCCCCATCCTCAGAGAAGATCCGTGCCACCAGTTCGCTCTCCTCCGGCTTGCCCGGGGCGATGGCTGCACCCGACTCGCCGCCTTTGGTGGCACCTTCGAGGGTGTCCAGGCGCAGCTTTGACTTGCGCGCCGTTTGGTCCGGACCATGACAGTGGAAGCAGTTTTCCGCCAGAATGGGCCGGATCTCGCTTTGAAAATCCGGCCTCTCGCCAGCCGTTACGATAAGCGGCGAGAGAAGCAGAAGAGATGCCGGGAGGCGCATGGCGAGTGGTTTGTAGGCCTTGATTGTGTAGTTCGCAAGGATGGAGCTGGTCAGGGGGCTTCGTTCCATCGTTCTCGTCAATGTTCGGATTGAACTTATCCGCTCCCGCAAGGACGATTTTTGAGGCATGCTCTTAGCTGCATGAGCGTAGCGCATCGTGAACTGGGTTGGGGCCTGCTTCTTCCACCATTGGTAGTGCCTGCCCTGGGAGCCCTGTTCTACTTTGTCATCTTCCCGGAGGGGAATCTCGGGCAGTCGGCTTACACGGCAACCAAGCTCTTCACTTTGGTTTACCCCTTTCTCTTCCTGAGGCAGATCGGCGTGGGCGGGATCATCCGTAGGCGTCGTCACGACCCTGCTGTGCAGTGGCCGGGCTGGGGAGTTGTCCTGGTCACGGGTTTGGCGACCGGACTGGCAATTGCGGGAATGGGGTTCCTGCTCATGCTGACTCCCCTGGGGGACATGGTGCGCGAAGGAGCTGCCCGGGTGTCAGCCAAGGCGGAGGGCCTGGGCTTCAAGGATCACTTTGTCCTCTTTGCTATTTTTGTGTCGGTGATCCATTCCGCTCTGGAGGAGTTTTATTGGCGTTGGTTTGCCTACGGTCAACTGCGACGCAAGATGACCCGCCGGGCCGCCCACCTGGTTGCAGCGGTGGCGTTCGGGGCTCACCACTTGATTATTACGCTTCAGTTCTTCCCCGTGGCGCTGGCATTCTTCCTGACCATTTGCGTGGCGGCGGGTGGCTTGATCTGGTCCATCATGTATGAGCGGCAAGGCACCGTGATCGGATGCTGGATGAGTCATCTCTGTGTTGATGTCATGCTCATGGTGATCGGCTTCCAGCTGGTCATGGGAGCTTGATGATCAGCAGCGTGCTGGGGATTTGTCTGCGCTTCCCTGTTGATGAATAAGGCCCGGGCTGATTGATTTGTGCCCAGGTGGTGCGGGAAAAGAACAGAGGGCATCGCATGAGCTGGCCGTCGATGGTGGCCGCTCTGGGTGTCCCCCTGCTCTGTGCTCTGGTCTACGTGGTCTGGATCCCCCACGGCAACGGCGGACGCAGCGCCTGGTTCGCGACCAAGATTTGGGTCCTGGGTTATCCCCTCTTCTTCTTCGGTCTGATCGGTCTCGGTGGTCTCACCCGGCGGGAAGACCGGCCCGCAACCTGGCCGTCCTGGAAAGTGGTCATTCTCACCGGGTTCCTGATCGGGGTGGGGATTGCGCTTGTCGGTTGGCTCATGGTCATAACGCCCGTGGGTGATATCGTGAAGGCCAGCAGTCCCAATCTGGTTGAGAAGGTCAAGGGACTCGGTTTCGCCACGACGGGGCGCTTCCTCATGGTGGCGACCTTCATCACTCTTCTCCATTCTGCGATGGAGGAGTACTACTGGCGCTGGTTCGTCTACGGGAACCTGCGCCAGATGGTGGGTCACTGGCCAGGACACCTCGTTGCCGCGGTTGCCTTCACCGGGCACCACTTCGTTCTCATGAGCGTCCTCTTCCCGTTGCCCCTTGCGCTCTTTCTGTCCTTTCTCGCAGGCCTCGGCGGGTTGATGTGGACGCTCATGTATGAATGGCAGGGCACCGTCCTCGGGTGCTGGATCAGCCACCTGGTGGTGGACGCCTTCCTCATGATTGTGGGCTACCGTCTCATCATGGGCGTGGTGGTCTGACGATCGTGCCGCTGGATCAGGTAAAGGGCCTGCCCCGTTTCCCGCAGCCGCAGGGGACTGTATTGACTGGCCTCGTTCCGGTTCGCCCCGGCAATCTGCTACGGCCGGGTGAGACGGAAAGCTGGGGGTGTCTGCGGTGATGAAGAGAGCCTCGGAGTTTTCAGGGTCGTTGGCTCAGTTCCTTGACTGCAGATAAGCTGCAAGGTCGCGGACCTGCTGGTCACTCATCCGGTCGAGAAGCCCTTCCGGCATGACGGACACGGGGGCACGGCTCTGATGGGCCAGATCCTTGCGGGCAACCACGGTCTTGATCCCGGCCAGGTCCTTGATAGTCACAGTGCGTTCACTGGCATCGGCAAGGAATCCGGTAAGCACGGCGGGCGGGGCGTCTCCCACCGGACGCAGAGTGAGGGTGGCCAGCTCGAAACCTTCCCGAATACCGAGGTTGGGATCGACGATGGCTGGAACGAGGTAGTCGAGGTTCTTCATTTCATAGCCTGTAAGGTCAGGGCCGATGTCGCGGCCCTGATCGCCGAACTTGTGACAGAGCGCGCAGTGTAGGCCGAAGAGTTCGCGCCCGCGCGCGGCCTCTCCCTTGGCGTCCTTGGCGGAGAGGAGGGCCTTTACCTCGGTGATGCGCCTGGCCTTGGCGGCATCGGGTAGACGAATGGTCCCGAAGTGTTTGGTGATCAACTGCCCGATGCGCTTGTTCTCGTAAGTCGCCATCAGGAGCACGCTATCGCGGCCGATCGTTCCCTTGTCGAGTATTCCAGCGTCCACTGCAGTGAGGAGGCGTTGAGCCCAGGCAGGCCGGCTGGCGAGGAGCGACTGGGCCACCTGCCGGAGATCACCCTGGAGCCGGGGGTAGAGGGTGAGCAAGGTGGCGGGAATCTCCCCGCCTGAATAGCGCCGCAGTGCGGTGAGCGCCGCAAGGCGGACACGGGGCTCGACCTTTTCTTCGCGGAAGAGCGAGAGGAAAATCTCCTCCGAGGGGGCGTCGCCGAGTTCTCCCAGCGCCTTGATGAACTCCAGGCGTTGGGCGACCGGGGTCTTGCGATCAGCGAGCAGGGGGCGGGCCGCGGCCAGGGCTTGCGGACTTTTCAGCCGCAGGGACAGGCGGATGACCTCGTCGGTAACGCGATGGTTGTTCCAGATATTGGCCACGGCGGCATCCAGTTCAGCCGGGACAGGGTCCAGAGAGGTTCCTTCCAGCGCCTGTTCCATTCCACGGATAAGGGCATCGAGGTGCTTCGTTCCGGCCGCTTTTTCCAGCAGCCACGCACACATGCGTAAGCTCTCCGGGCTCCGCTCCGCCATGTAGCGGCGCCCGATGCGCTCGCGGAGGATTTTTTCGAAGAGGGATGTGTCCCAGAAGCCGGCGTAGGACAGGAGCTCCCTGGCGCGGTCGGGATGGCGAGTGATCAGGGCTTCCATCGCCCACCAGAGCTGCAGCGGAATGAAGGGGTCGTCTGCAAATTCTCCGCGGCTTGCGAGGCTCTCGATGAGATGACGGTCACCCAGGCGTTGGGCGGAGGAGGCGAGCTGGGAAACCACTTCCGGGTGGCCGGCTTTGCGGGCGAGTTGATGAAGGGTGGTGCCAAGATCGATCCGGTTGTCAGTAGCCACGCGAATCACCCAGCGTTGAACGTCCGGATCTGGAATACGGAGAACCGCGGCAAGGAGCCCGGGCATGCCGGAGGGATCGCTCTGCGCCGGATCCAATCCCTGGATAACCCACAGGGCCTCCAACGCCCGCTGACCTTTTTCCTCCGGGTTTTCCGGATTCCGGGTGAAGGCATCCATGAGCAGATGCCGGACGGAGTCATCCCCGCGTTGGACAAGAAGGCGTCGGGCATGGCGGCGTGCCCACTGATTGCGTTCGAAGAGTACTTTCACCAGATCCGCTGATGGCAATTCACTCAGATCCCTGGCTGGGCCGGGTTTGGCGTCCCGGGCGCGGATGCGGTGGATGCGCCCGTTGCTGCGGTCCCAGTTGTCGCGGGGATCGACGTGGGTGATGCGGGCGTCGTAGAAATCAGCCACGTAAATGGCTCCGTCCGGTCCGACGGCGCAGTGCACCGGACGGAACCACTTGTCCCCGGTCTGCATCGGGTTTTCCTCTTCCACCGTCCTGAAGGTGCTGCCGTGTGGTTCCATCCGCAGGGCGTGAACCTTGTTGCCGAGCGAGTTGGGCCCAACCAGGCGTCCCTCCAGGCTCGGGATCGCACCACTGCTGTAGCGAATCCACTGGTGGACGAGGCGGGTCTTTTCTCCCTCGATCGGCATGCCGAAGAAATGCCCGAAGGTGTAGGGGTTGGTGTGGGGCCCGTGTTTGCCGAAGCCTTTCTGATAGTAGCCGCCCTGCACGAAATGGACGGCTTGCTGAGTGCCGTTGGTTCCCGAGTAGAGCCGCCCCTGGTCGTCGAAATTGACGCCGAAGTTGTTCCAGCCGCCCTCGGCGAAAAGCTCAAAGACATGGCGGGCAGGATGGTAGCGCCAGATGTTCTGCCCGAGGAAGGCATGCCGCGGCGCGTCCTCGTCGAGATGTACCCGGACGCGGGCGGTTACCGTGCTACCAGTACATCCGTAGAGCCAGCCGTCGGGTCCGAATTTGAGACTGTTGGAAATCGAGTGGGTGTCCTCAAGGTTGAACCCGGAGAGGTGCACCACCGGCTTGCCGTCGGGAATGTCGTTCCGGTCCTTGTCGGGATAGAAGAGAAGGTAGGGAGGGTGAAGCACCCACACGCCATCCTTACCGTGGGCCAGGGAGGTGACCATGTTGAGCCCGTCAAGGAACGTTTTGTGCACGTCGAAGGTGCCGTCGCCGTCCGTGTCCTCGTGGATGGTGATTTTGTCCTGCCCGATGAACTTCCTGTGCAGGGGTTCAGTGAAGGGAGGGGGTGGCGGGACCTGGTCGAAGACCTTGCGGAGGTGCTTGTCCCAGGTGAGGACCTCGAGACCGGCGGGATTGGGATACTGGATATACTGGACCACCCAGAGCCGCCCGCGTTCATCGAAGTCAAGATAGAGGGGCTGCCGGACCAGCGGTTCGCTGAGGACCGTTTCGACCACCAGGTCCGTGCCGACCTGGAATTGAGCGAGGGCCTTGTCTGGGGGAGTGGGATCGCCCTTGTCGTCGGCACGGGCATAGGGATTGTTGTTGCCCTCGAAGTGTTTGGACACGGCTGTCAGCATGCGCCTGCGCCAGCCTTTGTCCGCAGGAATTACGCCACGATGCCCCGCGCGCTCCGGGCCCGCGCGCTCAATGAACGACTTTACTTCGGCTTCCCGATTCTGGCCCCACTGGGCCCAGGAGGGAACGTCGCCACGCCGGAAGAGCCAGCGACCACTCAGGTCGATGGCATCATCCACACGCGTCAGGTGAATGGGCCCCTTGAGGATTCCGCCCCTGCCGCCCTTGTTGAAGAGACGCCAGGCAATGAGGTTGGCTTCGCCAAAGCGGACCTGGTCCGGTTCGATGACGAAGGGCCGACGGATGCTGCTCGAGGGAGCGCCGAAGAGGGGCGGCATGGATCCGTTGGCGCCAATCTTGGTTCCGTTGAAGAACCCTTCGTCCACATCGCTGATCGCATCCACCATCAGGAGGAGGCGGCTACCCTTCCACCCTGCGGGTACGTTCACGTAGGCACGGTACCACCCGAACCCTTTCTCCCCCTTCCAGCCCTCCGCATGCGGGACAGGGAGGGGCGTCCAGTCCTCGAGTTGGGCCAGGGCCGGTCCAACGGCCAGCAGACCGAGTAGAAGAGCGGGCAATCGCATGAGCGAAAGGAGTAATGCGCGAGCGGACGCCGCCTTTCAACCGTCAAAGTGATGCCTGGTCCCGAACCTGTGGATGACCCGGCGGATATGGCCGTTACGGGCCCCGCTCGGGAGGGGGAGGGCTCCTGCAGGCCGGAAAGCCGACACCACCTCGCGTGGTTGCAACCTGCACGCTTGATCCGGAACCCGGTTTTGGAGTTGGATGAGCTCATGAAGCGGCGCAAATTTTTACAGGGAGCGGCCATGAGCGCCCCTCTCCTCGGTTCCGGAACGATTCGGGCGGATAAGCTCCAGACCCGGAGGAAGCTGGCCCTCGGCTATGACAATTTCGCGGTACGCGCCATGAAGTGGAAGGTGCCCGAGCTCATCGAGTACGCTGCCAAGCTTAAGTGCGACACTCTCTTCATCACGGATTTCGGTCCCTTCGAGAAGATGGACGATGCCTATCTCAAGGACCTGCGCAAGCGAGGCGAGGATGCCGGGGTGAAGATTCTGCTGGGGAGCTGGAGCATCTGCCCGACCTCGGTGAGGTTTCGCGATACGTGGGGCACGGCTGACGAACATCTCCAGCTTGGCATCCGTGCGGCCAAGGCCCTGGGTTCTCCCGCTTTCCGCGTCATCCTCGGGGCTGGGGATGACCGGAAGACCGAGGGGGGGATAGAAGCGCGCATCGCGGACACGGTGAAAGTGCTCAAGCGTAACCGCACCCGTTGCCTGGACTCGGGGATCAAGGTCGCGATGGAGAATCATGCCGGGGACATGCACACCCTGGAATTGAAAGCGCTCATCGAGGAGGCCGGCCCCGAGTACGTGGGAGCCAATTTTGATTCCGGCAATGCGGTCTGGACCATGGAAGACCCCGTGCAGGCCCTGGAAAACATCGGCAAGTACGTTCTCACCACCAGCCTGCGTGACTCCGCGGTGTGGGAGAGTGAGAACGGTGTGACAGTGCAGTGGACCGCGATGGGTTCCGGGGATACCGACCTGAAGACCTTCTTCAAGCGGTTTGCAGAGCTCTGTCCCCAGGTCGCGGTGAACATCGAGACGATCTCGGGGTTCAATCGCGAGTTGAAGGTGAAAAACGAGGATTTCTGGAAGGCCTGGCCAAAGGGAAAACCGAAGGGATACGACAAGTTCCTGACCCTGGCCAGAAAGGGAAAGCCGCGTGAGGTCGGCCGGATTGATCAGAGGGAGGACATTGCGAAGAGCATTGCCTACTGCAGGACGGAGCTGGGTCTCGGGCGCCGATAGCCCAGGGAGTAGGAAACAGGATGAGCTAGTCGGGGAGGACTCTTCCCGGTTTCGTTCCCCCGATCGCTGGTAGGTGGCTCCCGTGGTTTCTGGTAGCCGACAAAAGCGGATTGCGCCCCGCGCAATCCGGTCTTAACTGAACGGGTGTCGCAATTGCTCCTGCCGCCGCCTCACCGTCTGGTCGCTCTTTTCGAAAACGGGGGCATTACCCGGGCGCAATTACAGGCGGCCATGACGATTCACCAGCAGCGTCTCCTCGTCGAGATCGCGGAGGCGCGGGAGAACCCGGTCCTGTCCTATCTCGACGAAAAGTTAAGCAGGTATGCCGCCAACCGGCTCGAGCAGCGACATGGTGAAGGTCTCATCCGTACGGTGCTGGGCGCCCTTGCAGGCATTGAGAACTTCCCCCCGGCCGACCTGCTCTGGAATGCGGGCCACCCGGACGTGCCGCTCCACTGCTTCTTCCGGCTCCGCCGGGAACCTGTCTTCCGCCTCATTCGCATCACCATGGATCCGCCCGGCGTGAAGGTGATCGTCGAGCATGGCCGGTCCTCCAAGCGCCACACCACCCGGCAGGAGATTCAGCTTCTGCAGGATCGTTTCGGAAACCTTTCCGCGGATGCCGGATTCTCGCGGAATTGAAGTTCCTGGCTGTGGATCTTGCGCCGTCGGCAGTCTTGGTTACCCTGTCGGCATGAGCATGAAAGTTCTCGCCCTTCCTCTTCTCCTTGTCATGGCCCTTGGGGCGATGGTGTTTGCCCAGGCGGATCGCAGGCCCAGGGCAAAGGCCACAGTGATCGAAAAAGGAGTCCGCTTCGATCCGGTGGTGCGAAACATGGAAGGCTGGACCGTGCACATTGACCCGGCCCTGCTCGAAGGCAAGCACGCCCCTGTTGGAGCGAAGTGCCTGCGCATGCTGGGTGATCACCTCAACCGCATCTCCCTCCTGGTGCAGGGTGACGTGCTGGAGAAGCTGAAGAAGTGTGAGATCTGGATCGAGCACAGGCACCCGTCACTTGGCGGGATGCAGTATCATCCCAGCGAGGGATGGTTGCGGAATAATGGTCATGACCCCCGCCTGACCAGGAAAGTGCACATTCCACAGGCGGAGGCGCTTCTCTCGCGGGGCCAGTTGCTCAAGCATCCCGCGGTGGTCCTGCATGAACTCGCGCACGCCTACCACGACCAGGTTCTCGGTTTCGGCTACAGGCCCGTTGTCGACTCTTATAAGAAAGCCATGAAGGATGGGACCTACGAGAAGGTCCTTCTATACACGGGCCGGACCGTGGAGCACTACGGCGCCACTAACCACAAGGAGTACTTCGCGGAAGGAACGGAGGCCTATTTCTATCGCAATGACTTTTACCCCTTCGTGCGCGCGGAACTTAAGGAGCACGATCCCACTCTGCACGATGCCTTGAAGGACATCTGGGGTTCCGCTCAATAGGAGGCCCTCTGCTGATTCATTCTCGCCAGGGCTCTCCGGGTCCTCCCGGAGAAGTTTGAGCACGAGCAGGAGGGTGAATGGGTTGTGGATTCAGGATCAGTCCAATAGCTGGTCCTATAAATCCCTTCCGTGTAATTGCAGGAGGCGCTTGCCTTCCTTCACCACGAATTCGCAATCCATGAACGGATCGGCACTGATGTCGTGCCAGAGCACCTGGCCGCCCGGGGAAATGACGAAAGTGCCGTGGAGGGGCGCCTTCTCAAAGTCGTCGTAGGCGCTCCATTCACGGAAGACGTGCATGGCCGGGTCGGCCACCAGGGGGAACGGAAAACTCCCCCCGTCCTTTTCCCACTTCTCCCTGGACTTGCGCAGGTCCCCTTCGCTGTCGCTACTGATGGCGAGAACCTCAAAGCCGGCTTTCTCGAAGAGTTCGGCGCCCTGGGCGAACTTTTCCAGTTGTTCGGCACAGTGCAGGCAGCCGTAGCCCAGGTAGAAGAGGAGGACCAGGGGCCGTCCCTGGAAGTCCTTTCGCGAGATGGTCTCACCCTCCCCGTTGGGGAGGGCAAAATCATGGGCCGCCGGGGGCGTCCAGGCCACCGGGCCGAGGGAGTCGAGGGAGGGACGTTCGCCCACGTCCTCGCGCACCAGGGGTTTGGCCTGCCAGTCGCCCAGGTTGAGTTCCCCGGCGATTTTCATTACGCGGGCGACCGGCGGGGCTTCCGGGTCGAGGTAGGCTGAGATCGGCTTGAGAAGGTCGAAGGCCTTTTTCAGCTCCTCCTTCTTGTCGGTGGCATGGAGGATCTCGATGCGGGCGAGGAGGGGAAGAACCCGCTTTTCCCCGTTCTTGACCGCTTCCTCGCTCAGGCTGAGAGCCTTTTCCGGGTCCCCGGCGCGCAGGTGGAGTCGGGCGAGGGTGTACTTGTCGCCCTGCACCGCACCGAGGTGCTTTTTGGCCTCCTCGTGGTTGTTTTCAAGCAGGGCCACGAAGCAGCTGAGGGCTTGGCGGGCCTTCTCGACACTGCTGACCCACTCCCCGGGCTTCTTTCCGGCCTCCTTCACCAGCTTCTTGGTGTCCTTCTCGTTTTTCTTTTCCTTCTCTGCCTTCTCCCGGGCCTCTTTCTCTACCTTCTCCCTTTCCTCGGTAGCAGTGTCCAGCAGCTTGGTCATTTCCTGATCGACGGATCGCACCCCATCCAGTGATTCCTTCCCGAAGTGCGCATGTCCGAGAAGCCGGAGGCGCTTGAGTTGTTCCTCGCGCTTGGAAGTTGGCTCGAGATAGGGGGTATCGGCGAGGCGGAGCGTTTCGTCCCACAGCTCAAAGCGCTTGAGGACCTCGAAGATGCGGCTACGACCGTACTTTGCGCTGCGTCCACCCTTGCTAATAGTGTTCAGCCTGGGGTGGCGTGGATTGGCGAGGAGGCTCCGGGCCATCCCGAGGGCATCGTGGGCCCGTCCCAAAGTCATCCAGTTGCGGCAAAGCCACTCGTTATTGTGGGCGTAGTTGTGAATCTGGTCGGGGAGAACGCGGCGTGTAATCATATACTGGTGATCGGTGCGGGCGGAAGCCTCCTGGGCGAAGGCGGAGTCGTCCCAGCGCTTGAGCTTGGAGTAGATGTGTCCAGGCATGTGCCACATATGGGCGATCCCGGAAGCGGTGTGACCGAGCTTGGCGGCAGAATTGAGGGCGACTTTGGCCTTCTTGTTGTCCCACAAGTGGATGCGGTAGTGGTGCGCCGGGTGCCTGGGATTCACCGCGAAGATCTGCTGCAGGATGGCGTCCACCGCCTGGTGACTGTGGATGGGTAGTCCGCTGCGGCCAAATTGCCAGAGGCGGACACAGAGAAAAGCGCGGGCTTCAAGGTCATCCGGGTAGTCCTGGATAATGCTTTCGAGATCGTCGATGAGCTCCTGCTTGCGCTTCTTGGCATCCTTGGGCTCACCATCGAGATAGTTGGCCTGCGCATCGATGTAACGACGGTTGTGCTCAGAGGCGTGCTCCTTCAGTTCGCGGGCCTTTTTGATGAATACCTTGGCTCGCTTCTCGTTTTCCCAATTGGCCAGGGCCATCCCCCAGTAAGCCATTGCGCACTTGGGATCCTGGGAGGCGACCTGCCGGAAGGTCCGCTCGGCCTCGTAGTACCAGAAGCCGTGCAGCTGCCCGACTCCCTGGTTGAAGAATTTCTGCCCTTCTCCCCAGGTGCACTGAATCGGGAAGGAAATCTGTCCGGTTCCCTCGATGGGCAGGGCGGAGTGTCGCGGACCCTCATTGAAGGCTTCACCCTGGTGAGAGTGGCCCGCCTTCGGTTTGCTCTCGGGGGTAGTCTCCCCCGGTTTTTCCTCGGCCAGGGCAAGGAGGGGAGCGATTCCAAGCAAGGCTGTCAGGACGAAGTGGCGATTCAGGATCACGGGTTCAATACGAACACGGATGGCCCCTTTCTACCAAGTCGATTTGCGAGAGGCCCTTTCGCACGGGAATTGCGAATAAATTTACGGTGGAAACCGGAGGCGATCAGCGTTCTGCGGAGGGCGCGTTGGGCGTCCTTGCCAAGGGCGCGGTTGGATTCTGGACCTTCTGGATCAGAGAGGAGAGTTCCTTCGACTGCTTGGTTCCGATCATCAGGGAGCGGTGTAATTCCCGGGGAGAGGCCCTCCTCTTGACGCCGACCATTCGGGCCAGTAAGGAGCCCGCATGCGTGCGTTCCGCATTCTTTGGCTGGGCGGTCTGCTGGGCACTCCTCTGGCGGCGGAAGAAAGAGATCCTGACGGTTGGCAGGGAAGCGGGAACGTGGGCCTGACGCTGGCGACCGGGAACTCAGACTCTCTCCGGGTCACCGCGGGCCTGGATGTCACGCGGGCATTGGGCACCTGGGAATCCCGGGCCGCTGCCTCTGTCCTGTACGGAGAGGACGACGGGGTGAGCTCCAACGAGCGCTTCGAGGGCTCTCTTCAGCTCAATCGCAGATTCGGCAGGCGGGTCTATGCCGGTCTCACCAGCGAATTCCTCTACGATCCTCTGGCCGGGATCGACTGGCGCTTCGCTGTAACGCCGCTTCTGGGGTGGCGCGTGGTCGACGAGGAGCGTCTCAGGCTCCGTCTGGAAGCGGGACCCGGCTACACGTGGGAGGATCGTAATGCAGGGACCCGTGGCTACAGTTCGGTCCGCCTGCATGAGCGCCTGAGCTTTCAGGTGACGGAAGAGGCTCGAATTTTCCAGTCCCTGACCGCCTTGCTGGAAGCTGAGGACCCCCGCAACTTCATCCTCACCGCGGAGGCCGGAGTGGAATCGAAGTTGGCCGGGAGGTGGTCGCTGCGGGTGGCGGGCAAGGCTGTTTACTATGGCGAGGCACAGGGAAGCCGCGACGAAGACCTGCTGGTGACTGCAGGATTCGGATACAACCATCTTCCCGCGAACCATGAAGAGGGCTCTCTGGAGTCCACTCTCGAAAGGTTGAAACCGGGAGAGGGCAGGTGGGTCATCACCGCACTTCTTGGTGGAAGTTACTCCCGGGGCAACAGCGAGGCGCGCTCGATCAACACCGTCCTGAAGTTGAAGAGGGAAGGGGAGGGGGACGAATTCGCGACAGGATTCCTTGGGAGCTACGGTGAGCGGAAGGGAGCAATCAGTGCGGAAACACTGGCTGCCGATGCCCACTACCAGCGTGACTTGCGGAACAAGTGGTTCGCGGGACTGCGTGGCGATTTTGATCACGATGCGCCTGCCGAAGTGGAGTGGCGGATTGCCGTCACACCCTACGCCGGATGGCGTTTGCTTGAGACTGAGCGCAGTAAGCTCACCGTGGAAGGAGGGCCCTCCTTGGTGACCGAGCAGCAGGGCGGGAGGGAGGACATGTTTTTCGGCACCTATGCCGGGGTGAAGGGTGAACACAAGCTGGCTGCGAGGACCCGTCTCTTCGCCGAACTGTCCTGGCTGGGTGAAACGGCCGACTTGAAGAGTTATCTCCTTACTTCTGAGGTGGGAATCAATCACGCCCTCTCGGACAAGCTCAGCCTGCAGGTAATCGGGCGGAACACCTACGATAGCACCCCGGCCCTCGGCCGGGAGCGCCATGACTTCCAGATCGTGAGCGCGCTGGGAGTGACGTTTTGAGGGGCCTGCTCCCCTGTCCAGGGAAGCTTCACAAGGAAGAAAAACCTGCAAAAACGGCTTCCGGATGGCATTCCGGCGGCAGAAATACAGGGCGCGGGGACATTTTTTTCGTGGCCAGTTCGGCGGGAGCGGGAACTATTTTTTTAAATTATTCCAGCGGTCTGTCGGGCCGGGGACTGGTCGGTTTTGTTTTGGCGCGGGGGCCTGCGACCGGTTGTGTCCTGGATCGCAGACTGACGGATGGTACAAACCCGTGGTTCGCCTGGAACGAGGCTCTGGAGGCTGCAGTATTTGAGAGGGGTGTGATCGGGAGGCCCCATGGTGAGCTGTTCTCCGGCACTATCACCTGTTAGAGGGAGTCCGTTACACCCGGGTATCAGTCATCACGCCTTGGGGGTAGTCGATGACGAAGAACGTCCAATCCGGCACCATTTCTGGATACTCCAGAGGCCCTGGACAGTTCTTCACATTGCCTCACATCGCTCTTTTCCGGGGGGACCATCGTTCCAAGAATCCATGCCGGAAGGAGCCGGTATAAAATATTATTCACGGAGGCCGGGGTGAAATGCTTGACGGAAACCTCGGAAATTCATGGATTTCTCACGCGAAGTTTCATTCGAACTCAATCAATAATAGAACCAAAATTCATGTCCCAGAAAGCAGCAACCAAGACGGAGATCCTCAACAATATGGCAGAAGCCACCGGCTTCAACCGCAAGCAAGTTGCATCGGTGCTTGATGCGCTGAGCGGTGAGATCAACAAGGGAGTGAGCAGGGGCGGACCGGGACAGTTTACCATCCCCGGCCTCTGCAAAATCGTTGTGCAGGATAAGCCAGCCACGGAGGCGGCCACCCGTCCGAATCCGTTCAAGCCGGGCGAAATGATGGACGTCAAGGCCAAGCCGGCCCGCAGGGTCGTCAAGGTGCGTCCGCTCAAGAACCTGAAAGACATGGTCGCCTAGTCAGCGGTTAACAGACAAATCCTTCGTGGACCGCGCTCTTTTCTGGAGCGCGGTTCTCGTTTTTTGGAATGGCCGCAGGGGGCCGTTTCACCCTTGCCTCCCGGGTTTGATCCTCCAATCCTTGCGATATGGCCGATCACAGCAGCGTCGTCAGTATCCACCCCTATTTCAAGATCCACGAGGGCAAGTTGGATGAGGTGAAGGCTCTTCTGCCTGAGTTTGTCGCCAAGGTGGAAGACGAGGAGGCCGCCCTCTACTATAATTTCACGCTGAACGGAGACGAGCTGTTCTGCCGTGAAGGGTACGTGGGAGCAGCCGGAGCTCTCGCCCATGTCGAGAACGTGGGACCGGAACTGGACCTGCTCTTCAGCCTGGTCGAGATGACCCGCATGGAAATACACGGTCCCCCCGAAGAACTGGAGAAGCTCAGGGAGCCCTTCGCGGCCCTCAATCCGACCTGGTGGAATTACCAGTGCGGACTCACCGGCCAGGGGGAGTAATGCTATCCCCGGGAATGCAGGCCAGGGAACAGGATCGCTGAGATGAATATTGTCGCCCTGCAGTACGACATCGCCTGGGAGAGCCGGGAGGCCAATTTCGACACGGTCCGGCGGCTCCTCACCAAGTCAGCGGTTTCCCCGGGGTCGCTCATCGTACTCCCTGAGATGTTTTCAACCGGCTTCAGCATGGACGTCCCCAAGCTGGCGGAGGGAAAGAAGAGCGAGACCGAGCAATTCCTCTCCTCCCTGGCCTGGCAGTATGAGAGCCACGTCATCGGGGGCCTCGTGAGCAAGGACCCCTCTTCTGCGATGGGTCGCAACGAGCTGGCAGTCTACGATCCTTCCGGGCGCCCGGTGGCCCTCTACCAGAAGAATCATACTTTCTCCTACACGGACGAATCGAGGCACTATCTCCCGGGGGATGGACTGGCCATGTTCCGCTGGCACGACTTTACGGTCTGCCCGGTGATCTGTTACGATCTCCGCTTCCCGGAGCTCTTCCGCAAGGGTGTGCGCAACGGAGCCGATCTCTTCACGGTCAGTGCCAACTGGCCCGTCTCACGGTTCCGGCACTGGAAGACCCTGCTGGATGCACGGGCCATCGAAAACCTCGCATACGTGGTGGGAGTCAACCGGGTGGGGAGCGATCCCCGCTTCCGCTATCCCGGTGGGTCGCGCATTGTCGATCATCACGGGACCCTTCTGGCGGAAGCGGGTGACTCCGAGGCAGTGCTCTCCTGCGAGCTGGATCACGCCGGTCTGGTTGCCTGGCGACGGGAGTTCCCTGCCCTCGATGACATCAAGGACCAGGCGCCATAATCCCATGAGATCGTTGTTGCGAAGGCAGGCGCTGAGGGCCTGATTCTGCAATCCGCTATCTCCAGTCGTCGCCTATGCTCTTGCGGTAAGCCGCGATGTCCTTGTTTCCGTAGTAAGCAATCAGAATGGCGCCATCGGCGGCCACGGTCTCGAAGAGGTTGTGCATGAGCTCCTGTTCCCCGGGCCACGGGTAGACGTAGAAGACATCGATTTCATCCACCTCACAGTCCATCCCCTCGTAGGCCGGGACGGCCACCGTGGCGTTCTCCCAGCGCGAATCGGGTTGGGGGATCATCAATTCCTCTCCTCCCTGGGCAGGGTAGGATCCGTAGCCCTCGGGAAAATAGCTCGTGCAGAGGTTTTCGACCGTGATCCCGTGATCGCCGGCCAGTTGCCTCGCGAGCACGACAAGGTCTTCCTCGATCTCCAGTCCGTAAGCCTGGTAGCCGAGGAGGGAGGCCAGGCAGGCACCTACGCCGAAGCCACTGCCCCACTCGCAGAACGTCCGTCCGGCGGGGAGATCCTCCTCGGAGAGAAACCTCAGGACACGGTAGAGGAGAACCGGATCGCTGGGGAGGAAGCGAGGGACCCTGCGGTTGCGGTTGGTGTCGAAGAGATGATCGAGGCGGTGCTCCGCATCCTCGATCAGGGTGGAAACCCGGGGAGGGAGTTCGTCCTTTTCGAGTTTCAGGGCGATCTCTTCCAGAGCCATTGCCGACAGTGTGTGTGCCTGCCACTTCCTTGTCGATGCGTGGGGCCAAATTCCTCGACTCGTTACCGGATTAGGCGAACATCTGTGCCCTTGAAGGAGGTGGAGATCTTCAGCGACGGCGCCTGCCGCGGCAATCCGGGACCTGGCGGCTATGGAGTCGTCCTCAAGTTCGGGGCGCACCGCGGGGAACTGAGCAGGGGATTTGCACGGACCACCAACAACCGCATGGAATTGCTTGGGGCCATCGCGGGACTGGAAGAGCTGAAGCATTCCTGCCGGGTCACCCTCTGTTCGGATTCCAGTTACCTCGTCAATGCCATGACCCGGGGCTGGTTGAAGAAATGGAAGGCTCTCGGCTGGCGGCGGGGCCCCGGCCAGCGGCTCCGCAACGAGGATCTCTGGAAGCGCCTTGATGCGGCGTGCGAGGGGCACGAAGTGAACTGGCAGTGGGTAAAGGGCCACGCCGGTCATGCCGAGAACGAACGTTGTGACGTTCTTGCGGTGCAGGCGACGGAACAATCAGAACTCCCCGCCGACGAAGGTTACTTGGATGAGGAGCAATTTGCAGGAGAGGAACCCGGCCTCTTTGACTGACTGATAGTTCTCCCTTCGGGTGAGTCCCAAGCGTGTAGGACCGGAGCCGGCGCACACCCTGGAGGAAGTATTTTACTTCTCGAGAAAGGAAGCCAGCGTCTCCGGGTCGGAACTGCCGAGCTGGAGCACCTCGTCATCCTGGTTAATGATCTGCAAGGCCCTGCCCTTCCCGCAAAGCCAAAGTTGCCTCCGGTTAGTCAGGGGAACATCGATCGCCTTGACGCTTTTGATCTCAGCGAGGGGAATCGTTTTTTTCAGGAGGCCGAGTCCAAGCCGCGCCTCCAGGTTCTTCCCGGTTACCGAGACCGTCAGCGGGTTCCAGTAACACTCCATCAGAATGGGCCACGGCAAGAGAAAGGCGACCTGCACCCAGAGCCCCAAGGTAATGAACAAGCAGGACAGGACCGCCATGAACAGCGCCCAGAAGGACATCTACAATGACCTGTCCGTTCTGCGGTAGACCACTTCGGAAGGATCCATGGATTCAATTGGAACCGAAAGGCTCCGTTTTCTCAAGAGTGATCCCCGGCCTCTTTGACTGGCGGCAAGGTCTCCCTCCGGGCGAACCACAGGCGTGCAGGGCCGGAGCCGGCTCACACTCCCAAGAAGGCATTTCATTTCCGTAGAAGGGAAGCCAGCCTCTCCGGCTCGGAGCTGCCGAGCCAGAGCACCTCGTCATCCTGGCTGATGATCTCCAGAGCCCTTCCGTTAAAGCAAACCCAGATCTTGTGTCTCTGCTTCCTCAAGGGAACATCTATCACCTTGATGCTTTTGATCTCAGCGAGGGGAATCGTTTTCTTCAGGAGGCCGATTCCCAACCGGGCTTCCAGGTTTTCCCCGGTGACCCAGACCGTCAGCGGGTTCCAGAAACAGGGAATCAGAATAGCCCACGGCAACACCCAGATGATATGGACCCAGGCTCCCCCGACAGCGAACATGCAGGACAGGCATACCAGCAACAGCGTAGTAAAGGTCAGCCACCAGGACTTATCGGTTTTGCGATAGACGTCGTTGGTCGAATCCATGGAATCAATTTTAAGAGGAATCCACTGATTGCCCAAGGGATATCTCGGGCCTCGCCTCCCTGCCACAGCAAGTTCTTTTGGTGCCGCCGGTATTCCAGTAAACGCTCACCGACATGCTCATCAGAGCAGCGCCCCTTGCCGGGGTGGGCGGGACAAGAACGGCAGCGAGAGTGAAAAGGAGGACGAGGGTGTAGGGGTGCTGCATGAGGCAGAATGTAAGGGACGGCGGACTTACTCCGGATGGTGCTCTGTTAGAATCTTCCATTTCAGGAAATTCTGCCCGGGTGGCAAATAGAGCTGATTCCAGTGGAGGATTGCGGGAATAGGCCTCGACCTTCGCTGCGCATTGAAGGACGGTTCCGCTGTGATGGCTGAGGATTCTCCGAAATCGTATTCTGACTCTGAAGAACAGCCCGGGTCGCCGCCTCCTCCCGACGTGGCGAAGTCCGCACGGCCTCCCTCTTCGGCAGTGAGCGGGAGCGGACCGGATGCTCCGCTCAAGGTGTCGGTTGACCCAAGTTCAAGCCCTGACGACCCGGATCTCCCGTTGGTTGTCCATGTGAACCGGCAGGTGCCGGGGGCGGATGCCACCCTGAGTAATCGCCTGCTGGCAACCTTGATCGACGGAATCATTGCCGTTGGATTGTCGTGGGCCGTGCAGTTGCTCGACATCCTTCCTTTCATCGAGATCGGGAGTCAACTCTCCTGGGTAGTGTTTGCGGGCTACATCATTTCCCGTGATTCGCTTTCCTTCCTCCAGGGGCAGAGCGTGGGCAAGAGAGCAATGAAGCTCCAGGCCGTCACCATGGAAGGAGTGAGCCTGGAGGGTAACTGGCGTCCGGGGCTGGTCCGCAATGCGGTCCTGGTCATTCCTCTCTTTCCCCTCGTAGAACTGATCGTGCTTTTCACTCGCCAGGATTACCCCAAGCCCCTTCTCCGGCTCGGTGACGAGTGGGCCAAAACCAAGGTGATCAATGCCGGCCTGGAGATCATCAAATCCGCGGACCCTGCCCCCTCGGCCGGGGATGCGGGGAAAGAGCAGGCGGAACCGAAGCCACAGGATTGAACAGCAGGTCGATCCGGGAGTGCTCGGCCATCCCTCCTGCGAGGCACCTTGACAGGACTGCGCATTTGAGGGACGAGGGAGGGGTGAAGCCGTTTCTTTTCGCCTTGATGACCATGAGCACGTCCTCCCTTGCGGAGGACTGGCCGCAATACCTGGGAGCGGATCGTGATGCGGTGTGGCGGGAACAGGATGTCGAACTCGATTTCGCAAAACGTGCGCCGCGCCTGGTCTGGTCCGTGGCAGTGGGCAGTGGTTACGCCGGACCCTCGGTAGCGAATGGAAAGGTCTTCCTCATGGACCGGCAGGCCAAGCCCTTCGTAGCGGGGAAGATGAAGCCCGGCACCAACGTCAATTTCGTGCGCGGGCGGATCCCGGGTTGGGAGCGTATTCTCTGCCTGGACGAGACCAGTGGAGAGATCATCTGGGAGCACAGCTACCGGGCCGACTATTCATCGGTCTATCCCTACGCGATTGGTCCGCGCGGCACGCCCCTGGTGCATGATGGCATGGTTTATACCCTGGGAGCGGAGGGGCACCTGCATGCCTACACGGTCGACGGAGGCAAGCTGGTCTGGAACAGGAATATCCTCAAGGATTACGATTTGGAAACCCCGCTATGGGGCACCGCCGGACATCCGATCGTAGATGGTGACCTTCTCATTTGCCCGGTAGGGGGGCAGGGAAGTACGGTGGTGGCCTTTGATCGTGGGACGGGTGAGGAGAAGTGGAAGGCACTCAATGCGCGGGAAGCCGGATACGGAACGCCGGTGATCGAAACCATCAATGGGCATCGCCAGCTTCTTGTCTGGGATGCGGAAAACCTCAACGGGCTGGATCCGGGCACCGGAGCAGTGCATTGGAGCGTGCCCTTCAAGCCGGAATACGGCATGGCGATCGGTGCACCCCGGGTCTGGAAGGACCTCGTCTTCGTCATGGGCTACAACAACAAGTCCGGTGCGGTGCGGGTGGCGTCTGATGGGAAGTCGGCCCGCCTGGCGTGGGGTCGTAATCTGCGCAAGGGAGTGGCCGGGGTGATGAACACCGCATGGACGAGGGGAGGCTATATCTATTCAGGAGGACAGCGTGGCTTCTTCCGGTGTGTCAAGATGGAGACAGGTGAACGGATCTGGGAAACTCGAGAACCTCTCCTCAAAGCGGATGGATCGGGACGCGGTCCCTGGCCCCATGCCTTCACGGTGCATCATGAACCATCCGGACATACTCTCATCTTCAACGACCACGGGGAGATGATCAGTGCCCGGCTTTCGCCGGAGGGTTACCGGGAAATCGCACGCATACAGATCATCGAACCGACCCACACGGTGGCGGGAAGGCTCCTCGTCTGGTCCCACCCGGCTCTCGCCAACCGCCGGGTGTATTGTCGTAACGACAGGGAGATCCGCTGTTGGGACCTGGGTCCGGGGGGACGACCCTAAGCCGATCGGAGGAGGGGTTTTTGCTGTGAGATCGGGAGGTGATGGGGCGTAATGGAGCCGTGCGAAGTCGTGCCGGGGCAATAGTCTGCTTTGTTCTGCTGCTGGCAGGGCCTTCTGTGGCTCATGCCGAGAAGGCTATTGACTGGGTGAAGGCCCGCCAGTTCTGGTCTTTTCAGCCTCCGCGCCGGAGCGCACTGCCGGAGGTTGATCTGGCGTCCTGGCCGCGGAGGGATCTCGATCGCTTCATCCTCTGCCGCCTGGAAGAGGCCGGCCTGCGGCCCGAGCCGGAGGCGGGGCGATCTGTCCTGCTGCGCCGGCTGAGCTTTGACCTCACCGGCCTGCCGCCCACCGTAAAGGAAGTGGAGGATTTCGTGGGAAGCAACGATTCCCGAGCTTACGAGAAACTAGTCGATCTGCTGCTGGCCCGGTCGCAATTCGGCGAGCGCTTTGCCAGCATGTGGCTGCCGGTCATGCGCTATGCTGAAGATCAGGCGCACCAGGTGGGCAACAACGGGAAGTTCTTCTATCCGCATGCGCACCAGTACCGCCGGTGGGTCATCGAGGCCTTCAATCGCGACCTGCCCTTCGACCAGTTTGTGCGCCTGCAGCTGGCCGCCGACCACTACGGGGAAAAAGACCTCGCGGCTCTCGGTTTTCTCGGCCTCGGTCCGCAGTACTACAACCGCAAGCGACTTGATGTCCTGGCCGAGGAGTGGGAGGACCGGGTCGACACCGTAACGCGGGGTTTCCTGGGACTGACGGTGGCCTGTGCCCGCTGTCACGACCACTTCTACGATCCGATCACCACTGAGGACTACCATGCCCTGGCGGGCATCTTTGCCAGCGTCTCGATGGACAAGCGGCAGGTCGCGGATCGCACCTTTCATATCGTGAAGGAGGCCAAGGTGCAGGATCTCAACGTCTTTGTGCGCGGTAACGTGGAAGACAAGGGACCGGTGGTGCCACGCGGATTCCTCAAGGTCCTGGCCAGTGATGGGGAACGGCGCACCTTTGAGGAAGGGAGTGGACGCAGGGAGTTGGCGGAGGCCATTGTCGATCCGGAGAACCCCTTGACTGCCCGCGTGATGATCAATCGCCTGTGGGGAGAGATCTTCGGCGTGCCGCTGGTGAAGTCAGCGAGTAACTTCGGCAGCACCGGGGACCGGCCAAGTCATCCCGAGTTGCTCGATTACCTGGCGATCAAGTTCCGGGAAGAGGGCTGGTCGATCAAGGCCCTCGTGCGCGAGTTTCTACTCTCCGCCACCTACCGGCAGGCCACCACCCGGAAGAAGGATAATACCTTGCTGGCAGGAATGAACCGGAGACGCCTGAGCGCGGAAATGATCAGGGATGCCATGCTGGCGGCAAGCGGGGAACTGGTCCCCGATGATCCGGGGGGGGCGTCCCTGAAGGTGAGCGATAAGAAGAATCTACGTCGCACCGTCTATGCCCGTATCAGCCGGAAGGAATTGGATTCCTTCCTGAGGCAGTTTGATTATCCGGATGCCAATGTGCATGCGGCCGGTCGGTCGGTGACCACCACCCCGATGCAGAAGCTCTACCTTCTCAACAGCCCCTTCGTGGCGGCCCGCGCCGCCAGGCTGGCGGAGTCCCTGGGCGACACCGGGGTCGAGGAACGCGTCGAGCAACTCTTCCGCAAGGTGTTCGCCCGTGCCCCAAGTGCCAGTGAGAGGGCCGGGAGCCTTCGTTACTTCGAGGACTCCTCCAGCGATCGTGACTGGGCAGGTTTCGCCCAGGTGTTACTGTACAGCAACGCATTTCTTTACCGTGATTGATTCCCGTTACTCCGGACTGACCAGGCGTCAGATTCTCCGCCGCCTGGCCGGGGGTGCGGGTCTGCTTGGCCTGGCCGGGGTGATGCAGCAGAAGGGAGGCCGGGCCTACGGCGCCAATCCTTCGCTGAACCTGCAGGGAAACCTTCCGGCGCGGGCCAGGCGGGTCATCTTCCTCTTCCTCAACGGTGGTCCTTCCCACGTGGACACCTTTGACCCCAAGCCGGCCCTCCTGAAGTACGAGGGACAGAAACCGGAAGGGAAGCTCTATCGCGAGGGCAAGAAGGGCGGCTTCATGCCCTCACCCTTCAAGTTTACCAGGCACGGGGAGAACGGGATCGAATTCAGCGAGAGCGTTCCGCACCTCGCCGGGCTGGCGGATGACGTCTGTCTCGTGCGGTCCATGCACACCGACGTGCCGAACCATGAGCCGGCCCTGCTCCAGATGCACACCGGCGTGGTTCAGCCTACCCGGCCCTCGCTGGGGTCCTGGGCGCTCTATGGCCTGGGATCCGAGAACGAAAACCTGCCGGGATACGTGGTGTTGCGTCCCAGCCCGAAAACGGTGGTGGGACCGGCGCTCTGGAGCAACGGTTTCCTGCCCGCCCGCTACCAGGCCACCAGCATCATCACCCGCGAAATGGCTGTTGATAAGCTGTTGCCTCACATCAAGAGCCGGACCTTTGATTATGGTGCGCAACGCCGGCAACTCGACCTGTTGGGGGCCCTCAACGAAGAACATCTGCGGGAGCGTGGTGGTGACGCGGAGCTGGAGGCCGATATCCGTGCCATGGAGACGGCCTACGCGATGCAGATGGAGGCCACCGAAGCGCTCGACCTCAACGGGGAATCGAAAGCCACCCGGGAGATGTATGGCTCGAGCCGCTTTGCGAATTCCTGTCTCCTGGCCCGGCGCCTGGCGGAGCGCGGAGTGCGCTTTACCACCGTCTACTACACCACCGACAAGAGCAACCAGCCCTGGGATACGCACAAGGATCACAATGAGGGTCACAAGAATCTCTGCGCCGATGCCGACAAGGCCGCGGCAGCCCTGATCGCGGATTTGAAGCAGCGTGGGTTGCTGGACGACACCCTCGTCATCTTCGGGGGCGAATTCGGACGGACGCCCTTCGTCGAGCAGGGCAAGAAAGAGGCCAAGCCGGGTCGCGACCACCACAGTACGGCCTTCTCCTACCTGTTGGCCGGTGGAGGAGTGAAGGGTGGGGTTGCCTATGGCTCTTCCGACGAGTTCGGCATGCACGTGCAGGACAATCCGATGCACGTCCACGACTTCCACGCCACCGTCCTGCACCTTCTCGGAATTGATCACGAACAGCTCACCTATCACTATGCCGGTCGCGACTTCCGGCTCACCGATGTGCACGGCAGGGTGGCGACGGGGATTCTGCAGTAGCATGCGAAGCGGAGTGGTGGTGGATTGTCATGCCGGACGGGGGAATCCGGACGGGCCCTTCGATGAGAGGAGGGAGTTTTTTCCCGGATGAGCGGCTCGGCCTTCAGTATTACCCGGCGCCAGGTGCTCCTCCTGGCAGTCGTGGTGGAAGCGGGGATGGGCATGCTGGCGTTGGGCCTTGGCTGGTTCTTCCGCCTGCCGGTGACCGGATGGATACGACCTGATGTGACGGGGATGACCCTTGGCCTGCTGGGTGTTCTGGTGCTTCTGGGAATCCTTCTCCTGTGCCGGCGCTTTCCGGTTGGCCCCGTCGGACGACTCATGCGCTTCGTGGATGCCACGGTGAAACCGTTCTTCCTGGAGTGCCGCCCGGTCGACCTCTTGGTTGTTGCGCTCTTCGCCGGCGTGGGCGAGGAACTGTTGTTCCGGGGCCTGATCCAGGGCGGACTGGCCCGGTGGTGGGGAGAGTGGCCGGCCCTGGGCGTAGCAAGTGTCGTCTTCGGCCTCGCTCACTGCATGACATATGGATACGCGGTTTTCGCCACCGTGCTGGGACTACTGCTGGGTTGGCTGGTCCTGGTGACCGGCGATCTTACCGCCGCCATTGTGGCGCATGCAGGGTATGATTTCGCGGCCTTACTGCTTCTTACGAAAAAGGGTGGGCAGGACGAAGTTTCAGGATTGGAGGGCCGGGATTGAGCGGTCCTTTTCCGCCATGGTGAGAAGATCGCCAATTTCATTGCATGGAAGGGGTGATCCGGCCACCTTTCCATACTCATGAAGGCTCTCCTTTTAATTGTCCTCTCTCTGCTGGCGATTCCCCTCGCTGGAGCGGAGATGCGGGAATGGAAAACCGCTGATAAGTCAAAGACCCTCGTGGCGGAATATGTCAGTTCCCTTGATGGCAAGGTCACCATCCGCCGCAAGCGGGACCGGCGCACCTTTACCCTCTCCCTTGTCATGCTTTCAGAGGAAGACCGGGAATATGTGAAACAGAAGGAGGAAGAAGCTTCCGGAGATGGGAGCGGGGAAGCCAAGGACGCGGACGGGGAATTCGCCAAGCTGATCACCGGCGACTGGGAGCGCGCGGAAGGGCACGGATTGAAGTACCGGATTTATGGCGCGCGCAAATTGCGGCGCGGCAAGGGAGAGGGCTATCCCCTGGTGGTCTATCTCCACGGCCGGGGTGGCAATGTAATGAGCCCGGAAGAGCCGGGGGGAGCCAATGCCTTCACCCGGGACGACAATTATCGCCGGCGCACCTGCTTCGTGATCGCTCCGCAGAATCCCGACCAGCAGGGATGGACCGGGGCCAAGGCGGATGGAGTGGTCGAAATCGTGGAGGAGCTGATCGAGAAGCTCCCGGTTGATCCCAAGCGGATCTACCTGACCGGTTACTCGATGGGGGGCTATGGGACCTTTCAACTGCTGGCCCAGGAGCCCAAGATGTGGGCGGCGGCGGTGCCGGTCGCCGGAGGGGGGAATCCGGGGGCGGTGAAGGACTACCGGAAAGTGCCCATCTGGGTCTTTCATGGGGAGGCCGACGAGGTCGTCCCGGTGAGCCAGAGCCAGGCCATGGTGGAAGCCTTGAAGAAGGCCCGCTCCGAGGTGAAATACACCGAGTTTCCCGGTGCTGGTCATGGAGTGTCGGGCAAGGTTTACGGTGACGAAAAGGTCCACGAGTGGATGTTCGAGCAGGCGAAGTAGGCGCTTTGTGCAGTCCTGGATCCTGGATTCCGGGGAGCGATTTTTTCTGAATACCCTGACTGTCTCTTCAGTCCAATGGGCATCATGAAACGACGACTCATCCTCCTGGCAGCAGCATGTTCCCTGATTCTGGTTTGCGCTACGAGTTGTACCACCATGTATGATTCGGCCGGGCGTCCAGTGGATGTCATCACTCCCGAAGGTGCGGCTCTCGCAGCGGTGGCGGCCGGCGTGGTGGGCTATGCAATCGCCGACGGTGGGCACGACAACAGGCACCACCGCGGACATGGCCACGCCCGGAGACCGGCCCCCTGCCGACATGGGTATGCCCGGTGCAGGCATTGCCACTAGGTCCGGGTAGGGCCGGGGCAAAAGGATTTTCGAGTTCCTGTGCACCCGGAGGGACGTTAGGGTCGTGCGGTGCGCACGATCCTGATGTGGCTCCTGGTGGGGCTGGGGCCGATGGTGGCAGAACCGCTGCCCCGGGGCGCTGCGAATGCCGAGACAGGCCTGGTGACCTTCCCGGGTTGCCGATTGATCAACGCCGAGTGGGCTGACGGGGATAGTTTTCCGGTCCGCTTCCCGGATGGAACGATCCATACCGTTCGTCTTTACGGGGTCGATTGTCTCGAGACCACGGACCGGCATGAGACGGATCAACGCCGCCTCCGTTCCCAGCGGGCCTACTTCGGCATTGCCAGGGCCGGGGGCAATGAGTCGGCCTCCATCCAGGAGGCCAAGGCGCTTGGGATCGCCGCGCGGGATCGTGTCGAGGAGCTTCTACGCCAGCCGTTCGCCGTGCACACGGCCTGGGCCGACGCTCGGGGCCATCCCCGTTACAAACGTTATTATGCATTCATCACCGGTGCGAAGGGGGGGGACCTGGGAAGTATTCTGGTGCGGGAAGGCCTGGCGCGGGCCTTCGGGGTTGCCCGGTCGCGCAAGGCGGGAGTGAGCCGGGATGAGTACAAGGAGCGGCTCAAGGATGAGGAACTGGCGGCCGCCTCACGCCGGGTGGGGATCTGGAAGCACACGAACTGGGAATTGCTTCCGGAAGAGCGCCGGGTGGAGCGTGCACAGGAGCAGGAAGAGCAATTGGAGGCGCTGCCGCTCAAAGAGAACTCGATCAATCCGAACACCGCCTCGCGCGACGAGCTGATGCGGTTGCCGGGCATTGGTGAGGTGATGGCGGTCAGGATCATGGAGGCAAGGGAAGCCGGGACATTCCGGACGGCGGCGGACCTGAGACGGGTAGCGGGAATTGGCGAAAAGACCGTTGCCAGGATTGCACTGTATCTGTCTTTCCCGGGGCAGCCGTTGCAATGAACCGAACGACTTTGTTCTTCCTGCTCATCGCTGCCATGATCGCAGTGGCGGTGGGGGTGACCTTGATTGCCTTTGCGGGATGAGGGAGGTGGAACTGACGCGGGACCTCCTCATGGAGGCGGGGGGGTGGAGGGAGATGAAGTCCGCCCGCGGGATGCACCGCGGGGGCCTGGTAAGCGAGGCGTCCTACGAGAACGGCTGGCTGGAAGGGGTGGTTTTGATGGGCGGGGAGCGCAAGAGAGTTCGCATGCAGGTCGTGTCGCGCACGCACATGGAGAACAGGTGCAGCTGCCTCCTGGCCCGGCGTGAGGGACAGGTCTGTGCGCACGCAATGGCGGTCGGACTCGAGGTCATTGAGCCCGGCACCGCTCCCGAAGAGACCCCGTTGGAACCCGGGGGAGACCCTGCGGAGGAGCGCTGGCCGGGTGTCACCGAGGAATTTGACGAGGAAGCCTATCCCGTGCAGTGCAGCGTGATGCTTCCGGTCAAGGTCGCGGACTCGTGGGACCGGGGGCAGCTTCTGGTGGTGTTCGGGACTGACTACCGGGGGGAAGAGCATCTCCTCGCGACCTGGGGTGCGGATTACGTGCTGCAGGCAGGAGAGAACGACAGCCGCCTGCTGGAGACCCTGCAGCGGCTCTTTCCGGATGAACCGCCGGGAGCAGTGAACCTGGACCGCGGGCAATTCCTCCAGGTGCTGGATGCCCTGGCCGGGCATCCCCGGGTGAGTTTCGGGAAGAAGGAGGCGGCCACGGTGTCCTGTCATCGGGTCCGTCCGGGGCTGGAATTGCAGGAAGGCCGCCTGCGTGTTCAGTGGCCGGCCGGATTGGTTCCGCTGGTGGAAGCGGGGGATGTGTGGGCCTTGGACAGCGAGGCGCGGAGCTTTCACGCAGTGGCCGCCGGGGTCCCGGAATCGCTGCGGGAGATCTTCGGGTCCGGCATGGTTTCAGCGCCGGTGGAAGTGTCGGCTCTTCTCACCACGCTCCGTCAGTGGTTTGAGATCAGCGGGGATACCATTGCAGGCCTGCCGCAATCTGCCGTACCGCAGGTGGAGGTGAGTTTCGAGGGATCGCTCAATCATCTGGAGGGGCGCATGGTCTTTGTCTACGGGAAAACCCGGCGTCGGGCCGGAACGATGGAAGTCGAGCTCCTCACGATGGAGAATGGGGAGAGCGTGCTGGCCAGTCCGGACCTGGAACGCATGGCGGAAGATGCCCTGCGCCAGTGGGGTTTCGAGGGTCCGGGCAGGCGGGGTGAGTTCGTGCTACGTGAACCACAGGCCATCCTGCGCTTTCATGCTCACGGGGTGGGGTGCCTTGATCCGGAGTGGATCGTCATCAGGGGCGAGCGCTTCTCGGAGTTTGCGAAGGACATTGTCCCGATCAAACCCGTTTACCGGTTTTCGGGAAGGACGGAGGACTGGTTGGAGATGGAGTTGACCTATCAGGCGGGTGACGGCACGCCCATCACGCGGGAGGAGGTCCAGCGGTTGCTGAATACCGGACGTTCTGACCTTTCGCTGGGAGGTGATCGTCTGGCGGTGCTGGATCCGGAGCAGGCTGATCAGGCCATGGAAACCCTGGCGGACTGTGATCCCCGACAGAGTGCTCCCGGAGTTTTCCGCATGGATGCGCGGCAGGCCGCCTACCTGCGGCAGAGCGTGATTGAACTGGGGCTGCTCGCCGGGGAGCAGCGATTTCAGGCAGAGGGGGGCGGGACGGCATTGGAGCTGGGGCACCTGGAAACGGTCCTGCGGCCCTACCAGCGGGAGGGAGTGGCCTGGCTCGGGAAGCTGTCAGAACTGCGGATGGGGGGCATTCTGGCCGACGACATGGGATTGGGAAAGACGGTGCAGACCCTGGCATTTCTTGCGGCCCGCGAGGGGACGGCGCTGGTTGTGTGTCCCTCGTCCCTGGTCCACAACTGGCTGGCGGAAGCAGGGAAGTTCGTGCCGGATCTGAAGGCCGTGGCGATCGAGGGGCCGAAGCGGAAGGAGGTTCTGGCAGCACATCCCGGGGCCGATCTTCTCATCACCAGCTACGCTCTTCTGCGGCTTGACATCGATCTCTACCGCGAGCGGGAGTTCGAAGTGGTCATCCTCGATGAAGCGCAACACATCAAGAATCCTGAATCACAGGTCTCCCGGGCGGCCTTTCGCCTGCCCGGGACCCATCGCTTTGCCCTCACGGGAACGCCCATTGAAAACTCGGTGAAGGATCTCTGGTCGATCATGAACTTCGTCATGCCGGGATACCTCGGTGAGCGTTCGCAATTTGTGGATCGTTTTGAGAAGCCCCTGGCGCGTGGTGATGCACCCGAATTGCAGCGGAGACTGGCCCGCCGCCTCAAGCCGGTGGTCCTGAGGCGGCTCAAGGAAGAGGTGGCGAAAGACCTTCCCGAGAAAATAGAACAGGTGCGCTATTGTGAACTGAGTGACTCGCAGCGGCAGGTCTACAATTCGATTCTGGAGGAGAGTCGGGGAATGATTTGCGACGCGGAGGGTGGGCGCAGGCGGATGCTGGCCCTGACGGCCCTGCTGCGCTTGCGCCAGGCCTGCTGTGACCTCCGACTTCTGAACCTGCCGGGGGTGGATGAGGAGGGCGGATCGGTGAAGATGGAGGAACTGAAGGGCCTGCTGGAGGAAGCGGTGGCGGGAGGGCACCGCGTCCTCGTCTTCAGTCAGTTCGTGCAGATGCTGCAGGGAGTTGTTCCCGTCCTGATGGAGAAGGGATTCGAGTTCTGTTATCTCGATGGACAGACCAGGAAACGGGGTGAAGTAGTGAGGCGCTTCCAGGAGTCGTTGGTTCCCGTCTTCCTCATCAGTCTGAAGGCAGGAGGAGTGGGCCTGAACCTGACGGGTGCGGACACTGTCATCCACCTTGATCCCTGGTGGAACCCGGCGGTGGAGGCCCAGGCCACTGACCGGGCCCACCGGATCGGCCAGAAGCGCGTGGTGACGTCCTACAGGTTGATCACACGCAATACGGTGGAAGAGAAGATCCTGGCCCTGCAGGAGCGTAAGCGGAAGTTGATTGCCTCTACCCTCGATAAGGATGTTTCGGGACCTGGTGCCGGTCTGAGCGAGAACGAGATCTTCGAACTCTTTGGATAGTGGGTTGCTTCTCGCCGGGAGGTCGCCGGTGATCAGAGGATTCCCGGTGTGCTCACAAGGAAAACCGCCAGAGAATCAAGATCCTCTGGCGGTTTAGTTAGAGACTTCTGGTCGCCCGCACTCACGGACTGGGGAATCTGTTAGCTGCTGATCACCCTTTTGTGAGAACTCACGATAATCGCGAACTCCAGAGGATGAGACTTCGATTCTGGCAATATGTTCAAAGGTTTCTGTAAATTTTACAGGGGGATGGAAATGCCCCGGATAGTCATTGCGCAAGGCCTAAAAAACAGTGCAGATCCGGGTCTTTACCGAGTTGGCGAGGAAACATTCCTCGTGTGCCTTATGATGGAGTTCTTCCAGTTTTTCGGCAGAAACCGTAATGCCCTCCGCCCATACCGTCACGGGATGGAGCTCGATCCGGCTCAGGACCGGTTTGCCGTTCTCGCCTTTCTCAAGATAGCCCACCGCTTTGTCGGTGTAGCTCTCGAGGGTGAGGTTCTGCAGCGAAGCGAGGGCGAGGAAAGTGAGCATGTGGCAACTCGAGAGCGAGGCCACGAAGGCCTGTTCAGGATCGGGAATTTCCGCAGTGCCGAGGTAATCGGCGGCTGCCGAGGCCCGCAGGGTGACGCCGTGGCCGAAGTCAAGATCGTGATCACGGGGGTATTCCTTGTAGCCGAAGCCCTTCCCGTCGCGGTTCCAGTTGAGAGTGATGGTGTGGGAGCTCATGTTCAGCAGGCAGTATACGGAGGGAAGTTCCAGGATGGCTTCCGTGGCCGGCTCTATACGGAACACCGGACCCTGAACACCCTAATTAGGGTTCAATTTCTGGTGGAGCTGCTGGAGGGAGGCGAGGATGGGATTGAAGCCCGCCAGCTCTTCCGCCGATGCCACCCGGCTGCTGGCCTCGATCCGTTTCGCGATCAGTGCCCGGATCGCCTCAATCAATGCGGGCTCGTTCCGGATGACGAGATCGAGTTCGGCCGCTTTCTGGAGAGAGAAGATGTTCATGTTGCAGGAACCGGTAAGAATCAGTTCATCATCGAAGAGGAGCAGCTTGGCATGGATCATGGTCCCGGTGAGATAGACCTCGATGGGGGCCCGGGTGTAGAGGTCGTGGATGGCCCAGTAATTGACGTCATTCCCGATGTTGGCTTCCCTGGAGAAGAGGACGGTGACGCGGACCCCCCGCCCGGCTGCGGCCACCAGGGCGTCAGCGAATTCGGGATCCCCGATGTAGGCCACCTCGATGTAGATCGACTCCCTGGCCTCCTCGATGAAACGCAGGACCTCCGGTTTGATCTCGAAAACCGACCCTCCCTCGTCGCGGTGGGTATTGCAGAGGAAGTCTATGTTGCGCTCCGGATCGTAGGGGGCTTCTCCCGCCATGCGCGTCCGCAGGCGCCGGACGAGGTCGGGATCCTCAAGGGCCAGCATGTAATCGAAGTAGTTCTGGTGCCGGTCCTCGAGGTTGATGCTTCCGGTGATGATGAGCCGTTCATCGAAGATGTAGTACTTGGTGTGGGTCTTGTTGATCCACTCGATCGTGACATTGGGATGGGTCAGGAGGCGGGCTCCGAGCTCCTGGTCGTGTCCGTCCTCAACGAAGGTATCGGGAAAGGTGCGACCGATGATCTTGTAGACGATCCGCTTGAGGACAGGGATCCTGCGCGGGAAGAAGGGTTTGCGGTTCATCTCGATGACCTCGCACATGATGGCCCCGATGTCCTTGATGATGCGGACCTTCACTCCACGCTCGGCGGCGGCGAGAACCGCCTCTCCCACCCGCGTGCCCGCCTCATCCGAGCGCCAGACGTACATGAAGATCTCCACGCTTTCCCGGGCCTTTTCCAGTTTCGCCACCACGAGGTCGAAAGTGGGATCGGCCACCCGTTCTGGGGGAAAGGAGCCGGTCAGGGGAGGATGCAGGAGCTGGCAGTTAGTATTCATGTTTTAATGTTCAGGCTGGCTGCGCCGGGATGGTTCCATGTCTGAACACCGTATCCTGAATACGAAACACAAAAATGCAGAATCGGGCCCCCGGGTGAGGAGCTTGATCGGGGCAGGGCGCCGAAGGTGGAGCGCATTCAGGATCGTGAATCGGGTTCTGGTCAATCCGGAAGGGGGGGAAGACCTCGACGGAGGTCAGGGGTGGCACATGCAATCCTGAGAAATTCGGAATTTGTGGTTTGAGATCGCGGGGGAGGGCACCCTACATTCTCCCCGCCTATGGGACGTGCATTTGAGTATCGACGGGCCGCCAAGGAGAAGCGGTGGGACAAGATGTCGAAGGTCTTCCCCAAGCTGGCGAGGACCATCACGATGGCGGTCAAGGAGGGAGGTCCGGACCCGGACAGCAACTCCAAGCTGCGCACCGCGATCCTGAATGCCAAGGCGCAGAACATGCCCAAGGACAACATTGAGACCGCCATCAAGCGGGCTGCGGGCAAGGACATGGCCGAGATCTCGGAGGTCAACTACGAGGCCAAGGGGCCGCATGGGGTGATGCTTTTCATCGAGACGGCCACCGATAACACGAACCGTACCATTTCCAACGTCCGCACCCCCATCAACAAGGCGGGCGGGGAAATCCTCAACAGCGGTTCGCTGCAGTTCCTCTTCGACCGCAAGGCCGTTATCCAGTTCGAGAGAAAGGAAGGGTGCGACCTTGAAGAAATCGAACTAGAGCTCATTGATCACGGCCTGGAGGAAATGGAGGAGAACGAGGGGACGGTGTTCGTCTACGGGGACTTCACCAATTTCGGTTCGCTCTCGCAGGGCTGCGAGAAACTCGGGATCGAAGTGAGCAAGGCCGGCCTGCAGCGCATTCCGAACAATCCGCAGGAGTTCAGCGAGGGCCAGCTCGACGAGATCGAGTCCCTGATCGACAAGCTGGAAGACGATGAGGATGTGCAGGCCGTCTACACCAACGTGGCGTAGTTCCTGCCGGTCCTCAGGCGGGGTGCACGGTGTAGCCGCCGGAGCGTTCGTCCGCTTCGAGCCGTAGCAGGCCGTTCTCTTCCGCCTCGAGGAGGACTTCATTGAAGGAACGGAAGCCGTGGGCGCGTTCGTTAAAGCCGGGGTTCCGCCTTTTGAGTGCCTGTTTGATCATGGAGCCCCAGATGGCTTCGTCGTTGCCCCGTTCCTCTAAGAGGGCCTCGAAGGTGTCGGCTACCTGCTCGAGAGCCTCCTCGGTGGTGGGGCCCTCAGAAGTCTTCCTCGCCGCGGTCTTCTTCTTGGCCGTCTTGCGGGTGGTCTGCTTTCTGGCCGCTTTCTTGGCCGGGGACTTGCGCACGAGGTCATCGTAGTAGATGAACTCGTCGCAGTTCCTGATGAAGAGGTCGGAACTGGAGTTCTTCACTCCCACCCCGATGACGGTCTTGGCGTTCTCGCGGAGCTTGCTGACGAGGGGGGAGAAATCCGAGTCCCCTGAGATAATGACAAAGGTGTCGACGTGGCCCTTGGCGTAACAGAGGTCGAGGGCGTCCACCACCATGCGGATATCGGCGGAATTCTTGCCCGACTGCCGGAAATGCGGGATTTCAATGAGTTCAAAGGCCGCGTCGTGCAGGTCCCGCTTGAATTCCTTGAAGCGTGAAAAGTCGCAGTAGGCCTTTTTCAGGACGATGTGCCCCTTGAGAAAGAGGCGCTCGAAGACCTTGGCGATGGAAAAGGTCGGATAGCGGGCGTCACGGGCGCCGATGGCGATGTTCTCCAGGTCGAGGAAGACCGCCATGGTGGCGTTGGGTGCGTTGTAGGAAGTGCTGATGGGTGAACTCTAGGGAAGCGGGGACCGGGGAGCAAGTAGTGAGCCCGTCTTTGCGTTGTCATGCCATGGCGGGGGCACGTTGCTGGCCTGCGGGCGCCGGGCAGGATGCCCTGACCATGGACGTGATCCGCCTCTACTTGTTCTTCTTCGGCCGGGCTTTCCCATATTCGATGCCCAGGTCGTTGGTGCGGATCGTCTGCAGCCTGGCCGCGAGGCGGTGCTGGAAGGATTGAGCGATCCTGGCGTGCGAGGGCTCTTCAGCCAGGTTGGTGAATTGTCCCGGGTCCTTCACCATATCGAAAAGTTCTCTCCCACCGCCGGCATCCTCGCCGTACTGCAGGTAGGCCCAGTTCCTGTTTCGCAGGAGGAAGCCCTTGCGCATGGGCGCCACGCAGAAGGCCTCCTCACGCACCTTGTGCGAGGGATTGCCGAGCATCTTCGAGATGTCCTCCCCCTGCAGGCGGGCAGGCACATCCAGTCCGCAAAGGCTGGCGGTGGTGGGATAGAGATCCAGCAGTTCGACAAAGGAATGGCAGATCGCGGGTTTCTTCCCGGGGACCCTGATGATGAGGGGAACGCCCGCAGACTCGTCCCTGAGGCTGACCTTGGCCCAGAAGTCGTGTTCGCCGAGGTGATAGCCGTGGTCGCTGGTGAAAATGATGATGGTTTTCTCGGTGAGACCCGCCTGGTCGAGTGCATCGAGGACCTTGCCAACCTGGGCATCCATGTAGGCCACCGAGGCATAGTAGCCGCCGATTGCCTTCCTCTGCCGACGGAGATCCATCTTCATGTTGGCGCTGGTTTTGTAGTTGATGCCCGCCCTGGGGATATCGTCCCAGTCACCCTCGATCCTGGAGGGGAGCCCCATCTTGCTGTAGGGAAGGAAGGGCTTGTAGTAGGGGCGGGGTGCCACGAAGGGTACGTGTGGTCGGACAAAACCCACTCCCAGCCAGAAGGGTTTGTCGGCGTCCTTCTGTCTGGAGATGAGTTCACAGGCCTTGGCGGCGGTCTTCCCGTCGGAATGCACGAGGTCATCGCCGTCCGCTTCCACCACCACGAAGGTGTTGCCACCCACCGCGGGCTTCTTGCCATCGGGATTGTTCTCCAGGGTTTCGCCGTCGCCCCTGGCCTTCCACTCCGGTCCGGGGCTGTTGAAGCGTTCGTTCCACGAGAGGGCGTCGTCAGCTCCGTGCCCCCCGCTTTCGATGCCCCCCGGCACGCCCATGTGATAGATCTTGCTCACCCGGGCGGCGTAGTAGCCGTTGTTCATGAAGTGCTGTGACCATGTAGAGCGGTCCCCGATGCGGGGTCGGGGGTTGCGGTAGCCGAGTTCCCCGGTGGCATGGGGATAATAACCCGACATGAAGGAGGCCCGGGAGGGACCGCAGTAGGTTCCCTGGCAGTAGGCCCGCGTGAAGCGCGTCCCGCGGGTGGCAAGGCGGTCGATGTTGGGGGTTTTACAGACCTTGTTCCCGTAGCAGGAAAGAGCGGTATAGGTGAGGTCGTCCGAAATCAAAAAGAGAACATTGTACTTCGGCTGGTCCGCCGGGGCGGATGGAAGGGTGCCGGGAAAGAGAAGGATGGCGAGCAGGAGAAATGGCCTCATGGAAAGTCGCGACTGTAGCGGTGGGTGGCGGGTGAGCAATCAGATTGACCTGACTTGTGCCGCCGGTACTAGTGTGAGTGATGAAGCGCAGATCTTTCCTTGCCCTGGGCGGTGCCGCCACCGTCGGCATGCCGCAGCTGATTGCCGCCGAGGATGCCCCGCGCAAGAACCTGAGAGTAGGGGTGATCGGGCACACCGGGCGGGGGAACTACGGGCACGCCCTCGATACGGTCTGGCTCAGGATCAACGGTGCCGACGTGGTGGGGGTGGCCGATCCGGACGAGGCCGGCAGGCAGCGGGCGCTGCAGCGGCTCAAGGCGAAACGGGGCTTCCAGAACCATCGTCAGTTGCTCAAGGCAAGGGAACCCGAGTTCGTTTCCATCTGTCCGCGCTATGCCGATCAGCATGCCGACATGATGGTGGACTGTGCCAGGGCGGGAGTGAAGGGGATCTACGTCGAGAAGCCCTTCTGCCGCACCCCGGCGGAGGCCGACCACGTGCGGGAGGTTTGCCGGAAGCATGGAACCAGGGTGGCCGTGGCCCATCGCAATCGCTACAATCCCGCCCTGAAGCATATCGCCACCCATGTCGCGGAGGGTGGCATCGGGAAGCTGCTGGAGATCCGGGGACGGGGGAAGGGTGACCGGCGCGGGGGAGCGGAGGATCTCTGGGTCCTGGGCTCGCATGTCATGGACATGATCCGGTTTTTTGCCGGCGATCCGGTCAACTGCTCGGCGGAGATGCGGAAGGACGGAGAGCCGGTGACTGCGGATGATATCTACGAGGGAGCGGAGGGCCTCGGACTGCTGGCAGGAGACGAACTGCACGCTCGGTTCCGGATGGCGAACGGGGTGATGGCCACCTTTGACTCCATTGCCAATGATGACACCTCCAACTTCGGATTCGGCCTGCAGTTGATTGGCAGCCGGGGGATCATAGCGATCAGGGCCGACCGCGACCCCCTCGCGCACCTTATCGAGGGAAATCCCTTCATGCCTCCCAAGAACCCGCGGGAATGGAAGCCGATCACGACCATGGGAATCGGCCGGAAGGAGGATCGTCCCCAGTTCATCAAGGAGATCCATGAGCACGTGGTGGCAGTGAGGGATCTCGTCGCCGCGGTGGACGAGGATCGCGAACCGGTCTGCGGCCTTGAAGAGGGCGCGGGTACGGTGGAGATGATCTGTGCCGTCTTTGAGTCCCACCGGCAGGGCGGGAGGGCGGCAGCCTTTCCCCTCAAGGAACGGGGGCATCCGCTGGTCAGGATGAGGGAAGAGGGGAAGAAGTAGTGCCAGGGAGTCTCCTTGCTGCTCCACCGACCGTTATCGCATGGGATGCAGATTCGGTTACCTGAGTCCCGGATATGTCCTAGGCCCGGATCTGGTCGATGTTCCGGTTTTCACGCTTCTCGGGTCCCAATCGGCCCGGAGCGCCCATGGTGCGGATCATGGTGTTGTAGACATCGAGGCCTTCCGCGCCGATATCCATGATCTGCCCGGTTTTGAAGAGGCCGTTGGCACTCGTAATGGCGTGGAACACGCCGGAGAGTTCGCGTTTCACGTTGTTGTGTCGTCCGTCGCCCGATTCGGTAGAGATGGTGAAGAGGGAATTTTCCAGGATGCTTCTGCCGTTGGCTTCTCTTGTCTTGGCCAGGCGCTGGAGGAAGTAGGCGACCTCGCGCATCTTCATGTGGGCGTGGGCCCGCAAGGCTTCATTCTTCGTCTTTTCGCTGAACTTGTGCCACCACTCATGGCTGCAGCCCTTGTCTCCCGTGGCATTCTGCTGACGCGCGTCGTCGAAAGTGAAAATCTTGCGGCCATTGTAGTGGTAGTCTCCGGTAAGGCGGATGCGTTCCCCGGCAGCCAGGAAGGTGAGCGATCCGAATCGCACACGATCGGTTTCGATGGCCAAGGCGTACAGATCGGCCATCAGGCGCCACTCGGTGGTCAGTTCCTCAAGGGTGATGTCGATGCCCTGTCCTCCTGGATCGGCTGAGCCGCCGTGCAGGACCTGTGAGCGGGGAGGCCGGGCGGGCCCATCCTTCCTGCGCTTCATGGCATAGGCCCTCTGCTCGTACTCACGGATGCGCTCGAGGTGTTCAGTAACGCGCGCCTTGGAGGCGGATCCAAGCGGGGAATTGTTGCCGGTGTAATAGCGGTACTCGTCGACCACCGAGTCAAGTACGCTGCGCTTGAGTCGTGCACGTCGGGCGTCGGAATCCTTCTCGTCAATGGTGACCGATCCGAACACGCGCTCGAAGAGATCTCGTGGGCGTTCCTGCATGGTGGCAGCGACCGTACCGTTCGGGTTGTAAGAGTGGACGTAGCGGCTCACCCGGCTGCGACGGAAGTAAGTGCCCCCCACAAGAGTGGGGACCATCCCGGCGGGCAACCCCCTGGGGTAGACGCCGCGGCGGATCATCTGGTCGAGAGATGCCCCGCCCGATTTCGCCTCGCCGTTGGGTGGGGTGGCGGTGAAGGCTCCTGAAGCACCGTCGAAGTGGGCATTGATTCCACTTTCATCACAGCGAACCTGGTTCACTTCCCGCATGATGAGAAGTTTGTCACGGAGGGGCTTGAGCGGTTCCAGGACACTATCGAAGCCCTCGCTCTGGATTGGTTTCGGGATGCCGAGTCCGAAAAATACGTTGAAGGCCCGGACGGGAATCTCCCCATCCGCCGGGGCTGGTGCGGCCAGAGCCCCCGAGACGAGCATCTCCTCCAGGAAAGGCAGGCCAATGGTGGCGGCACCAACTCCGCGAAGCATGGTGCGGCGATTGATGCTGTTCTTCTTCATGGGAGCCAATGTTGGTATCTCATTATACGCTGGAAAGGAAGTTGGGAATGCAGGGCTACTCCGCTTCTGTCCGGGTCAGGCGCACGAGATCGCTGGTAATCAGGGCAGTCATGAGGGCTGGCCACGTGCCGCCCTTCTTCCGGGCCTCGGCGTGGATCTTCTGCACGACGGGAGCATCTCGGAAGCCGAGGGGACGTCCGAGCGAGAATTGGCACACCTTCCAGATCAGGGACTCGCGCACCCGGTCGTTTGTGGCGAGGAGATCCATCAACTCGGCTGCCGACTTGTATGCCACCGGTCTGGCCTGGCCAGGGAAGAGCACTTCCCCGTCCTCCCGCAGACTGTTGTCGTGCGAATCCTTCTCGTGAAAGGTGCCCAGCCCGTCGTACTTTTCGAGAGCAAAGGCGAGCGGTTCGAACTTTGAGTGGCAGCCACCACAGGACTTGTCGGCAATGCGTTTTTCAGCCGCACCCCGATGCGAAAGACCAGGCCGGGCTGGAACGGGAGCGGTGTCCGCGTCGGGTGGGGGATCCTTTACCACCCCTCGCAGAAGGTTGTTCATGACGAAGAGACCGCGGGTGACCATGGAGGCGTCATCCCCTCCCATGGTAAGAACGCTACCCTGGGTGAGAAGGCCGCCCCGGGCCGGGTTGGCAGAGAGGTCGTAGCGTTCGGCTTTCTCCTCGCGTGCCCGTTCCTCCGGGGTAATACGTCCACTGTAATGATCGGCGAGGCGGGGAGTCATGAAGGTGACCTGGGCGTTGAACAGGTCGGCGAGAGGACGTTTCTCAGTCCAGACTACTTCCTCGAAGAAGCTGATGGTTTCTCGGCGCATGTCCTCTGCCAATCGTGTGTTCCAGCGGGGAAATTTTTTGGGATCCGGACGCATATTGGCGAGGCGTCGAAGGTCCAGCCACTGTTCCAGGAACTGCACCGAGCGCTCGATGGCACGGGGATCCTCAAGCATGCGGCCGGCCTGTCTGGCGAGCACATCCGGATCCGGGAGGTTGCCGTCCCGCGCGGCACGCATCAACTCCTCATCGGGAGACGCACCCCAGATGATGTAGCTCAGGCGGGAAGCCAACTCGTAGTCGTCCACCGGCCAGGATGATCCGTCGCCGCGCTGGTTCTCGATCCGATAGATGAAGCGGGGAGACTGCAGCATGGCCTGAATGATGTAGCCGACCGCTTCCTTCAGGCTGCCACCCCCGGCTGCGACCGCAGTAGAGACTCCACGGTAGGTGATGACCTCGCGTTGCTCGAGAGGTCCTCGCAGGATCCATGTGCCCATGGGTCGGATGAGTGCCTCCATGCTCTTGTCGGTGAAGCGGCGATTGCGTGAGAAGCGCGCAGAGAATTTCTCGGGATCCATCCGGCTCACGATGATTTCGGCCAACTTGGCGTAGGCATCAATGTGCTTGAGATCAACGCTGAGATTGTAGGCGGTATTGGCAAACCCGTCTGCGCGGAGATCGGGTGGAAGGATCTTGTGCGCTTCGGCCGCGATATCGACACCCACGGTGGCCTTCACGGTTGCGATGTATTCTTCCGCGGTGAGCCGCTGGATCCACTGCTCTCCGATCCCGCCACTGCTCTGCACGTAGTTGGCGGGATCGATGCGAGCGAGAGGCCAGACTGCCCCGTCCTCGATCCATTTCCTGAGGGTAGCCTTCTGCTCCTTGTTCAGCGGATCATTATCTTCAGGCATCTCGTCGTGAAAGACGGCCTCCCAGAGCAGGCTCTGTTCAGGATTGCCGGGCACGATGGAAATGCCGTCCTTGAGGGTAACGAAGGCGGGTGACCTGCGGGTGAGGTCGAGCTTGCCCTTCCGAGTGGCCGGGTCGTGGCACTCGATGCAGTGGTTGGCGAGAATGGGAGCGACTTTGTTCTCGAAGTGTATTGCCCGGGGATCACGTTGCCCGGGGATCACCCCTCCTTCGGCCGCCCCGGCCCTGAAATTGGCCATCACCTCGGAAGGAGAGAGACCGCGGCTGTAAATGGCCACGAGGTGGTAGCTGCCCAGCCAGGGCCGGGTGCCATCCGCCTCGTTTCCCAGGAGGAGATGGTAGTCCTGATCCCAATTGGTGGGATCTCCCGGAATGGATGTCTCGCCAGCCTTTTTGCCATTGAGGTAGATCCGGCTCCTGCCCGAGCGTTCCCTGGTGTAGACTAGGTGGGTGAGTCGGGTGGTCAGGCTGCGCGTTCCGGTGGAGAGGGAAGGGATGCCATTGTTGCTCGTCCTGGTAGAGCGGAAGCGCACGTCGAACTTGTCGCCATCCTGTCCCAGAGTGATGTTACGGTTGGTGCTGTTGCGGGAAAGCGAAACGATACGGGCCGGACCGCTCTGCCTGGTGTCCGCAGGTTTGATCCAAGCTTCTACCGTGATCTCGCCGCTGCGCTTGACCGCCTCGACCAACCGGCGGGCCGGTTTGTGCGACTGCACGAGGGTCCCACTGCGGATCTTGAGAGTTCCCTTCGAGCGGCCCACACCCTTGGCGTCACCGAGACGCAGGTCGATTGGTTGCCCGGTTCCTGAGCGGTCCTTGATGAGGGAGCCGCTGGCGGAGCTGAAGTCATAGAGCGCCTGCAAGTCGCGGGTGGCACGCTGTGCCGGAGCCGGGGAACTGCCAACCCCTGCCAGGATCGAGGTCAGGGCCCACGCAGGCAGGATTAGGCGGCTTGCTCGCATGGCAATGGATAACGGCTGTTGGAGGAGCCGTCTTGCAGGCTTGTCCACCTTGCCCCTACTTGATGACGCCGGAGAGATCATAGGCGGTGACCTTGTTCTCCAGCATCTGCGGGACGATGAGCAGTTTCTTCTTGGAGAGGTAGGCGATGTCGGCCGAGCCCTTGGGAAGATCCAGCACGGAGGTGACCGCGCCCCTGGCGCTGATGTGGAGGACCGCGCCTTCGACCCAATCGGTGACGAGGAAGCCCCCCTTGCCATCCAGCTCGAGGCCGTCCAGATTGCCCACAGTTGCCTTGGTGACGGGTTGCACCTTGCGGGTGCGGAGGTCGAGAGCAAGGAGGCGTCCCAGCGTCAGGGTCTCAAAGGACGCCTGGATGTCGCGTCCCCAGCCTGCAATGTAAAGAGTGTCTCCGTTCACCAGCAGACCATTGGGGCTGTCCAGTTCCACTCCTGAAGCCACCTTGGAAACCTTGTCTCCCTGAAGGGCGTAGATCGTACTGGCGAGCATGTCGGAAACGAGGACGCTGCCCCGTTCCGTGATCGCAACATCATTGAGGAACTTCGCCCCGGCCACCTCGTGGATCGCGTGCGTGGTGGCGTTTTCGATGCTGATGCCCACCAGGCGGTCAATGTCGGCGACCCAGAGAACCCCCCCGCTGGAGCGCAGCCCCTTGGGGGCGTTCAACCCTGCGAACCACCGTGGGTTGACCACGGTTCCGTCCGGCTTGAGAATGGAGATCACCCCATCGCCATCCTTGCCCAGGCCTCCTCCCTCACCGACCTGTGACAGATAGATGTTGCCGGTCTCCTTGTCAAAGTAGGCACTCTCCGGGGCCTTGATTCCCTTTGAGAGCTCCCAGACCATCTTGGGAGCCTGGGCCGCGGCCGGGATGACGAGCGTGACAATTGCGGAACCGACTGCGAGAAAAGTGCGGTGAGTGTTCATGGCTGGAGGGCGAATCTAGGGCCGGGATTGGCCACTGCCCAGTGGATTTTCGAGGGATGGGAGTGGAATCGGACGCATCCCCGGGAGTTCAAAGATCCGGAAATCCGGGCGGGGAGGTCAAACTCCGGGCCAAGGGACCCGGAGGCTTCGCCGGGATGTGTGTCTTGACGAAGGGACGTGGAGGGACTGAGCTAGTGGTATGAGCGCGCGCCCACTACATCTCGCCCTTTCGGCCGGCCTGCTTTCCCTGGCGGTCACGCATGCCGATCCGCCCAAGGAGGCTGCTTTCAAGTATCTCTCGCCCAAGGAAGCGATCGCCAAGATGACGCACCCTGAGGGCTTCGTGGTGAATGCCTTCGCGGCTGAGCCCGATTGCCAGCAACCCTTCGCCTTCACCTTTGACGAGCGGGGCCGGGTCTGGCTTTGCGAGAACCTGAACTACGAAACGCGGGGATCGGACCTCTACAAGCTCGGTCCGCAGGGCCGTATCGTGATCCTGACCGACACCGATGGCGATGGAGAGATGGACGAGCGCAAGGTTTTCAAGGACAAGGTCATGTTCCCCACCGGAATCGCACTGGGACACGGTGGGGTATGGGTCGGTTCACCGCCGAACCTGCTCTTTATTCCGGACCGCAACCGCGACGACATTCCCGATGGCGAGCCTGAGATCAAGCTTGATGGATGGGGACGGCAGGACCGTCACGAGACCCTCAACAGTTTCCTCTGGGGACCGGACGGCTGGCTCTACGGCACGCACGGGGTCTTCACTCACTCGAACGTGGGCAGGCCCGGTGCACCCGACGGTGAGCGCCAGCGCATCAATGCCGGGGTCTGGCGCTACCATCCCCTCAACGAGAAGTTCGAGGTCTTCGCCTGGGGCACGAGCAATCCGTGGGGTCTCGACTTTGACGAGAACGGTCAGGCCTTTGTGACCGCCTGTGTGATTCCGCATCTCTTCCACATGATCCAGGGAGGTCGCTACCACCGGCAGGGCGGCAAACATTTTAATCCCTACGTTTACAATGACATCAAGACCATCGCGGATCATCGCCACCCTTCCGCCCATGGAGGGGCGCGTTTCTACCTCGCGGACCAGTTCCCGGAGAAGTACCGCAAGAAGCTCTTCATGTGCAACATCCACCTGCACGGGGTGCAGGTCGATGACGTCAAGCGCAAGGGTTCCGGCTACACCGCGAGCCACGGTGAAGAGTTCTGCATGTCGAATGATCCGCAGTGGCTGGGCTTCAACATGGAGATCGGTCCTGACGGATCGGTCTATGTCATCGACTGGCACGACTCCGACATCTGCGGGCGCAAGGTGCTCCATCGCAAGACCGGGCGCGTCTGGCGGATCAGCTGGGGCAAGGCGAAGTTCCCGGTGGGGATGGATCTTACCAAGCTGCCTGACGAGAAGCTGGTCGATATGCATCTCCATGCCAACGAGTGGTACGTGCGGCAGGCCCGTCGCCTCCTGCAGGAGCGCGCCCTAGCGGGCAGGATCAAGCCGGCCACCCTGGCAGGCCTGCGGAGGATCCTCGATGGTCATGCCGATCCGGCGCGGCGCCTGCGGGCGATGTGGACCCTCCAGCTGGTTGGGGGGCTGGGCGATGTCATGCTGGCCCCGCTTCTCGATGACAAGGCCGAGTATATCCGGGCCTGGGCCATCCAGTTGATCGCGGAAGACAAGCGGGTGCCCGACGCAGTGCTCCAGAAGTGGGCCGTGATGGCGAGGGAGGACAAGAGCGCGGCGGTTCGTCTCTTTCTGGCCTCGGCCATGCAGCGGCTCGACCACGACAAACGCTGGGACGTCCTCACCGCCCTGGTGGCCCACGGAGAGGACAAGAATGATCACAACCTGCCCCTCCTGATCTGGTATGCCCTCGAGCCGCTGGTGGTTCTCGATGAGGACAAGACCGCGGCGGTAGTGGCAGCCTGCAAGTTCGACAAGATCAAGGGCTTCATCGAGCGCCGGCGGAAGGCAGGCGGCAAGTCGGCCACCGCCAAGCCCAAGCCCAGGGGACCGAAAGCCAGGCCTGCGCAAGCGGTTCCTGATACGGGCCTGGTGTTGCATCTCAGGGCGGGGGACATTGCCAGCGGGGGAAAATGGGGAAGGGCCACCCAGGCCCAGGCCGCCTTCCGGCCGGCCGTGGTGGCGTCCCTGGGTGGACGGCGCGCCTACAGGTTCGACGGTGCAGATGATCGTCTCGAGATTCCCCACCGGGCCGAGCTCGCCTTCGGGAAGAACCAGGCCTACTCGCTGGCAGCCTGGATCTACTGTGAAGGTGCCGGGAACCGCTGGACCGCACTGATCAACAAGTCGCGGGAGAAGTCCCGGTGGTACGGCCTGTGGATTGACCCGGCGGGCAACTGGCTCATGGGGGGGGAAAAGGCGAACGTGGAGGGAACCCGTGTCACGACCGGGTGGCATCATGTCTGCATGACCCAGGACAGGGGGGAGCGGTTCCTCTTTGTGGATGGCCACCTTGCAGCCTATGGCGCCGGTTCAGTGGCTGCCGATGGAGCGGGTGCGCTCTGGATCGGGGGTGCGCCGTCGGTCGAGGAATTTTTCCGGGGCGGGATCAACGAGGTGCGTATTTACCGGCGTGCACTCAGCGCGGGGGAGGTGAGTTATCTCTCTGATCATCCAGAGGGGGTGGCGAGTCGTGGGGCGCTGGAGGAGGAGAGAACCCCGGAATTGTTCGCGCACTATCGGGAGGTTCTGTCCGAAAAGAGCCTCGGGCGAGCGGATCTGGCGCATGGGCATCTTGTATTCTCGGAGAGTTGCGGTCGCTGCCACACCGTGAACGGTGAGGGGGGAACGGCGGGTCCGGCCCTCAGCAGCAGTGAACTTGGGAACCTGGAGTATCTTCTCCCACACGTTCTCGATCCCGACGGCGAGATCGCCGAGAAGTATCGATACTACAAGTTTGAGTTGAAGGACGAGCGGGTGGTCCTTGGAGTGATTGCCGGGGAAAGCGAAGAGAGCTACACCCTCGAGTCGAACGTGGGTCGCTTTGAACTGGAGAAGGCAATCATTGCCTACCGGGATGTCCTTCCCTACTCGCTCATGCCCGACGCGGTCTTCCAGACCATGACGGATACCGAGGTGCGCGACCTGGTGGCCTTCCTGCAGAAGTGAGCGTAGAAGATTTGACTGGTTGCCTGCAGCCCTAGTGTATCGACATGATTTACCTCGACTCCAACGCGACTTCGCAGGTGCATCCGGAAGTGGTGGAGGCGATGCTGCCCTATCTCACCGACCAGTGGTATAATCCCTCCAGCGGATATCGGTCCGCCAAGGCGGTCAAACAGGCCATCACCACGGCGCGGGAGCAGGTGGCGGCCCTGATCAACGCCCACCCCGGGGAGATCGTCTTCACCGGTTGCGGGACGGAATCGAACAACATGACTCTCAAGTGGCTGGCACGCCTGGTGGGTCGCGAGGAATCCAGGATCGTGACCAGTGTGATCGAACACAGTGCGGTCCTGCGGCCCTGCGAGGCCATGGAGGCGGTTGGCTACGAGGTGGCTCGTGGTGGCGTGAAGCCGGACGGTCGTCTCGATCTCGACGAGTTTGCCGGGCTGGTGGATGCGGATCGCCCGGGATTCGCCTCGGTGATGTGGTCCAACAACGAGACCGGGATCATCAACCCGGTGGCGGAGGCCTGTGCCATTGCCGGGGAGGCGGGCTGGGCTTTCCACACCGATGCCATCCAGGCGGTCGGGAAGATGCCGGTGGATGTCAGAGCGGTCCCGGTTGATTTCCTCTCCCTGAGTGGACACAAGTTCCATGCGCCCAAGGGCGTGGGCGCGCTTTACGTCCGCGAGGGCATTCGTTTTGAACCGATGATCCGTGGCGGGGGCCAGGAGGATGGCCGGCGCAGCGGGACGGAGAACGTGCCCTTCATCATCGGACTGGGAAAGGCCGCCGAGATCATGAAGGCGGAACTGGAACGCGACGGGCACGCCGACGTGCGTCGCCGCCGCGACCGTTTCGAGCAGCGGCTGATGAGCGAGATCGAGGGCGTGACCCTGAATGGATCCCGCGAGCACCGGGCGGTCAACATCGTGCACGCATCCTTTGAGAATTGTGAAGCGGCCGGTTTGCTCATCCTTCTCGACGAGGCGGGCGTGCAGTGCTCGGCGGGCAGTGCCTGCATGACCGGCAGGCAGCAGCCCAGCCACGTGCAGAAGGCGATGGGTCTTTCCGACGAGCAGGCCAGGAGCAGCCTGCGCATCTCCCTCTCCATCTTCACCACCGACGAGGAAGTGGAGGAGGCCGCCACTGCGGTGGCCCGGGCGGTGCAAAAGCTGCGCAGCGTGCAGGGCCCCCCGGGGTTGGGTCCGGTCGTGGTCTACGGTGGTTAGTGCCGGGGATCACCGGCGGGACCTCGCGGCTTGACGAGTGGTCACTGCTGTCGCAGTCTCCGCGCCCACCAAACCACACCACCATGGCCACCAAGATCTATACCGACAAGGACGCCAACCTGAATGCCATCCGGCGCAAGAAACTTGCCGTGATCGGCTTCGGTTCGCAGGGACACGCTCACGCCCTCAACCTGAAGGAGAGCGGTTGTGACGTGACGATCGGGCTCTATGCCAAGTCCAAGTCCCGCCCGGTGGCCAGGAAACTCGGATTCAAGGTGATGAACACCAGTGATGCGGTGAAGCACGCCGATGTCATCTTCATCGCCACCCCTGACACCGTCATCCCCTCGGTCTACGAGAAGGATGTGGCTCCCAATCTCACTCCGGGCAAGACCCTCCTTTTTTCCCACGGGTTCGCGGTGCACTTCGACCTGATCGAGACCCCCGACGACGTGGACGTCATCATGGTGGCCCCCAAGGGCCCCGGCCACACCGTGCGCAGCCAGTTCCTCGAGAAGAAGGGCGTGC
>Ga0310120_10000185_pt1 | contig 51073 bp, 42 predicted proteins | sample CB27_AW_983_MG_FD_203506 | JGI IMG/M metagenome (GOLD analysis project Ga0310120, IMG submission 203506) | Marine microbial communities from Western Arctic Ocean, Canada - CB27_AW_983 | ecosystem: Environmental > Aquatic > Marine > Oceanic | place: Canada: Western Arctic Ocean | collected...
TCCGGAGCTACCGATAGTGGAGATCTTGTCGCTCCCTGTAGCGGTTCATTCGTCGGATCGATGAGCCAGGACGTCTGGTATAACTTCCAGCCGCCATCCAACGGCAATCTGATCATCTCTACCTGCGGAACAGTTGGATTTGATTCGAGCTTGATCGTTTACCAGGGGAACTGCGGAGCTCTGGTTCAGGTCGCGTGCGACGGAGATTTCTGCGGATTAGCGTCCGAGGTGATGCTGCCAGTCAACGGAGGCGAGCAGTTAATGATTCGCCTCGGTTCTGCGGCTGCTGGAGTGGGCGGCATCGGTTCGTTGCAGATCGACATGGTGGTGCCTCAACCAGAAGATTGCAGCAACGGTATCGATGACGATCTCGATAGCCTGGTCGATTGTCTCGACCCGGACTGTGCTGCCGATCCTGTTTGTACCTGCGATCCGATCTCTGGCCTCACTTGTAATCAGGGTGCTGGTCTCGAGGTACTCCTCGGATGGGTCAATGGCGAGAGCTATGACCAGATCCAGGTGGTTCGTGATGGCTCCTTGCTGGCGAATCTGCCAGGTACCGCGACCAATTACCTGGACGCTTCCACTCCGATCGGGGTGCGGACCTACATGGTGACTGGGTACTGCGGAGGATCTCAGGCGACCGCCATCTGCGATGTTCTGGTCGAGATTCCAGCGGGTTACCGCTTCGTCGCACCCCAGGTGTCCGGTGAGTTCGACGAACTCAGTGGAGTCGGGGCGGTGACGGCTACCATCTCCATCGGGGAAGAAACCGACAACCCGGGATTCCCCAATGAAACACAGGGGTTCTCGATGTCGCTGGCTCACGATCCCGGCGTATTGGTGGCTGTCGCCCTGCAGTCGGCTCCCATACTGGCCTTGATGAACGGTGCCAGTGGTCCCGACTTCATGTCCGAGGCCCTCCTTCCTGGCGGTTTCACCGTCGGTGTCGTGTACAGTTTCCCCGGTACCGAGACCCTTGCATTCTTCAGTGACACCGAGGTTCTGGTCGTCGATTACGACACCAATGCGGCGGCCATCGCCGGATCCTCTGTACCCATTTCTTCGTCACTCCAGTGGGTTAGCAGCATCGGAACCAGCACCGTCGAGAATATGGTGGTCGTGAATGGGGCCGGCTACCTGGCAGATCTGATCGATGGAACGGTGTCGCTCGATCCCGTGGCTCCCGGTGGATTCAACCGGGGGGACTGCAATGTCGATGCGGGATTCGACATCGCAGACATCATCCATCTGCTCGATGGCCTGTTCGGCGGGGGAAGTTTCGCCTGTGTTTCAGCCTGTGATTACAACGATGATGCTCTGGTCAATGTTGCGGATCCGATTTACGGCCTGACCAGCCTGTTCAGCGGTGGCATTCCTCCGGCAGCGCCGCACGGTTTCTGTGGTCCGGATCCGACTGCAGACGCCCTCGATTGCGTCCTCTACGACGTCTGTAACTGATTCCCAGCAGCGGGAGAGTACAGTTTTATTGGGCCCCGGGGCAAACTGCCCCGGGGCTTCTCTTTTGATCGGAATCTGCTGGCTGGTGGTCCGATATTGATCAGGGTGATCCGTTGGACCGTCAGCGGTCCGCTTGCCCACCGCTGCGCTGGCTCCTACGATCTACCTGCTGACTTTCTCTCGCTTCGAGATCGATGTCACTCTCAGTTTTCAAGATTCGGAAGGTGGAACCAGTCTCATGTCCTCACAAGTCTCTGAAGCCGCTCAACAACTGGTCAACTCGGTCGAACGGGTGGCAGTGGTCGGTGCCGGAACGATGGGCAATGGCATTGCCCAGGTGTTCGCACAGGCGGGTTATACCGTCTTGATCATCGATCCCTTCGAGGGAGCTTTGGATCGAGCCCGTGGAACCATCGAAAATAGTCTCGGCAGGATGGTCAAGAAGGAAAAGATCACCGCTGAAGCTGCGGAGACGATCCTTGCCCGGGTCACATTTGAGGCGGGAATCGAAGCCGCTGCCGGTGCCAGTTGGGGGATCGAAGCGGTGCCCGAGAGTGAAGAATTGAAAGAGAAGGTGATCTCGGCCCTTGATGCGCAGATCGCAGATGGTGGAGTGATCGCATCGAATACATCTTCCATCTCCATCACTCGCCTGGCCAATTACACCGGGCGACCGGAGTCCTTCGTCGGCATGCACTTCATGAATCCTGTGCCGATGATGAAGTTGGTCGAGGTGATTCGAGGTCACAAGAGTTCCGATACTGTAGTGGAAGCGACACTGGAACTTTCTCGCCGACTCGGCAAGGAACCGTGGGAGGCTCAGGATTACCCCGGATTCGTCGCCAATCGAATCCTCGCACCGATGCTCAACGAGGCGATCTACGCCTTGATGGAAGGTGTGGCGACCCGGGAGTCGATCGACGAGGTGATGAAACTGGGGATGGGGCATCCGATGGGACCGCTGGCCCTGGCCGATTTCATCGGACTCGATGTTTGTCTCAATATCCTCGAACTACTGCAGAATGAACTGGGAGATCCGAAGTACCGTCCCTGCCCATTGCTCAGGAGAATGGTCGCCGCCGGTGACCTGGGGCGAAAGAGTGGACGCGGATTTTACGATTATTCGTGAGCGAAAGGTGTGATCGATGCGCGATGACGAGACCTCTGCTGGAATCGCTGGAAGCCTCGGTGCGATGCTCGGCACTACCCTTTCTCCCGAGCACTCGAAACTGCAGCAAACATGCCGCGAGTTTGCCGATGAGGTACTGATTCCTGCCGCTGATCTGCACGATCGGGAGGAGTCCTATCCGGCCAGGAATGTCGATCGGCTGGCGAAACTGGGAATGATGGGAATTCTCGCCCCTGCCCGGTTCGGTGGCCTCGGCATGGACAATCTCGGACTTTCGCTGGCACTCGAGGAGATCAACAGGGGTTGTGCTTCCACCGGGGTCACTCTTTCAGTGCACAACTCACTCCTCTCCAGTCCATTGCTCCACTTCGGAACAGAAGCACAGCAGGAGAAGTTCTTTCCACGTCTCGCCAGTGGTGAATCACTGGGTGCCTATGCCATCACAGAACCGGATCATGGATCGGATGCAGTGGGTATCGAGACCACCTGTCGTCGCGAGGGAGATGAGTGGGTCCTCAACGGAACCAAGGCCTGGATCACCAATGGTTCCCATGCGTCGATCATCATCACCTTTGCCACCGTCGATCCCTCGATGCGTTCGCGAGGCATCCATGCCTTCGTGATCGAGAACACCATGCCTGGCTTCTCGGTGGGAAAGAAGGAGAAGAAACTCGGAATCCGCGGTTCGGATACGGTGCAACTGGTATACGACGAGATGAGAGTCCCGGCAGAAAACCTGCTAGGAGAAGAGGGGCAGGGCTTCAAGATTGCCATGCATACCCTCGACGGGGGGCGGATCGGTATCGCCACACAGGGGATAGGAATCGCTCAGGCGTGCCTCGATGCCACCGTTTCTTTTGCCGAGGGCCATCAGATGTTTGGTCGAAAACTGGCCGACAATCAGCTCGCCTCACACAAGATTGCCGACATGGCGACACGCATCGAGGCGGCTCGGTTGTTGACGACCCGTGCCGCACTGCTCAAGGACGCAGGTCTACCTCACTCCCGGCAGGCTTCGATGGCGAAGTTGAGTGCTTCTGAGATCGCCAACGATGCCGCTCGCATGGCCCTAGAAATTTTCGGTGGAGCGGGGCTGGGTCGAGAGAATCCAGTCGAAAGGCTCTTTCGCGATGCCAAGATCACCGAAATTTATGAGGGAACCAGCCAGATTCAGCGCCTGGTCATCGCTCGTCATGTTCGACCGGGTCGGAGGTAAGACTTGGACGACTCTGAAATCAATGATCTGATCGATGGCATATCGAGAGGCTCGCGCCGCGAACTTGCTCGTGCGATCACTGCGGTCGAAGAAGATGAATCGGTCGCAGATGCACTGCTGGCCGGATTACCCGAAACGACAGCCGCGTTTCGCCTCGGCTTGACCGGTGCTCCAGGAGTGGGGAAATCGTCACTGATCGCGAAACTGGTGCCACGATTGATCGAGAGTGGCGAGCGAGTGGCGGTTCTGGCGATCGATCCGAGTAGCCCCATCAGCGGTGGGGCGTTGCTGGGAGATCGGGTGCGGATCGACACCGATCTGGGAGAAGCGAGCTGGTTTCGAAGCATGGCTTCCCGCGGAGCGACCAGTGGAGTGGCGGGTTGCACCGATCTCGCCGCTGAAATACTCGCCCGTGCAGGGTTTGGACTGATCATCATCGAAACGGTCGGAGTCGGGCAACTCGAGGTCGAGATCGCCGATGAAACCGATCAAGCATGGCTGCTATTGTCACCAGAATCTGGCGATGGAGTACAACTCCTCAAGGCCGGTGTGTTGGAGGTGGTTCACCGGGTGCTGGTGAACAAATGCGATCGGCCAGGGGCGGATGAGTTGCTTCGCAGGGCTGAAGAGATGGCCCATGACCAGAATGGTCCCGAGCCGATGGCGGTCAGCAGTCTCCAGGGAGATGGAATCGACGAGGTCGTTGCAGTGATCCTCGAGTCCGCCAGGAAACACCGAGAATCACCGGACCTCGGTGCCGTTCGGTTGCGTCTGGTGCGTCGGATTCGTCGCAGAGCCGAGCAGGAATGGATCCGGAAAGGCCTCGACCTGGCCGGAGGTACCCAGGCGATCGAGCAACTCGCAGATCGAGTTTCTCGCCAGGAGATCTCGATCCAGCAGGCCATCGAATCGATCGTGTCAGCCGGTTAAGAACAATATCGAGTAGTGGTCCAGCTCAACCTGGAAAAAAGGGAAGGTTCATGCCGTGATTCGCTTCGAAGAACATCATCAAGAAATTCGGCAGATGGTTGCCGATTTCGCCGACAACGAGATTGCTCCAAAAGCTCAGCACATCGATGAATCGCAGGAGACTCCCACCGATGCCATCGCACAGCTGGCAGAACTGGGAATGCTCGGACTCACCATCGAGGAGAAGTTTGGTGGAGCCGAGCTCGACCTCCTCACCGCCTGCCTGGTGGTGGAAGAGATTTCACGCTGTTGTGGTTCGACTGGAGTGGTGGTGGCATCACACCTGTTCGAGGGAACCGCGGCGATCAAGAACCTGGCGGATGATGCTGGCCGTGAACGCTGGTTGCCCGCACTGGCCAGCGGAAAGACGATGGCGACCTTTGCCCTGGCGGAAGTCGAGGCGGAGTCGGATGCGTCGGGAATCACCTGCTCGGTCGGGCAGGAACCTGACGGATTCTCCCTTCATGGCAGGAAGAGCTGGGTGATCGGCGGATTGATGGCAAATCTGGTGACCGTGGTGGCCAGAAATGGCGAGGAGCAACTGCAGGATCTGGGAGCCTATGTTGTCGATCCCAGCTCCGAAGGATGCACGCGGAAGCCGTTGCGAGATGTTCTGGGCTTGCGTGGATCGGGCTTTTGCGATCTTCACCTCGATGGTGTTCGAATCGAATCCCATTCTGCGCTCTCGGGATCGACCTCCGGTTGGCCGGCCATCTCGCGGGTGGTGGAGATGTCTCGCCTCGGTGCGGCTTCGGTGATTCTCGGGGTCGCCCGGGGAGCGATCAGCCACGCGCTCCAGTATGCTTCGCAACGAAAAGCGTTCGGCAGGAGTATCGATCGATTTGGATCGATTCGGGCGATGCTGGCAGAAGCGGCGACCGGCGTCGAGAGTGCCAGGCTATTGCTGTGGCGAGCGGCAGGTCTCTATGACAGGGGGAAATCTGCGACTCGAGAGTGTTCGATGGCAAATCTGGCAGCGAAGCAGGCCTCTTATCGAGCCACCCGGGATGCCGTTCAGGTGCTGGGCGGGAACGGATACAGTCGAGAGTATCCGGTCGAGCGAGCGTACAGGGATGTGCAGACTGCGGTACCCTTTGGCGGAGGAGAGGATCTGCAAAAGATCATCGTATCCCGATCCTTGACAGGAGCTCGTTCATGAAAAGTGCCGTGATCTGTTCTGCGGTCAGAACCCCCATCGGAAAGTTTCTCGGCGGATTGTCATCTCTTTCTCCGGCAGACCTCGGTGTCGCGGCAGTGGTTCCTGCACTAGAACGTGCGGGGATCTCCCCGGAGCGGGTCGACGAATTACGATTTGGTTGCGGTCGCCAAGCAGGTGGAGGCCCCAATGTGGCGCGCCAGATCGCCGTGAGATCGGGGATTCCCGTATCCTCCACTGCCGTCACCATCAACATGGCCTGTGGATCTGGATTGCTCTCCATCATCGAGGCTCGCGATGCCATCGAACGTTCGGATGCTCAGGTGATGGTGGCCGGAGGGACCGAGAGCATGTCGCAACTTCCCTTCTATTTGCTCGGCGCCCGTAAGGGATATCGCCTCGGTCAGGGCGAAATGGTCGATGGGATGTACCGCGACGGTTTCCACTGTCCGATGGCGGATCAACTGATGGGTGCGACGGCCGAAAACCTCGCAGAGGAGTATTCCATCGATCGCCAAGAGCAGGACGCTTACGCGGTCGAGAGTCAGCAGCGTTGCCAGAGGGCCAGGCAAGAGGGTCGCTTCCGCGAGGAGATCGCCGCAGTGGAAATTCCTGGACGAAAGGGTGTGACGGTGGTGGACACCGATGAACATCCGCGGGATGGCGCAACCATCGAGGGATTGGCGCGGTTGAAGCCGGTGTTCAAGAGTGATGGATCGATCCATGCCGGTAATTCATCAGGGATCACCGATGGAGCTTGCGCACTGGTCATCGCAGATGAAGAAGTGGCCCGCAGCGAGGGGTGGCCGATCCTGGCGACTCTCGGAGCATCGTCACGTGCTGGAGTCGAGCCGCAGAGGATGGGCATCGGCCCCGTGCCTGCAATTCGCAAGTTGCTGGAAAAGACCGGACAAAAGATCGAGGACTTTGACCTGGTCGAGTTGAACGAAGCGTTTGCCGCCCAGGTGATCGCTTGCCTCAGGGAACTTCCGATCGATTCTCAACGTCTCAATGTCAACGGTGGATCCATCGCACTCGGTCACCCCATCGGGGCAACCGGGGCCAGGATCACCACCACCTTGTTGCATGAGTTGAGGCGAAGAGGAGGGGGCAAGGGACTCGCGACACTGTGCATCAGTGGAGGCATGGGCCTGGCACTGGAGATTGATGTTCAAGGCATTTAGATTCTGGTGTGCTCTGTTTCTGAAAGGTTGAAACGATGCTGGTAGTGGATGGAAAACTTCTGATGGGGTTCTTCCTGCTTTTTGCGGGACTGTTGATCTTCAATTTCCCCGACATCTTGCAGTACGCCCTGGCCGCTGTGTTGGTGGTTTCAGGAGTCGCAGCGATCATCTCTTCGATGAAGAAAGGTACTTCAAGTACCGAGGGGCCAGGAGCACAATTTCGTCGAGTGGATGAGGAAGACAAATAAGGCGATTCGGCTGCACTTCTATTTGCGTTGATGGTCGATGAGGATCAATCGGCGAACCGCCTCGTCGCCTGGAATTTGATACGCTTCATCGAGGGCAACGAACAGGCGCCGCTTCCACATCAACCCCTCGACCGCCTTCAATTCTCCATCGGCAGCAGGGCCTTTCCACAGCAACATCGGACCAAAGTAACTGTTGGTGCACCAGCCCAGCAGTCGTTCGACAGGTCCCACCGCTCGGGCGGTGACCAGGTCGACCTCCTTGCGGTGATCGCGAATCCACTCCTCGAATCTACCCCAGACACAGGTGACGCGATCTTGCAGTCCCAGTTCATTCACCACCGTCTGGAGGAAATCGATCTTCTTGCGTGTCGAATCGAGCAGCGTCACCTTCAGGTGGGGGCAGGCGATGGCGATGGAGAGGCCGGGCCAGCCGGCGCCGGTTCCCACATCGAGCACGTTACGGAACAGTTGCTCTCCGCCTTCGGCCAGTAATGGCAGTGCGGCCAACGAATCGGCAGTATGACGGATCGCCATCGATTCCGGATTGGTGACCCGGGTCAGATTCATCACCTGGTTTTTTTCACGGACCAGCCAGGCATGGCGGGCCAGGGTTTCCCTGGCGAACCCGGGGGCAAAGGGACCGAGGGCAGGGATGAAACGATCTCGAAACATCTCCCACGTCAGCGTATCTGGCTGTCGGGCATCCGGCTGTGGAGTATCGGCCGCCGATGCCTCGGGAGGTGGAGTTTCTGACCCTTGATTCTCTTCCAATTGCACCTCCCGGGAGCGCGCCGCCGGGTGCACCGCTCTTCGGTACAAATCTCTGGTTGGGAACTCCTGGCTCCGAGGGTACCATCGTTGAAGCCCTTCGTTGAGGGGATCGGTACCAGGACCATGGTATGCAGGTTTTTCTTGCAGGCTGCGGATACGGGCCGTGGAGAGGAACATCATCATGAGCGATTCCCCAGCCGAGATCTCTGGCAGCGGATTCCCCCTCACTGCCCCCAGTTCTTCCCAGTTGCAAAAACTGGTCGAAAAATTGACCCCAGAACAACACCATGTCACGCAGAAGTCTGGTACGGAGGCGCCCTTTTGCGGTGGTCATCTGGCGGAGAAGAGTGCCGGAGTCTATGGTTGCGTGGTGTGCCAGCTGCCGCTGTTTCGATCGAGCGACAAGTTCGATTCTGGCACCGGTTGGCCCTCCTTCTTCGATACCTATGATGCCCAGCATGTGACCAGAAAAAGCGATGCAAGCGTGGGCATGGTTCGCACCGAGATCACCTGTGGACGATGTGATGCCCACCTCGGTCATGAATTTCCCGACGGGCCGCCTCCCACCGGGATCCGCCACTGCCTCAATTCTCTCGCGCTCCACTTCTGGGCGGAAGGGGAGGTGATCCCACGAACGATTTTCGATGCGACCGAATCGCCGGCTTTGCCCGATCCCGATCGGGCCATCGGATGGTTTGGCGGCGGCTGATTCTGGGGGATGGAGGACCGCTTTGCGGCTCTCGACGGCGTCGTGGACGTCGTCTCCGGTTACATGGGAGGGCATCTGGATCACCCCTCCTACGAGCAGGTTTGCAGTGGCCAGACCGATCATGCCGAGACGGTGGAGATCCACTATCACCCGCAGCAGGTGACATACACTGATCTGGTGAAACTGTTCTTCGAACTACACGATCCCACCACCCAGGATCGGCAAGGCCCCAATGTCGGGAGTCAGTATCGTTCGGTGATCTTTTGCAACGATCCGGATGAAGAGCAACAGGTGCAGCAACAGATCGATCGACTCGCAGAAGAAGGTGCGTGGAGAGGTCGAAGTTGCTGCACTCAGGTCATCTCACCGGCGCCAACCTTCTGGCGAGCCGAGGAGCATCACCAGGACTACTACCAGAAGCACCGAGGTTTTCGCTCCCGCTGAGATCAGGAGTGCACCACTCCGAGTGGATCGACACCTGGATCCTGATCGCACTCTTTTGAGTGGCGAATGCTCAGCAATCCCTCCACCAACATCCACAACTGCAGCATCATGCCGAAGCCGAGCACGCTCACCTGTGGCCATGCGATCGATTCAGCGTTCAACAGCCGATCCATCTGACTGATGGCCGCCCAGCCGACGGTGACGGTGAGGAAACCCAGCGGAATCAGGGTGGGCAAGATGGGTCGTCCTCGACGCGCTTGCCAGGTGGTGAGGACCACCAGCGTCAGGCTGGCGAGTAACTGGTTGGTGACGCCGAAGATGGGCCACAGCACCAGCCCACCCTTGCCATCTTTGCCCGCCAGCAGTGCCAGTGCCGCCGCAGACAGCACTGCGATGGCGGTGGCGACATGCCGACGCGCAAGGAACTTCCAGCCGATCGATTCTGCCAGTTCCTGGATGACATAGCGCTGGATCCGGGTGGCACTGTCCATCGTGGTGGCGGCAAAGGAAATGATGACCACCGTGATCACGGTGGCGAGGAACTCCGGGGAGAAGAAGGGTAGCGCCGCTCCGATGAAGGCGGCACCTCCATGAATGAAGCCCGACAGCCTGGCCAGAAGGGATCCCTTGCCCACCCATTCAGCAGAGTACTGCGAGGCCCACTCCTCTCCATTGGCGAAACCTGCCGCAGAAATGCAGCACAAGATGACGACCACCGCCAGACCACCCTCCAGTACCATCGCTCCGAACCCGATGCTCTTTGCATCCCGTTCACTGGCCAGTTGTTTGGATGTGGTACCGCTGGCGACCATGCAATGGAATCCACTGATGGCACCACAGGCGATGGTGATGAAGAGAAATGGAAAGAGCAGTGGTGCGTCTGCGGGGGGATCGGGATTGATGGCAGGGGCCACCACTTCCAGTTGCCAGCCACCGGTTACCGACAGCACCAGCAGTCCGGCAATCAGCGCACCCATCGCCAGAAACAATTGATGGGAGTTGATGGCATCTCTGGGCTGGAGGAGCTTTTGTACCGGCAGGATGGAGGCGATCCACGCATAGCCGAAAAGCATCACCAACCAGAACAGCCCGGCATTTTCAGAGAGCCACACTCCCACCGAGTTTCCACCCCAGTCAAAGGCGGCAAGGGAGCGCACGCTCTCGGTCGATCCGATGCCGATGCAGCCGTACATCACGACCAGTGCCATCGCTCCCCACAGTACCATCGACCGGCCGCGCAGTAGTTGCCAACCGACCAGTAGAGCCAGTGGGATCTCGATCCATACCGCCAGGATGCTTTCGGGTCGGGCCACGAACAGCGAGGCGATGACGAAGGCAAACACCGCCAGGACCACCCACAGCGCCACCAGGATGAAGGTCAGGAAGAGCCAGCGAACCCTGGGAGAGAGGATCTCTGCACACAGATCCCCGATGCTACGCCCCTGATTCCTGCTCGACAGGACCAGGGCACCCAGATCGTGCACTGCACCGATCAGGATCGATCCGAACACCACCCACAACAGTGCCGGAAGCCAGCCCCAGGTGACCGCGACCGCTGGCCCGACGATGGGCCCCGCCCCGGCGATGGTCACATAGTGGTGGCCAAACAGGATGGAGCGACGGGTCGGAACGAAATCGATCCCATTTTCTCGCGAGTGACTGGGTAGTTGCTGATCATCGACTTCCCCGATGCCAAATACCCTGGTGGCGATCCAGGCACCGTAGTAACGGTATCCGAGCCACAGCACCACGGCACTGGTGATGGCGAGGGTGGTGACATTCATCGATCCTCCTTGGATGGGAGTCAGGGTAGTCTCGAGTGCTCCTCAGCCCAAGAGGCACCTTGCGGGTTTCCCATCCCTTGGGGATACTTCGACCATCTCGGTAGACGAGTTCAACAGTGGTACACCCAGCAAGTGGTGCAGAGGAGTAAGATGAGCCAGGATTCGGATGTGGCGCGGCAGTACTGGCGGAAGAACCTGAAGATCATCTCGTTGCTTCTGACGATCTGGGCCGTGGTTTCACTCGGTTTCGGCATCGCACTGGCTCCATGGCTCAATCAGTTCCAGTTGCCGGGTACCGAATTCCCGCTCGGGTTCTGGTTCGCCCAGCAAGGATCCATTTTCACCTTCGTCATCCTCATCTTTGTCTACGCCTGGCGAATGAACCGCCTCGATGATGAGTTTTCCGCAGGTCAGGACGGTCAATGATGGGTGTCACCGCCTGGACGTACCTGCTGGTGGGTGCTTCATTCCTGCTCTATATCGTCATCGCCATCCGTTCACGGGCCAGCAGTACCGGAGAGTTCTACATCGCGGGCCAGCATGTTCCGCCGCTGGCCAACGGGATGGCCACTGCTGCCGATTGGATGAGTGCCGCATCGTTCATCTCGATGGCGGGGATCATCTCCTTCAGCGGTTACGACGGCTCTGTTTACCTGATGGGATGGACCGGGGGCTACGTGTTGCTGGCACTGCTGCTGGCGCCGTATCTGAGGAAATTCGGCAAGTTCACCGTGCCCGACTTCATCGGTGAGCGGTACTACTCCCAGACGGCTCGATTGGTGGCGGTGATCTGCGCCATCTTTGTCTCCTTCACCTATGTTGCCGGTCAGATGCGTGGAGTAGGGGTGGTGTTTAGCCGCTTTCTCGAGATCGATGTCACCAACGGGGTCATCATCGGCATGGCCATCGTCTTCATCTATGCCGTTCTCGGTGGGATGAAGGGGATCACCTATACCCAGGTGGCCCAGTACTGCGTTCTGATTTTTGCCTTCATGGTTCCTGCCATCTTCATCTCGTTGATGGTGGCGGGTACTGCGATTCCTCAGATCGGTTTCGGGTCGATCCCGGATGGTGAAGAGTTGAGCCTGTTGGCACGGCTCGATGGATTGCATGAGCAGCTGGGCTTCACCAAGTACACGCTCGGATCGGGCAATACCATCAACCTCTTGGCCATCACATTTGCTTTGATGGCGGGGACTGCCGGGCTACCGCATGTGATCATTCGCTTCTACACCGTTCCCAGTGTCCGCGCCGCTCGACAGTCGGCAGGCTGGGCGCTGCTCTTCATCGCCATCTTGTACACGACTGCGCCCGCCGTGGCAGTCTTTGCTCGCACCAACCTGATCGACACCGTAGAGAACAAGAGTTACTCGGAAATTCCCCGCTGGTTCAAGGATTGGGAGAACACCGATCTGATCGCCTGGGTCGACAAGGATGGTGATGGACGGGTGAAGTATCGGGCAGGAAACGCCCTCGATCCGGCCAAACCCAGTTTTCTTGAGGACCGCGGAGCCAGCGGTGAGCGTCTTCTTTCGAACACACCGACCAGAAACGCCAACGAACTGTATGTCGATCGCGACATCATGGTGCTGGCCAATCCCGAGATCGCTGGTCTTCCCAACTGGGTGATCGCGCTGGTCGCAGCGGGAGGCTTGGCGGCGGCGTTGTCGACGGCGGCGGGTTTGCTGCTGGTGGTTTCGACCTCCATCTCCCACGACCTGTTACGTAAGTGGTTGCGACCCGATCTCTCCGACAGGGACGAGTTACTGGCCGCGCGCATCTCAGCGGGAGTGGCGGTTTGTATCGCCGGTTACCTGGGCATCAACCCACCCGGATTTGTCGCCGAGGTGGTGGCGTTTGCCTTTGGCCTGGCAGCGGCCAGTTTCTTCCCGGCGATCCTGATGGGGATCTTCATCAAACGGATGAACCGTGAGGGTGCCATCTCCGGAATGCTGGTCGGGCTGATTTTTACCGCCAGTTACATCATCTATTTCCGGTTTCTCCATCCGGAACTCGACACGGTGGAGAACTGGTGGTGGGGCATTTCCCCGAAGGGGATCGGCACCGTTGGCCTGTGTTTCAACTTCATGGTCGCAGGAATCGTTCGATCGTTCACCGCTGATCCGCCTGCGGAGGTGATGAAGATGGTCGAGGAGATTCGACTACCCGAGGTGAAGTAGCAGCGGAGTTAGCGCTTCTCGCCATCGCCGATCTCGGTGCGCAATATTCCAGCGAGGATGAGCATTCCACCGAGTACCGCCCAGCCGGAGAGTACTTCTCCCACCAGCAGCCAGGAGAAGGTCGCCGCGGTGACCGGTTCGAAGGCAAAGATCACTGCGGTTCGTACCGCTGTGGTGGTGCTCTGCGCCCAACTCTGGGCGAGGAATGCAAACGCTGTGGCGAACAGGCCGGTCAGGACCACCGCACCCCAGACCTGATCGGAGAGCTGTCGAGGATCAGGGATTTCTTCCAAGGCGACCGCTGCGATCAGCGACAGCAGGAATACCGTGAACAGTTCTACCAGGGTCAGTGATAAGGCCGAGAGTTGCGCTGCCCAGCGCGCCTTGACGATGATCTGGAAGGCGAATGCGACGGCACAAACGAGGGTGAGAAGATCACCGAAACCCACATCCGGCTCGGGCGGCGGACGATCGATGGAGGTCGATCCTCCAAAGGTCAGCAGAGCCAGTCCGAGCGCCGCCAGCGAGACTCCCAGAATCACTTTCTTCTGCAGCTTCTGGCGCAGCAGCCACCACCCCAGCAGAGGGACGAAAATCACCGCCATGCCGGTCAGGAAACCGGAGTGAGAAGGGGTGGTGTGAAGCAGGCCGGTGGTCTGAAAGGAGTAGCCCAGCCACAGGGAGAGCCCCGCCAGGAAGCCAGCTTTCCACAGCACTGCGGTGGAGCCGATCGATTTCTTGCGGGGGCGACGCCACAGCAGCAGCGGCAGTAGTGCCAAGGTGGCGATTCCGAACCGCAACACATGGAAACTGTGGACCGGGATCTCGTCGATGGCGTTCTGCACCGAGACGAAGGTCGCACCCCAGATGATGACCACCGCGACCAGCGTTAGATCAGCCCTTACTGCCCTGAAACGCACTTTTACGACCTTTCCGGCCCGCGGATCCGCTTCAATGGAAGGGGTCTACATGCTATCTTGCACGCAATCCCGAAATCCCCAAGGGAATGTTGTTGGATTCGAGTGCCCCGATGGGTCGCAGCGATCCAAGATCGATCCCTGGATCCAGACAAGTAAGCAGGCACCGGAAGAACCCGTGATCACGGCGCCAGTGGAGGAACAGAAGATGAGTTTTGAATTTTCAATCGGTAGTCGAAAGCAAGGCTGGTTCAGATGGACCCGCAATATTCTGGGGGTTGCGCTGCTGATCTATGCATCCTGTTCCGTCGCGGATGCCCAGGAGCAGAGACATCTTCAGCACATCCTGGTCGCTACTGAAAAGGTAGCCGATCGCCTCATCGAGGTGATCGATGAAGGGCGTGATTTCAAGGCTCTGGCCCGCAAATATTCCCTCGATGTAGGGACGAAGATTCTCGGCGGCGACCTCGGCTGGGTGCACTACGGTGCGATGGAGCCGGAATTCAGCGCCGCTGGCTTCGCCATCGAGAAACCGATGGGGATTGGCAAGTGCAAGACCCGTTACGGGTGGCACGTGATCCAGTTCATCGAGACTCGTGGAGAACCGATCGAAAACCCGCCCAAGCCTCAGCAACGAGATAGGTCTCAGCCACAGGAGAACCCGGTAACTCCGGTGCCGGTGACCGGCGATCGAAATGAAGACCTGGAATGGACGATCGCTTTTTCCAAGAGATCGGTCTTGCCAGGAGAGGATGTTGAACTGGTGATCGGAGTCCGCAACAAGAGTGGAGAAGCGCTGGAGGTGCTGGATCCAGTGCTGTGGCCTCTGGGCTTGATCGTTCGCTATCAGTTCGGGAAATTGAATGTCCCGATGGGTCTGCCCGAGGGTTTTGATCCGACAAAGATGGCGATCCGTAAGATCAAGGGCAAGGAGTACCTCGAGAGTACCTTCCGGCTCAACGATTACGCGGATGTGTCGGTCCCATGGCCGATCGTGAGAGTGATCTGGCGTGGCGACTCGCTCTTTGGACGGATTGAAAAACATGCTCCGGAAATCACGGGCCAACCGAACTATGCGACCTGGAAATCTCGCTGGCGCTTTTACCGTTCGGAAGAGGCGCAGTTCAACCTGCTCCCCGAGGTGAAGCCTGAGGATCGCTGGTTCTTGTGTCTCTTCTCCAGCGGCAGGATCTGGGTCGAGGTCAAGGATGTTGGAATCCCCGGTCTTCGACAGGAGATCATCCAGCAGGTGCGAGAGGGGAATCTCAACAATGTTCCCATTTCACTGACCCAGGGACAGTCGATCCAATTCGGAGTCTCACCCGGCATGAGCGGTGGAGTACCCAGGAGCGATCCGTCCCAAACGTTCCCGATGGAACTGGGTACATTTTCGGTGATGCCCACCGGAAGTGCAGGAGGTTTGAAACTGGGGCGCAAGTTTTCGATTGGCCTGGGCCGATCTCCGGCACTGGCTGCAAAGGTGATTTCTTGTGGCAAGGTGGTGCTGGAGGAGGGGGAGCCGATCGCCCGAATTCAGGAGCGAATCGCCAAGGGACTCGCCGCCGAGTTGACCCTTTCCCTGGCATATCCCTTCGATCTGTTGCCAGACAAGATCAAGAGTGTATGTGACGACGCTTTTGTCGAGAAGTCTGCTGCGGGTCCGGATATACCTTCGACGACCAATCAGAAGCCTCAGTTCTCCGACAATCAGGGGAAGACTCCGCCACGTCCTGCCGCTGATCCGCTGCCAAGGGTCCTTCTCGACACCACTGCCGGTCCATTGCTGGTGGAACTGTTCGAGGACGATTCTCCCAACACGGTGGCGAACTTCATCTCGCTGGTTGGAAATGGCTATTACGATGGTCTCAAATTTCACCGAAAGGTGAGCACCAACAAGAGTCGTGGATTCATCCAGGGTGGAAGTCCTGACGGGACCAGTACTGGTGGTCCGGGGTACTGCATCGCGGATGAGACCAACAAGAATCGAAAGGCGATCCGCGGAGCTCTCATCATGGCGCGCAAGCACACTGAACCCGATACTGCGGGGTCACAGTTCATCGTCGGTCTCGATAATCTGGCCTATCTCGATGGAACATACACCGTTTTCGGCCGGGTGATCGAAGGGCACGAGGTTCTCGATCGACTGCTGGAGGGCACCGTCATCCGACGTGCGATCGTCAAGAGCAAGCGAGACCATGAGTACAAACCCGCGAGGATCCTCACAGTCGGTGAGAAGTAACGGGGTTGTCGATGGAAGAACTGGCTCTTAAAAATCTACAGATCGACAATCCTGCTGAGGGCGTGATGAAGGTCACGGTCCATCGGCCGGAGCAATTGAATGCTCTCGATGACGAGACCGTGGCGGAGATTCATCGCACCTTCGAAGCGATCTCCCGCGATTCTTCGATTCGCGTGGTGATCATCACTGGTGCTGGCCACAAGGCTTTCGTTGCGGGAGCAGACATCCAGCAACTGGCCCTGCAGGATCATGATCAAGCGTTGAAACGAGCCCTTGCCGGACAGGCTGCGTTCGATTTGTTGGAGCGCTGTGGCAAGGTGGTGATCGCACAAGTCAACGGATTTGCTCTGGGTGGCGGCTGCGAACTGGCTCTCGCATGTCACCTTCGATACGCCTCCAGTCGAGCCAAGTTGGGTCTGCCAGAAGTGACCCTGGGGATCATCCCGGGGTACGGTGGAACCCAGCGGTTGCAGCGCATCGTCGGTCGAGGAAGAGCTCTCCAGATGATCCTCACCGGGGACTTCGTCACCGCAAAGGCGGCGTTCGAGATGGGACTCATCAATGGAGTAGAGGACCCGGATCAACTGGAAGCGAAGGTGATGGAAATTGCCGCCACCCTTTGCAAGCGTGGTCCGGTCGCCTTGAAACTCGCCATCGAGGCAGTACTTCGCGGAGGCGATGAATCACAGCAACAAGGAATGACGATAGAAGCCGAACTTTTTGCTCGGATCAGTGAAACTGAAGATATGCGAGAAGGAATGAGTGCCTTTCTCGAGAAAAGACCCCCGGAGTTTCGGGGCCAGTAACCGGCGCTAACGATCGATTCGATCGAAGTGCCCGATTCCAGACAGGGAAGAGACCATGAACAAGAAGATACAGATTCTCGGTGGAGCCAGAACCGCCATGGCCGAATATGTCGGCACCCCTGGCTTCGGGCTATTCAAGGACATCAGTGCCATCGAACTGGGAGCCTTGGCCACCCGAGAAGCATTGCGGAGATCGGAAGTGGATCCCGCTGCGGTCGATCACGTGGTGATGGGGAACGTGATGCAGACCAGTGCGGATGCACTTTACGGTGCCAGGCATGTGTCATTGCGTGCAGATCTTCCAGTCGAGACACCCGCTCTGACCGTCAATCGCCTGTGCGGTTCCGGTCTGCAGGCAGTGGTGACCGGCGGTCAGCAGATCTTGCTCGACGAGGCCCAGGTGGTGGTTTCTGGTGGCATGGAAAACATGTCTCAGTGTCCCCATGTGATCCGAGGAGCCCGTGAGGGATTCCACCTTGGTGGAGGCAAACTGGAAGATCTTCTGATGGCGTCCCTGATGGATCCGTACTGCGGACTCTTCATGGCTCAGACCGCAGAAAAGTTGGCCGTGCAGTACGAGATTTCTCGTGAAGAGCAGGACGAGTTTGCCATCGTCTCCATCCAGCGGGCCATGGCAGCTCAGGAAAAGGGACTTTTCGCCGACGAGATGTTTTCTGTCGAGGTCAAGCGCCGAAAGGACTCGATCCAGGTCGACACCGATGATCACATCAAGCCGGGGACAACTCACGAAAAACTGGCGAGGCTGAGACCCGCCTTTGGCAAGGATGGAACGGTTACCGCAGGAAATGCCAGTGGTATCGTCGATGGCGCCGCTGCGGTGGTGTTGGCGGCAGAAGGTGCCAGTGCGGCTGAGGGTCGCTCGGTGCTCGGAACCGTCAAGGGATGGCACACCGTGGGTGTGGATCCTTCCGTCATGGGGATCGGTCCTGCTCCAGCGATCAATGGGCTTCTCAAGGCGCAGGGACTGTCGCTCGCAGACATCGCACTGTTCGAGATCAACGAAGCCTTTGCGGCGCAGTACATCGCTGTCGAGAAGGAACTGGGACTGGATCGAGACAAGGTCAATGTGAACGGTGGAGCCATCGCTCTGGGGCATCCGCTGGCGATGACCGGAACCCGATTGATCCTCACGATCTGTCATGAGTTGCGCCGTCGTGGCGGAGGACTTGGCGTGGCAAGCGCCTGTATCGGAGGAGGCCAGGGCATCGCTGTCCTGGTTGAAGTTTAGAATCAACACATCAGAAACAGGATTCAAGGGAGTGAGAACGTGACGAAGAAGTACAAAGTTGCAGTTTTCGGTGGAGATGGTATCGGGCCCGAGGTGACACGCGAAGCCTTCAAGGTTCTCGATGTCGTCAGCGAGATGGGTGGATTCGAGATTGATCGAACCGACTTTCCCCACGGAAGCGAGCATTACCTGGCGACTGGAGAATTACTGCCCGATGAAATCCTCGATCAGGTGCGGGGCATGGACGCTGCATATCTGGGAGCCATCGGAGATCCTCGAGTCGAGGTGGGGCTGGTCGAGCGAGCCATCATCGCAGGGCTTCGATTCAATCTCGATCTATTCGTCAACCTGCGACCGATCCGATTGCTCTCCGAGAAGTTCTGCCCACTCAAGGGCAAGGGGCCAGATGACATCGATTTTGTCGTGGTCCGGGAGAATACCGAGGATGCCTATGCAGGCATCGGAGGTATTCTCAAGAAGGGTACCGCCCAAGAAGTGGCCATGCAGCAGATGGTATACACAAGGCATGGTGTCGAGCGCGTGATCCGCTTTGCATTTGAACTGGCAAGGAAGCGTAACCGGCAGAAGAAATTGATGCTGGTCGACAAGGCCAATGCCATCCGGGCTCAGGATATCTGGACCCGTACCTTTGCAGAAGTGGGGGAGGAATTTCCTGACATCGAACAGGATCATGCGTACGTTGATGCTGCTTGCATGTGGATGATCAAGAATCCGGAATCTTTCGATACCGTTGTCACTACAAATCTGTTTGGTGACATCATCACTGACCTGGGAGCCGTTCTTCAGGGAGGCATGGGAGTCGCTGCCAGCGGTAACATCCATCCTGGACAGGTCTCGATGTTCGAGTCGATTCACGGATCGGCACCGAAGTACAAGGGCAAGAATGTCTCCTGTCCCATCGCTGCAATCGCTGCAGTTCAGATGATGCTCGACCATCTCGGAGAAGCGGGTGCGTCCGCTCGAGTCGAGGGAGCCATTGAGAGTGTGTTACAGGCTAAAGATGTGACTTCGGTGAGTGCTTCCAGCGGGATCTCCACCGATGAATGGGGAGACCGTGTGGTCGAGAAGATCCGTTCCCTCTGATCGGAATCCAACATGAGTGAATCGACCATTTTCGATCAGTGCGCCCGGCTCGATGGAGAGCATCGCCTTGAAGTGGTGACCGTTTCGGGTTCGGACTCGGAGCCGTTCCTGCAACGTCTCATCTCCTGTGACCTGAAGAAGGTCACCGATGAGATGGGTTGTCGGGGCACCTTGCTCGACCGTAAGGGACGGATCCTGGCTTTCTTCGATGTCCATCGCAGGGCCCAGAGTTTTCAGCTGATCGTCGATACCGCCCTGGCAGGGGTTCTTCGTGCCCGTCTCGACCGGCTGGTGATCCTCGAAGATGTGTCGATCGAGTCTGGCGAGTTTGCGGTGATCTCCCTTCAAGGCCCCACTTCTGGTGCGGTGATCGAACAACTGGATGGCGAATTGCCGGGCTCTTTTCTTCACTCCAGACCGTGGAGAGATGGTTGGATTGCATCGCGTCGTCGATCGCAGGTTGCTGGTTTCGAGCTGGTGATTCCACAGCAGCAACTGGCTTCGGTGGAACAGCAGCTGGAGCCACTGGGAGTCAGCCGTTGTAGCGCCGAAGATGCGGAACGAGCGCGGATCGAAGGAGGTTTCCCTCGCTTCGGCCAGGAGGTCACCGAGCGATCCATGCCCCCCGAAGTCGGGCTGGAAGATTCAATTTCCTACAACAAGGGGTGTTACTCCGGGCAAGAGGTGCTGGCTCGAATCCGCACTTATGGCCATGTAAATCGTCAGTTGCGGAGCATCCATCTGAAGCTCCCCGAGGGGATCGATTCGGCAAGCGTAGCGGCAGGGGATCCACTCGAGCGTATCGATGATGAGGGGAAGTCCCCGGGAATCATCACATCGGTAGCGCAGTGCTCTGGTGGATTTACGCTACTGGCTTCGGTCAAGAAGACCCACATCGAAGTCGGGACGTCACTACGATGGCAGGGCACTTCCGCAGATGGATCTTCACTGACGATGATCGGTAAGGTGCAACTTCCGTTTCACCCCTGATCCGCATGGGGGTCGCACTCGGAAACCAGCGAGAGCAGTTCCTTGTCAGAGAGGATCCGGTCTGACTTCTTCGCATGGTCAAAGATCTTGCCAACAATCACTTCAGTCGGTTCGATGCCACGCTGTTCAAGCCAGAAGATCACATTCGACTTTCCACTCATGGGTCCGACGCTGATCTTTTGAGACAGTCCGAATTCATCGGCAGGAACGCCCGAGTAGACGCGATTTGCGAGCCACCGATCACCCTTTCGAAACGCCTTGATCACCGCAGCCGCATGAACTCCGGTAGCGGTCTCGAAGGCATCCGTCCCGAAGATGGGATAGTTTCTCGGAATCGGTACATGGCACGAGTCACTGACCTTCTGGACATATTCAGGGAGCAGGGTCAAATCGTTGTCGATGAAGCCCAACAGTTTCAAATTGGCCAGCAGTAAGTCCATCGATGTGTTGCCACAACGTTCACCGATCCCAAGGGCTGCGCCGTGAATCCTGTGCGCACCCGCTTCCACAGCGGCGATGGAGTTTGCGATGTCGAGATCTCGATCTCGATGGCCGTGCCAGTCGATCTTGATCCCCTCGACACCGGTATCCTTGATCACCTCCTGGATGAAAGTGATCAGCGAGCGCACGCCACTCGGCGTGGCGTGCCCAACGGTATCGCAGACGCAGGCGCGCGTAGCACCATGTTCGATGGCAGTGCTGTAGAGGGCGCGTAGTGTTTCAGGGGCAGCGCGAGTGGTGTCCTCGGTGACATACATCTGAGGGAGACCTTCACGACTGCAGAGTTTGGATGCATAGGTAGTATGTTCGAGCATCCTCTCAAGAGTCCAGTCCTCGGTGTATTGACGGATTGGGCTCGATCCGATGAAGGTACAGCACTCGATGGGAATCCCGACCTTCTGACTGATCCGTGCGACAGCATCGATGTCTTTTTCATGTGTCCTGGCTGCGCAGTTGGGGGTGATCGATAGATTTTCGTCGACGATCAATTGACAGAGGCGTGTTACATCCTCGATCGCACGTGGCCCCGCTCCGGGAAGTCCGACATTGGCGGTGTGGATTCCCAGGCGATCCATCAGACGGAGAATCTCAAACTTTTGCTCGATGGGAGGATCGACCACAGAGGGTGATTGGAGTCCATCTCGGAGCGTCTCGTCGTCAAACTCGACCGGCTCTGTGCGGGTTTGTGACTTCTCCATGACATTCCAGTCGTGGATCAGATCCCTGGCTCGATCGTCTCCTTTGTCCAAGGATTCTTCTTCAAACTGGTTCATCGAAGCCTTCCGTGATGGGGTTCCCCCGAGGGGAGCAGTCAATCACCCCTGATGATAGGAGTGGAGCGGGCCCGGTCAAGTTCTGCACGATCTTCAGTGAGCGGATCTTTGGCCGTGGAAGCGGCTCAGAGGCCCAGATACTTGGGTCCTCCGGCATCCGAGGGAACCGTCCAGGTGATCACCTGGTATGGATCCAGAATATCACAAGTTTTGCAATGGACGCAGTTGGAGTGATTGATCTGCAATTTCTCCTGTCCCTTGTCATCGTCGACGATCTCGTAGACGTTTGCCGGACAGAAGTACTGGCAGGGATTTCCATACTCTTCCTTGCAGCGTGAGATGCAAAGATCGGTATCCGCCACCTTGAGATGACTGGGTTGCTGCTCGGAGTGAACGGATCCCGAGTGGTACACCTGGGTCACCTTGTCGATCAGTTTTTTTCCATCATATTCAAGTGGCTCTGGCCTCGGCTCGGCATGCTGGATCTTCAGCATCTCGTCGTGATCCGCCTTCAGCGGAATAAACTCCTTGCCGATTCCGCCGAGTACATACTTGATACCGGCGCGGATCGCACCGCTCCAGAATCCTCTGCCTTGAAATTCTGCGCGATAATTTCGGACTCGCCACAGCTCCTGCTTGAGCCATGAGTTGTTGAATCGCTCGTCATAGGAGCAAAGAGATTCCGCACTGAAGTCGTCCTTGCGAATCGCTTCGAGAAGTGTTTCTGCAGCGAGAAGCCCCGTCTTCATCGAGGTGTGCACTCCTTTGAGGCGACTCACGTTCAGATTGGATCCGGCATCGCCGATGATGAGAAAGCCGTTTCCCCATGGCCGTGGACGGGACCAGTATCCTCCTTCTGGAAGGCACTTTACGCCCGCTTTGAGGATCTCTCCGCCCTCCAGGATCTGTGCAATGAAGGGGTGTTGCTTCCAACGCTGGAAATTTTCCCACGGATCGGTCCATGGTTGTTGAGCATCCAGAGCGGTGACAAATCCGATCGATACCCGATCTCCGGAGAGACCGTAGATCCATGAACCGCCATACTGAGTCGAGGAGAGGGGCCAACCGGATGTGTGCAACACCTTGCCGGAGGGGAAGCGTCCCTCGGGTAGCTTCCACAGTTCCTTGCCGCCGGTGCCGAAGATCTGAGGATTTCGTCCCTGCAAATTCTGCTCGTCGATCAACTGTCGTGTGAGGGATCCCCGGACTCCTTCGCCGAGCACGGTGCATTTCGCGCTGATCTCTGCGCCGGGTTCAAAGCCTGGTCCAGGATTCCCGCTGGCATCCAAACCCTTGTCCATCGTTCGGACCCCAGCGATGTGACCATTGGCATCATGGAGGAATTGATGACCCGGGAATCCTTCGAAGACCATCACCTCTGCTTCTTCACAACGGTCCTTCAGCCAGGTCACCATCTCCGAGAGACTGATGACGGGAAATCCGTGATTTTTGAGCATCGGCGGCACCGGAATACGCAGTGAGCCAGTGGCGGAGAGGTGACGTACCTCTTCTTGGTCGACCCAGGCTTCGACGGGAAGCCCGCAGTCTCGCCAGTCCTCACCGAGTAGTTCCACGAGTGGGCGAGGATCGACCACTGCCCCGGAGAGGATGTGGGAGCCGACCGTCTGGGCCTTTTCAATGACCGCAATCTCCACATCGTCCCGACCCATGGCAGTCAGTTGTTTCTTGAGATGGAGAGCGGATGTCAGGCATGCCGGGCCTGCTCCGACGAACAGGATGTCTACGGGCAGTTCTTCTCGCTCGATGGACATGATCGCTCCGATCCGGGGTTTGCGGCATCTTATCCAGCCCGGCCAGGGATTCCACCTGACCGAGTGCTCCTTGCGGTGAACAGCGGCTCGTCGTAGTTTCCTGCGGATGAGACTGATTAGCCGGAAGGGGGTCCGAGGTGGCTCATTCGAGCAGCAACAAGAAATCAGCGGAGAACCAGGCTCTCTCCGGAAAGAAGCGAAGGAAGGTCCGTCTCGACGGCTGTTCCTTCACATGGAAGGATCTGGCAGCGATTGCCGCAGGCCAGGCGACCCTTCGATTGACCCGCCTGGCCCGCCAGCGGATCCAGGCGGCCTCCCGATCGGTGATCCAGGCTGCAGCGTCCTCCGAGCCGAGTTATGGCATCAATACCGGTTTCGGTCGATTTTGTCGGGTCCAGATCGAGCCGGCAGAGGTCGAGAAACTGCAATTGAATCTGATTCGATCTCATGCCACGGGAATCGGGGCTCCGCTCGAGGCGGCCCAGGTTCGCCTGGCGCTGGCGCTGCGAGCGAATGCCCTGGCGCGAGGAAATAGCGGCATCCATCTCGAGGTGATCGAATTGCTGATAGCGATGCTCGAGAAGGACGTGCTGCCGAAGATCCCCAGGATCGGCTCGGTAGGTGCCAGTGGTGATCTCGCTCCTCTCTCACACCTGGCTCTGGTGCTGGTCGGGGAGGGCGAGGCGCTGGTCGGAGGTCGGTGGCTCGCTGGCAAGACCGCTTTGCGACGAAGTGGCCTCGAGCCGATTGTTCTGAAGGCCAAGGAAGGTCTGTCGCTGATCAACGGAGTACAGATTTCGGTGGCGATGCTGACGGGAGCCCTGCTCGAGGCTCAAGCAGTGGTGGATGCGGCCGATCTCTCTGCCGCCATCAGCCTCGAGGGGCTGCTGGGATCGATGCAGCCCTTCGATGAGAGGATCCACCAGGTCCGACCCCATCCCGGCCAGGCGAGGGTGGCGGCCAGCATCCGGTCCCTCTTGAAGGGGAGCCAGATTGGCGCCTCCCACATCGACTGTGATCGGGTCCAGGATCCCTATTCCTTGCGCTGTGTTCCTCAGGTTCATGGGGCGGTCCGAGATGCGCTCGATTGGATCGGCCAGACCATCGAGAGGGAAGCCAACTCCTCGACCGATAACCCGCTGGTTTTCGCCGAGCAGGATGCAGTCCTCTCCGGTGGCAACTTCCACGGTGCGCCGGTCGCCTATGCCGCAGATCTCCTGTCGATCGTGATCACTGATCTCTCTTCCATCTCGGAGCGTCGTACAGAGAAATTGATCAATCCCGATACCAATCAGGGATTACCTGCGTTTCTCGCCCGAAACGAGGGACTCGAATCGGGGTGGATGATGGCGCAGGTGACATCCGCCGCGCTGGTGTCACGGATGAAAGTGCTCTCCCATCCTGCTTCAGTCGACTCGATCGTGACATCGGCGGGATCGGAGGACCATGTCAGCATGTCGACGCATGCCTCGGAGAAGGCGGCGGAATGTGCGGGGCTGGCTGCACACGTGATCGGGATCGAATTACTGGTGGCGCTCGACGCCATCGAGTTGAGGAGACCGTTGCGCAGTGGTCGACGACTGGAGAAGAGAATCGCAGCGATCCGCCAGCGAATCCCTGCACGGTCGGGAGATCGGATCTTGGCGTATGAACTGGAAGATGCAGCAACCCTGGTACGAGAAGGACAGGTTGCGGTTCTTTAGTTCTCTGGCAGCGTTCCCTCGAAGACGACCAGCCGTTCATGATGGACACCATCTCGAACCGAATAGGATCCCGGGACCTTGGCCATTTCCAGCATGAAACCGGGATCTTCAGAGTAGTAGTCGCGGAACGGAAAGTCTTTCTCCGCAAGTATCTTTACCGACATGCCACAATCTTCCATCAACGAGATGGTCTTGGGCATATTTCCCATCGTCGAGTGGATGAAGATGATACGCCCGCCGGGTCGGACCAACTTGTGAGCCTCCAGGATGAGTGTGTCGATGAAATATCGGCGGTATCGTTTGCCCGAAACACAATAGGGAGGATTGGCGACCAGGGTGTCGTAGCCACTGACGTCGACCTGGATCCAGTCCGCCACCAGTAGGCGCGCCGTGGTCTCGACTTGATGGGAATCTAGATTCTTGCGTGCGTGGATCAGGATCTGATCGTCAATTTCTGTGAGGAGCAACTCACGAGCTCCACGCTTTGCCAGGATGATGGCATGCAAGCCGCAGCCAGTTCCCAGTTCCAGCACACTTTCTCCGGAGAAGTTCAGCGACTCGAGGGTTTCTGCGAGTAAGACCCCATTGGGTGTCGGGTTCCAGACGCCTTCCGGCACTTCGAGGTTCAACTGCAGGTCTCCCACATTGAACGCCATCGTCCGGGCAGATAGGTTGCGGCCAGTCGGCTCTACGGGGGTCATCGGGATGGGCTCTCTCTCATCGTCGGCATTAATTTTTTGAACTACCTGGTTTGGCGAGTCTCCGACAAACTACCAGAGGGGGGGTGAAGCATCCACGAACTGGGTCGGGTATGTTGCCGGTGGTGAAGCCATCCACGGTATCATGCATCGGTCGGCAGGGGTGCCGATCCAGAAGGGCAGAGGTCGAGATGGCGACTCATGAGGATCGTTGGAGCCGGCACCGAGAAATCTCGGGTGGAATTCTCGCTCTCGATGCTGAAGATCTGGGTCGTTTGCTGCCTTTGTCGAAGAAGCGAATCCTGATCGACCGAGTGCTGTCGCTTCAACCGGGGAGCCACGCAGTGGCTCAAAAGGCGGTCACAGCAGGGGATGTAGCGACTCCGGGCCGAAAATCTGGTTTTGTTTTCCCATCCACCAGTGCCCTCATCGCACTGGAGCAGGTGTCGATGGTGATCCTGCTCTCGGCATCCGAACCGAAAAGTACTCTCGCATCGGCATGGTGTCATCAACCAACGTCGGTCTATCCGTCACTGGTGGAGGTGGAGACGCTGGATGTGGTGCAAGAGATGGCGGTACCCGGTCTTCTGCATCTGCGAGCGAGCAAGGTCTCAGAATCGAACGAAACAGTGAAATTTGAGGGTGGAGTGAGCGTTGGCGGTGAAGAGTTCATCACTGCTCATTGGTGGATGGGGATCATCGAGAGTTAAGACGCTACTCATAAGACGCTACTCATAAGACGCTACTCATAAGACGCTACTCAATTGAAAAAAGAGGTGGAACCTGACTCCCGCCAGTCTGGCGGGGGGGCGCGCGTCAGGTTCCGGTCCTCTTCGTGGGAGTGTCTTGATTCAGATCTAGTCGTCGAGGAATCCCTCGAGGTTTCGCGAGCGCACCGGGTGGCGCAGCTTTTTCAGTGCGCGGATCTCGATCTGGCGAATCCGTTCTCGGGTTACCTTGAACTTTTTGCCCAGTTCTTCGAGGGTGAAGGTGCTATCGCGACCGATACCGAAGCGCATCTTGATCACCTCTCGCTCGCGCAGGCTCAGGGTTTCGAGGATGTTGCCCATCCGACCCTTGAGAGCTGCGATCGAGAGCGCCTCTGCAGGAGATTCAATTCGATGGTCCTCGAGGAAGTCGCCGAAGGATGAATCGTCCTCGGTTCCGATCGGTGTCGAGAGGGACACCGGAGAACGGCTGAGTCTGAGCATCGCTTCCAGTTCTTCCGCAGGGATATCCAGTTCCTCAGCAATCTCGTGGATGTCGGGGCGACGCCCTTTCTTCTGCAGGTGCTCGCGGCTGACTCCACCCAACTTGCTCATCGTCTCTGACATGTAGACTGGCAGGCGGACCATACGAGACTTCTCAGCGATGGCACGACTGATCGCTTGACGAATCCACCAGGTGGCGTAGGTCGAGAACTTGTAACCTTTGCGGTACTCGTACTTCTCACAGGCGCGCATCAGTCCGGTGTTCCCTTCCTGGATCAGGTCCAGGAATGAGAGACCGCGTCCTCGATACTTCTTGGCGACGCTGACCACCAGCCGGAGATTTCCAGAGGATAATCCACCCTTGGCACTCTCGTAGCGATTGAACTGAACGGTGATCTCGCGAGCTCGCTCGATGAAGGCGGGGTACGCCTCGAGGATGGCCTCGTTGATCTCGTCGAACTCGGGACTGATCGCACGCTTGTTACGAATCCTCAGTCCGACGATTTCTTTCTCCAGTCTCTTACCAATGGTAGAAACATCGGACTGCCAGCGGCTCATGTACTTCATCTTCACCTGGTACGATTCGAGCATCCGGGCCAGTCGCAGGATTCGACTGTGAAGTCTCTTTTCGAGGGCGGGTCTCACCTCGGTGTCACCGAGGGGCACATCTTCCAGGTCATTGGATTCCGACACGTTGAGGGCAAAGAGCGAGCGCATTCGCGGCAGTTCCTTCTCCAGGCGGTCGTAGAACGCCTGGCGATCTCCTTTGCGAGATAGAGTCAGGTCCAGGCTCTTTTCGACCAGGCGAGTCTGGTTCGAGATCTGCTCGAGCAGCTGAAGAGATTCATCTTGTCCGATGGCGGTCTGGTAGACATGGCGAGACAATGCCGCCTGACTCTTCTCGATCTCCTTGGCGTAATGGATTTCTTCATCACGGGTCAGCAGTGGAATCGCCGCCATCTGTGAGAAGTACATGCGGATCGGATCGTCGAGAGCTTTGACCGCAGATTGCTCTGCCTCGGCGCTGGCCTTCAGTTCCTTCTCGATCTCCTTCTCGGCTTTCTTCGCCTCCTCGACATTAAACTCTGTCGAGTCCAGATCACCGTCATCCTCATCATCGGATGGCATGACCTGACAATTGATCTCGATCATCAGCGCATGAACTTTTTCCAGCTTCTTCTTGTTATTCTTGACCTCCGGGAGGTGACTGAGGATCTCGTCGATGCCGACTTCGTCTCGACCCGAGATCTTCTTGAGTAACGATTCCAAACGCTGCTGGAATGGTTTCATGGTGCGCCTCCTGATCCGCTGCTGTTTTTGAGTGGGGAACCATCGCTCCCTCGACCCCTGAACAATGGCAAGGATCGGGCCCGGATCGGTAGGTCGAGGAGTGGGCTTGAGGGCGGTGTATTTGAGGATTGAAGCGTTCAGGGGTGCGACTTCGGGAGGAACTGTCCAGCAATGGAACGAATTTGAATACGACCTGCGGGGCGCGCTCGCAGATCACTCCCCGGTCAAGCCGTAGCGGCGCATCTTGGCGTACAGGGTGGTCTTGGGGATTCCGAGCCATTCACACACCTGGCCTCGGCGACCGTTGCAGCGATCGAGAGCTTCCGAGATCCACTCCGCTTCAAGTTGTTCGATGGCGTCCTTGAGGGAGCCGATACTGCGCACCCGGTCGAGCCCGGTGTTGTCGGTGGAGTTCTGGCGGATGGTGTGATCCTTCTCGATCACCCGAGGAGACAGGTCGGTGGAGGAGAGTTGATCTCCTCCAAGGGCATGAATCCTTCGGATCTCGTTCTGCAACTCACGGATATTTCCGGGCCAGTCATGCTGCAACAGCACCTCGGTGAGTTCGGCGCTCATCTGCTTGTCGGTGCCGGCTTCCTGATTGAGACCTGCGAGGAAGTGATTTGCGATGAGGGAAATATCCGTGCCGCGCTCCCGCAGTGGTGGCAGGTGAACATTGATCACATTGAGCCGGTAATAGAGGTCTTCACGGAAGCGGCCACCCTTGACCTCTGCGGAGAGATCTCGATTGGTCGCAGAAAGGACCCGAACATCGATCTGGATCGTTTCCTGACCACCCACACGGCGGATCACACCTTCCTGGATCACTCGCAGTAACTTCTTCTGTAAGCCAGCAGATGTATCTCCGATCTCATCGAGGAAGATGGTGCCTCCATGAGCAAGTTCGAACAACCCGGGACGATCGGTCGTGGCCCCGGTGAAGGCACCTTTCATGCACCCGAACAATTCAGTCTCGAGCAAGTTTTCCGCAATGGCGCCGCAATTCTCGCTGATGAAGGGTCCATCGGGGCGAAGGCTGTGTTGATGGATCGAACGAGCTGCGAGTTCTTTACCGGTGCCACTTTCTCCGGTGACCAGGATCGGAGCTTGACTGGGAGCGACACGCTGGACCAGATGATGCATCGCAAGAATGTCTGGATGTTCACCGATGATCGAGACGGCCTTGAAGGTGGCCTTCGAAGTTGCAGCGGGTCGGTTCTTCGTTCGTCGAGGAGTCGTGGGTTCGGCAGGGGCGGTGCTGCTGTCGGCGACCTCGGTGCGAAGCAAGGTCGACTGGATTCCTACCATCGCAAGTGCCAGCCACGCATCTTCATTGGTGAGATCATTCAGTGATTGAAAGCGGTGATCGAGGTAGAGCCAGTGCTCAGCGTCGATGGGTAGGATGTGAACGGCTGTGGTTCGGGGAAGTCTTTCTCGATCCCAGCGGTCACGATCGGGTAGTGCGGGAACATCGTTACAGGACCATGGGGAGTTCTGTTCCATCGCACGGAGGACCAGCGGCTTGAGTATCTTGTCGAGAGGGTTTCGCAATTCTTCTCGATCGAGGTCTCGAGCCAACAGGCATTGCCAGGGATGATCCTGGGAGGGGCGCAGCAGAAACCCACGTTCGGCACCAACACTCTCGATGGCCAGATCGAGCAAGGCCCGCATCGCCTTCTGGGGGTCCGATTGTGCCAGCATCGCAGCCAGCGCCGTGGCCGAACCGGTCCCATCCTGCGCGAGGATCTCGTGTAGGAGCACTGGATTCTGGGCTTCGCGAGCGGACTCCATCGCTGGACCTCCCTCTGCCCCCGCTCGATCCACTGGCAATCGAGCACTCAGGGGTGAGAATCACCATCCCCCTGCACATGAGGAGCATCCTCGTGACAGGGAGTCATTTCCGGGCAGTACTCCCGGAATCACCCCAGGTCCGTACATCGGGTACGATTCCTGCGGCGAAGAAGCATACCATCCGGGGTGAATTCACCCTGTGGAAGGATCAGATCGATGGAGCGTACTCTCATCCTGCTGAAGCCAGATGCCGTTCAGAGGCGCTTGGTGGGCCCGATTGTCGAACGATTCGAGCGCAAGGGGCTCAAGATGATCGGCATGAGACTGATGAAGATCAGCGACCAACTGGCTGCAACCCACTACGAGGCACACCAGGGGAAACCGTTCTACGCAGGACTGGTCCAGTTCATGACGTCTGGACCGGTCGTGGCCCTCGCCCTCGAGGGGAACCAGGCGATCACCGTCTGTCGCAAGCTGATGGGGGAGACCTTTGGCTGCGATGCCACCGCCGGAACCATCCGCGGGGATTTTGGAATTTCAAACGGGTTCAACCTGGTCCACGGATCGGATAGTCCCGAGGCGGCCCAACGTGAGCTGGAACTGTTCTTCGAAGCAGACGATCTTCACTCCTACCCGCTCGTCGACGACTGCTGGAACGCAGCAGAGTGATGGCGAGTCGACGCAGTGAGAGAGCTCACTCACTGCGTCGGCAAGGAGTGGACCGGTGAATCGAGACGCCCCACGAGGATTGAGACGAGAAGAGGTGACGCGCCTCATCGATGAGTTGTCTGATCTGGTGGTGGGACAGCACGTCGGTAAGGTGTTTGACGCTCCCGATGGGAATCTCAGGATCGTGATCGGATCGGGGTCCACCCGAAGGCACCTGTTGATCTCGCTTCATCCAGGAACAGCGAGGATGATTCTCTGGGGCGATCCTCCCGCAGCCACACCATCTCCTGGTGAACTGGCCACCGCACTGCGGGAACTGCTGTCTGCTTCACGCGTCGAACGAGTCGACCAACCCGGGGGGGATCGGGTGATGCGACTGGTCCTTTCCCGAGGTGGGAAAGCGGGACCCACGAGGGAACTGATCGTCGAACTGTTTGGCCGTATGGGGCGCCTGGTGGTGATCGAGGGCGGCTCACGTCGGGTGTTGCTGGTCAGCGGTCGCGGTGGTGTCGGCCGTGGAGACCCGTACGTAATGCCGGATGGAGCCAGGGATCTGGATCCAGCGGGACCCACAGCCACCATGCCTTTCGATCCGATCCAGGCGATTCCCAGCGATCAGCGAGGAGGCGAGGCCCCGCTCCATCAGTGGCTCTTCCCACGACTGCAGCAGCGAGAACAGCAGAATCATCTGCGGACACTGTTGAGAGTTGAACAGCAGTCACTGAATCGGGCATTGAAACTTCTTCGGAGGCGAGTTCGCAAGCTGGATCAGGATCTGGAAGCGGGAGCGCTGTGGCAGCAATGGCAGAGATACGGTGAGCTGTTGAAGGGGAACATCCCGAGCCTCTCGAGGGGGATGAACTCGATCGAGGTTCAAGATTGGTATCAGGAGGGGGCGCCGCTGGTCGAGATCCCACTCGAGAAGGATCGAACTCCGATGCAGAACATCGAGCGCTGTTTTCGTCGATCGAGAAAAGGAAAGCGATCGCTGGTGGTGCTCGGAGAGAGAAGGGACCAGGCGTTGGCCGCCATCTCTCAGCTCGAGCAAGGGGTGGAATCGATCGAGCAGCAACAACAGTTGGAACTGCTGGACCACCCGTCAGTCGATCAGTGTTGCGCCGAGGCGAGAAGCCTGGGAAGTCGATTTGGAAAGAAGAGGCAGCAACGGAGGGTTGCGCCGCGAGGATCTTCACGAGTCGCCGAAGCGCCTCGTTTTCGCAAGTTTCGCAGTCGTGAAGGGCTCGAGATCCTGGCCGGCCGCAGCGCTCGAGAAAATGACGAACTGAGTATTCGGACCGCCCGCGGCAATGACCTGTTCTTCCATGTCGCCCACCGGCCAGGAGCCCACGTGATCTTGCGGGTCGACCGTGGTCGGGTGGCGGCGCCGGAGAGTATCGAGGATGCCGCGTACGTGGCGGCCTACCTCTCGGGTTGGAGGGGCCCCGGCATGGCGATTGTGCACTGGACCGAGGCCAAGAATGTCAGAAAACCGAAGGGGCTACCGCCGGGAAAGGTGCGAATCCACCGCGAGAGAGAATTCCGGGTTACCCCTCGTGAGGACGGTTTATCGTCGGTCAGCGTCCCCGATCTGGAGAGTTGATCCGCACTATTTACGGCTCGGATAGGATCATCCGACTTCCCATCCAGGACTCTGGCACTAGACTGGACGGTCAGTCTCAAAGACCCGTCTCGCTGTCATGCAGAGGACCCATTAGATGCTTGAATCCCAGATGTCCGATTCTCCACGTCTCCACCTGAGGAAGCCGATCTTCCCTCTCTTCATCCAGGTGATGGGGATCGCAGTGCTGGTCGTAGTGCTGATCGCAGTGCTGGTCGCACTGGCCGGATGCAATCCGTCCGGAGAGGTTCGCGATGAAGAAGATGCTGTCGAATCGGCACAAACCATCACGAAGAACCGAGCCAAGGTCAACAAGATCGTTCGGTCGGTGATGGAGGAGGTCGATCTCGATGATGAAGATAGCATCCTGGTGGGTATCGGTCGTTACGAGGAGGCGATCGTACTCCTCGATGAAGCGGTCGAACTGGCGGGAGAGTCGATTCATCCTCGGATGGAGCGTTTCATCCTGAGACAGCGGATCGCAGCGGGGTACCAGGCGCTGTATGCCAAGGCCGATGAACATTGCACACCCTATGAAAAGTCCGGGGCCACTCCTCCGCAGGATCAGGTCCAGCGCCGCGCAGACGCAGAAGTCGGGGCGAACAAGTGGCTCAAGCTTGCCAGAAGGGACATGGATTTCCATCTCCGATCGACCACTCCCGCCTACCAGGATCCCAAGCAGTACTGGGATCTTCAGCAGATCGATGTCGCGCTGGGGGATTACTCCGGAGCGCGAACCACGCTGATCAATTTGCTCGAGGTGTTTGGTACCAAACTCTCCTCCAAGGATCGCCGGGAGATCCAGTCTCGGATCCGTCTATATGCTCAAAGGCTCAATGACGCAGAGATCTAAAAGAGCCTTCTGACGACCCTGACAAGCCACTGGGGATAATCTCCCGATGCGGGCCGCAGCCCCCGGTTTGCCTGCTTTTCACACCCGATGTTAGTCTTCTTGGCCTCAAGTCAGGGGCCTTCGTGGTCGGGTCGATCCTGTGATCGACCCCAGCGCATCGCGGTGGAAATCCTCGGGATCTCCTCCGTTGCGCCCGAGCAGGACGGTTGACCGATGAGTCAGACCTTTGATGTACCAGACGCCCTCCAGAAGAGCGCCAACACCGTATCGGTCGAAGAATTGGCCCGCCGCGGGCTGCGAACTGTCAAAGTTCTCGATCGCTCTACGGTTCTCCGGATGATCGATGAAGCGGTGGAAAAGGTCGTTGCAGAACGCCTCACCGAGATCAGCGATGTCGATCAACAGCAGATCCGCACCGAGGCTCGAAGCGAATTCACTCGTCTGGTGAAGCAGCGTAAGTCCGAGCAACTGGAACAGCAGAAGAACTACGAGGAGCGGATCAAGTCCCTCAGGGAACAGGCCGTGACGCTCGAAGGACAGTTGCAAGATGCTCGTTCTGCCCCTCCTCCTGCGACTCCCGGGATCGATGCAGATCAACTTCGATCGGTGGTCAAGGCTGCGGTCGAAGATGCAGGTGTTGGTTCAAAGGAGAGCTCTGGCGAAGAGATCGAAGGTATCCGTCAGAGCATCGATAACCTGGCCCAGCGCGTCGGAAATTCGCCGCAGGGTGGAGGATTCAAAAAGGTAAGTGAAGCCCCGTCGGAGGAAGCGCTTGTTGCTCTTTTCTCCAAGGAGACGGGGGAAAAACTGGAAAACAACCTCGATCAAGTCGAGGTCAAGAACGCGAAAGCGGGAGGTGTCGCGGCCAGTCTGGCCAAACTGCGAGGCCTCCAGAATGAAAGTGAGTGATGGGGAATGGGTGATTACGAAGATTACGCCCGCAAGAACTTTGAGGATAACGGTCCCAAGGTGAATGCCGGCAAGAAAAAAGAAGTCGCGTTTGGTCTCGAAGAGGCTGAAGCGCTCAATGCAGTGAACTATCCGGCCAAAGACACGACTACCGAAGCAGCCTCGAAGGCCGCTCCAGTGGCTGCAGCACCCGCTGCTGCGACCACCGAAAGTGTGTCGACCCTTGCTGCCGCAGGTGCCGGTGTCGCCCTCGGTCGTGGTCTCGATGTTGGAACTGCGAATCTGGTCTCGTCCTGTCAGGACGGCACCGGGAACGTCAACCTCAAGATCCAGCGCAATGCATTCATCGACATCGATTGCGATGATTACACTCGTAACATGCTGACTCGCCTTGGTGTTCAGTATGTCGTGGTCAACAACCGAATGGTTGTGGTCGGTGATCCGGCGTTTGAACTCGCCAATATCTTCAATCGCAACACACGTCGCCCGATGAAGGACGGCATGATCAGTCCCGACGAGTCGGACGCACTGCCGATCGAGAAGATGCTTCTCGAGACTCTTCTGGGACAGCCGCAGCAGCAGGGTGAAGTTTGTTACTACTCCGTTCCTGCCGAGCCGATCGATGCCGACCTGAATGTGGTCTACCACCAGGGTGTCTTCGGTGGATTGCTCAAGGGCCTCGGATACGAGCCGAAGCCGCTGATCGAGGGACACGCGGTGGTCTTCTCGGAACTCGCCGACGATGACTTCACCGGAATCGGAATCTCCTGCGGTGGCGGAATGTTCAATGTCTGCGTCGCCTACAAATCGATTCCCGCTCTTTCCTTCTCGACCACCCGTGGTGGTGACTGGATCGACCGGAACGTCGCCAGCGTCCTTGGAATCAGTTCCAGTCGCGCTTGTGGCATGAAGGAGAAGGGTGTTGATCTGACCAATCCTCAGGGGCGTGAAGAAGAAGCGGTCGAGATCTACTACCGCAACCTGATCTCCTACACCCTGAAGAACATCAAGGAGCGTTTTGAGTCCTCCTCCACGATGCCGAAGTTCCCTGATCCTGTGAGCATCGTTTGCGCGGGTGGAACCAGCATGGTGGGTGGCTTTGTTCAGGTCTTCCAGGAGGAATTCGAAAAGATCCAGTTCCCCCTCGAGGTGAAGGAGATCCGTCTCGCCGAGGATCCACTGTACAGCGTCTCGAAAGGCTGCCTGGTCGCTTCTCTCTCCGAGAGTGCCTAGCGTCGGTCACTGATACTGACGATCATGAGGGGGTGCGAAGCCACAGGCTTCGCACCCCCTCTTTTTCATCGGAGAGTAGCCTTGGTCCGATTGGTTTGCCGAACATCGTGTTTGCTGTTGCTGTTGTTGTGGGCCAACTCATGGACCATGGCCAGCGACACTCCTTCACCGCCGGATGGCTTTCTCACGGTCGAGGGCATCAGTGTCGACTGGGCCCATCCTTCCCATGTGGGGCCCCCTTCGCAGAAGCTCGCCTCGCTGGTGGAATCGACACTGAAGGACCTGAGGCAGTGGCTTGGTTCTCGTTCCACCCGCAGGCCACTGGTGCTGCTGGTCAGTACATCGGCAGGGCTCAACCGTACGCTGGAACACTATCAAGGCGAGGAAGTTCCCGAGTGGGTGCCTGCGGTGGCGTTGACTCGTAAGTCCATCATCATCATCGACACTCATTATCTGGTGCGCCATCCCATCGGGGGGGGAGCCACCGTCACCCATGAACTGGCACATCTGGTCCTGGAAGAAGCGGGAGGGCCGTTACCTCGCTGGGTTCATGAGGGGATCGCACAGTCCGCAGCCCATCAACGCCCCGATCCATCGACGAGCCGGGCCTTGACCATGCTGGCGCGGGGAGACTCACTGGTTCCCATCACTGAACTGGATCAATACCTTCCGCGGACCCACGGCCGAGCATCGCTGCTCTATGCCGAGGCTCTATCCTTCATCGATTGGACTCGGCGTCAGTTTGAACCGGGACTACACGCGAGGATCCTTGCTCATTGCAAGGAAGGAAGCCTCTGGCATCAAGGATTCGAACTGGAAACAGGGTTGACCATCGAACAGGCGACCCAAGACTGGATCACTGAACTGGCGCAGCGAGATGTGTTCCTCGGACTGGTCCTCGATCTGATCGTGTCCTGGAATGGGCTCGCACTGCTGGTCATCCTCGCCTTTGTAGTTCAAATTTCGAGACGCAGATCCAGGTTGAGACAGATGGAGGAGGAAGAACGGTGGCACTCTCAGAGGTACCCTACATCCGATGGGCAAAATCGGACGGACAACGGGGAAGACATCGTCTGACGATGAGTGCGGTGCCGCCTGTCGGTTGGCATGAGATCGGACTCGATCCGTCTTCCTTGCAACTGTTCGAGTTCACACCCTATGGTCCGACCGAAGTGATGGACGACATCTCCGATCTGTGGGGGGTTGATCCCTCGGGGATCTTGCTGGCATCCAGTGCATCCCATGCCCACTTCTGTTTCGCCGCTGCGCTGGCGGGTCCAGGAAAAACGGTGGTGCACGAGGTGCCTGGATATCTACCCGTCGTCGATGCCTTGTCGGTGGTGGGGGTGAATACGGTTCCCTTCCCGCGACGATTTGATCAGCAATATCGAATCGACCTTGATCTGCTGGCCAGAACCGTCGCTGAAAATTCAGCAGCGGTGGTACTTCTGACCAACTTGCACAATCCCAGTGGAGTTCGCCTGTCGGTCGAAGAGGAGCAGGGGATTGCAGTCATCGCAGAGGAGCAGGGGTGCCATGTCATCGTCGATGAGATGTATCGACCGTTCCTCGATCCGGATCCCGGTCCCCTCTGTCGAAGGCATCCATCCATCATCAGCATCGGTGGGCTGAACAAGGTTCATGGAGTCTCACAGATTCGATTTGGCTGGGGAATGGCGACCGAGCCGTTGGTCGATCTGGCCCGCCGGGTCTTCGACTCCACGACACTGCACAACTCCTGTCTCACCGATCAGGTGGCTCGAGCGGCGATGAAGCGCTATCAGCCGTTGCGCCAGCGGGGTCGGAGATTCGCCACCGAAGGGTGGCAGGTTTTCTCTCGCTGGTTAGAGCAACACTCCATCGAACTGGTCACACCAGCGGGGGGCCTGGTCTGCTTTCCCCGTGTTCCGATCGCAGGACTCGACGGCGATCAGTTTCAGCGGCGCTGTCTCGAGCATGGGGTCAACCTGACTCCGGGTCGTTTCTTCGGGGCCCCCGATCATGTGCGCATCGCTTTCGGGCTGGCGCAGGAGCCGCTACAGGAGGCGCTCGAGGCGCTTGGCGAGGTGATCGAGAAGCGCTGAATCTCTCCAGCGGAGAGGGAAGCGGTCGTCGGTTTCACGATGCGGGGCGATTTCGCTGGGCTGGTCGCCATCGACAGCGGAAGTTGTGACATGGCAAATCTACCGACTCGGGTTCAATTGCCGCTCCACCTCGGACAATCGCGACAGACTCGATGTGTGTAACCTGACTAGCCCACAATGGTTACGGAATATTGCCTGGAACTCAGATGGTGGCACGGCGATTGCATATCCCCTCAGTGAGGACGAAACTCCTCGAAAAACTTGCACTCCCCCCCTTTCCCGCGGAGTCCGTTGATTCTCAACGGGCTCCCTATTTTTTTGCCCATCGAGGAACTTGGTCGTCGGTCGCCGAAAGGTGCTCGATCCGCTAAGATATCCGACCCACCAGATCGAGAAGAGGGTTGAATCTTGGATGCTGTACGCCAGTGGATACATGCCGGTCTCGACGTGATCGAACGGACCCGATCGGGTCTTCGACATGCCGTCGACGATCTGGTCGAGGAGGGCACCATCAACCGGGATCAGGCGGAGGCAGTGCTCGATGCCTGGCAACGAAAAGCGGACTCTTCATTCGAATCGGAGGAACCTGCACCCACCGCTTCTCCCCCTTCCAGCACCACTCCTGAGGAGTGGGTCCGGGTAGTTCAAAGGATGGTACCGGTGAGTCAGGAAGAGCATCAATCGTTGAAGGCTCGTGTCGAGGAGCTGGAGAAACAGCTCCGCTCTCGCTAGGAGATCATGGTGGCGACACCTCTGCGAACTCTCCGCAACATTCCACGACTCAAGGACATCACCCTGATCCTGGCACGCCATGGCCTGGTTGATCTGGCATCCCGATTGGGTGCGGGTTTTCGGGTGAGGTTACTGGGTGGGTCCGCACGGTCCGAGAACTCGTTCCCGCGCAGACTTCGATCGGCGCTACAAGACCTCGGCCCTCTCTACATCAAACTGGGACAGCTGATCGCCAGTCGCCCTGACATCTTTCCTGCGCCGCTGGTCAGCGAGATGGAGAGATTGCGAGATGATGTCGATCCCATTCCCTTCAGCGAGATGCGTCAGGTGATCGAGAGTTCTCTGGGCCGTGATCTGGCCGACTGCTTTCGCCAGATCGATGAACAACCGGTGGCCAGTGCATCCATCGCCCAGGTCTACAAGGGGATGACTCTCGACGGTCATCGGGTTGCCATCAAGGTCCGAAAGCCTGGTATCGAGAGGATGCTCAAGCAGGACATCGGTTTGCTGGACCTGTTTGCCGAGGCTCTGGCCAAGGAGCCAGAGTCCGGTGGATTTGATCCTGCCGGGGTTGTTCATGAGTTGAAGCAGGCTCTCGAAACCGAGGTCAATTTCAACTTCGAGAAGAATGCCATCGATCGAATTCGCACTTCATTTGAAGGCAATACTGATGTGCTGATCCCAGGCACCCATCTCGACGTTTCCAGTCGAGAAGTACTGGTGATGGACTGGGTCGAAGGGGTTTCCATCGGACGTGTCGAGGTGAGTGGAGAGGAGGGGCATCGTATCGCACAGATCTGTGCGAAATCTCTGTTCACGATGATCTTCGTCCATGGCCAGTTTCATGGTGATCCCCATCCGTCCAATCTCATCTTGACCCCTGATGGAAGAGTGGGCTGGATCGATTTTGGACTGACCGGGCTCCTCACAAAAGAACTGAGGATGCGTCTCTCCAGGATGCTGAAGGCCCTGGTCAGCAGGGATTACGAGGACCTCGCCCAGCAAGTTCTCCATGTGGGGTACTGTCACGGTGATGCGGACTCCTTTGCCCTCACTCAGTCGATCGCCAATCGGCTCGATCCCTATGTGGGTTTGAAACTGTCAGAGGTGGATCTTCCGGCGCTGCTTCGTTGCATCATCGAGATCGCCACCGAGCACCGCATCGAAATCGCTTCCGGTTTCGTGCGCATGACACGATCACTGGTACTGCTGGAGGGGTTGACCGAAATCCTCGATCCTGGTTTTGATACCGCCGGAGAACTGGAGCCACTGCTGGTCGATCTGATGGAGCAGAAGACATCTCCAGACCAACTGCTGAGGAGAACGGCGGACCAGGCCCTCGACAACATCGAGATGCTGACAGACTTGCCAGAATTGGTTTCCGAGGCGCTTCGAAAGGCGACCCGGGGACGTCTGCGAGTGGAATCGGAGATCGTCGGGATGGATCGATTGGCGCGCCGGATCGACGCAACCGGTCGACGGGTGGTGGATTCGGTGCTGGCAGCGGCCGGGTTGCTCTGTGCAACGATGCTCTATACTAACGACCACCTGTGGATGGCACTGGGCGCCTTGGTGGTGTCGGGAGGGCTGGTCGCCAGGATCCTGGTAGGTTTATACTTCCCCTGGCAAGGGCGATAGGCTCGATTCAGGTCACCGGTTCGGGGCGGGTCCTGTTGACCCGTGGCAGCTCAGTTCCTACCATCCGGTTGGATCCGCACGCCCTGTGCCTCGTACTGGGCCACTGAAAACCTGTTCAGGAGAAGACCGTGAAACTGACCTACCCGATGAAGATCACCCCGATAGCCGCCGATGTCCCTCGATCTCATCGGGTCTACTTCGAGGTGTTCGGATGCCAGATGAACAAACTCGATGCAGAACTGATGCTTGAGGGACTGACCAACCGTGGCTATCACCTGGTCCACGATCCAGAGGATGCCGGGGTCATCTTGTACAACACCTGTTCCGTGCGAGAGCGCGCGGAGGAACGGGCCGTGATGCGGATGACCAGTTTCAAGCGCAGAAAGAAGCGCGAACCCGACTTGATTCTTGGCTTGACCGGCTGTGTGGCACAGCACAAGCAAGACGAACTGACCGAAAGAGCCCCTTGGATCGACCTGATCATCGGCACTCGTGAATTCGATCGCCTACCCGAGTTGATCGAAGAGGCGAGAGGTCAGCGCAATACCTTGCTGGCAACCGAGATGGATTCACCGCTGGAGTTCGTGCGTCAGCGCAACCTCGGACCTCAGCCGTGGCACGCTTTCGTATCGGTGATGCGAGGGTGTGACATGGTTTGTACCTATTGCATCGTGCCGACCACCCGAGGGAAAGAAGTCTCCCGCCCACCCGAGATGATTCTCGACGAGGTCCGGCGTCTCGCAGACACCGGGGTCAAGGAGATCACCTTTCTGGGCCAGACGGTCAACTCCTATGGCAAGCGACTTGGCGCAGGGGTGGGGCTCGATACGCTCTTGCGAGGTGTCGAGGAGATCGATGGCATCGAGCGCTGCCACTTCATCACCTCGCATCCTAGATTTCTCAGGCCGAAATTGATCCAGGCGATGGCGGAGTGCACCAAGGTGATGGATTACCTGCATCTGCCGGTGCAGTCTGGAAGTGACTCGATGCTGGCACGGATGAAGCGGACCTATGATCGATCCTTCTATCTCCATGTCATCGATCGATTGCGCGACCAGATCCCCGACATCACTCTGGCTACCGATTTCATCGTCGGTTTTCCCGGTGAGACGGAGGACGAGTTCGAAGAGAGCCTGTCGCTGGTCGATGAGGTTGGATTCGACCATGGGTACGTGTTCCAGTACTCTCCGCGGCCCGGGACCGTCAGCGACCATCAGATGGACGATGACATTCCCCTCGAGATCAAGAAGCAGCGTAATCATCAATTGCTCGAACGGATCTCCACATCGGGCGAGGGGCGCAATCAGCGATTCCTCGGTCGCCAGGTCGAGGTGATCGCAGAGGGAACATCGCGCTCCAATGACACTCGCTGGGCGGGCAAGGCACGAGATCACCGCACCGTCATCTGGGATGCCCAGGATGATGAAGTCGCGGGTTCATTCGTCGTGGTCGAGGTGGACCGTGCATCTGCAGCGACCCTCTATGGCCAGAGAGTCGCGGGACCGTCGCCACGACCGATCCTCCGGTCATCGAAGAGCTGATGTCGAGAGGCCGCCCCGATCCACTGCGAATGGAGCGTGCCTTCGAGCTGGCCAGGAAGGGACTGGGACGGGTGGCTCCCAATCCTCCCGTCGGTGCATTGCTGGTCGCTGGAACCGATGTTGCCGAGGGATGGCATACGCACCACGGAGGGCATCATGCCGAGGTCAATTGCCTCGCAGCCGCTCGATCCGCTGGAATCGATGTCACCGGTGCAGATCTGTACATCTCCCTCGAACCATGCGGCCACCACGGCAAGACCCCTCCCTGCGTCGAGGCGATCATCGAGGCTCGGATCGGGCGAGTGATCGTTTCCGTCGATGACCCGAACCCGGTGACCGCTGGGGTCAGCTATCGGTTACTGGAGGATGCGGGAATCGAGGTGGTGCGAGACCTGCTCGCCGAGCAGGGACGCTGGCTGGCGGCGCCGTATCTGTGTCGAACTCGATATGGTCGACCTCTGGTGACCGCCAAGTGGGCGATGACCGCCGACGGCAAGATCGCCTGCGAGAGTGGCGATTCACGCTGGATCACCTCGGAGTTGACCCGTGCCAGGACTCGTCAAGCCAGGAGTGAGATCGATGCCATCCTGGTCGGGGTTCAGACGGTGATCTCGGACGATCCTCGCCTGACCAGCGACCCGCCAGATGCGGCTGACCCCCTGCGGGTGGTGATCGATCCCAGCTGTCGAACTCCGGTCGAGGCGGCCATCCTCACGGCCCCTGCTGCAGTTCTCATCTTCTGTCACGCTCAGCAACTCGACAGCGACGCTGCGCATCGGTTGCAGGATGCGGGCGCGCAACTGATCGGTCTCGACTCGTCCGGGGATCGAATCGCACTGGAACCGCTGCTGGCGCAACTGGCGCAGCGGGGAGTGCAAGATCTGCTGGTCGAGGGGGGAGCGGAGACTCATGGAGGCTTCCTCACTGCAGGCCTGATCGATCGGGTGCAGATCCTGATCGCGCCGAAACTGGTCGGCGGAGCGGCTGCACCGGGGCCGATCGGGGGTCCAGGGATCGAGGCGATGAATTGTGCGGTGCCGCTGATTCACCACCGCTGGAGCCAGATCGACGAGGATCTGCTGTTGGAGGGGGCCGTGACTCCCGAGGGCCTCGGAGAAGAGGCGCGATAGAGGCGTTCCTTCGCCTCTCATGAGACCGATCGACCTCCTGGATGGTACGCTTCTGGGGTCCGGTATCGCCGGATCCTGTAGGTCACCGAAGCCTCGGAGTCGTTCCGGGGCGACCAGATGGGGTTCCGACTTGCGATTCCAGATAGTCATCCTGATCACCGCAGGTCTCACCGCCGTCACCGGCCTGAGTCTCTCTTTCAGCAATCCCCTCACCGCGGATGCAGACCTCCCTACAGTGCGAGGGTCCGATCTCAAACGAGTCGAGGAGGTCAGCACAGCGGTGGAAGAGGCTCAGTGGGAAGAAGCCTTGCTCGGAATACTGGAGATTCCCGCATCGCTGCGAAGATTTGTTTCTCCCGTCGATCCTGCCCGGCTTGAGACGGCGGTGATCGATCAGGTGCGAGATCGCGCCTGGCGACACCTGCGTGATCGCTTGGCGTGTGCCGATCGGCCTCGAGGGGCGATCGAGATGAGAGGGCTCTATCCACGATTAGAAAGGATTCCCATCGTCTGCATCGCTTCCGGGGTTGCCACTCCTGCGCGACACGAATCGGTGATGAAGCACTGGGCTCGTCGAATCGAACTGCGTATCGAGTCGGATGAAGTCATCCAATTGGCCGAACAGAAACTGGGTCAGGGAGATCAGGTCGGGGCGGTCACTCTGCTGGAGCCGTTCCTTCACCGGGCACCCGGGGATCCGTTGCTCGAGGAGTACATCCAACGGTTGCACGACCAGGTGGTCGGTAGCATCCGGACACAGTTGCAGCAGGGCCGTCAGGTGGAGGATCCCGTGGCAGTGCTCGCTGCCGAGAATCAACTGCTGGCGCTCGTGTCCAACGACCGGGACGGAATCTTGCAAGGAAACTGGGCTCGTCAGCAGTTACTCGATGGTGCCGAGGAGTTGCTTCAATCGCAGCAGCCTTGTGGCGCGCTGTTGATGGTCGCAACGCTGCTCGAATCGGGAGTCGAGGTGGGGGAACGTCTCGACCGATTGAGATCCCGCATCGAATTGCCATTGCGACCGATCATCTGTCGCGGTTGGATTCCATCCGCAGTGGAGCAAGGGTCGACTTATCTGATCCGATCGGGAGTGGCCACCATCCATAGACAAATGGCCTCCGGCGCTGGCGGTTCGGTCGGCCGCTGGGGAGAGAGTGGTCGACGCTGGAGTCGCTCTCCAGCTCATTCTGCGGATGTGAGGCGATGGGTTCAGTTGATCGACCAGATCCTTCAATTGACCCAGCGCTGGATCGAGGCGTCGCCGGTCGATGCATCACTGCTCAGTTCACGGCGTTCCTTCTGTCTCGAGGAAGCGTGGCGACTCGCCCGACGTATCGCCGAGAGTCCGGCCAGGCGCTGGCGCACCACCTGGGACCAGAGGGTCTCGGCTCCGGTCTGGCAAGAGTGGCGATTGATCGGCAGACTGCCGTTTCTGGTGATCGATCTCAGGGGGCAGCAGACCGATGAGGTGATCGAGGTGGAGGTGGTTCTGAGTCCTGAGGATCCCCTGAGAAAAGGATTGCCGGTAATTGGCACGGATCTCGACCGGGCGAGCCAGCAGCTGCGAGCGACCCTCGACCACCAGCTAGAAACACGGGCCGATGAGATTGCCAGGCAGCGCCTGAGGACCCGGCTGCAGGAGGCTCGATCGCTGGCAGCCACGGGAGATCTGGCTGCAGCGCGGGAATTATTGCTCCCAGCACTGATCGGGGCAGATCCTCAGGACCTGGACCTGTTGGAGCAAGGGGCGGCGGAAATCGCCCGGTGGTGCCAGATCGGGGTCGAAACGGTGCGGGCCGCCGCGGGAAGATCTTCGACTCCCTGACCTGCCTCGATTGAAGCGAGGCGGATCGCGGTCTATCCTCGCCCGGCGGGAGTCTCGAATCCGGGGTCGGGTATCGAGCACATCCTCCGGAGGCACTTCGATGCTCGACATCAAATTTATCCGTTCTGACCTGGAGCGAGTTCGCCAGGGTGCCCGTGATAAGGGCTTCGAGGTGGACCTCGACCGACTGGTCCAACTCGATGACGAGCGCAAGCAATTGCTCACCGAGCAGGAGCAAATGCGACATGAACAGAAAAATGCGGGCAAGGAGATCGCCACCCTCGATGGAACTGCCAAGCAGGAGGCCATCGGGCGGATGGGCGAGGTCTCGGTTCGGATCAAGACTCTCGGTGAGCAACTCCGATCGGTGGTCGACGAACTCCACGACATCCAATCGAGAGTACCGATGCCCGCCGACCCCGAGGTTCCTGTCGGAAAAGATGATGGCGAAAATGTCGAACTGAAAGTGGTGGGCACTCCCACTGAATTCGATTTCGAACCGAAGGACCATGTCGAGCTGGGGCTAGCCCTCGGAATCGTCGACTTTGCGCGCGCTTCCAAACTGGCAGGTTCCCAGACCTACATCCTCAAGGGTGCCGGAGCAATACTCGAACTGGCAGTGCTCCGATTTGCTCTCGATCAGGTGGTCGGACGTGGCTTCACGCCGATGATCGTTCCAACGATGGTCAAGTATGAGCCACTCTACGGAACCGCCTACTTTCCCGGGGGCGAGGACCAGACCTATGAGATTCCGCAAGATAACCTGTACCTGACCGGTACCAGCGAGGTCCCGGTCACTGCATTTCACTCCGGCGAATTGCTGGAGGAGTCGCAGTTGCCGATCCGCTATGCCGGTTGGTCGACCTGCTACCGCCGTGAGGCGGGAGCGGCAGGGAAAGACACCAAGGGGCTCTATCGGATTCACCAGTTCAACAAGGTAGAACAGGTGATCATCTGTAAGAACGATGTCGAGGAGTCGATCGAGCACCACGAGTTCATCCGGAACAACGCAGAAGATATTCTCCAGGCGATGGAGATCCCATATCGGGTCGTCGATGTTTGTACCGGAGATCTCGGGGTCGGTCAGGTGCGAAAGTTCGACATCGAGGCCTGGATGCCCTCCAGAGGGTGGGGGGAGACTCACTCCGCCTCTCGTTTCCATGACTATCAGTCGCGACGGATGGATCTGCGTTACCGAGGAGAAGATGGCAAGGTTCACTTCTGCCACACCCTCAACAACACGGCGATCGCGACTCCGAGGGTACTGATTGCGATTCTTGAAAATAATCAGCGTGCCGATGGATCGGTAAGGATCCCCGAGGTGCTGGTACCGTACATGGGTGGACTCACTGAAATTATTCCGACCGACAATGATGGCGGTTCATGATGGAACTGGAGAAGTCGATGCAGCACGTCTGCGTTGTGGGATTGAACTGGGGAGATGAAGGTAAGGGCAAGATCGTCGATGTTCTGGCGACGGATGTCGATGCGGTGGTCCGGTACCAGGGTGGAGCGAATGCAGGGCACACCGTCTACATCGGAGATGTCCGTCATGTACTGCATCACTTGCCGATGGGCGTACTACACGAAGGCATCCTGGCAGTCCTCGGCAATGGAATGGTCCTCGAGCCGCTCAAACTACTGGAAGAAGTCAACTCGATCCCCGAGGAAGCGGTGCAGCGTATCCGCATCTCTGATCGCGCCCATGTGGTGCTTCCCTACCATTGTGCGGTGGAGAAGTTGCACGAGGAGCGAGCCGAACGACCCATCGGGACCACGCTGCGCGGGATTGGACCGGCGTACCAGGCCAAGTACGGTCGAATCGGCATCCGTATGGGGGACATCATGGAACCCGGTTTCATCGAAGACGTGCTTCCGAAACGACTGGCCGAGCATTCCGAGGTGCTGGGAGTCGCTGGGGAAGGAATCGATGAAGCGGTTCGAATTTGCACTCAACTGAGGGACCGATTGTCCCATCAGGTGACCGACACCCGTCGACTGCTGCAACGCCTCGACTCGGAGGGTAAGAAACTGCTCTTCGAGGGTGCCCAGGGCTGCATGCTCGACATCGATTTCGGCACCTACCCCTTCGTCACCTCTTCCAGCCCATCGTTTCTGGGAGTCGGCCCAGGCACCGGCTTCTCTCCGAGAAAGATCGAACACGTGGTCGGAGTGACCAAGGCCTATTGCACCCGGGTCGGAGAAGGGCCATTTCCCTCGGAGATTCACGGCGAAGAGGCGGATGCTTTGCGCAAGGCGGGTGGGGAATTCGGAACCACCACTGGGCGTCCCCGAAGAGTCGGTTGGCTCGATATTCCGGCACTTTGTTTCGCTGCAGAACTCAATGATCTCGACTCCTTTGCACTGACCAAGGCGGACGTCCTCGATGGATGGGAAACGATTCCTGTCGTGACCGGATATCGTCTCGATGGCGAACTGCTCGACAAGTTCCCCGATTCCTTGACCGATTTGCAAGGTCTGGAACCGGTGATCGAGCAGTGGCCCGGTTGGGAAAAGGTCGACGCACAGTCGATGCAACCATTCATCGAACGCTTACGTCAGGCGACTGGGATTCCCGTCTCGATCCTCTCGACCGGGAAGCGGCGCGATGAAGTCTGTATCTTCGAACCCTTCAAGTCCGAGGAGGAACTGGCTTGAGTCGAGCGGGAGACTCGCAGCAATCGGTGGAAGCGCGGCAGCCCGCGGGAGATCGACCCGGTCATCTGGGTTTCATCATGGATGGCAATGGCCGCTGGGCTCAACAGCGCCAGTTGCCGAGAACCGAGGGCCACGCCGAGGGGGCCGAGGCGCTGCGTCGAGTTCTTCGCCTGGCGAGAGAACAAGAGATCGCAGAGGTGACCTGCTTCGCCCTTTCGACCGAGAATCTCGAGCAACGCCCCGCTGAAGAACTTCAGTTCCTGTATGAATTGCTGGCCCACCACCTGGAGCAGGAACGCGAGGAGATGGAACGACTTCAGATCTGTTTCAGAGCCATCGGCCGCCTCCAGGAATTACCTCGGAGACTGATCGACGCCATCGAGAAAGCTCAGTGCGAAACCCGCGAGCATCAGGGGTTGGTGTTTCGACTGGCGGTCAACTATGGTGGTCGGGCCGAGATGGCAGATGCCTTTTGTTCTGCTGGAGCGGGTGATCCGTCGCTGATCGGTGCTCAGAAGGAATCTGCACTGGCTGCTCAGTTGTACGACCCAGCGATGCCTGATCTCGATCTGTTGGTTCGCACCGGTGGCGAGATGCGACTGTCGAATTTCCTGCTGTGGCACTCTTCCTACGCAGAGTTGTACTTCACTCCGGTGTTGTGGCCAGATTTCGCGGCCGATGACTTCACCGCTGCACTCGAGGAGTACTCTCGCAGGTCTCGCAGATTCGGCTCGCTGTCATCGACCACTTCAGGAGGAGATGCATGAAGGGACTGGCCAATCGGATGAAGTGGGGAACTCCAATCCTGATCATCTCGGTCGGATTGCTCTCTGCAGACCTGTACGGCTGGCTCGATGGTTACGGCCTGTGGATTCTGTCCCTGACCTTTGGTGCCGGGGCGATCTGCGAAGCGATCTCATTCCCTACCATCTCGGGAGGATCTCTGCGAGAACGCCAGTGGGCTTGGATTCTCGTCTTCGGCATGACGGTCGCTGTTCTGGTCCAAGCGTGTACGCCATTGGTCGATAGTGTTGGAACTTCAGCGGGGAGGTCTGCTGGAGTCGTGACTTCCACCTCACTGCTCGGGGCTGTACTGCTGTTGAGCACCCTGGTGTCGACTGCGCTGGGTTTCGTATCGAACCGGTCGAAGGGGAAGTTCTGGGCTCGGGTCTATCCGCTGCTAGCGCTGGTCTGGTTGTCGATCCCCATCAGTTGCACTCTGCTGCTGGCTTCCCTCGGTTCGGAAATAGAATCGAGCGGGATTCATCTGGTGCTGTGCACCGTTTTGATGGTCAAGGGGAGCGATACCGGGGCTTACTTTGTCGGACGTAACTTTGGCCGGCGCCCGCTCCATCCGATCAGTCCGAAGAAGACGGTCGAGGGGCTGCTGGCAGGAATCGTCAGTGCCGCAGCGATCGGCTACATCTACGCCCAGCAACTGGCCGATCCGAGTTTTACGCCGGAGATGGCACTGTTCATCGGTGTTCTGGTCGCAGTGGTGGGGCAGATCTCCGACCTGCAGGAATCTGCATTGAAGAGAAGAGCCGGCAGGAAGGACTCCGGAGAGACGATTCCGGGGCTCGGAGGTGCCCTCGACATGCTCGATAGTTTGATCTTGGTGATGCCGATGGTGCTCTGGTTGAGAATCGTACTGGGCGAGTGATCAAGAGAGGAAGTCACGTGGAAATCACCATCGAATTTGTCGATTACGATGAGGCGCAGGCGATCCTTGGAGTCCGCGATCTGAATCTCCGGATGATCCGAGACGGATTCAATATCGAGGCCTCTTCCCGCGGGTTGGCTCTCGATTTCCAGGGAATGGAAGCCGGGGTCTCCGCCGCCCGCGACGTCGTCGAGCGGATGCGGGCAGCGCATCAAAACCCCGGCGCTTCTTCGCCAGAAGATGAGTTGGAAGGAGCCATCCGGCACTTCCGTGAGGACTCCAGTGGTGGCCGTGCCAAAGGAGCCAAAGATTCCACCCAGGACCTGTTTGGCGAGGAGGACGGCGAGGGCTGGCGAGATCTGGCGAAGATTGCCCGAACCGAGGGGCAGGCTCGCTACCTCCGGGCGATGGCGGAGCACGAGATCGTGCTATCGCTGGGACCTGCAGGAACGGGCAAGACCTACCTGGCGGTTCGAGCAGCGGTCGAGGCGCTGAAGGCGGGAGAGGTGCGCAAGTTGATCCTGTGCCGCCCGGCGGTCGAAGCGGGGGAGAAACTGGGTTTTCTCCCTGGAGATTTCCAGCAGAAGGTCAATCCCTACCTGCGGCCGCTCTACGATGCCTTGCACGAGATGCTCGACTATGACCAGGTGCGCAGGTACAGCGATCGAGAGATCATCGAGATCGTACCGCTGGCCTACATGCGGGGCCGTACTCTCAATCATGCTTTCATCATCCTCGACGAGGCACAGAACACTACTCCGGCGCAGATGAAGATGTTCCTGACCCGGATGGGGGCGAGGTCTCGCATCGTGGTGACCGGCGATCCGACCCAACTGGACCTGCCGAAGGGGCAACCGTCGGGGCTGCTCCACGCGCGACGGGTGCTCGGCTCGGTGAAGGGCATCGGCTGGATCGAGCTGGACTCGGCCGATATTGTCAGACATCATCTCGTCTCGAGGATCGTCAATGCCTACGAACGCCATGAAGGCAGCTCGAAGAGCACTTCTTAAGTTCTTATTTTCAAGTAGTTTACGATTTATTTGTCGAGCACCTCTGGCATCCCTTGGACAGAATGGTGGTTTGATCGGACAATGGCACACTGGCTGGATCCATGGGGATCCACCAGTAGCCCTGGCTCTGCCCGGGCGAAAGGAATGCCATGGCGACCGTACGCGGTCGAGCCGGTCGTAAGACCTGGCAAAGACTCTCATTTGGCCGGAGGACCACGCGATCGGGGCAGATCGCGGCGGATCAGCTGTCGGCCCGGCGACTGCGAGTATTTCTGGTGCTGGCGCTCCAGGTGGTCGCGGCGACCCTTCTGGTCGGCTGGGTCCGGTTCGATACCGAACTCTTCGCCGTGAGCAATCCGTGGCACTGGGGAGAACTGTTCGCCGCAGTATTGCTGATTCACGCCGGCGCTCTGCTGATGTCTCGCGCCCAGCGGGTACAGCGCCACAAGATCCCACTGCAGATCGGTCGCTGCTTCCTGTTGATCAACGGCTTCCTGCTGGCGAACTGGGTCATCCTGCAGCAGCCGGAAGTCTCGGTGATGCTGTTACCGGTGCCGCTGCTGGGAATGGTGCTGGGATTCCTGCTGCCCATCAGCCGGGCGGTACTGGTCTCGATGGTGGCGATCGCCCTGACTGCGCTGATGGTCTCCGAGCGGCCCGAGTTCGATCCCTCAGCGCATCCGGTGGCGATGTCGGTGGCGATGTTCCTCGGCAGTCTGGTGGCGATCCAAGGAGTCCAGCGGGTCAGATCGCGGACTCGAATTCTCACCGTCGGCTTCCTCTCAGGATTGGCGATGGCGGTGGCGACGCTGCTGCTGCATACGGCGGAATTTCAGCAACTCACTCTGGCCAATTTAGCGTCGAACATCTGGCTGCAAGATGCGATGTGGGGGCTGATCAACGGAATCGCCGCCGGCGTACTCATCACCAGCGCTCTGCCGTTCCTCGAGAAGTGGTTCGATGTGCTGACCGAGATCCGTCTGATGGAACTCTCCGACACTCACCGACCGTTGCTCAACGAATTCTCGCTGCTGGCTCCGGGTTCCTTTCAACACTCACTGATGGTGGGTCAGTTGGCGGAAGAGGCCGCTTCCTCGATCGGAGCCAATGGCTTGCTCTGTCGAGTAGGTGCCCTGTATCACGATATCGGCAAGATGATGAAACCGGGCTATTTCGTCGAGAACATGCAAGGTGGTGATAACATTCACGACCGGC
>Ga0310120_10000186_pt1 | contig 51057 bp, 41 predicted proteins | sample CB27_AW_983_MG_FD_203506 | JGI IMG/M metagenome (GOLD analysis project Ga0310120, IMG submission 203506) | Marine microbial communities from Western Arctic Ocean, Canada - CB27_AW_983 | ecosystem: Environmental > Aquatic > Marine > Oceanic | place: Canada: Western Arctic Ocean | collected...
TGGACCCTGATGTTTTCAACCCGATATGTTTACCTACGATTGTATTACCATGGTCATCGCTGCCAACCATGCGAGCGAGCGACTGCCAACCGCCCAAATCATCCCATTCGTAAGGTGCTTCGATCACAGCAACTTCCTGGGCATGTTCCATCACCGCGTAATCGATCGAGATGGCTTCGATTGCCGAAAACTCACGTTCAAAAACTTCTGCTTGTTGGGGAGTTCCCCAGGCGGCGACGATCGTTTCCAGGTGTTCGAGAGTCTTGGGCTGACGCTTACGGAGGGCTTCCAGGATGGTCGACGCACGCCACACAAAAATGCCGCTGTTCCAATAGAAGTTTCCTGACGCAAGATACGTGGCAGCTGTTTCGGCATCTGGCTTTTCACGAAATTTCTCGACTCGGAAGGCAACCCCACTGGTTTCATCCAACGGCTTGCCACGCTCGATGTAGCCAAAGATTTCGGCAGGATAGGTTGGTCGGATTCCAAAGGTGACAATGCGACTTGGCCGCGCGTCTACCAGATCGGCTGCCTCCCCAATCGCCCGTTGAAAGCTATCCGCTGGCTCAATGACGTGGTCGGCAGGCATCACGACCATGGTGGCTTCCGGATCGTTGCGACAGATCAAGAGGGCGGCGAGGCCAATACAGGGGGCGGTATCTCGCTGGCAAGGCTCGCCCACAATGGCGGTGACTGGCAGTTCCGGGAACTGGCGGCTCACGGCTTCGACAAGTCCGATGTTGGTCACAATCATCCGCTGGCCGATCGGGAACGCATCTCCCAGGCGATCGACCGTTTGACGAATCATCGACGAATTGCCCACCAGTTGGAGTAATTGTTTAGGTGTTTCGATGCGGCTAGCTGGCCAAAACCGGGTGCCAGAACCTCCCGCCATGATGATTGCGTGAAGCATGTTGAATGGTTTGGGTTGCGATCAGGATTTCAGGAGCCTCGGAGATTAGTCGGAGCTCAGCAGTGCAGTTCGGCTGCCCGCGCCAAACCGGTTTGGAGCGGGATAGGTATGGGGCAGCGATCACAAGCGGGCTGCCTTGGAAATGGTCTCGTACATGTCATCATAACGACCACGTTGGTCAGCGCCAGCGCGGATGATCGCGTGATCGACGAGGTTTCGGACAAAGTGGGCATGTTGCCTTGGCCCGCCGGCGGCGAAAGTCACTCGACGCTTTGCGTGATTTCCCGAAATTTCTGTATAACCGCGGCCGGGTTTGCTGAATCGGTGACGGCTAGCCCGACAGCGATCCGCGTGATGCCGGTCGAGAGCACCTCGGCCAGGTTGTGGGAGGTGATACCTCCGATCGCAAAGGTTGGTAAACTCGTTTCGGCAGCTACTTGTCGGAGATAGTCAGGCCCCGCAAAGTGGGTGAACTGTTTGGTTTGGGAAGGAAACGTCGGGCCGGCTCCCAGGTAGTTCGCCCCATCCAAAACAGCCTGTCGAACCTGGGCAATGGCGTGGGTGGACACACCAATCAGCATTCGCGTTCCCACAATCGTGCGGGCGTCTTTTACGGTCAGATCATCTTGACCGAGATGTAATCCATCGGCTCCTGCTAGTTGTGCGATGTCGGCACGATCGTTGACGATGGATACTGTTTGCGTGCCTGCGGTGCGGGCACACATGCATCGGGCTCGACTCAGGAGCTCGCGGTCCGGCAGGTTTTTGTCGCGGAGCTGGATTGCGCCAACGCCCGCATCGACAAGCTCCGCAACGATTTGGTCGAAGGCGTCGGGTGATTTACAACGATCGATAAGGATCATCAAATCGATGTTGGCAAGATTTTCGGCACTATGACGTGATGTGCCGGTCGCTTTTTCCAGCGTGTAAACACGATACCGCAGCGACTCGATTTGGCCCGCAAGTTGGGTATCGATGAGTTTCCCGAATTCCTCAAGGCTACGCAGAGCTTGTTCAACCCGCTTGAAGCTCGCGGCACAAACATCCCAGGGATCGCGGCGGGCGGTTTCGTTTTTGAGCATCAGATCGACACCGATATCTCCGGGAGTATCGCGTGCCGCGTGGCAGTCTGCCGCGGCGATTTGTGAACCGAGGGTGGTCAAATCGTGTCGCAACGACTTGGCCGCTTCGGTGAGTTGACGGTCATCGCGACCGAAACGCACGTAGTCTTCAACAACTCGCAGACCTTCGGCAGCGCGGTTCAACGAGGCATCGATCAGGCGTATGAGCGAAGTATCGGTCATTTATTCCGATCTTACTGGTCGGGAGCACGCCTTGATAGCGCCACACCAATTGTACGAAGATTGCAGCCGGTTGCCCGGCGCCGTTAAATTGGTGTCTGGAGTGTCGTGTCCTCCCGAAACAACCGGAAGCGTGGCTGCAACCGGCAAAAAATCGCTTGGTCTGGCAAAATGCGTTCCCGTAAGTCAAGATAGTGTTTTGAGTTGCCTTGTTGATGGCAGATTGGCAGGCTACACTTCCCGAGAAGATGAACCTTGATTGTCCAGCGCGACCAAAATCCGCCTTGCTTGCGTAAAACCATGAGGTGCCCTCTGTCGAAGGCAGGTTTTCCTGCAGTTGACCGAACCGCAGGCGATTTGGCTGGGGCAGGCGTCTTGCCTGGCACTTGGGCCTGTAGCTTTCAGGGGTTATGATTGTATTATGTTGAAAGAGGGTATTGCAGATGAGAATTTGAAGTTATCCGCCAGTTCTCATTTGAATTGAATTGCATTTTGAACCCAGTCGCCATTGAATCCGCACAGCAGCTGGTCAGACGGTTGACCCGACGGGAGAACGGCCATGTACGAACGATTTACCGACCGAGCCAGAAAAGTCATGCAGTTGGCCAACCAGGAGGCCCAGCGATTCAATCACGAATATATTGGTACTGAACATGTCTTGCTTGGGTTGATCAAGGAAGGTAGTGGGGTGGCTGCCAATGTTTTGAAAAATCTGGACGTTGACCTCCGTAAAATTCGCCTGGAGGTTGAGAAGCTTGTGCAGAGTGGTCCCGACATGGTGACGATGGGTAAGTTGCCCCAAACACCGCGGGCCAAGAAAGTCATCGAGTACTCGATGGAAGAGGCGCGCAATCTGAATCACAATTATGTCGGTACCGAGCACATTTTGCTTGGCCTTCTCCGAGAGCAGGAAGGGGTCGCTGCTCAGGTTCTCATGAACCTTGGGCTTCGCCTGGAAGACGTACGGGAGGAAGTCCTGAATCTTCTTGGCCATGGGCTGGAAGGTCCCGAGGCCACGGAGCGTGGTAGCCGCGGTGGCAGTGAAGAGGGCGGTCGTGAAGGCCGCAAGGGCAAGGGCAAGAGCAAGACACCAGCTCTCGACAGTTTTGGTCGTGACCTGACCGAACTGGCTCGTCAAATGAAACTGGATCCGGTGATTGGCCGAGAACGCGAAATTGAGCGGGCCATTCAAATTCTCAGTCGCCGCACCAAGAACAATCCAGTTCTTCTCGGCGAAGCGGGTGTTGGCAAGACCGCGATTGTCGAAGGTTTCGCTCAAATGGTCATCGAGGGTAACGTACCGGAACTGTTGTTAGAGCGGCGGATTGTGGTTTTGGACCTGGCGATGATGGTCGCCGGTACCAAGTATCGTGGGCAGTTTGAAGAGCGGATCAAGGCCGTCATGAACGAAGTTCGTCGGGCCAAGAATACCATTCTCTTCATCGACGAACTTCACACGCTGGTTGGTGCTGGGGGCGCTGAGGGTGCGATTGATGCCTCAAACGTGTTAAAGCCAGCCTTGGCACGTGGAGAAATCCAGTGCATCGGCGCCACAACTCTTGATGAGTTCCGCAAATACATTGAGAAGGATTCCGCGCTGGCCCGACGATTCCAGGAAATCCTCGTCGAGCCGACCTCTCCAGCTGACACAATCGAAATCCTCAAAGGTTTACGCGATCGCTACGAAGAACATCATCGTGTGCAAATCACCGATGATGCGATCGATGCAGCCGTCGAACTTTCCAACCGTTACATCACGGGTCGTTGTTTACCCGACAAGGCGATTGACGTGATCGACGAGTCGGGAGCACGCGTGCGGCTCAAAGCGATGAGCAAACCACCCAATCTCAAAGAGATCGATGACGAGGTGGAAGGGCTCAATCGGCAGAAGGAAGAGGCCGTTGCCAATCAAGATTTCGAGCAAGCGGCTTCACTTCGTGATCAAGCGGATAAATTGAAGAAAAAGAAGCAGCAAATCACCAAAGAGTGGCGGGAAAAGTCGCGCGAAAATGGCGGCGTGGTCGACGAAGACGTCATCGCCGAAGTTGTCTCGAAGATGACCGGGATTCCGCTCACGCGGATGACGACCGAAGACAGTATGCGGCTTATGCAGATGGAGGATGAAATTCACCAGCGCGTGGTTAGCCAGGATGAAGCGATCAAGGCCGTGGCTCGAGCGGTTCGTCGTAGCCGCAGTGGCTTGCAGGATCCCAAACGGCCGACAGGTACGTTTGTCTTTGCAGGTCCCACCGGTGTCGGCAAGACGTTGTTGGCCAAAGCGCTTGCTGAATTCATGTTCGGCGATGAGGAAGCGCTCATTCAAATTGACATGAGCGAGTACATGGAAAAACATAACGTGAGCCGGTTGATCGGTGCACCTCCGGGATATGTTGGTTATGAAGAGGGCGGCCAGCTTACTGAACAGATTCGCCGCCGACCATACGCGGTGGTTCTACTGGATGAAATTGAGAAGGCCCATCCTGAGGTCTTCAACATGTTGCTCCAGTTGATGGAGGAAGGTCGCTTGACGGATAGTTTTGGTCGCCATGTCGACTTCCGAAATACGATCGTCATCATGACGACCAACGCGGGAGCCGAAGCGATCAAGAACGAGTCGGCGTTTGGCTTCGCCAAGCCGGATGACGATGCAAATTACGATAGCATGAAGGCGCGCGTGCAGGATGAAATCGATAAGGTCTTCCGCCCTGAGTTTATCAACCGCGTTAACGATATCATCGTTTTCCGCCATTTGAATCAGGAGGATCTTAAGGGGGTCATCGATCTCGAGGTGAAGAAAGTTCGCGATCGGCTTTCCGAAAAAGGCCTTACGCTCGATCTCACCGACGATGTCAAGGAGTTCCTCATCAAGAAAGGCTCCAACACCGACTATGGTGCCCGTCCGTTGCGACGCGCCATCGAGAGCTTTGTTGAAGATCCCCTGGCGGAGGAATTGCTCAAGGGTGAGTTTGCGGGCAAGGATACCATCAAGGTCGAAATCAAGAAGGTGGGGGACAAGAAACAACTTATCTTCGAGGGGATCACTACAGACAGGAACACCGATCCGGAGCCTGTGGCCGCGGGTGCTGTCGCCGAAGCTAGCGAAACGGAAGAAGCGAGCGACGATACGACGGGTGAGTAACACGGAGCGTGACACTTGCGCCCAATGAACGTCAGCCTAGCAAGCACTGTACTGCATCACCCAGCCCTTTTTTCTCAACCCGCAACATCTGCGTAGCCGATACTCTTGTGTGATACGTTGCGACGGTGTCTGCGCGCGCCGCTGGCATTGAATCGGGGGGGCCACACCGATGAGTCACCGCTCAATTGTACTATGGGCAATGGATTGCCAAATCTTGCCAACCCGGAACTGCAGCGACGTGGCTTGTCGGGGGCAGTTTACGACTCGGTCGCCGATCTGGGGGCGGTCGTTATCCGCTGGGTCGCAATCGTGGGCGACGTCACGATCTTCGCTCTAAAAACCGTATCGTGGTTGATGACGCGTTTGCCGCGTCGCGACACGCTCCTGCCAAGTTTTTACAACATTGGCGTGTTGAGCCTGCCGGTTGTGGCCTTGACTGGGACGTTCATCGGCATGGTGCTAGCCGTGCAATCATATACGCAGTTTCGCGCTTTCGGATTCGAGACAAGGCTTGGCGCACTCATCAATATGTCAATGTGTCGCGAACTTGGTCCCGTTCTGGCTGCCACGATGTTGGCCGGACGGGTTGGTAGCGCGATCGCCGCGGAATTGGGGACCATGCGCGTAACCGAGCAAATCGATGCGCTCGTCAGTATGGGAGTGAATCCGATTCGCCATTTGGTCGTACCACGGTTTCTGGCTTGTTTGTTGATGATACCATCACTCACCTTGATGGCCATCTTTATGGGCACCGTAGGGGGAGGCTTTTATGCGGTTTCGGTCCTCGGCATCGATTCGTACCATTACTGGAGCAATTCCCAACAGTTTGTCAGCAATTGGGATTTGTTCTACGGGATTTTCAAGAGCGTTTTCTTCGGGGCGATCATTGCCATTGTGAGTTGTCACCGTGGTTTCAACTGTGCACCAGGCGCCGAAGGAGTGGGGCGTGCGGCGACTGCGGCATTTGTGATGTCGTTTGTAATCATTCTGATCGTGGATTTTGTGTTGAGTGTCATGCTCGACCAGGTGCACGACGCAATTTGGCCAGAACATTTTACGGGTCTGTAATGGTTGCTGAGAACCTCGCTAAGGGAACGGTCGGACAAGGTGCCACGCCGCATGTCGAAGTGCACGACTTGAATGTGCGTTTTGGACGTCAGGTGGTGTTACGCGACATCCAACTTTCCGTACCGTACGGGCAAACCTTGCTCAAGTCAATCATTGGCCTCATCCGACCAGCGAGTGGCTTTGTGAGTTTCGCGGGCGATCGGCTCGATAGTCTGAGCGACAAGGCACTCACACGTTTGCGGACCCGGTTTGGCTTTGTCTTTCAGCAGGCTGCCCTGTTCGACAGCATGACCATTGCCGAGAACATTGAATTCCCACTCCGCCAGCATCGCTCCATTTCTCGCGAGCAAGCACATGCCGAGGTTGTCAGGCTACTGGGGGAGGTTGGTTTACCCTCTGCTGCACTGGGAAAAAAACCGGCCGAACTTTCTGGAGGGATGCGCAAGCGGGTCGGCCTGGCGCGGGCTCTTGTGATGAGCCCCGAGGTATTGCTCTACGACGAACCGACAACGGGTCTTGACCCAATTGTCAGCGATGTCATCAACGAACTAATCATGCACACCCGAGAACGGCATTCGGTGACTAGTATCCTTGTGACCCATGACATGAGGAGTGCCCAAAAAGTAGCTGACCGCATCGTCATGCTTTATCCATTTTCCCGGTTGGAACGTGACGAGCCACAAATCATCTTTGATGGGACCCCTCAGGAGATTCGCGAGAGCACTGACCGGCGCGTGTCGCAATTTGTTCGTGGCGAAGCCGGCGAACGGTTGATGGAGATGAATCAATAGATCGAAAGTCGAGCGTTGGAGGTGCGACAGGAAAAGGCCGGGTCACACGGTATTAGTTGCCGGCGCAAGCCAGCGGTTGCACCACCGTAATCGTTAGAGATTGGAATCGAAATGGACGAACGTCAGATGCAATTCCGCGTGGGCGCGGTTGTCTTGGCCACACTCGTGATTGGTGGCTTATTAGTGGCGCTCAATAGTCCAGCCCCGCAGTCATGGGTGCCGTGGGCGAAAGGGAAATATCGCGTTCTCATCGAACTGAACCAGGCTCCTGGGATTGCGCCCAATACACCCGTTCGCAAGAACGGAATTCTGATTGGGCGGGTGTCTGCTATCGAGGATCGGGATAATCAAGTCATAGTGACGGCAAAAGTCAACGACGGTGTGCGGCTTTATTCCGATCCGCTCTATGCCTGCCAGGTACGCACCTCCGTTCTGGGAGATTCGACCATTGATTTTGTTTCCCGACGTGTTCCCCCCAACGCCGTTCCCCTTCGCGACGGTGGCGTCACCCACGGGACGGTGCTGGCCAACCCGCTCGACATGCTCGCAAATTTGCAGGGTGATTTGGCAGTCATGACAAATTCGCTGGGCCATGCCGGGGATGAAGTCGCGAAACTTGCTGAGAACCTTAATCAGGCTCTGGGCCAAAAGGATGGACAACAGCGATTTGTCGTTTTGTTGGATCGCACCATCACGGCACTCGAAAATTTCTCCGCGACGATGCATTCCTTCGAAGGATTGTTTTCGGATGGAGAACTTCGCGATTCTCTGCACGTGGGACTCCGGGAGATACCAGCCGCAGTTCACGACATCCGACTCACGATGACTGAGGCACGGAAAACGCTTAGTGGGTTTGATGATGTGATCGTTTCGGCTGAAAGAAACTTCGCAAACCTTGAGGGGTTTACTGAACCCCTCGGACGCAACGGAGAAGAACTGCTGGCAGCAGCCTTTTCAGCCGTGGAAAGTGTCGACTTGCTGGTGGAGGAAATCACTGTGCTGGCAGGGACGATCACCAGAAGCGAAGGCACGATCGGACAACTCATCAATGACTCAAGCCTGTACAACAATATCAACCAGCTCTCCGTGAGTGCCAACGAATTGGTTTGGAATCTCAACCAGACGACCAATCAGCTGCGTCCCCTGTTGGCCATGTTGCGGCCAATTCTCCATGACGTTCGCGTGTTTACCGATAAGATCAGTCGCGAACCGGGTCGGTTGATTAGCGGTGCTCTTAACCGCGGCGCCGGTATCAAGTGACCTTCGAAGGTCGTTGCATGGGTTGTTTCCCGCCTTGCCCTACCGTAATGGTGGGCTTATCAGGGGACGCCCACGCTGTGGCGGGGGCAAGAGGGCTGGCCCGGCGGGGGCCATTGGGAGCAATGGACCTGGTGGCGCGGGTAGGACAACCGGGGGAGGAGTGCCAACCGCTGGTGGGTTACCCTGCGATGGCACCCCCAGGGGCGGTGCCCCAAACAGAGGAGGCGGTTGCTGGCCCAATGGTGTTGATGGGGTGACAATTTCGAGAGGGCTGGTTGCCAGACATGGTATGGCGGTACCTCGAAGTGTTTCTTGTCGTAGCTGATTGCCACGGTCAATCAGTTCTTGCGGCGGAATGATGATCTCCGGCATCATGTTGAAACTCACGCTGCGGTTGTCGTGGATTTCGTAGGGTAGCAGGTTTTCGCTGAAGAAATCGAGTGGGGGATAGTCGTACCAAGGTGTGGGGATCGGTTGGTTGACCTTGAGCGTTTCGAAGCCGGGCTTTACGAGGCGAATTTCCCGCGTGCCGTAGTAAGTAAAGTCAACCGCGCAAGGTGTCGTCCCGATCTGCTCATTATCGACATAAACAAGTGCACCAAGAGGATTGCTGTTGATGAAGAGCCGTCGTCGCACGCAGCCCACCGCCGCCAGTACGCACAGCACCAAGAGGAGCGAAGCGGTTGAGTACCGAGTACCGGATAAAGGGTGCTCAGTCTGTACGGAGTTGAGGACGACAGGCATTTTGGTCTGAAGGGCACTCGAATGAGGCTGCGAAAAGCCGGCGGAGTATAGAATCGGCTCTCTTTTGGGGCTAGCCCGGCTGTGTGGTATCCCTGAGGCGACTGTCCAATTAGAATAAAAGTCCCTGATGTGACCCCCCTACGGGTGAGTTTGCGTGCTAGCGGGCTTACCCGCCGCTGTGTTTCGCGATCACCTTCGTTCATCGTCACTTTCTTCTCCTGTCAACGATGACTGAAAAGCCGACGCCCTTGAAACTGGAACTTGCCCAGCTCAGCGATCTGGGCATGCGGCGCGCCAACAACCAGGATGCGGTGACATCGGTGGTGACCGACGAACCGGGTAGCTGGATGCAGCGCGGTCATCTGATGATGGTGGCCGATGGTATGGGGGCACATGCCGCTGGTGAATTGGCTAGCAAGCTTGCAATCGATAACTTGCCGCACGCGTATTACAAATCAACAGAATCATCCCCGGCGATAGCGCTTCGGCAGGCGGTCCACCGCACCAATGAGATTATCAATACCAAAGGCCAAAACAGTGTTGATTTTCGAGGGATGGGAACGACCTGTACCTGCCTGGTACTGGTTCCTCAGGGTGCGTTGGTCGCCCATGTCGGGGACAGCCGCGCGTACCGACTCCGGGGCACTTCTTTTCAGCAGCTGACATTTGACCACAGCCTTGTCTGGGAAGCTGCAGCAGCGGGTCAATTACCCGCCGAGGGCAGGGTCGATGCCTTGCCACGCAACGTGATCACGCGATCTCTCGGTCCTCACAAGACCGTGAACGTCGATTTAGAAGGTCCCTTCGACATCGTTGAAGACGATATTTTTCTCCTTTGTAGCGATGGCCTGAGTAGTGAAATCACCGATCTAGAGATCGGCACAATTCTTGGCGTGTTGCCACCTCAAGAGGCCGCCCAAACGCTTGTCGATTTCGCCAACCTGCGTGGTGGTTCCGATAACATCAGTGTTGTGATTGCCAGAGTCCAACGAGAGCCGGCTGGCCCTGAAATTTCAACAAGCAACGCATTGAGGACCAGCTCGACTTCCTCACGCGGACGCATTGGGCTCGGACTGAGGAGTATCCTATTGGCATGTCTTGTGTGTTTTTTTATCTTCCTGGCAATCGGTTGGCCATGGGCAGCGATTATCTGCGCCGTTGGCCTGGGCGTATCGGTAGCCGTCGCGGCGGTACGGTGGTTGGTACCGCCACGAACGTTTAAACCAACGACCAACCCCAAGGGTCCTTATGGAAACGGCCCGTATCGCAATTACGATTGTCAACCATCTCAGCTCGTGGTGGAGGCGCTAGAAGAAATCGCCAGGCAACTTCACAAGTTGGCCCAGCAGGATAATTGGCTGACGGAAAAGAAGTGGCAGAAAATCGAGGCCCATCATAAACTGGCCACCGAGGCAGCCAAAGCCGACAATTTTGCGGTTGCGGTCGCGGAGTATTGCCACATGATTCGCCAGGCCATGCAACAACTACGTGGGCAGAGGGAAACCGTGACGACGCAGTCGGCAATTAATCTCGACGAGAACTCGTAGCATTTAGGGTTTCCCAAGGCAGCTGAAATTGAAAGGGTCGCACAACCAGGCTCCCCTACGGGCTGGTTTCACGCGTACTTCCCCGGGTACCCGCACGGTTGCTAGCATGACCGATCGTCGTTTGCCGTTCCGTAGGCTCCTGCTAAAGTAACGCTTCTTGACGAGTCCCCCGCTTCCGGAAAATTCTTCGTGCGCATCCTCACTCGATACGTCCTGTTCGACCTACTGAGGGTCTTTCTGCTTGCGCTAACCGGCATGACGATGGTGATTTTCATTGTCCTGGCAGGTAACGAGTTCGTCGACAAAGGGCTTGGTTTGGGACCTTTGCTACGGATGACGCCCTACCTGCTTCCCCAGGCAATGCAGTTTGCTGTGCCTGGGACCATGTTGTTGGCGACAACGAGTGTTTACGGCCGGCTCTCCGGTTACCACGAAATCGTCGCCATCAAATCAATGGGTATATCGCCCATGGCTCTCGTGTGGCCAACATTGATCCTTGCTACCGTTGTCAGTTTTGGTGCCGTACTCCTGAACGACATTGCTGTCTCGTGGGGGCGGCTGGGGGTGCAACGCGTTTTTATCGAATCAATCGAAGAAATCGTTTATGGTCAGCTCCGCATGCAGAGGACCTACAGCACGGGGAACTTGAGCATTACGGTACCCCGGGTCGAGGGGCGGACCTTGATTCAGCCGACACTCGTTGTCAAGGCAACCGCCGGTGGGCCACCACTTACCGTCTCGGCCGAGCAAGCCGAGATTGAGTCCGACCCGGTCGAAGGAGTGCTCAAAGTTCGCTTTTATGACTTTGAAGTCGATGGACCCGTGACGATCAAAAATCCGGACATGTATGAATACGTCATGTCGTTAGACGAATTGGTCGGCGGTAATTCCAAATACCGCAGCCCGTCGACCTTCGCACTGGGGGAGATTCCCCAGGCCAAGCGGGAACAGCGTGAACGGATCGAGACGCTGCATCGAGAGATGACGACGCATGCCGCTTTTTCACTTCTCACCGGTCGCTTTGAGGCGCTTGCGGAACAAACCTGGAACATCTACGAGAAGGACTTGACGAGTGCGCAACACCGGTTGCACCGTTTCAATACTGAACCTTATCGACGGTGGTCTAATGGGTTCAGTTGTCTTTGCTTCGTATTGGTTGGCGCGGCGATGGCGATGCGGATGCGTCAGACCGATTTCTTGGCGATTTTTTTTATATGTTTTTTGCCGATTCTGATTGTCTATTACCCGCTGTTGATGATTAGCCTCGACAAAGCCAAGGGGGGCGCTCTACCTCCCCAGGCGGTTTGGCTCGGCAACATTGTGTTGGTCCTTTGGGGAGCCTGGCTAATGCGGCGCGTGATTCGGTTCTAGCGGAAACTGGCTGGGGCAGCCCCCCTTGCGGCAACTTGTGACGCGACCCTCGTCAGTCGGTCGCCCCCGACCTGGACATTCCGTCAATGGGGTAGTCAGGCGATCTGCGTTGGATTCCACCGCTGGCGATTCTCGCCAGCTTTCAGTGCTGTCATCATGAGTCGTGCGATCATTTCACCGGTCAAGGTTCACCCTGCTGATTCTGGGGAAACTCCGTTGGCACTTTTTCTCGACGGCTGGTAGAATCCTGTCCCGTTTCATGGATGAAATCGGGGCAGGGCGGGGGTCTGGGCGGCGCCGTCATGTTGAGTCAGCGACAAGGAGGTCGCAGCGTGTTCTCACATTGGCCAATTCGGAATAAGCTCAAATTGGGTCTCGGTTTGTTGACCGCTTCTGTTGCTGCACTCTTCTTGTGTGGCATTTACGGGCTTTACGCCTATCGCGGGCTCGCCAAAAGTCTCAGTGCGCGGTCAACCGAGTTACCGCTCGCCAAAGAACTTGGCGATCGTGTGAATGAATTGCGCGTCATCCTGGCTGCTGCCAAAGAACGCGTGCAGAACCAGCAGGATGCGGTTAAGCTTGATCTCGAGGAAGTGAACACCATAGGGGATATGCAATTCACTTTACTGCGAGAGTTGTACCACTATGAATTCGAGTGGTTTCGCCAGGCACTGCGTAATTATCGGCGTCAGTTAGATGCAAATCAGTTGGACGCAAACCAACGCGCCGCGGGCACACGATTTGCCGATGACTTTCAGGAGCAGCAAACGCTTTCGGAAATTGACAAACTCATCAAAGGGATTGATGAAGGGTTGGTTCGAGATGCGTTTACGTGGCAAGTTGCTGGTGAGGAACGCCTCGACACGCTGCGCGAGGAAATCGACAACTTGCACGCTTTGACGGCGGAATTGCCAAGCCATCTCCATGATCGCTTTATCAAACTGGCGGGTGACGTTCGTGCCCGGTACCGATTTGCGATTCCGTTTGCATGGGCGACTGCCTTGCTGTCAGGCAGCTTGTTGGTTACTTCGTTACTTTCTTTCCGAAAGTGGATCTCCCGTCCACTGAAGACTCTCGTCGAAGGGTGCAAAGTTGCCAGCGACGGAAAATTCGATCATCGCATTTGTCTCGAAACAAATGACGAGATGCAGGAATTGGCCGAGGCGATGAACAAGATGACAAAACGCTTTAAAGCAACTCGTGACGATCTTGATCGCCAGGTTTGTGAGCAAACCAGGCAGGTTGTCCGCAGCGAGCAGCTGGCTAGTGTCGGTTTTCTGGCAGCAGGTGTAGCACACGAAATCAACAACCCGCTGGCTTCGATCGCAATGGGAAGTGAATCGCTGGTCCGACGCCTCGATGAGATTGGCACCAGCGACCAACACCCCCTCTCTGCCGACAAGGAACTATTCCGGCAATACCTGCAGATGATCGAAGCCGAAGCATTCCGCTGCAAAGAAATTACGGACAAACTGCTCGACTTCTCGCGATTAGGCGATTCGGAAAAATACAATACCGAACTTCGCGAGTTAGTGACCGGAGTCATCGAGATGGTTCGCCTCGGCAAGTACAAGGGTAAAGAAATCATTTTAGGAGATGGCGATCCCGTGATCGCCCAAGTCAATTTCCAGGAATTCAAGCAAGTGATGCTTAACCTGATCACCAACGCGCTGAACAGCATCGAAACTGGTGGGACCGTTACCGTCAACATTGCCAGCAGTGAGGGCCAGGCTGAGATTACCGTCGAAGATGATGGTTGCGGAATGACAGACGACGTCATTCACCACCTGTTTGAGCCCTTCTTCACCCGCCGGCACACAGGCCAAGGAACAGGGTTGGGGCTTTCGATCACGTTTCGGATCATTGAAGAACACCGCGGTCAAATCACTGCCACCAGTGAAGGTGTTGGCAAAGGTTCCAAGTTCACCGTTTCATTGCCACTCCAGCAGGTGGTCGCTAACGAGCCCACTCCTGCTGCCGCCGCGTAATTTCCAGCCAACCCCACCCTCAAGTCACCTGTTCGAGAAAACCTCGTATGTCAAACCAGAAATCAAAGTCAAAAGATGCGACACCGGACGTCTCGGGACTGGCCCTGCTGTTTGCCGACGATGAACGCCCGTTGCAGGAATTGATGAAGCTGGAAATTCCCCGGATGGGGCATCGTGTTACGGTCTGTCCTGATGGGCTGACGGCCGTGGAAGCACTCCAGAAGAACAATTACGACTGCATTCTGGTTGACCTCGACATGCCAGGGTTGAATGGCATCGAGGTCATTGCCAGATGTAAAGAACTTACACCGGATACCGAAACCGTGGTGCTCACCGGCAAGAGTTCGCTCGATTCGGCCATTGCCGCGTTGCGTCACGGAGCCTTCGATTATCTGACCAAGCCGTGCAAACTGGTCGAAATCGAGGCCCTCCTCACGCGGATCCGAGAGAAGCGAGAACTGACCCAAAAATATCGCGCGCTGCAACGGCGCTTGGAACGAATTGAGGGGTCGCACCGATTGATCGGGCAGTCGCCAGGTATGCTTTGTGTGCGGGCACTCATTGAAAAAGTCGCTCCCACCAATTCAACCGTCCTTATTCTTGGGGAAACAGGCACGGGTAAGGAGTTAGTTGCTCGTGCCGTCCATGATCAAAGTGCTCGTGCCGAGATGCCGTTCGTAGCAATCAATTGTGGTGCCCTGCCCGAAACGCTCATCGAAAGTGAACTTTTTGGGCACCGCAAGGGAGCGTTTACCGGTGCCGATGAGCATCGTGTGGGACTGTTCGAAGTCGCCAACGGTGGGACCATTTTTCTGGACGAAATAGGCGAATTACCCAAAGCAATGCAGGCCAAGTTGCTGCGGGTGCTCGAAAGTCGTGAAATCCGCCGAGTTGGCGAAAATAAGGCATCAACCGTCGACGTGCGGGTGGTGTCCGCTACCCACCGTGACCTGCCAGAGATGGTGCTGGATGGGGAGTTCCGTGAGGATTTGATGTATCGCGTCAATACGTTCGAGATTCAGCTTCCGGCACTGCGTGACCGCTTGAGGGATATCCCTGAGTTGGCTTGCCACCTGCTGGCACAATTTCGCCCTCAGGTAGCACGTTTAGACCAGCAACTTTCCAGCGAAGTGATTGAGGCATTGAGTGAACACGTATGGCCAGGCAATGTTCGTGAATTAGCGAATGTGATCGAGCACGCGACCATTCTTTGCGACCATGGGCCTATCACCGCAGAACATCTTCCCCAACATTTCAATCGCCGACAACTTACCACGGCCGCCCGCCGATCAACCGGGCCGATCACGTTGCGGGATTTAGAAATGAAAGCGATCTACGATTCACTCCAACGACACGGAGGAAACAAGCCAAAGGCGGCTGAGGAACTTGGGATCAGCCTTAAGACGCTCTACAACAAGGTCAACCAGACGAGTTTGCTCGAGAAATCCGCTTAGTTTCTCGCCAGCCGCGTGGAGGGCACAGAATGTTGCTGGTACGAACCGTCTAAATCGGGACAGTTTTGGCCTGAATTGGGGGGCCACTGGTACCTGCCTCTAGCAACTGGCTTAGAGCCCTGAATCAAACGCCAGCACCACCGCTGCCGGCCTGTGCACTAGGCGACTTTTCGGACGATTCCGGTCACAACACCCACGACTTCCACATCGCGGGCATAGATTGGTTTCATGGACGAATTAGCTGGCTGCAGCCGGACACGGTTTGTCTCGGGGAACCAATACTTGAGAGTGGCTTCACCCGAGCCGGTTAACGCCACCACAATATCTCCTTTTTGGGCAGTTCGAGTGCGGCGACAAATGACCACATCCCCATCGGCAATTTGGGCATCGATCATCGATTCACCCTCAACCTTCAGGGCGAATTGGCTCTTGCGCTGTGGAAACCACTCTTCGAACTCAAATCGCTCTCCTTGTTCAATGGCCTCGGAGAGGTTGCCCGCGGCGATCAATCCGACCAACGGGATACCGTGGTCTTCCCGGACATCATCGGTAATTTGAATCGCCCGTGACATGTTCGGTTCACGGGTGATCACCCCCTTTTTTTCTAATGCCTTCAGGTGGCACATTACGCCGTTGGGTGAGCTGATTTGAAAATGATCGCCGATTTCTCGAACCGTGGGCCCGTATCCGCGTCCGTGGATTTTATCACGAATAAAGGTGAAAACATCGTGTTGTCGGTTGGTGAGTTGTGCAAGTGTCATCTACGGTTTCTCCAAAAGCACGTGGGGTTTTTCCAGGAATGAATTAGGCTCGCTATGTCACACGGACTTCATTCGGCAAGGCACACGGCACACCCTGTGAAAAGGTGGCTTCAGCGGCAGGCCGCCCGACCCTCGGTCGATATCGTTTCGTCCTGATTTCAGGAAAATTTCGCACGTCAAAAACCCGTTTGCATCATTCAACTGTCAGACCGCACAGTCGGTATTGGGTAACCGGATGTTCGACGTCCCCACTTCAGTTCCAATCTGAACAATCAACGGTTTGCGGGCTGAGAATTCCTGGCGGAACCGAAGACTCCCTCAGCAGGGCACCCGGGCGCCCAGCCTGCCGACGCAGGGTGGAAACAGGCGGTGAGGCCCGGTGAGGTGGTCATTCAAGTTGGATCTGTGGCTGCGGGTTGAGATGGGTTTAGGCGGACAACGCATTTGGTTGCCCCTATTTACTATAATATACGGGCGTACAGGGTCAATAGCATTTGTACAGGTTTTTAGCCCGGGCTGAAAAACGCCTCGTCAGACTGAGGATTTGGGCAGGTTGTGGCGGTGCCGGGTGTATGCTGGGGGAACCTGGGGCCGCCGGATAAGGGGCAACTGGTCAATATCGCTGGCAACGTAGCCGATATTAACATGGCCTGGAGGATCGTATCCCAGGCGACACGGTTCCGGCAGCAGCGGTCCTCGCTTGCTTGTGCGATAGGTTGTGGGTTCTCATTGGATTGCGATCCTTTTGTCACCCAGGAGTGTCGATTAATCTGACTTCCATGCTTGATCCTGTTCGTCAAGAAATCGTTGCCAATGTTGACACCATTGTCGTGAAGGTCGGTACCCGTGTACTCACCCGCGAGGATGGTATGCTCGACACGGAACATGTCGAGGCGATAGGCAATGAATTGGTAAGACTGGTCGACGATGGGCGACGGGTGGTGCTTGTCAGCAGCGGGGCAGTTGGAGCTGGAATGGGGAGGCTGGGCCTTACCACGCGGCCAACCAATCTCGCAGAGTTGCAGGCAGTTGCCGCCGTTGGGCAAAGCCGGCTTATCGAGGCCTATAACCGGGCACTCGAAACGCATGGCAAGCACGCCGCTCAGATTCTGCTGACGGCCGACGACCTGAATGATAGAACCCGCTATTTGAATGTCCGGAATACCGTTCTGGCCCTGTTTCGTTACGGCGCGATTCCAATCATCAACGAAAATGACACGGTCCGAGTCGATGAATTGCAACGAAATGTGGGTGATAACGATCAGCTTGCAGCCATGGTCACGAACTTGATTCGTGCTCCACTTCTTGTGTTGCTCTCGGATGTTGCCGGCCTTTATGACGGGCTCCCTGAGGATCCCAACTCTTCGGTCATACCGGTGGTTCACGACCTCAATCAAGCGATTCACCAGTTAATTTTCGATAAAAACAAGTCGAATGCATGGAGTAAGGGTGGCATGCGGAGCAAGCTGGAGGCCGCCCAGATTGCAACCGCTGCTGGCGAAAATGTCATCATTGCCGATGGTCGGCAGCCACGCGTTTTAACCCAAATTCTTCAGGCTGAGCCGTTAGGGACGCTGTTTCCAGCGCAGGGACCTGCAATCACTTCCAAAAAACGCTGGATCGGTTTCACGGCGCAACCGGCCGGCCAGTTGCGGCTCGATGCTGGAGCCGTTCACGCGATTGTCGAGAACCGGCGGAGCCTGCTAGCCATTGGCGTCGTGGCTGTTAACGGGCAGTTTGCCAAGGGTGATGTCGTGACCCTGGCCGATGAATATGGGTCTGAACTGGCACGAGGTTTGATCAACTACCACGCAGAAGAAATGCGGCAAATCGCGGGTCACTCAAGCGACCAGATTGTGGAACTTCTGGGGCATTGTCCCTATGAGGAAGTCGTTCACCGTGACAACCTGGTTGCACTGAAACGGTAGAATAGGGTAATCCAGTAATCTGCGAAGAATATGCGGAATAAAAGGGACTTGGCGAGCTACGGAAGGGATTCCACGCCTATGGATGCACATTTTCCCTTTGCGGTGCCATTACGCCGACTGCCCAGCAGCAGGGCTGTCCACAATTCCACGGTGGTCATTCGATTTCTCTGGTTCATTTAACAGATTGACTGCTCATGGATATTTACAAGTTGACTTCGGGTTCATCTCACCAGTAACTAGGCAATTCACCGCTGCCTGTGACGCAGGTAAGTTTTGCCGAGGTCGCCGAGGATCTTGTTTCGGTATTCCGTGCCCTGCATGCCGAGCATGGTCCTGTCGCCGCGTTGCAAGATGGCTCGCAGCGGGTGGTGTTCTTATTCAGCCCGGAATTCAATCAGCAGGTCTTGAGCGATCCGAACACGTTTCACGCCCGTTTCTTTGCAATCCGAGGACCGAAGCGATCTTCTCAGAGGAGGCTGACATGCGGTCTGTTGGCGATGAACGGTCCCCAACATCGCCGCAACCGACGACTGGTCAAAGAGCCTTTCAGCCTGCGGACCATTTCGACCTATGGTGAATCCATCAACCGCCTGGCTGACGAGATGCTGGAGGGGTGGCAGGTTGGTGACCAGATTGACATTGCCGACCAGATGCGGCGTTACATGCTGAGAGTCACCAGCACCTTGCTGTTTGGTTTCGACCGGCCAGAACAAGCCTATCGGATCGGCGACATGCTTGCGCACTGGGTTGCGATGAACCACCAATTGGGGACTGGTGCGTTGGTTCCCGATGCGAATTTCAGTGACAAATATGAAGAGTTGCTTGCGTATGCCAATGAGCTTGAAGCCGAAATCATGGGGATGATCCGACATTGTCGTAACGCGCAAAGACCCAGCCGTGATGTACTCTCGATCCTTGTCCGGGCACACGACGAAGAGGGTGGACTTTCTGACGAGGAACTCGTGGGGCAGGCTGCTGTATTGTTTGGTGCCGCACACATGACGACTGCCCATTCGCTCTCCTGGTCTTTGTTTCTGCTGGCTCAGCATCCATCCGTGATGCAAGAATTGTGGGACGGACTCCAAAGCGAGTCACCAGGCGACGATCTGGCAGGCCCCAAAGGGAGCATGAACGGCGAGTCCGGTTCATTGCTTGATCGAGTCGTGAAGGAGAGCATGCGAGTCTTGCCGGCATCGGCTTACTCGCAGCGGGTGAACATGGAGGCCGTTCGCATCGGTCCCTTCGACTTGCCACGAGGTACGGGAATTGTGTTCACGCCCTTAATCATACATCACCTGGCGAGCCTTTATCCCAATCCGGAATATTTCGATCCAGAAAGATGGCGTGAGATTCGACCGACCCCTTATGAGTACCTTCCCTTTGGGGCTGGCCCGCGAATGTGCATCGGGGCCCCGATGGCGATGGCAATTCTGCGGATGACGTTGCCACGCATTTTGCGTCGTCACCGCCTTACGGTCCTACCCAATGCCAAAATCGAGGCACAGATCGAGTCGACCATGTTAGCACCAGTCAACGGCATCCCGATGCGAGTCGATGTGCCCGATGGGCAGTTCCAAAGCGTCGCTGTGAAGGGCAATGTTCACGAAATGGTCGCACTTCCCAAGAGTAATCGTGTGCAAGAGGATCCGCTCCTCATCAAGTTCCCAAACCAGCCTGGAGCTGCTTGATTCCTGGAGATTTGACGATTGGTTGAAGCTGCCGAAGTCCCTTTGTGGTGGTCAATTACTTCGTCACGGCGATACCAGGATGTGTTAACGGAAGAAATGGGCCAGGCCTGTCCGCAAGTCCGGGTGGTTCGGTAAAGTAGGCTGACCATTGAGCGAAATGCCAATCCCACCAGCAGCCCCCGGGGGCTGAGTTCCCGCATCGCATCGAGCAGCCGCTGTTCGGCAATCAGGTTTCTCCTCTGGCCGTTGAGTAATCGTCGAACCAGTCGTAGAATAAGAAGCGGGGCAGGTTGCCGATAGATCTTCGCTGCGGCTGGACATTGACGACCGGTGTTGCAGGCCTTCCTGGTTTTAGCTGTCGATGGTCAACGGCAGCAAATGCATTAAAATGGCTGTCGGCCAGGCCACGACTTAGGGGATGGATCGACATTTATGAGCGAATTGCACCACGAATGTGGCATTGCTGCCATCTATCACCTGGCAGGTAAGACGAGTGTCTTGGCCCCGTCGCATGGCCCCGACCAGATCAGCCGACTTCTGCCCCGGATGCTGCTGGATATCCAGAACCGGGGCCAACTCTCCGCCGGGATCACTTCTTACAACCCAGAGCGAAGCCAGCTCATCGATACCTATCGAGAAATGGGAAGTGTTAGCGAAGTATTCCGGCTCAATCATCGAGGCAAGGCCGACAGCCTGATGGAGCAATATGCTGGCCGGGCAGCCATTGGTCATGTCCGCTACGCCACCTGTGGAACAGAGGATCGCAGTTACGCTCAACCTTTTGAGCGACACCATTTGCAGAAACACAAATGGTTTAGTTTTGGCTTTAATGGCCAACTGGCCAACTACGCTGAACTTCGTGACAAGCTGCTGGCTGACGGTGATCATCATTTAGCCCGCTCGACTGACACCGAGATCATCATGCATGAGATCAGTCGGGAGCTTTCCGGTGATCGGTCTCCAACGCTGATCGAAGTCATGAGCAATGTTTCGCAACGATTCGATGGGGCGTACAGTCTGGTGCTGCTCAATGCACTTGGTCAGATGTTGGTTGCGCGCGATCCGCTCGGCATCAAACCGATTTGTTATGCCATTGAAGATAACCTGTTTGCTGCGGCGAGCGAGAGCGTTGCCCTTTTGAACCTGGGGTTTAGTCACAGTAGCATCCGTTGCCTCGATCCCGGTCACGCGATCACGATCGATGGTCAGCATGTTCATGTTGAAAGGTTTGCTGACCAACAGGGGCGGGCTCACTGTTTCTTCGAGTGGATTTACTTTGCAAATGTAGCCAGCACGATGGATGGGCGGAGCGTCTATTTGTCACGAAAATCCCTGGGTGAAGAGCTCGCTCGGCTGGAAGATTTGACGATCGACGAGGATACGATCATCGTACCGGTTCCCGATACCAGCAAATGTGCTGCCGACGCCATGGCCTACCAGCTCAATGTTCCCAGTGTCGAAGGGCTGATCCGCAACCGTTATTCTGGCCGTACTTTTATCGAGGGTGGCAGCCATCGCCGCAGTAAGGCCGCGATCAAGTACACCCCGCTGCGCGAAGTGCTGGAAGGCAAACGAGTGCTCCTGGTCGAGGATTCCATCGTGCGTTCGACGACGATGCGGGTACTGATTTCGAAGATTCGGGAAGTCGGTCAGGCCCGCGAAATCCATGTCAGGGTTGCCTGCCCGCCCATTACGTCGCCTTGTTTCTATGGCATCGACATGTCGACGATGGAGGAACTTTTCGCCCCCCGGTTTATCCGTCCCGACCGGTCAGTGGACGAAATGCACCTGGCAATGGCGCGTGAGTTAGGCGCCGATTCGCTCCGGTATCTGCCTGTTGAGTCGATCGCCCGGGCCGTCGGACGCCCCGTAAAAGAGCTTTGCCAGGCCTGTATCACGGGGCGCTATCCCACGCCGTGCGGGCAACAACTTTACAATATTGCACTGTCCAATGTTTGCCAGGAATCTGCCGTCGAATCGGGAACGACCGATAGGGAAGTGGTACGCACTTACGAATCACCGCGGGCCACGGTGTGATGTCCGTTGGCGCTGGGGCTTCTCACCGAGAGCCTGATTGGTGCGGTACCACATGGGGGAACCGGTAGGCCGGGTCCCACATCGATTTGTTCCGGGGCCGCAAGCCAAGTTCTGCTTGCAATGCCTGTTGGTTGGTCAGCTGGATCGTTTCGCGGAGTTTCGACTGCTTTTGACCAGACCGCTTTCTGACGAGACAGACGTGCCACGTTTCGACCAAAATGCTGACAACTCTGTATCAACCGACCGCGTTCATGAAGAGTATTTCAATGCGATCACGCATAGTTTCGGATTACTGCTGACTCTGGTTGGAGCCATTGCAATCTTCGCGTTGGGTCGAACCCATGATCATGGGGAAACGATTGCCGGCCAGGTTTATTTGGTAACGCTGGTGGCAGTGTATGGCATCTCAACACTATCGCATGCAATCCAGAAACCCCGTTTGAAGCTGTCATTGAAAACTTGGGATCAAGGGACTATTTATCTGTTGATTGCCGGGACCTATACCCCTTTCGTTTGGAAGTACGTGGGGCTCGATTGGCGTTGGCTCTTCTTGTCGGTGATCTGGGCTGTGGCATTACTTGGATTTGGTTCTAAGGTCCTTACCCGCCATCGTGTGCGCAAATTCTCGTCACACAGCTACGTTCTCTTCGGCTGGTTGCCAGCTTTGGCCATGGTCAACTTGGTTCCCTGGGTTTGTGTGATTTGGATGGCGCTGGGTGGGATCAGCTACACGGTCGGCACGTTTTTTCTTTGGCTTGATCATCGTTACCGCTATTTCCATGCGATCTGGCATTTGTTCGTGATTGTGGGCAGCGCATTGCATTATTATGCCATTTACAGATTAATTTTGCTGCCGAATGCAATCGTGTAACGGGTTTTCAGGGTGTTCTTAGCATCCCTTGAGTCCAGCGGTAATTCTGCGGTGGCAGCCATCCACTTGCGTTGCCCCACGCTGTTTGCCCTAAAATGAGACTCAAACTACGTAGTCGACCTGATGTAACAACGGTTTTCCCTCCCACCCGACGGGAAGATTTGCAGACGAGAGTTCGGCCATTTTTTGTGGGGTCTGAATCGCCGCGCTGCCTAAATGTGGTGTAATAACAACATTTTCCAAACGCGCAGGAGGAGGGATCAGAGATCGATAGCATCGAGTTCATCGATCAGTTCGTCGAGTTCATCACGTGGGCTTGTCTCGTGTGTCCGACTGCCGGTTCGATCCCTGATCCCAACACCAGTTCCAACCGGGGCGCGGCCAGCCAGAAGAAGCTGTTCGTCGCGTTCGTTCACGGCAACGTCCAACGCTTTTTCGGCACCTGGTGCTCCAGGATCGGGTGCACCGAACAATTTCGATAAATCAATCTTCATCGGGGCGCCGAACTCGGGACTACCCGCGATCGTCGGCGTTTTGTGTTGGGGAAAGATAATGGCATTTTCCGGGCAGACGCGACTGCATGCCGGACATCCCTTGCGGCAATTATCGGGTTGTTCAACCAGAATGGTTTCGGCCCGATCAACGCCATACACCCCGAACAAACAAAAATCGATGCATTCCAGGCAGTTCGTACAGCGGCTGAAGTCGATCACCGGATACCAGCGGCGCGAAGCCTCTTCGTCGACAACGGTTGGTTGCATGAGTTCGGGTGTTGCCCCTGGCGAATCAGGTTGGGGATCCAGGTAGCGGTCCAATTGCTGTTGCTTCGGTTGGCCCTCAATCCAATTCATCAATTCGACCGTATCGGTCGTTTGATCAGCAGCGATACGATGAATTTCTTCGAGATAAGGTGCTGCGGAGTCGTAAGCCCGCAGATCAAGGCAGTAAATCTTTCGGTCGGGAAGTTCCCTTTGGTCGAGGACGTGGGGCTTGTCATTTTCCGCTTGATCCTGCTCATCTCCCACCTGGTTGTCATCTTCATCTTCCGACTCACCAGCCGACTTCAGCAGCGTTTTTCCATCGTGCCCCCAAATGTCGTTCCGGTCGAGGATCCAGCGGCTTGCCCGCGGATAGAGCCAGCTGCAAACCACAAGATCACCAGTGATCCCAGAGAGGCAGAGCATTCCCGTACCCCCCGGTTTCAGGTCATACAGATGGGGAACAACCGTCACATCGATTCCCCGTTCCGAGAGCAGGTTCGCCATGATTTCTTCTTCCACCGCCCGCTTCTTCGGGTTATGGCTTTGGCTTTGGGATACGACGACGGCGATGTGACGGGCCATTGATGAAAGCTCTCGGTCGATAGGATTCCAGCTTTTAGCTTACCCAAATCGAGAGGGAACTTAAAGCCACCTCGTGAAAAGTAAAAATCGGGTCACTCGTTCATTTGCCCTTTAATCGTCTGTTGCGTGACCTGCCAGACGGCTTCGAGGTGCCCGAGGTATTGGTCAGGCGACAACAGGCAGTCACCCGCTCCAGTAATTTCAAACAGCCAGCCCGCATTGTACGTGTCGACATTGATAGCCGAGGGATCGTGGAGCAAGACCAGATTGATTTTGGTCAGTTGGCCTGCCATGGGACTGAAGAGGGAGGCTTCGGCTTTTTGGCTCTCGATCTGTCCAATTTCCTGCTTCTCCGCCAAGGGGGAACCTGCCTCCACGATCCAATCGAGGAAATAAACATCCTGCAACAGGCGGACCGCGTAAGCCGTGAATCCAAAACGCAACGAGTCGCCTGCACCGGGCAGGGCCCACATATGATTCCTGGCAAACCTTCGATCGGCCGGAAATTCGGCACGATATTCACCCATCATGAAGTGGAGTTTGGTAGTCACGGTTCGCGTGGCGGGATTGCTTCAGGTGTAGCGGACGGTCTGGTGTTCTGGTTCGAAAAACGCGGGGAGCAGAGAGTCGACCCGTAAGAGGCCGGAGCGGGTAAGTTCGATTCGCTTGTCGGCAAGGTTGACCTTGAGCAGGCCTTGTTCTTCGTAGCCGAGCCAGTCGTCACGCCATGTTTCCAAGATATTCACCCCGAATTTTTTCTGGAAGTAGGAAAAATCAAGCCAACCTTTCTTCAGCTGCAGAATCATTTCACGTATGAGTGCTTGCCGGGGAGTTGTTTGAAAACCACGGGTCAAGGGAAGTTCGCGAGCTTCCAACCGACGGCAGTACTCTTCCCATTCGGGGGAGTTCTGATAGTGCACGCCCTGGACGTGTCCGAAACTGGCAATACCGGTTGCGAGCAGATCGCTCCCTTGCCAGAGGTTGTCGCGGTAACTGAAGTGCATCTGGTGGGGATCTTTGACCATGGTGTAGGCACTCGAGACGGAATAACCGACCGCTTCCAACTCATCGAATGCAAACGAAACCCAGGATCGCTTGGTGTCCCAGTTTGCGACCGGTGTATCGATTTTTCCAGCGAGGATATCTCGCGAGTAGACGGTATTGAATGGCAGTTCCATTTGGTAGATGGTGACGCTGTCGGCGGCGAGTTCGATGGCTTGCCGAACAGTTGCTTTCCATTTTTCTTCAGTTTCACCAACCATGCCCGCAATGAGATCGATATTGGTGTTTGCAAAACCAGCAGCCTGAATCCATGGCCAGCTGCGAAAGATCTCAGCCGATTCATGTGCCCGACCATTCTCGCGCAGGATATCGTCGTCAAAATGTTCGACGCCCAGGCTGAGACGTGTTATGCCGAGTTCGCAGAGTGTCTCGATTTTCGCTTCCGATAAGGTTCCCGGCTCACATTCAAAGGTTACTTCCTCTGCTTTGTCCCAAAGGATGTTTTCCTGAAGTCGATTGACGAGTCGGCGAAGTTGCCTGCTGCTCAGGAAGGAAGGTGTACCACCACCGAAATAGACGAATCGGAAGGGGCGCCCTCCCATGACTGGCAGCTTGCTGACAAGCTCAATTTCATTTGCCAGGGCTGCCAGGTAACGCTCCACCTGGTCACCATTCTTGTCGGTGAACACCTTGAAGTAACAGAACTTGCACCGTTTGCGACAGAAAGGGATATGCAGGTAGAGCCCAAGCGGTACATCCGCTGGTGGAGTGTGAAGCGTGGTCTGGACTTTCTCCAACTGGTCACTCGACCATTGAGAAAAGGGTGGGTAATTACTGATGAAGTAACTGCCAACATCTGTCTTGGAAGTTTGTTCTGGCATGGAAAAGCACAAAATTGTGAAATGGTTGAATAATCTATTGCCGAGCTCAAGTCTGTTAAAACATCAAGCGGCTGGCATTTCGTTGTAACCGGTTCGAAGTGTGTTCTACTGGTATGCGGAACGAGAACAAAGCCAGCAGAGTTTGCTTTGAGGTATCAATGATTTCCTTGACTCTGAGATCCAAAACAGTAAAGCGTTCCATCGGTGTTCCCGAGGATGAGTTGTCCTGCGACCACAACCGGCGAACCGACGAATCCACCCCCGGCATCATATTCCCACACGGGCTCACCGGTCTCAATATCCAACAGGTAGATCCGGCCTTTGACGGTTGCACACACGATCTGGTTACCAGCGATGATGGGTGAGCTATCCACGCGACTTTTCACCGGGACTTTCCACCGCAGTTTGCCGCTGGACGGTTCCAGCGCGTATATCGATTTTCCCTGCGATCCAAAGACAACCAGTCGGCTATCGACAGCAGCGGCTGTGCGGAGGCTCTGGCGGCGTTGGGGGTCGTGGTAGGTCCAGTCGATGTGTGGCTTCGTTTCGGAGGCTGTGCCCAGAACAACAGCGTAGAAGGTTCCCTGTTCGGTACCGAAAAAAGCACGATCTTGGTGTGCCGCTGGTGTCGATCCGGTGGGACCATCGATTGGTAGCGTAGCAGAGAGAACGCCTGTGTTGGCATCGACGATGTGCAATTTTCCGTCGCAACCTGCCAGCAACGCCTGCCCGGCAGCGATCGTGGGAGCGCACCTCAGGGGAGCGTCAATTTCGTACCTCCATTCTCGCTGGCCATCGTGAATCGACAGACTGGTGAGAATACCCGCATCGTTGGTGAGCAGAACCGATTCTTTATAAATGATAGGTCCGACGTATGATTCTGCCTCGAGTTCGACCGACCAGACAGTGTGACCGTCTTCAGTGCTCAGGCACCAGAGCATACCATCGTAGTCGCTGACGTAAATTTGGCCGTTTTGAACGGCTGCCGCGGCGGCAAATCCAGCCATTTCAAATGGTTGCTTCCAGATTGATTTTCCGTCGGCAAGCCGGATTGCATGGAAAGCAGCGTCGGTATCGCCAATGTAGACAACGCCTTCGGAGACGACAGCCGTTGCTTCAAACCCCGCGTCCTCGGCGACATATTTCCACTGCAGATCAATACTGCCGCTGAGCGAAGAATTGGCAACTCCTGAGCTGTGCAGATCATGACGAACCAGGGGCCAATGGTCCGTGGCCTCACCGTCAGCAAGCACCATCGATGCCAACAGGCTCGTTCCGACTGCAAAAAGGCAAAATTCAAAACGCTGTTTCATAGATTTGCAAATAGTCGTCATGCGTGAGTTTGATAGGATTGAATTGCCCAGTCCATTGCTCGACAGCAGCGGCAGCGAGTTCCGGGAGGCGATTGCCATCAATACCACATTCTGACAGTTTACCAGCAAACCCCGCTTGTTGGCCAAACTCTTCGACCAGGTTTGCCAGGCGGTCAACCGCGGTGTTTGCGGAAGAGGAAACTCCCTGACTGGGCAGTTCATTCATCAGCGTCGCGTAATCTGCACCAACAGCCTTGCCGTTGACCCGGATCACGTGGGGCATCATCAACCCGACAGCCTCACCGTGGGAGATGCCATAACTGGCGGTCAAGGGGTTTGCCAGCGCGTGGGCGGCCCCAAGCATCGAGTTTTCGATCGCAATTCCACTGAGGCATGCCCCGAGTTGCATTTGGGCACGCACTTCTTGATCGTTGGGATTCCGCAGCACGCGGGGCAAGTTTTCCGCGAGTCGGCGCCAAGCTTCTCGGCTAAATCCTTGCGAAAACCAATTTCGTGGTTTGGAAACGAAAGACTCCAAGGCATGGGCAGTTGCATCAATTCCGGTAAGTGCCGTGACGCGGGGGGGCTGGGTCAGGGTGAGATCGGGATCCAGAATCGCAGTTCGAAACGCAGCCTGTTTATCACCACAGGCCATCTTGAGATGGGTTTCAGCATCGGAAATCAAGGCGTATGACTGTGTTTCGCTGCCAGTTCCTGCCGTGGTTGGTACCGCGATCATCGGCAACAAGGGCCCCGTCGCTTTTTCCATACCCCAGTAATCGCGCATTTCCCCGCCGCAGGAATAGAGGAAATTGATTCCCTTGGCACAATCCATCGAACTTCCCCCCCCGAGTCCAACGATTAGATCTGGTTGGAATTCTTTTGCCACCGCCACACCGGCTTGGACGTGTTCGGTGGTCGGATTCTCTTCGACACCATCGAATTGCCGAACTTCAAGATGACTGGTTCGGAGTGATTCAACGCCAGGCTGGGTGTGTCCGGCCGCGACAATTCCTGGATCGCTGACCACTAACACGCGGTCCACGCGTAACTCAGCAGCGAGCGTGCCCAAATCCGCGATTCGACCAGGACCGCAAACAATTTTTGTAGAGAGTTGGAAAGTGGTGGGAATCATGGTGGGAAGAAATCGGTAGATTCCATCAGCGAGGTTCGAGTTGAAACGCGCGATTACGAAAGAGAAAGTCAATCATGTTTCCTTCGTGCGGTTGAAGCCAGTTGATTTTTGTAGTTGCCATGGCGCCGAGGTTCAGGCGATCAATATTTGTCGCGTTCGTCGCCGCTTCGCGAAGCGAAGTGTCCCTGCTGATGACCGTGCACACAAGAGTCGGACCGATCTTCTGGAGCATTGCATCTTGTGGGCAACAGACAACCGTGGCAAACGGAAACATGTATTCCTTGCCCACCACACCGCTGTCGGGAGTTGCGGAATGAATAATGGTGGGTCGCAAGTAGCTGCAGCAGTCCTTTTCGACCAGGCGAGGACCGTAGGAAGCTGTTGCCTCGGTAACCCCCTCTTCCTGTAGATCCTGTTCGATTTGCTTCCAGATGGCCGGTCCCATTCCCTGAACGGTGAACGCTGCCAGGCCAGCATTTGGGTCATCTGGGGGTAAGGCTTCAACCGGTCCGAGACGTTCGGCTAAGGCCTGGGCAATTTCCTCGGTATGCCGCGAGGCCCAGATCCCAGAACAGTTGATGCAACCACGCCCGCTGTTGATGAAGATGCTTTCAGCCATCAGATCCAGATATTCTTCCCAGCCATCAACCACGTCGTCGCCAAGTAAAATCTTGGAGAATCCAGGACCGTGGGCCTGAACTTTGGGATTGCCTCGGTACTGCTGGACCGTGGCTGTTCCTCCAAAAATCATCGAGCGTTCACTCGCTTCGAGCACGGCGGCACCCGCTTCCGCCTCACCCGGATAGAGGCAAAAGGCTTCCGGCGGTACACCAGCCTCGGTGTAGGCAGAAAAAATACGGTACGGGGTCCACGGTTCCTGGGGGCCGGGCTTCAAAACCAGTCCGAGTTGCAGGGCAATCACTGGCAGCCAAAGTGTATGAACCCCCGGTGAGTTTGAAGGTAAAACAGCCGCTAGCACGGGTGTCTGGGCCTGGTAGCTGACTTCGACCCCGCGGCCTTCTTCACCCCATCCACGGGTGAAGATTTCAAGATCGAGCCCACGTGTCAGGCAATCCAGTATACGTTCCAGGTTGTTCAGAACGAACGCGTTCTTTGCCATATTTTTGCGGCACATATGTTCGGGAAGACCCGTGCTGGCCGACTGTTGGTGAACAAAGTCTTCTGCAGATTGGCTCCCGTCACCAAGCGGCAACACGGCGTGTTCATACAAATCAGCTGCCTTGCTCAGCATGGTAAGCAGTTCACCACTGGGAATCTCTTTGAGTCGGGTACGGGCCCGATGGGCCTGCTTCATGTCACGGCGGATGATTCCTCCATTGGCCTGGCTTACCTTCGCAATCGGTTCGCCGGTCGCAAAATGCGTTATCTCCACAATTTCCAACGATTCGTATGGTTTCCCCCAGCGAACAACAGGTAAAGAAATCATCGACTTGGATCCCGGAGTGAGTCTGGCTGCTGGCGCGGTGTTGGAGAATTCTGCACTTACTGCAAGTTGGTCATTTACCTGCAAGTTGGTCATTTACAATTAACGAGTGTCAAAGCAGAGCGATACTTGGATCGGGGTTGGCAAGGCCTTAACGTTTTGACTGGATCACAACGAGGGAGCTGGTGTTTGCGAAACTGCCAGGTAGGGGACAGGTCTCAATAGACCCCGACGGTGGTTGCCTCGGTAAGTTCATGATAGGGGCGTACTCCGCTAACCCCGTCCCAGGGATATTTTTCGTAGGGAGGTTCGCGCTCGCCTTCATCCCGTTCCAAAAATCCCGGCACGAAGAATTCGGAAGTCAATGTGGTCAGCTTGACACGCCCGGTTTGTCCATAATCAACCACGCGGTTCAGATCTTCAAAATCAACTACTTCAACAACAGCACGTGGCTGGGGAGCGTAGTAGGTAATTTTATAATTGTTTTCGGCGGTTACCGGGCTGGAACAAGCCAGACCCATCAGGGTGTTGCCGTAGGTGGGTGTCAGGTAGAGGCCGCTTTGGTCGGGTGGCCCGCCGAACAACTCTTCCACGCAAAATCGAGTCCACTGGGGAGTAAACTCCGTGCCTCCCGAAAAAATCCCAGTGATGCCAGCCGCTGGCAGGCTGCTCCCCTGTTCTTCCAGGGCGAGGCAAAGCACCTCGATCAGCTTCGGCGTACCAAACATACATTTCACATCGTGGCCCGCCCGCAAAATCGTAATGGCTTGCTCAATGCAGTGTTGCTTGTACGCTTCGAGGTGTTCGGTCCATCCTTTCTGGAGGAGTTTAATGACCCAGCGAGGATCCAGATCGATGCAAAAACAAATGCCGCCTCGATATTGTGCTAAATGCTCAACCGCCAGCCGCAAACGGCGAGGCCCCGAGGGGCCTAGCATCAACCAGTTCGAACCAGGTGGAAAATACTTGTCGGGTAGCGTTTCACTGAACAGTGAGTAATCGGTGCGAAAGTCTTCACAAGCAACTCGGCTCTTGGGGATTCCTGTCGTCCCGCCTGTTTCAAAAACGTAGACCGGCTTGCCCGCCAGGCCTTGAGGAATCCATCGACGAACGGGACCTCCCCGGAGCCATTCGTCCTCAAAAGGGGGGAATTTTTTAAGATCGTCAAAACTTTGGATTTCCGTAAGTGGATCAAAATTCAACTTCGATTTGAATTCGAGCCAGAACGGGCAGCCAGTTGATTCATGGAAATGCCATTGAACCGTTTTCACGGTGTGTGCGTCGCGAGCTGTATCGGCCTGGTTGATCGCTTCGGCAGAAGGGGAGAATGCGTTCATTTAAATGACGATAGCGAACCGCGTGGCCAGTGGCAACTAGTCATCCCGAACCGGCCTGGTGGGCGTCATACGCCGAGGTTCCCAGCCACGGCAAAAAAAACCTCGCCCAAAGAACGAGGTTTCAAAGACTTCACATCCTTCAGCCTTCGGTACTGGCCGGGTTCGGTGCGCTGGAGAGTTGGGCCAGCACTTGAATGACACCGTTAAGGTGCGCGAGCCGCCCTCCAAACCGATCAATGAAGTCGTTAAGCATGAAATCGCCTTCCAGAAGGTTTTCATGTGTTTCGTTGATTTCTTCAGTCATGCGATCCAGGAATTCGATTTGAACGTGACTAAGCGATTCGGCCGCATCTCGACAGGCACTCGCCAGGTAAGGGTTGGCATCCCGCCATTGGTTGAGCTCTTTAGTACGCTGACGTTGGACGGAAGCCATGGTACCAACCAAATCTTCAAGCAACTCATTGGTTCGGTCTTGTGCACTGAGGACTTCCCGAAGCACTTCCGTGTGCTCGCTAAAACCAGACGGCAGCGACTGCGGATGTCCCGACGAGGTAACATCGACCTGAGAAAACAAAGTAGAGCTAGGCTCACGGGTAGACATGAACGGGGGTTCCTCTCTCGACGGGGCGTTCAAGCGTCCAGCCAAAGGTGGACGTTAGATAACGAACTCTTACTATCACAAAGTTAACAGATGATCTGACAAAAGGGAACCTTTTAAGTGTTACCTTTTCTCAGTAATACGGATTGGCCGTGGCAGGTGACAACCGTGACGCCGAGCCGTGGATAGGACTCACGGAACTCGGTGATTTTCCAGGCCCCGTCAAGATTTTTCCAGGCCCCGTTAAGATATTGTCTGCCCCACGTACCACCATGCTCCCTCGGCCTTTCTCCAACGCTCCCTCGGCCTTTCTCCAACCCTAATGTAATGGAAATTTCAGATTTATTCCAGGACTCGGCCCATTTTCTGCGGGAAAAAATTATTTCTTTCAAAATCTATGTTCGAATCCCAGCGGGATCGACCTGTTTGGCTGGTCTTGGTGTGGGTCTTCTTGATCCTAATTCGGGAGTTAAAGTCCCGGTCTCTGAGTTTCCGATGGACCTTGTAAACCTCCGTGGCGAATTTGGCCGTACCGCTTGCCGTTCACCACTTGTGCCCCAAGCCAAGATCTTCCCATGATGACCAGCCCCGGCCAGCCCACAGGCCACGAATATGGCTATTTGACCGTCTTGGAGCACGATCCAGACGGCTTGCTGGGTGGTTATTTGATCATTGACGGGCGTGGCCGACCGCTGGAGTTCCATTGTACGGCACCCGTGCAGCCCAGCCGAGCGGAGCAGATTCTTTATGGGCCGACTTTAGGGCCGTGTCTGGTTGGAGAGCAAATCGGGGGTGGCCTTGTGGCCGCTGCCCGACTCAGGCCTAAGGTTATCCTGATCGACAAACTTGATCTCAGTTTCCTTGGCCCACAGCAGGAAATTGAGACTGTCCTGTTAGTTGCTAGCACGGACACGGGATCGGCTGGGGGTGCCTTAGAGCCACGGCTTAGGGGAGTGGGTGACCCGACCAGTTTGCCGCAAACCGCAGGTGCGACTGCCCGACATTCGTTCCAGGTTGACCGGTACCGATTTGAATTACCACCCAACCGGTTGGGCGATCCAAGTACCGTGAGCCTGCTGCTGGAGTCCCTGAGCCAACGTGTTGATTTAGCAGAACCCTTTGAACGAATTCACCTGGCCATCCGCGAGGCAGGAGGAATTGGTGGAAGTGACGAGCAGACAAGTGTTTGCGCCGCGTAAACCATTGCGTCAAGCAAGTGGAGACCCACCTGTCAGTGGGTGGCCGGCCGGAAGTGGTGGTCCGGTTGGCGTTTCGCGACCTCGGCTGACCGAGGTTCAAATCGGATCATTGGGCAATCCGGCTTTCGCATCTCGGCGGTTCGTTCCGCAGTGGGTCGAATTCATATCGGTCCCGCTGGAACCGGTGAAGATTTCCACGACCGGTTGTGTGTTTTCGGAGGGGCAGGTTTTGTTGACTGGTTGTCGGCCGTCCAGATGGAAGCCGGGTTGGAACGCCGCAGGTGGGGGTCAGCAAAGCCAATTGCCGACGTTGGAAGCGGATCTCCAAGAGCACGGTTCCGGCCCGCCACGGGGTAGGACCCGGGTCCACCCACCCGGTGACATCGTGAAGCTTGAAGACCGCCTCCGCTACTTGTTGGAGCCGCCACTGGAATCGATGTTGACGGGTGAGGGCCTGCGATTCCCGCACCCACCATTTCCTTACCAGTTGGACGGAGTTGCCTTTCTCTACCCTCGGCATGAGGCAGTGCTTGCGGATGAAATGGGTTTGGGGAAGACAATGCAGGCGATCATTGCTGCGCGGATTTTAGTTCACCGGGGTCAGGTGCGACGTGCTTTGCTGGTATGTCCCAAACCACTCATGGCGAACTGGCAGCGCGAGTTCGCACTCTGGGCGAATGAGTTGCCGCTCACGGTGATCGAGGGCCATCACAAGCGACGCCATTTTCTCTGGCGGCAAATGGGAACTGGGTTCACGATCACCAACTACGAGACTGTGGTCCGGGATCATGCCCAGCTGGAGTCTGTTGCAGGGCATTTTGACCTTGTAATTCTCGACGAGGCGCAGCGGATCAAGAATTGTGCCGGGGCGACGAACCAGGCGGTCTGTTCACTCTCCCGCACCCGCAGTTGGGCACTGACAGGCACGCCGATGGAAAACAGCGTCGACGATCTGGTCGGGATTTTTGAATTCGTGACGCCCGGTCACCTGAGAGTGGAAATGAAGCCGCGGACATTGCGGAGAGTTGTCGCGAACCACGTGCTCCGCCGGACCAAAGAGCGTGTGCTGAAAGACCTGCCACCGAAGCTGTATCGCGATACGAATGTTCAGCTAACGCCAGAACAAGACGTGACCTATCAAATGGCCGAGCAAGAGGGTGTGTTCCGTTTGCACGAATTGAAGCAAGCGGTCACGATTCAGCATGTGTTCGAGTTGGTCATTCGTTTGAAGCAAATCTGCAATTTCGATCCGCCCAGTGGGGCCAGCAACAAGCTTCAGCGGATGATACCAGACCTCGAAGAGTGTGTCGCCAGTGGTCGCAAAGCGATCATCTTCAGCCAGTGGGTGGAAACCCTGCACGAACTACAGCGACGTCTCGACGATTTTCATCCTTTGGCTTATCACGGTCGGGTTCCACATCGGCAGCGCGCGCGCATGCTCGAGCAATTTCGTGACGATCCCAACTGCCACATCCTGTTGATCAGTTATGGTGCGGGAGGTGTGGGTCTCAATCTGCAATTCGCCAACTACGTCTTCCTGTTTGACCGTTGGTGGAATCCTGCTGTCGAAGACCAGGCAATAAATCGGGCTCATCGGATAGGTGTGGTCGGGCCGGTGACGGTAACTCGCTTTGTCACGCTCAACACGATTGAAGAACGTATCCAACAGGTGCTTGAAAAGAAACGAGCCCTTTTTGACTCCATATTTGGTGGTGATTTTTTTTCCAGCCGGTTTGATTCGGGCAGTTTTGGGCTTTCGCGGAGCGACATCTTTTCGCTGTTTGAGTTGCCTGACGGAAGCGGAAAAAAGGAAGCTTCGTCACTTGAGGTCGGCGGCCGAAAGAAACCTGCGTAGCGTTGTGCGGAGGGCCTGGTTGACTGACGACTGGAGTTCGGGCGGAATCTCAGAAAGCGGATAGATTTCAGCTTCCGGAAGCGGGTTCCCCTCATCGTCGGGAACGCGATAAAACCCGTCTGGAAACAGTGCGATTGGCCAGGCGGAGGCGATCGCTGTTTGATTAATCAAGCCCATCACGCGAAATGTCCAGAAGGCACCGTAGTCGTTGCGAAAACGACGCCAAATATCCTGGATGTTTCCGGGTTCGCGGTTGATTCTCTGGCCCTGCCGCCAGGTTGCGAGTTCGGCCAACATGAGCAGACCCATCGCTGCCACGATATAGCCGGTCGACGGATGCAGCTCGGTGCTGAGGTATGGCAAGAGCAAAATCACTTGAGCCGATGCAAAAAGCAAGACACCTATCAGGTGTCGTGTCATCGCGTAGTTAAGCACTTCCAAGAAAAGCATAATGCCCAGCGTCATTTTCCAGGCCAAATGCAGTTCAAATCGTGTACCCGTCTGTGTCACCACCGCATGGGCGGCGGGAACAGCCAGGACAAGCCAGAGCGAAAGTACCACCCATTGCCAGCCACGATCTTGTGGCCGTTTGGCCCCCAGGACTGCCATCGCCGGGCACAAAGTGCCCAAGCTGGCAACGTAACGCAGTGGCTCGATCCACGCGGCATGGTCGCCTGGTATTCCTGTGGCGATTAATGTTTCGCTTCCGGCAATAGCCACGACGGCTGCCACGCACCAACTCCAAGGGGCGGTCAGCGTGGTGCCGGCCAGCGCTGGCCGCGCACGGGCCAGCAGAGCCAGATTGACGGCTGCCAGCAATAGAACGGCGACGAGTTGCAGGTGCGAAGTCAAGCGAGGAAACCTATCTCGACTCTGTGGAACCGCCTGATTCTACGGGTGTTACCGCACTGGAAAGAAGTGGAAAATAGTACAGGCAAGTTTGCCCAAAGAGGGGCTTTCGGCATGATAGCACCGCAGTAACACGGGTTGACCCCCATGGATAATCGGACGAAACGGCAGAATTTACCTGCCTGATTTGTCAAAACAGGGACAATCGGGCTGACAGGGTGAATCGGATGGAGCCCAACCAACCTCGGCGCCGATAAATCTTCCATAACCTTACGGGAGGGCGAAACACTACTCGTGTTTTGCTTCAGGATAGAGGTCATGGCAAGGCGACGGATCGGCTTGCCATGACCTTTTTTTATTTCGCTACCGGTGGGCACGACCTGATTAGAGCGAATCGTATAGCGTTTGTGCCTCTTTGCGATGGACAAAAATCCCGCTCTTGTTGTCGAGAGCTTCTTGCAGTAATTGCTTGGCGTCGGTGTTTCGGTTCTGGTTGGCGAGCAATTTGGCGACCAGGAACCGGCTGTCCGCATTCAGGTTTCCGAGCCGCAAACCCTTCTGCAGCGCTTGATTCGCTTGTTGGGTATCTGACTGGTTTTTTCTCAGCAGGTAAAGCACCCACGCGAGCGTAATATTTGATTCAGAGTTGTCGGGATAGAGCCGCGCGTTCATTTGCGCAAATTCAAGTGCACGACGTCCCTTGTTCTCATCGGTTGGTGCCTGTTCGGCCATCAACAGCGCCAACTGGTTAAGGACCGACCGGTTTGAAGGCGATTGAGCAAGCGCGGCCTTGAAGTCTTCTTCGGCGGGTTGTCTTTTGCCGGCCATTTTCGCCGCAACGCCGCTCAGCGTAAGGATTTCGATAGACTCCGGGGCAATGTTTTGTGCTTTTTTCAGCACTTTCTCGGCTTCAGTGATATTTTGCGACTGAATTAACCACTGGGCATAGGAGATGAGGGTGCGGGAATCATCCTGGTTTTGAGTCACAGCGGTTTCAAAGGTTTTCGCGGCCTTGTCTGAATCACCCATTTGCGCGAAAAGCAACGCGGCTGTTACATACGGATTCGGTAACGAATCTTCTAATTCGTAGGCCTTGGCCAGTTCTTCAAGGCCAGTTTTCGTTTGTCCGGAGAGAAACAAAGCCCGTCCCAGGCGATGATGTGCATTGGCCGTGTCGGGATCCACACTCACCCACACTCGAAGGTCTGCTTCAGCGGCTGGCCAATCTTGCCTGATTGCAGACACGGCTGCCCGGCCAGCTCTGGCTCGAATCAAAGAATTCCGTTTTCGCTTTTCATTCCCCTCAAATCCGTCGATCAACCCAACAGCTTTGTCGTACAGGGCCTCGGCTTCAATCAGACGCCCCTGCGCGTAAAGCTGATCGGCCAGGATCAAGTAGGTTTCCGGATCGCCTGGAGCCGCGCGTACGGTTCTTTCGAGAGCTGCCCGACCGGCGGCTGTTTGGTTCGACAAGATGTACATCTTGGCCAGCAACAGGTCGATCGGGGGTAGTTTCGGGTCCTTTTCTAAGGCCCGCTCCAGGAACTGTCTTGCTGCCAGGATATCTCGATTTGAGAAACGCTTGATTGCCTCGGTGATATTGGTGTAGCGTGCGGTATTTCCTGAAACGGCGTCACCAACTAACTGATCGGTCGTCAGTTGGGCATTGGCTGCAGCTGTCAACAAACCGAGGGGAGCGATTATGGCGGTGAAAAACAGGGCAGCATGCCGCGCCTTCATCAGGGATAGACGGCAGGGTTGGCAGAAAGACATGGAAGACGCCTCAAGAAAGGTTGGGTGGAACGGTAACTACCGCTGATTGTAAAGCAAATTACGTGCTGGTGGGTCTGATCAGACTCCTGGCACGACCGCAATTTAACGTTGAAGTGATCGTAGCTGGCTGATTGTAACGGTTGAGTTGAGGTGGATGGTAGGGGCACGTGCGGTCGACCATCTGTAGTGGCCAACGTATATTGGGAATCTGGCCTGCTTGAGGCGGTCCGCCAATGCCTCTTCGCCCCAAGAGGCATCCCTTTCAGCAAAACGAGGCAGCTTTGCTCATCGGACCCGTTTTTACGCGCGAAGCGACCACAGCCCCTCGAAAGTTGCGGTTCTACATATTTCGTACGGTATTTGTTGCTGCCCTGTTCGGTTTGATGCTGACCAGTTGGCAAATCCTGGTTGGCTCCCAACAAGTCACCAGCCCCGGCGACCTGGCTCGCTTTGGAGCTGCCGTATTTCAGATCCTGGCGCCACTGCAGGTTGCAGTGGCTCTGCCATTTTCGGCCCTGCTCACCGCCGCTGCGGTTGCTCAGGAAAAGGACCGTCGCACGCTGGTCCTGTTGCTGATGACCAATCTTTCCAACACAGAGATCGTCTTGGGCAAGTTGTTGGCGAGCATGCTTACAGTGTTCGTGGTTTTGGCGGCAGCATTTCCACTGTTCGTCATTTCCGCGGCCCTGGGGGGAGTATCGTATCTGCAAATTGGTCAGGTGTTCGCCGTGACCGTTGTCAGTGCCCTGGTCGCGGGCAGTCTCGGTTCGACCATCGCACTGTGGCGTGAGAAAACGTTTCAATCCCTGGCCCTGACCACCCTTGTGATCGTATTGTGGTTAGTCGGTTGGGAGATCGTCGCCGTGGTGGCCAACAGCCCCGCTGTGAGCCCAACCCTGGCCGACACATGTGGGCGTTGGGCCGTGGTGATGAACCCCTGGCAGGCCGTTCAGGCGGCTGCCCAGCCGTCCCTGGAGATAATCAGTGCTGAAGGGATTCTCAGAAGTGCACCGGTCGGTTTTTTTATTGCCGCGATTTGTGGCACGATCTTGCTCAACCTGTTAGCCATTGCGATGATTCGCCGCTGGAATCCCTCCCGACAAGCGGGTTCCCAAACCGCTGGGCAACGGGAAGCAACAAGTATTTTTTCGCCCGAGCTGCCGCACTCTGCTGGGAAGCAACTCGACCAGGACCGCGAACTTCCCGCCGGCTCCGCACCGCCCGCCAACGGTGGCTCCCGGCCCGATAAGAGGGTGCGGATCGATGTTCACAGTGCTGGTGGCCGGGTGCGAACAGTATGGGATAATCCGATCCTCTGGCGGGAGGTGCGAACATGGGCCTACGGGAAAAAGATTCTGGTGGTTCATCTGACGTATTGGATTATTTTCGCCTTATGCGGTGCGGTCCTGGTGAGCATGACCGGTAATGCCGAGACCGCTGCAGGACGAGCTGTGATACCACCGCCCGCGATGCCACTCATCCCGTTGTTAGTTGTCAGCTTTATTCTGCTCAATGCATTAGCGGTCACGTCCTTGACCAACGAGCGGGACGGCCAGACCCTTGACCTGCTGCTGGTAACCGATCTTTCAGCCCAAGAGATTATTTTTGGTAAGCTTGGTGGGGCGTTTTACAATGCCAAGGAGATGGTTTTGTTGCCGTTGTGCCTGTGCGGCTACTTGTGGTTTGTCGGGAACATCTCAACCGAGAATTTCATTTTTCTGGTCGTGGGTCTTGCCACGATGTATGCCTTTGTGGCTACACTTGGTTTGCATGCTGGGATGACCTACACGAATTCACGGACCTCCATTGCTACCAGTATTGGCACGCTGCTGTTCCTTTTCCTGGGGGTGGCGACCTGCATGCGAATTATGTTGGCGTTCAGTGCATCGTTTGAAAATCAGTTGGGGCCGTTTCTGGGCGTGGTGTGTGGCGGTGGGGTGGCACTCTACGCAGCGCTCGGTTTGCGAAATCCCTCGCGGGCGATGGGATGGGCCTTTATTCCAGCCCCTTTCCTTACTTTTTTTGCGATGACGAGTTTTCTGATGCGGGATTATGGAACGGTGTTCCTGGTGACAACGGCAACTTACGGATTCGCAACCGCAGCAATGTTGGTACCGGCAGTATCGGAATTTGATGTTGCCACCGGGCGTACGGTGAGCAGGGAAGAATGACGCAGGGAGGTATCCGGTGACCAGTGGAACATACGTTACTGGTCATCAACAGGGGTCCCAGTGGATCGATCACTAATGAATGATCCCCTTTCCATTTGGCAGTTCACGCCGCAGCTTGTGGCGATGGCGATTCTTGTTGCTTGCTCCGCATTTTTCTCCGGCAGCGAGGCGGCTTTGTTTTATCTTCGTGCCGACGATCGTCGCGTTTTGGGCAAGGGGGGACCTGCCCGACGTCTCGTGGTGCAGTTGCTGGAGTCACCAGAGCGGTTGTTATCTGCGATTCTCTTCTGGAATCTCGTAATCAACATGGCCTATTTCTCGCTTGCGTCGATCATTGGCATCCGTCTCAAAGACGCGGGGCTTTATACCGAAGCCCGTACGCTGACAATGGTGGCCTTGCTCATGCTCATTCTCCTCAGTGAGATGCTTCCCAAGAACATGGCCATCTTGCACCCCCGCATGGTTGCCGCATCGGTTAGCATTCCACTTGCGTTGGCGATTCGCCTGGTCGATCCCGTGATGCCGGTTTTGCGTTTGATCAATCTCGTGTCACGGCGGCTTCTTTTTCCGCGATTACAGCCAGAACCATATCTGGAAATAAAAGATTTGGAACGGGCAATAACAGTTGGGACGCAGGACGCGGAATTGGCACAGCAAGAGCAGGCAGTGCTCCAGCACATCGTGGCACTTGCAGAGATCCAGGTCGAGGAGGTGATGCGCCCCCGCCCACAGTACCAGGCATTTCGTCCTCCCGTTCATTTGAATGATCTGCGGGGCGAACTCACCCCGAGCGGATATGTGCTCGTGACCGAGCCCGAGAGTGACGAGATTGCTGCTGCGATTCCCCTCAAACATCTTTCCAAAATTCCTGCTGAGCAGCTTGAACGCCATGCCGAACAGGTCCTTTACATTCCCTGGTCTGCGAGCGTGGCCATCACCCTTGAACAACTTCGAAACCAGGAGCGAAGTGTTGCCGCAATCATTAACGAGTATGGAGAAACCATCGGTATTGTGACCATTGATGACATTATCGAAACCGTTTTGCATCAAGAGAAAGGTCGCAGCGAACGACTTTTACAAACGGCCTCGATTGCCAGTGTCGGTTCGGAAGTTTGGGAAGTGACCGGGATGACGACATTGCGCCGTTTGCGCAAGCAACTTAAGTTGCAGATTCCCCGCACCAAAAGCCTGACAGTTGCCGGTTTACTCCAAGAGCAATTGCAACGGCTGCCACAACAAGGTGACGTCGTCGAGTGGAATCAACTTAAGTTCACCGTCTTACAAGCTCCCGTTCGGGGTCGATTCGCAATACGCCTCGAACGTGCTAATTCCGGGGAGCGTAAACCATGATATTTGTGATGCTTTTGTTTGTCACCGGCGTGGCGTTGAGCGCTTTTTTCAGTGGTTCGGAAACAGGCTTCTATCGCGTAACTCGTGTGCGACTGCTCATCGATTGGCTTGCTGGAGATTGGCTGGCTCGAGGGTTGTTGTGGACAACCAACCATCCATCTGTGTTTGTGGCAACCGCTTTGGTTGGTAACAATCTCGCCAATTACATCGCGTCGTTGGCGGTGGTGATGGGGACGCAGCGAGTTTTTACTGGTGGTAATCACACGGCTGAACTGTTGGCTCCGATGTTAATTGCGCCCGTTGTGTTTATTTACGGCGAATTACTGCCGAAACGCGTGTTTTATGATGCTCCCAATCGATTCTTGCGGCGCTGTGCACCCGGGCTGGCGATCGCCGCAGTCTTGTTTGCACCCGTGACTGTGGTTCTTTGGCTGTTTAACAAATGCCTTCAGTTGTTGATGCGGCAATCACCACGGGTTTTGGAAACACTGGCCCACAGAGAATTATCGGAATTATTAATGGAAGGGCACGAAGTCGGAATCCTGCAGCCTGCTCAGCAAACACTGGCCCAGGCCATATTTCGACGTGTCGGTCTCCCCATTCGAGAGTTTGTCGTCCCGTTTGGGCGTTACCCGCGGGCAACTACCAAAACACGACCCCAGGATATCTTGCGGTTGGCAGCCAGGCAGCAACGCGCTCTGATCCCGGTTGAAGAGGCCAGTGGCAGCCGGCGACTCGTGGGGTACATTCGGGCCGTCGATATTGCCATCGAGCAACTAGGTCAAATGCCACCCCTCCGGTCGCTTGTCAAATTGAGGGGCGACGAGTCGTATCTTTCGGCAACGACGCAACTAATCGAGCAGGACTATGCGCTCGGTCAAGTTGTCGACGAGACTGGCAAGACTCTTGGCTTTGTCTCCGCTAAGGATCTTATGGCGATGTTGCTTTCTGGTTGACAGAGAGGGGCCTCTAACGTGTCGCAGTGTTGCCCAACACCTGGCCAGACCCACCAGGCTGGGTTGCTTGCGAAGGGACCGATACAAGTGCCGCCAGCCGCGAGGATCTACCGCTTGTAGCCTAACGACTTGATGACCGAAAGCATTTCTTCAAAGGTGATGAACCGGCGACGGTGACGCAGCTTGTAACCATCAATAGCTTGAGCCAGTTCTGCGGCATCAGGAGAGAGTTCCGAGTGGCTGTTCGTAAATTGGCGACGTTCTCGAATCAGGTTCAAACTCGAGGGGCGGGTTGTGCGGCGATCGACAAATGTGCACTCACTGGAAGCTGGGGCGGACGGAGTTGAGACAGGCATAACAGGAACTCCTTGGTAGGAAATTTCGGTAGTGTGGTTTTCGGGAACGAGTTACGCAAAACGCGGGCACTGTTCACGCGGGCCGGGCACTGTTCACGCGGGCACTGTTCAGTGAAATTAACCACGAAAATCTACGTTACGGAAACTATCGGGGCAAAGTTCGCTCCGCGAGGTTTCTATTTTTAACGATTGAAGGGATTAGCGCAGCAAGCTACCTCCGGTTGACTCGGAATTACCACCGGTTGACTCGGAAGTTTGTTCCCCAAGTTTTGCCAGAAGCTGCTGGCTGGGGATGTGGAAAGCGTTTACCAGAAGGGCCTCCTGGACAGTCGTTGCCGCCGCTTCCGGGTGATTTGTCATATATTCTGCCTGTGCCAGCGAGTAAAGTAGATCTGCATCAAGGGGCATTCGTTCCCGGATGGCCAAAAACCTTATCCGGGCGTCGTCCCAACGGCCTAAGTCCGCCAGGGTTTGGCCCTCCAGCAGCAAGGCAACATTCGGTTCCTCCCCGGGTGAGCAGCTATCCAGCAAATGCTGAAGCGTTGTCAGACACCGTTGGTGTTGACCTTGCTGTCGGTAAAGGGTTGCCATATCAAGGAGAACATGTGTGGTACCTGGCGAAAACTGAAGTGCACGCTGCAAATCGGCCAACGCACGTTTTGGTTCGTCAAGCTCTGTGTAGACCCGCCCCCGCAGAGCCCAGGCCGACGCTAGCCGCGAATCGAATCCAAGCGCCTGGTCGGCTCGCTCGAGGGCCCGATCGACAGCACCCATCTCTAACAACATTTCGCCGCCGCGAACGGTCATCGTCGCGTCTAACGAATCAAGTCGGATCGCAGTTTCAATTTGCAGAAGGGCTTCGTCCTTGGTGCCATGTTCCCAAAGTAGTTCGGCCAGCTGGTATCGGCTCGCCGCGTCCGTTGGTGAAACCTCTATCGCCTTCCGCAGCAGGACTTCAGCTTTGTCCCATTGACCTGCTTCCACGGCGGTAGCACCTTGACGCGAAAGCTCGCGGCAGGTCGCGACCGCCTCGGGGACCGCACCGCGATGACGCATCGACGCGCATCCCCCAAGGATAATAAGCCCGGCAGACAATAAAACAGCGTACCGCATAAAGCTCGCATACAACCTTACAAGGAGTGCTGGCTTGGTCGATGGGCCGCGACTGGCACGCAAGAGCCTGCAGAACGGGGTGTGGCCGTGATCAAACCGTACCGTAGAAGTCGTGCGGAGGGTAGCTTTCCGCGGGACCGTCGGCAATGTCAGCTTGATGGAGTCGCTGACACCACCCCACTGTGTGACGATAAACTGTTTCCCGCGATGCTGGCAGATGGTAAGGTATTGTATGCCTGGATTTTTTGACCAATTCGGAATTCGTTTTGAATTCCCAGAGAACTGGGAAGTCGATGCGCCGGCAGAAGCTGCGGGTAATATTTCAATCACGGTCAGCAGCCCCGACACGGCTTTTTGGTCTCTCACGCGTTACCATGGCACGGTGAACCCTACCGAGCTACTGGAACAAGTGCTGGCAGCGATGAAGGATGAATATGCTTTTCTCGAGTTCGACACTGCTGCTGACGAGGTCGAGGATCAACCGATGGTTGGCTACGATATCAACTTCTTTTGTCTCGATCTTTCCAATACGGCGTGGTTCCGGGGATTTCAACGCGAAGGAACAACCTACCTGTTGTTTTGCCAGGCAGAAGATCGTGAGATGGAGCGAGTCCAACCTGTTTTACAAGCAATGACGGTCAGCTTGCTGCGGAATGGCGAGGCTCGAGGAATTTAACAAAGGGCTGTCGGGGACGCAAACGATGGGTCTGCCGATTTGTGCGCACCGCCTTGATAGCTGCGATTTTTCCCGGTTTTGCAACTCTTACACAGTTGGCCGACCGACTCACCACCGCTGGAAGTGTCGTCGATGTTTGTGGGTGGGCGGAATTTTCCGCGTTTTTCACCCGATCACGCAACTTGTTTTTCCCGTGATGGCACTGCGTCACGCAGTTGGCACGGGGATTGCTACTCTAATCGCCCGATGAGGGTCGTTAAGGCCGGATCGGTGCGATACCCCGCAGGCGCCGACCCACCCCCCCTTCATGTGGGTTAGATCCTTCGTGAAATAGAGGTTGGCACCGCGTTGACTTCGGTCTTCCTGGTTGACGGCACTCGCGACTACTCGACTGGGCAGATTCTGCCGCTGATTCGCCGGGGTTGGGCGATTTTACCCGTCACGGGAAACGGCACACATCCCAGTACTTTGACGAGAACTGCTTCGCGTCGCTTGGGCGACACCGCAGCTCCGGCACAGGTTGATCAGGACTGCGCCGCGGCGTGACCCTGGAAAGGGAAAGTAGCTTCTCACCGAGCAAAGGATCCGGTTGGCTGCCCTCGCAGGGCCAACCGGGTCCTTTTGGTTTGCGCCAACGCCAGCCGTAAAGTTCAGTCGGCGGTTGTCTTCCTCAAGAGCCAATCACCAAGCCTGGGTGAGATTTGCGACAATGCAAACAAAAGGCGGGATTTTCGGGGAACAATCAGTTCGATTTGCCGGCGTTCACACGCCTGCAGAATTTGATCCGCCAACCACCGCGGGTCGATTTTTCGGATTCGAGCACCACCCCCGGCCTGGCTTGCGGCAGGAGGCAAATCAGCCGCCTGTTCGTCGTATCGTCCTGCGGCACCAGCCCCGGCGAACGGCCCTGGGCAGACCAACAACACGTGCGGGCCGGTTGTACCCCACTGCAGTCTCAACTGCTGTGCGTAGGCTGCCACGGGAAACTTACTGGCCGGATAGGCTCCCATGTAGCGTGGCGCGACCTTGCTGGCCAACGAGCCAATCAGTACGACGTGCCCACCACTGGCAACTAGCGGATCTGCCAGATGCTGAGTTACTTGTGTTATTGCCAGAAAGTTGACTTCCCATAACTGGCGGTGTTGTTCGGGTGTGGTTGCGAGGATTTCACCGCGCATCGATCGCCCCGCAGCGTGGCAAAGGAGGTCGACGCCGCCCAACTCTTGCTGTGTCGCCTTGACGATCCGCTGGACATCGTCACTTTGCGTGACATCCGCTGTCAGGGTTGCCACGTCGCCACCACGCTGCTGCAACTGATTGGCCACCGCGAGCAACGCGGCCTCGCCACGGGCAATCAGCAGCACGCGGGCACCTCGCGAAACGAGTGACTCGGCAAGAACTTTTCCCAGCCCGCTCGAAGCTCCCGTGACGACCGCACGTTTGCCACTCCAATAACCGGTATCCGTCGGGGATTTGCTCATGGGGTTTCGTTAGTTCGGCGAGCCCGGATCGTGGTCCGCGAATTATGCACAATCATTCAGGGATCCTTCGGCTGGAAGAGAGTAACGTGCCAATACACCTCCGGCCCGCCACCAAAGACAGCGCGGTGAAATCGGGCCGGATATCCGTAATGCGGATCGAATTCGGCCTTCAACCAAAGTTTGGTGCCGTGTTCTGCCTGCATCTCGCGCTCGGGATCTTCCGCTAGTTCAATTTCCCGCTCGATGGTTTCAAACATACCGGGTACCGACCAAACGTCCCAAGTTCTTTGCTGTGAGGGTATTTGTCCGTCCCGAACCATTTTCGTTACCACCTGCTTCCGGACCTCCACTTGTACGGTTCCAGCTCGATTGCCCTCGATTTTGACATCCATGTCGTAATTGGCTGGTCCGTTCGTATGCCAGCGTTGCTCCGCGGCTTGGAGCCTTGCCGGAGTGAGGGCTGGTAGTCTTCGGGCGACCGCAAAGCGGAGCATGGCGGCCACGGCGAGCAAAACAATCAGACCACTCCCCGCAAGGATTACCAGGGGCCGTAGTTTGCTCGTTGGTTTTGCGGACCTGGTTTCGCCAGGTGGGTTATCACTGGCTATCGGGTTGTCATCTATTCGGTTCGGCATGGACGTGTTGTAGCAAATTCACCCGGCTATGAGGACCAAGCGTTCTGCAAGTGGAAAGCTGGTTTTCCACCGCTGCGGTTTAAGGAGGTTAAACTGGCGTGAAATTTTTTTCGTTTGTCACAACCACTGGAATCGGCCAGTGATACTACAAGAAGACCATATTCCCATCCCCACCGACAGGGGCCGTAACAGGTTCCTTGGAAAAATGGTTTACGATCTGGCAATGGATCCCTCGGCACATTTGTTGGACGGCATGCACACGTTGCAAAATTCCCAGCAACGCTCCCGCACGAAAATCGTCGCGACGGTTGGCCCTGCATCTCCCCAGCCCAGGGCAGTTGGCTGGATCAACTCAGGCAGGTGTGGATCTCTTTAGCCTCAACACGGCCCATGCCGGGTGTGGGTGAGCAGTATGTTTCGCGAGGTCAACGATCGAATTGGCTCTCCCATTGCTATCCTGATCGACCTGGTAAGTCCCAGGATGTGCCTGAAGCAAGTCCTGCAATGGGGCTTTCGCAACATCGCGGCTAGTGCCAACCGTCGCCGCCAGTTCGTCGGAAGAAATCTTGCGGTCGTTGTGCCTGCGCTGGGGTATCACCTCCTGGTGTGGTGCTCCAACCTGCAATCTGCAGGGCTTGACTCGTCATGCCGCTCGCTGGGCTTGTGAAGTCGGCTTCGGCAAGCCAGACGGTCGGATTGTCATTGTGGGTGGATTGCACCTGGTCGCCGAACCTCGAGCAGCGGAAAAAGGCCTTGCACGTCACGGTTTTTGTGCTACCTCAGGGACGTCTTCCAGTAGTCTTTCTTTCATTTGCATTACGTAATGCATGCTGCTGGTGGGACCGGCGTATCCGAGCACGCGTCGATCGACCTTCATTTCCTGCGAGAGAATCCGACCCGCTGCGATATCAAATCTGACGGTGCCATTCATGAACCGCTGAATGAGTTGAGCTTCGAGATAGGCATTGATTGGCGACAAGATCTGATAGCTGAGCTCAATAGTTGCCACGTCGTGCTTGACATCCTTCAACTTGTAATGTCGGCGGGCTTGAATAGCCCGGGTGCCTCCTTCTTTCAACTGTACTGTAACACGCAGCGGTTCGTCCCAGGTTTCATCGATCGCGACCGGTTCTTCAGGAAGTTGCACGGTGATGAGCGCATCGGGGTCAGCCGCCGGTTGATGGATCTGCATTTTGCGATCCAGGATTTCCCCCTGGGGAGACATCCGCAGAATGCTGATTGGTACGCCTACCGCCCTGGCTGCATCTTCAAATCCGGGAGGAGGAATTTTGTCTTTCGTGCTATCGTAGATTTGGTTATCCAGATCAGGCAGCCGGTTCTTCATGTAGACCTGTTCAACCATGTTCATCAGTTCGATCTGGTCGTCCGGTAGGACATCGAGAATCCGCCACGCCTTCACGGATTTGGTTTCGCTGGTTGCCAGTTGTGTTTCTTTGTCGATCGTGTTACGGATCGACATGCGGTGTTCGACCTCATACCGGATGACGTCGCCGGTCGAGAACTTGTAGATCAGGTCGTACTTCGTGTCCCCACCGTGAGAAGCAGTGGTGGTTGATAAAACGAATACGAAAGCAGCACAGTGGCCAGAAACATAAGAGCGATTCATCGGTATGCATCCTTGCGTTCGAAAGCTAACGGCGGGTCGGTGCTGATTTCCCGAGGCACTCATGTTCCCGCGGGGCTGGTTGGGCTGGCGAGTTAAAGTCGGCCGGGCTTCGACTCGACAGCTTGCGGGAAGGTGGACCTTGAATACGGTTACTCGGTGAGTTTCAGGTGTCCTCCCCACCCCATTTTTTCGCGCAGCGTACGATAGTATCCCTGCCCGGCCACCTCCACCATTTGGAAGCGTGCTGTCGAACGTACGATGCGCACCCGATCTTCGCCTGTGAGCGAGCCTTGTACACGACCGTCGATGACCAGCGACGTTCCTTGATTGGGCTGGGGAACGGCCACTTCGTAAAGGCGATCTGCCGTGTCGACCACCGGGCGATTTGTGAGTGTGTGCGGGCTGATCGGCGAGACCACAAAGGCCTGCAGGTTCTTGCGCAGAATGGGACCCCCCGCCGACAAACTGTGTGCCGTCGATCCTACCGGGGTGCTGACGATCAAACCGTCGCAACTATAGGTGGTGGCCAAATCTCCGTCAACGTAAAGCTGTATATCAATCATTGCGAATGGTGGGCCTGCTAGCACGGTGACCTCGTTCAGTCCCAGCAACGGCTCGTTCGACTTACCACCACGGATGATGCTGCACTCAAACATCAGATGTTCGATCACCCGATACCTGCCAGCCGCGACCTCCGGTAGCATGACCTCAAGTTCGTCCGGCTGGAGGCCTGCCAGAAATCCGAGATTGCCGAGATTGACACCGATCACAGGTAGCTGACGGTGGGCCATTTGATGTGCGGCCCGAAGCATCGAGCCATCGCCACCCATCACGATGACCAGATCGGCGTCGCAGGAAGAAAGGTCTTCACGAAAATCGAGCGAAACGGCGACAACTTTCAGATGTTTTTCGACGATCGGTCGAAATTGCTCAACGGCTGCCCGCATTGGATCGCGGGTGCCATCGGCGAGAATTATGACCCGTTGAGCGGTGGAGGTTGACATCGGCTGGTGACCTGTGGGGGGCACAATTTCATGACGAACCGGAGGGTTTGCTTTGTCAAACAAAGCTTTACGCGAGGTCGCCAGATCCTTGGCTCTGTTTTACGTTTAAGTGTGTGAGGCAATTATTCGTAAAGTTTGGTTTGACCAGATACAAGTTTGGTTTGGTCATCGGCAAGTGTTCGGCAAGCTTGCGCGATTCCTGCGGCATCCAGTCCCAAATCGGCAAGCAATTCGCCTCGTTCTCCATGCTCAATAAAGCGATCCGGGATCCCGAGTCGCTGAATTTGGCAGGGTTCGATTTGAGCTTCGGTCACGGCCTCAAGCACGGCGGAACCGAATCCACCGGCCAGGGCAGCCTCTTCGACGGTCACCAGAAATCCGGTCTCGCAGGCAGCACGGCAAATCGTTTTTGTATCGAGTGGTTTCACAAAGCGAGCATTGATCACACCAACATCCAAGTCTTCTTTCTCCAGCAGTTCAGCGGCGGCCAGGCATGTCGGCAGTAGTGCCCCGCAGGAAACGATCGTCCCATCACGTCCCCAATGAAAGATCTCACTAACCCCGAGTTCAAGGGGAGTCCGATCACCTTCGAGCAGTTTTGCGGTGCCTTTGGGATAACGAATTGCGCACGGACTGTCATGCTGAATCGCGAACTGAAGCATTGCCGGGAGATCATATTCATCTCCCGGCGCCATGATGACCATGTTCGGAAACAACCTCATGTAGCCAAGGTCAAATATACCGTGATGGGTGGGGCCATCGGGTCCAGCCAGGCCGGCACGGTCGAGCAAGAAGGTGACGGGTAAATTCTGGAGGGCGACTTCCTGGAAGATTTGGTCGAAAGCACGTTGGAGGAACGTGCTGTAGATATCAACGATTGGTCGCAACCCGACTTTGGCCTGTCCCGCGGCGAAGGCGACCGTGTGCCCTTCACAAATACCGGTATCGAAGAAGCGATCGGGATGCAAGTCGCGGATTCGTTCCAACAGGGTACCTTGGCACATGGCGGCAGTCATAACGGTCACATCGGTGTTGACCGACATTTGTTGGAGAATTGCTTCAGAAGCGACGTGGGTAAACCCGCGGGACGAGGATTTCTTCATTTCCACAATACGATTCTCGCTACGTTCGAATTGTGGGGGCGAGTGGAATAGCACGGGATCTTCGCTGGCTGGTTGAAAACCATGACCCTTTTCCGTAACCACGTGCAGGAGCACAGGCCCTTTAACTTTCTTGACCATGCGCAGGTACTTGCGGAGCAAGCCAATGTCATGGCCATCGATCGGGCCAATGTATCGAAAGCCCAGCTCTTCGAACAACATTCCACCGTGCAGGCCTGCTTTGGCTGCTTCTTTAACCTGTGTCAAGAAGCGTTCGGCTGGATCTCCCAGCAAAGGCACCTTGTCGAGCACGTTTATGACCCGCTCTTTGAACCCCGAGTAGGACCGGTGCATTCGCAGGCGATCGAGGTAATCTGCGATCCCACCGACGCGAGGACAGATTGACATCTTGTTGTCGTTGAGCACTACGAGCAGCCGGTCACCAAGCTTCCCGGCATTGTTCATGGCTTCGTAGACGATTCCAGAGGGGAACGCACCGTCACCGACCACGGCAACACTCCAGCGATCTTCGTCTTCCTTCCGCAGATGGTCCCCGGTCATCAGACCGAGCGCGGTTGAAACACTTGCCCCGGCATGACCGGTCATGAACAAGTCGTATTCGCTTTCGTGCGGATTAGGGTATCCCATCAACCCACCCTTGGTCCGCATGGTATCGAATTGCGAAAACCGGCCAGTGATCAGTTTGTGGGGATAGATCTGATGTCCCGTATCCCAAATCAAGTGATCGTGAAGAAAGTCAAACGTTTGATGCAGGGCGAGGCACAACTCGACGACGCCCAAGTTCGAGGCGAAGTGCGCGCTTCGGCAACTAATAAGATTGCAAAGCACCTCTCGCATTTCACCCGCTAATCGCTCTAGTTCAATGAGCGAAAGCCGGTGCAGGTCGCGCGGCGATTCGATCGTGGTAAGGATCGGCGTTTTCTTTGCAGTCAATTCGCTCATCATCGATTTCGATTCAGCACGAAGTTCGCCAGGTG
>Ga0310120_10000188_pt1 | contig 50549 bp, 46 predicted proteins | sample CB27_AW_983_MG_FD_203506 | JGI IMG/M metagenome (GOLD analysis project Ga0310120, IMG submission 203506) | Marine microbial communities from Western Arctic Ocean, Canada - CB27_AW_983 | ecosystem: Environmental > Aquatic > Marine > Oceanic | place: Canada: Western Arctic Ocean | collected...
GGTTCAGGGCGATAGGATCACCGAGAGTAAGGCAGTTTCCAGGTCCCGGGCGGTGCCCTCGGCGATGTCACCTGAGGGGGCGCGCTGATGCCGAGATCTTTTCCCCTATCGAATACCTGGATCACCGCTTCGGTAGGCTGCCCGTCGGCGCCTTCGCGAGGGAAGACCAACGCGACAATATCGTAGGTGGACTTGTCCACGAGAATCTTGCGGACTTGCCCGCCCGGGCGCTCGAGGATTGCACACTGCCCGGTCCGGCAGGTGGTTTCGCCGGTGAGCGACCACTCTTCGAGACGACCGGCAGCGGGTCCGAGGAAGATGTTGATGTCAAAGTTGCCGAAGTCGCCGAGAAGGCCGCCGGAGACTTCGTCGGCGGGGAGTTTCATCCAGCGGGATTCGCGACCATCGATGATTGTGCGGAAATAGAAAACCGGGCCGACGGTTCTGGCCTGAATGATGGATTCGTCTCCGCCATTCCAGACAGTCAGGGAGATGTCAATCCTGACTGAGCGGCCGGTGCCCCGCGCGACCGACCATTCGGAGGTGTAATCGGTGGAGCCACCGTAGGCGGCGAGAGCGGCGGCGAGGAGCAAGGTGAAGAGCAGGGCCAGGGGGCGTTTCATGGGCCGATTTCAGCGAAGGGTCCCGGCGCGGCGTTCGGGACCTTAGACAGGGCTGTTGGAGGTAGTTCGTCTGCTGGTTAAGGCGGCACTGCCGGCCGGGATGCCGGATCTCGGCGATGGTCGGTCATTAAAAGTGGAGATCTGGCGGGCCACTCGGCGGCGGTCATTCCGTGACGCCGGTTCGAGTCTATGCCCAGGGCGCAATGACGACTTTGGTGCTTTCGGGTTGCTGGGAGATGTGGATGGCTTCGGCGGCATCGGCGAGGCCGTATTCGTGGCTGACGATGTCGCGCAGGGGCATGTCGTCCAGGTGCCGCAGCATCATGTCCATCCCCGTGATGTAAGCGGTGACCGGGTGATTCGACAGCCCCAGGATGCGCAGATTCCCGGCGCAGATCAGGTGCGGATTCACCATCACCTCGCCCATGTCCACGTACATTCCAGACTCGATATAAGTGCCGCCGCGCCGGACCAGCGAGAGGCCTTCCACGAACGCCTCCGGCCGCCCCGCGCACTCCACCGCCGTGTCCGCGCCCCGACCGTTGGTGTACTGCATCACCAGCTCGCGCCGTTCCGCCACCGTGGTCTCCGAGACGTCGATCGTGTCGTCGGCGCCGAACTTGCGCGCGACCTCCAGCCGTTCCGCGAACGTGTCCATAACGATGATGCGGTCGGCCCCCATCATGCGGGCCTTGATCAGGTGCGCCAGTCCCAGCGGACCGACTCCCTGGATGAGTAATGTCCGGCCGAACTGATGCCCGTCCATCAGCGAGCCCGTCTGCGCCTGGTCCAGCGAGAACGCGCAGGCGAGCAGCTCGGCGAATTGGGCCACCTTCGGAGGCAGGCCGTCTGGCACCAGGTACGTGAACGCGTTGGGCAGAACATACATGTACTCCGACCATGCCCCGAATAGGTGCGGCGCGACCGACGATGACATCTGGTTGCCGTAGCCCCGCTGGTTCTCGCACCAGGGATAGCCGTTGAAGTTGCGGCAGGCATAACACTTGCCGCAGGCGACGTCGGGGCAGACGACGACCCGGTCCCCTTCCTTCAGCGGCCGTCCCGCGTATTCCAATCCCGTCCGCGCCTCGTCGGTGATCTCGGCGACGGTACCGACGAGTTCGTGGCCAGGGATTATCGGAAACGGCGTCGTGCTCTCGGCGGGCGTGCCTTTGTACTGGACGGTCTCGCCGCGGAAGGTGTGCTTGTCGGTGCCGCAGATGCCGCAGTACTCGATCTTCAGCAGCATCGCCCCGGGTTCCAGCACCGGCCAGGGGAACTCCTGCACCTCCATGCTGCCCGGTTTGGTCATCACGGCAGCGCGGATCGTCTCGGCCATATGTCCCTCCCGTCTGGACGAGCTAAAGGCACCGGCGGCGCGGGCCGGCCGGCGCTCGAACTTATAGTAGCGGGACGGTGCGGAAGCCGGAATCGGGTAGGCATTTATGGTCGCGTCACTGAAGAGAAATTGAAAGTGCCGGAGGCACCTAGCATCCTGATGATCGTTTGCGATCAACTCGTGCCTCACCTTACGGGAGCGTACGGTCACTCGGTCGTGCAGACGCCCAATCTCGACCGGCTGGCGGAGTCTGGAGTCCGCTTCGACAGCGCCTATGCCCCCTGTCCCATCTGCTCGCCGTCGCGCGTCGGCCTCATGACTGGCAACTACCCCTCTCGCATGGACTGCTACGACAACACCTCGTTCCTGCGCTCCGACCAGCCCACCTTCTGCCACTACCTTTCCGCCGCCGGATACAAGACCGTCCTCTCGGGCAAGATGCACTTCATCGGACCCGATCAGCTGCACGGATTCGAGCACTGGCTCACCACCGATATCTTCCCTGCCGATCTCCAATGGCTGCCTCAGCGGACCCCCGGCGCGGAGTTGCCGGAGCCCGGTCACCACCAGCAAAACGCCATCGCCATCGACTACGTCACCGCCGGCGTGCACCAGTGGAACATGGGGCTGGATCACGACGAGGAGGTGCAGGCGAAGGCCCTGGAATACATCCGCCACAAGCGCTCGGACTACGTCGACAGCTTGCAGCGTCCGCTGCCGGAACGGGACGAACGACCGTTCTTCCTGTGTGTCTCCTACCACCATCCACACGAGCCCTTTCACGTCACGCAGGAACTATGAGACCTGTACGAGGATGCGGAAATCGAGTTGCCGGTTTATCCGGACGACATGGAACCGCACACGTACGCGATGGACCGCATGCTGAATCATTTTCACGGCACCTACGGCGCGGACCTGGACGACCGGGAGAAACAGCGGGATTTGCGGCGGGTTTACTACGGACTGGTGACATACGTCGATCGCAAGGTGGGCGAATTGCTGGCCGAACTGGACAATTGCGGCCTGGCGGAGGACACGATCGTGATGTTCCTGAGCGATCACGGGGACATGCTGAGGGAGCGGCGGATGATCCAGAAACGCAGCTTCTACGAGTGGTCGTCGCGGGTGCCGCTGATCTTCGCCGGGGCGGGGCGGTGGGAGGCGGGGCAGAGGGTGAAGGAGCCGGTTTCGCTAGTTGACATAATGCCGACGCTGCGTGATCTGGTTGGTGTGGAGACGGAGTCCGTGACGCCGACCGACGGGCGCACTCTAGTGCCGCTACTTGAGGGTCGATCCGAGCCCGATCGCCACATCTTCTCCGAGTTGCACGCGGAGGGTGTCCATACAACCTGCGTGTTGGTTCGGCAGGGCGATCTCAAGTACATCCACCCCACCGGGCACCCGGCGCAGCTTTATGATCTGGCTAATGGCCCGGGCGAGTGGATCAACCTGGCCGGCGACCCGGCGTGTGTCGAGGATGAGCATCGGCTGGCGAATTTCGTCGCCGCAAATTTTGATCTCGACTTGATCGAGCGCAATGTCATGGCCAGCCTGCAACGCCGCCAGACCATCAAAGCCGCCAAAGGCGCCACCGGCCTACCCCACTGGGACTACTAGCCGTCCACCGATGCCACTCGCCAGTACTGGCGGAAGAGTTGAATAATGGTGCGGGACGTAATGTCGAGGGGGGTAGGTAGGGACGTGAAAGTTCTGGAGAAGGACGTGCCGATCGAGGAAGTGCTCGCGGCGGCCGGGGATCAAACGCGGGGCACCCGAAATACGATCAGAAGCCACAACCCCCATGATCGATGCAGCTTCCCAAGCTCCGAGATCGGGAATATCGGGATGCAGATCCCCGGCGAAACGGAAACAGGATCGATCAAGGATCTGTTCGACGGCTTTAAAGCCTGGCTTGAAAGCAGGGCTATCTAGAAGGAGAGGAAGAGGTACTGCGATCGGCTCGACAATATGCGAACCGGACTCTGGCGTGAATGGACAAGGCCCATCATCTCCTGCCCCAGGGATGCAAATCGACGATGGCAAGCATCGGTTGACGGCCGCCTACCAGCACTGGAAAGAGACTGGTGCGATTTTTGAGATCGAGATCTACTGGGGGAAGCGCCTTCCTGGGAATGGAGAAGGTTGAGGCCGGGCCACTGAGTAAAGAAGTCGCGGAGCGACCAGAAAGCCGCCGTGTGGCTAGACGTCCGCCACGGAGCCGTCGGGGTGCCAGTTGCTGCCGATGGGCACGAGGTGGCGGGGATGTTTGGCGATGTAGTCGAAATCGAGCTCGATGCCGAGTCCCGGCCCGGCCGGCAGCTCGAAGTACCCATCCTTCACCACCAGCGGCTCCTTCAGCACCTTTTCGAAATTGGGCGTCTTGCGAGCGTATTCCAGGATCAGGAAATTGGGTGTCGCGGCGGCGAAGTGGAGATTGGCGGCGGTGGCGACGGGCCCGTTGGGATTGTGCGGGGCGACCTGGATGTAGTGGGTCTCGGCGTTGGCGGCAATGCGGCGCAGCTCGGAGATACCGCCGGCGTAGCAGATGTCGGGCTGGATGATGGGGACGGCGCGGGTCTCGATCAGCTCGCGGAATCCCCAGCGGGTGTAGAGGCGCTCGCCGGTGGCGACGGGGACGCCGGGGACGGCCCGGGCTACCTCCGTGTAGGCCGGGATGTTGTCGGGCGGGATCAACTCCTCGGCGAAGAAGACGTCGAGGGGTTCGAGTTTCTGGAGGGCGCGGATGGCCGCCGGGGGCGTGAGCCGGCCGTGAAAATCGATCATCAGGTCCATTTCCGGTCCGACGGCGTCGCGGATTTCGGCAGTCAATTCGGCGGCGATGTCGGCCAGGTCGAGTTCGGAAATCCGGTTCTTGTCGGCCACCGGACCGTACTTGATTCCGGTGAATCCCTGCTTTTTGGCTTCGACGGCCTGCTCGACGGTGGGAGCGGCGAAGTCGCCGCGGACGTAGCAGCGGACGCGATCGCGGACCGGGCCGCCGAGCATCTTGTAGACGGGCAGACCGGCGACTTTGCCGGCGATGTCCCAGAGGGCCATGTCGATTCCGCTGATGGCGGCACCGAGGACCGGTCCGCCGCGCCAGAAAGGATGGCGGTACATCTGCTGCCAGAGGTGCTCGACGCGGGTCGGGTCCTGGCCGAGCAAGACTTCACGCAGGTGTTGGATGACGCCGATTACGGCGAGGTCCATGTCGAGCAGGGTGGCGTCGCCGATGCCGGTGATTCCCTCGTCGGTCTCGACGAGCACGAACGTCCAGTTGCGATTCAGCGGGACCTTGTCGTCCGGCGGTCCGCCCACGTCAACGGTTTTGATGTCGGTAATCTTCATGGTTGAGTTGTGATTTTCGTTGGGGTTGTGGGCCGCGTTAGCCGAGGGCTTCGGCGATGACGGCGTCGGATTTTACGCGGGATTCGTGGGCCACTTCCACCGGATCGCCCAGGCGGATTTCCGGATTGAACAGTTCGCACGGGACGATGCCGCTGTACCCGGCGGCGTCCAGGTGCTTGATGAAGTCCACCAGCGGCAGGATGCCGTCGCCGGGCATTACCCGTTCGGCGTCGGTGAAGTTGCTGTGGTCGCCCGGCGACGAGTCGTTGATGTGCGCGGCGAAGACCTTGCCCTTCGCCAGGCGGTCGATTACCTCTGGCTCCTCGCCCGCGCAATACAGGTGATAGCTGTCGACCAGCACGCCCAGATTGTCCTTGCCGGCGGCGTCCACGATGCGCATGGCGCCCTCGACGCCGGTGACGAATGGGTGCGGCTGGTCGGGCATGAGGTTGGGTCCGCAGAACTCGATGGAGACCACGACGCCGTGTCCGGCGGCTGTGTCCGCGAGGGCGCTGAAGTTGTGGACGGCTAGGTCCATCGCTTCGTCCTCTGGTATCGGCCAGCGATTGGGCGTGAAGACCATGAGCCCGAGCACGTTGCCGTAACCAAATCCGGCGGCGTATTCGCAGAGCTTTTCGAACGCCGGCAGGCCAGCTTTGTATTCATCGGCGGGCAACGTGATTCCCGGCGCCCCGCCCCAGCCGTCCGGCGCCAGATCCCGGCTTTTCAAATAATCGGCGGCCGCGCCGGCTCCGTGCTTTTCGTCGTATTCCACCGCCCCGGAGATGTCGAAGGCGGTGTGACGAAAGCCGGCGTCGTGGGCGACCTGGCTGCGTTCCTCGAAGCTCAACCCCTGCTTGATGGTGGCGGAATGGAAACCGGCGTACATGGAGAGAGCGGGCATCAGGGTCCTCCGCGATTCCGGTCGGAGCCGGTTTGATGAGCGGCGCACGGTTGGATTCTAGGCTTTGGAGGATTCCGGCGCAGGCGCGCGCGGCAGGACGGCCAGGACCAACGGATCCAGGACGATGCATCCGGCGTAGACCCAGGCGAGGCTGACGACGGCGGCCAGAGCGCAAGATCGGGTAAAGGGGAGCCCGCGCGACGCCGCGTTGGCCGCTAATCCCTAGCGGAATTCAGTATCGGCGCGCGCGGCAGGACAGCCAGGACCAACAGAGCCAGGAGGATGCATCCGGCGTAGACCCAGGCGAGGCTGACGACGGCGGCCATAGCGAAGGCCAGCATGGGGGCTAGGGCGCTGCCGACGTCGCGGGCGGTGGCGAAGGAGCTCATGCGGGCGCGCCAGTCGCCGCCTCCGGCAAGGTCGGCGGCCCAGGTTTCCAGGACGATGTACATGCCGGCGGCCGCGATGTAGATGAGGACCGCTCCCAGAGCCAGCAGCCCGAGGGGAAGCTCGATGATGAGAAGCAGCAGGCCGGCGACGGTGAGAGCGCTGGCGATGGCGGCGACGGGCCGGCGGCCGAGGCGGTCGGAGATGGCGCCGAAGATCGGCGAGATGATGATGTCGGCGGCGAACTTGGTGGCGATGAACGCGCCGGCGACCGCGGCGATTCCGATGGTGGCGTCACCGAGCATGAGGGTATCGCCGTAGCGTCGATAGAGCAGCAGGCCGATGGTGGCGACGGCGGCGCCGGGGCTGATGAAGGCGCTGAGGAGGACGGCGGCGTTAATCCGGTTAAACGGCGTCCAGGCGAGTTCGAAGCGCAGCGGTGGGGTGGGGTCCGGGGGTGGGGCCGGCTCGGGTCGGAGACGCTCACCGAAGCGGACGGCCAGCAGCAGGCCGAGCAGGCCGGCCAGGCCGAAGGCGATGGCGGTGGCGCGAAAGCCGATGACGCCGGCCAGGATGCCGCCGAGCAAGACCGCCACCAGACTGCCGGTGCGGGAGATGGCCTGGTAAAGGCCCATCAGGCGGCCGCGGTCGGTGGGGGTGGACTCTTGGATGATGCCGGCGTAGCAGCCGAGTCGCAGCAGGGAGAAGCTGGCTCCCCAGGCGAGGCGGGCGGGGATGAGTGCGCCGAGGTACGGGAACAGGCCGTAGCTGAGGGTGGAGCCCACCGCCAGAATGGAGCCGATCGTAAAGCCGGCTCGGGTACCGATGCGCCGGAAGACCCCGGCGGCGCCGAAGTTGGTGGCGATGCGGACCCAGCGATTGATGGAGAGAATCACCCCGACGCCGGCGACGGGAATGCCCAGGGAGGCGGCGTGGGCGGGGAGGACGGCGTAGAGCATGGAATCACCGAGAATCGCGAGCGCCATGGTGGCGGAGAGGGCGGCTACCAGGATCGGCAAAGGGGGCCTCCGGCCCGTTTGTTGGTGGGTTGTTGGGATTGGCGCCGGCCGGGAGGGCAGCAGCGACCAGGTGCGATTCTATATAATTCGCTGCCTCTCGCCGGTCGATGGCGACCTCTCTCCAGGAGCGTCAAATTGCTGGACCCCAAACAGGTCGACCACGTGGCCATGCTGGCGCGCTTGGGCTTGAGTGACGAAGAAAAGCAGACGATGCTGACGCAGCTTTCGCAGATTCTGGAGCACTTTCAGGTCTTGGCAGCGCTGGACACCCACGATGTCGAGCCCGCGGCCCAGGTCATTCCGCTGGCCAACACGATGCGGGAAGACGTGGTTGAGGACTCGCTCCCGCCGGCCGCGGTGCTGGCCAACGCGCCACGGGTCGAGGCCGGACACATAGCCGTCCCTGCCGTCCTCCCCGACGACTAGACCGTTCGGAGCCCCCCGATCGCCCCTATCTGGAATACCACTGCCCATGCCGCCGCCGAGGCCATGCGTGCCGGCGAGTACACCTCGGTCGAGTTGACGGCCGCCGTGTTGGAGCGGGTCGCGGCGGTGGATGCGGACATCGGGGCGTACCTCACTCTTACGGCCGAGGAAGCCCTGGCGCAGGCCGCCGTCGCCGACCGGCGCATCCAGGCCGGCGACGCGCCGCCTCTCTGCGGAATCCCCATCGCGCTCAAGGACCTGCTATCCACCGCCGGGGTGCGGACTACCTGCGCCAGCCGGATTCTGGAGAATTTCGTCCCGCCCTACGACGCGACGGTGGTGAGGACGTTGCAGGACGCGGGCGCGGTGGTGATCGGCAAGACCAACATGGACGAGTTCGCCATGGGATCGTCCAACGAGAACTCGGCGTTCTACCCGGTGCTGAATCCCTGGGACCTGCGGCGGGTGCCGGGCGGGTCAAGCGGCGGATCGGCGGCGGCGGTGGCGGCGGACGAGTGCCTGCTGGCGCTGGGCAGCGACACCGGTGGCTCCATCCGGCAGCCGGCGTCCTTCTGCGGCGTGGTCGGGCTCAAGCCCACGTACGGCCGGGTTTCGCGATACGGACTGGTGGCCTTCGCCTCGTCGCTGGATCAGATCGGCCCGCTGGCCAAGGACGTGACCGACGCTGCCTTGATGCTGCAGGCGATAGCCAGTCACGACCCGAGGGATTCCACCTCGATCCCCGAGGCGCCGCCGAACTTCCTGGCGACATTGAATGACGGGATAAAAGGGCTGAAGGTCGGCGTGCCGGCGGAGTACTTCATCGAAGGAATCGAGCCGGAGGTCGAGCGCACCGTACGGGCGGCGATCGAGCGTCTGGCGGGTCTCGGAGCGGAGATCGTGGATATCTCGCTGCCGCACACCGAGTACGCGCTGGCGACGTATTACATCATCGCCCCGGCGGAGGCCAGCGCCAACCTGGCCCGCTACAACGGCGTGAAATACGGCTACGCCGATCTGGACGCGGACGACGTGGACGACTTGATGATAAACAGCCGCGGGACCGGTTTCGGCGAGGAGGTCAAGCGGCGGATCATGCTAGGTACCTATGCCCTGTCCAGCGGCTACTACGACGCCTACTACAAGAAGGCGCAGCAGGTCCGCACGCTGATCAAGGGGGATTTTGACGCCGCGTTTGAAAGCGTGGATGTGATCGTCACCCCCACCAGCCCAACCGTGGCGTTCGAGTTGGGCGACCGTACCGACGATCCGTTAGCGATGTACCTATCGGATGTCATGACCATCCCGGCGAACATGGCCGGATTGCCCGGGATATCGATTCCGGCGGGATTCGCGGACGGCCTGCCGGTGGGGGTGCAACTCATGGCGCCGCCGCTGGCCGAGGCCGGTCTGTTGCGCGCGGCCCGCGCGTTGGAACGGGAACTAGACGTGGACGCGAACGCCCCGGCGAAGGTGGTGTGAGGATGGCGACCGAGACCGGCATCACCTACAGGACGGTGATCGGGCTGGAGGTTCATGTCCAGCTCAACACCGCCAGCAAGATGTTCTGCGGCTGCTCGTCGGCATACGCCGAGGCCCGGGCTAACTCGCACGTGTGCCCGGTCTGCCTGGGGATGCCCGGGGTGCTGCCGGTGATCAATAAGAGGGCCGTCGAGAAGACGATCCTGACCGGGCTCGCGCTCGGCTCCACCAGCCCCGAGTTCGCCAAATTCGACCGCAAGAACTACGCCTACCCGGACCTCATGAAGTGGTACCAGATATCGCAATACGACATGCCCCTGTGCGTGGGTGGTTCCCTGGACGTGGACGCCGGCGAGGGGATGAAACGGATAGGCATCACCCGCGTTCACTTGGAGGAGGACACGGCCAAGATGATCCATGCCACTGGGGAGGCCGGCGATGAGGTGAGCCTGATTGACGTGAATCGCTCGGGTACGCCGCTGATGGAAATCGTCGGCAAGCCGGACATCGAAACCCCGGGGGAGGCCCGCGCCTACCTGGTGGCGCTGCGCAACATCCTAGTGTATTTGGACGTCTCCGAGGCCAGCATGCAACACGGGCAGTTCCGCTGCGACGCCAACATCTCCGTCTGGCCCGAAGGGACCGAGAGGGGCGACGTGAAGGTGGAGATCAAGAACATGAACTCCTTCCGGGCGGTGCAGCGGGCGCTGGAGTTCGAGGAGGTGCGGCTGCGGGAGCACTGGGACCGGCACGGAGAGATGCCGGTGCAGGAGACCCGCGGCTGGGTCGAGGCGTCGGGTCAAACGGTGTCGCAGCGGAGCAAGGAATATTCTCACGACTATCGCTATTTTTCCGAGCCGGACCTGCCGCCGCTGGCGATCTCAAGGGACTGGGTGGAGGAGATTCGCGCCGGCATGCCCGCGCTGCCCGACCAGGTCCGCGCCCGGCTGGTGGACGTGATCGGCCTCAAGTCCGACAACGCCGATCAGCTCATCAACGACCGCGCCCTGCTGCTCTATTTTGAGAAGGCGGCGGAGCGGTACGAAGACCGGCAGCGGCTGGCGAATCGCATCCTGAACGACCTGGTCCGCAACCTGAACGACGCCGGGAAGTCGGTGGCCGAGTCGCCGGTCTCGCCGGCGGGGCTGGTGGAGCTGCTGGAACTTGAGGACGGCGGCAAAGTGAGCGGCAAGATGGGGGCTGCCATCTTCAAGCAGATGTTCACCACGGGCAGAGGGGCGGCGGAGATAGCGGCCGAGACCGGCGAGCAGATTTCCGACGAGGACGAGCTGCTGGAGATCGTGCGCACGGCGATCCTGGAAAACCCGGCGGCCGTGGAGGACTTCCGCGCCGGCAAGAAGCAGGCGGCCGGCTTTCTGGTGGGGCAGGTGATGAAGGCCACTCGGGGCCGGGCCAACCCGGGCGCCGTCAACGAAATTCTGCGGCGGAAACTCAGCGACTGACCCTGGCGCGGACGCCGGTCGATCGGCGGGAGCCACCACATCCGCCGTGGTCCGGCACTCCTTAGCGGGAGCCTTTGCAGTGGTGATAATATGGGGGCCCTTCCCGGCCGACCATGCGCACTCCAGGGGTTCGAGCGGCGGGAGTGAGCGCCTTTGAAGGGGCATCCGGAAATGGAACAGAAAGCTTCACGGAGCGTCTATCGCAGCCGCCAGGTTATTCGGCGGGTCGCGCTGGAGATCGTCGCTAAGCTAAAGGACGACTGGCCGGGGACCGCCGTGACCGTCGATCTCGACGGGGTGGACGGCGAGGACGCCTACCTCTGGATCAACCCGGTCGATCACGGAATCCGGGACCAGGTGGAGCTGACCGCGATGGAGTTGGTGAACTCGCTCGGCGAGCGCAAGGGCCTCTGGATAGTTCCCCGAGTGCTCAATCAGGCCGAGGATAAAGGCGAGTCTTCTCACCGGTTGAGGCTGGTGCGTTCGGAGGAACAACCGTTCAGCTAGGGTAACTGGCCCACCGATTCCGGCGACTCCTGAAACGCCCTGCAGCGTGACTGACCGGCGGCTCCCCACCGCCCCGCCCCGCGACGATCCCCGCAAGCTGCCGTTCGTCAGGCGGATTGCGCTCCCAACGTCCTCTTAATCGTGAGACAGCCGGTTGTCGACGATCGGTCGCACCCAGATCGGCGATGACCACGCCAGCCCCGTGTCCCACATCGTCACCCGCAGGTAGTAGTAGTCCTCGCCGGGTGTCCGAATCCGGTCCTCCTAGGTCAGGGTGTGCGTTCCCCCGGCGGCCGTTTGCGAGACAACGCTTTCGCCGTTGCGGCCGGCTTGGCTTTTGGTTGTTCCTCCGGCTCCGGTTTTGCCGGCGGTCGAGGCGGGCTCAAGCGCGCTGTCTCCTCTGGGCATCCGAGGGGCCCACTATTCGATCCGCCTGATTTTAGGCTGCGCGAGCAGCGTAAGCATCAACAGCACCGCCGCGATCCCTCCGGCGACTCCAACCACCAACGGTACGCCGACCCTCTCCGCCATCAATCCCATCGGGAAGGCGCCGAATGGAGTGACGCCCCACAGGACGATTTGCAGGGAGCCGATCCGCCCCCGGTATCGGTCGTCGGCGATGAATTGCATGAGGCCGGTAACTGTCAGCATGGCGATGCCGTTGCCGACTCCGCCGATAATCAGGATGACGCTCGACAGGGCGAGCGAGGGCGAGAGCGACAGCGCGATCAGGGATGCCGCCATCAGGAAGCTGCCGAAGAACAGCAGATAGCCCTTGCGGCGAGTGTTTCCCATGGCCGCGGTGAGCAGCGATCCCGCCAGACCTCCGGCTCCGGCGGAGCCCATCAGAATGGCCAGCCCGGCCGGACCCGAGCCGTAAACGTCCTTGGCGAATACCGGCATGAACTGCATGTAAGGGAGCATCAGGGAGGTGAGGATGATGCCGGTGATGAACACCCCACGCAGCTCCGCGTGGCCAAACGCGTAGCGCATGCCGTCCATCAGATTCTCCATGAATCCCGTGGCGCCGGTGGGCTCCAGGACGGGACGAACGCGAATCCTGCGCATGTTCTGAGAGGCGATGAACTGCGCGGCGCTCTGCCCCAGATAACAGGCCCAGGGACCGAGTAGGGCCAGCAGGACGCCGGCGATCTGAGGTCCCACGATGCGGGACGTGTTGATGGCGAACGAATGCAGGGCGACGGCGCTCATAATCAGGTGTCTGCCGACCAGAGAGGCGATCAGGGCCTGGCGGGCGGGGATGTTTATTGAGATCACGGCGCCGGAGAGCACGGCCGCCACCAGCAGGTGCCACGGCCGCAGCCAGCCGCCGATCAGGAGGACCGCGACGGCCAGCGCTATCGAGCCGGCCACGAGCTGCGCCAGGATTACGACTCGGGTTCGGTCCAGCCGGTCGGCGAGCACACCCCCGAACGGCGAGAACACCAGCAGAGGCCCCATCCGGGCGATCGATATGAGACTGAGCCAGACCGGGGAGCCGGTCAGTTCGTATATGAGCCAGAGCTCGACCGTCTGCTGCATCCAGTAGGACAGCGAGGTGGCCAAGTTGCCTTCCCAGACGATCCGATAATCGGGCACTCCCAGGGCGGGAAACAGCCGCAAAACGGGGCGAGTGAACCAGTTGGTCCCCTGCGGTATCGGCTCCTCGGCCTCGTCTTCGCCGGCGACCGGCCCGTCCGTTTGGGCTGCCGCTCCCGCCGCGGATAGCGGCTGCGTCTCGTTCGGCTCCCCGGACGAAGAGGCCGGAATCCCCAATGTCTGAACCAACCCCCCGATTACACGACGCCGAGCCCGGCGCCGTCAGGCTTTTTATCGTCTGCCCCGCTGATCCCGGTGTCAAGCTGGGTGGGGCTATTGCGAAGGCAGTTATATTGTTACCCCGGAATCGTCCGGGCGCAGGCAGTCACAGACCAATATCGCGGAGGCGGACGGTATGCGGGTTGCGGTTGGAACCGACCACGCCGGGTTCGATCTGAAGGAGACGGTGCTTGCCGGCATACGCAGCGCCGGGCATCAAGCGCTGGATCTGGGCGCCCACGAATTCGACGCCGACGACGACTATCCCGACTACGCGGAAGCTGTCGGTCGGGCGGTGCAGGAAGGTCGGGCCGAGCGCGGCATCATGGTGTGCGGCAGCGCGGTGGGCGCGGGTGTCGCCGCGAACAAGCTGCGTGGAATTCGCGCTTCTGCGTGCCATGACTCATACTCGGCGCACCAGGGGGTAGAACATGACGCCATGAATGTGCTCTGCCTGGGCGGACGAATCATAGGTTCCGCGCTGGCGACCGAAATCGTGGCCGCCTTCCTCTCGGCCGAGTTCGCCGGTGAAGAAAGATTTCAGCGCCGCCTCGACAAAGTGATAGCCCTTGAAGAAGCCCCCGGCGGCATCGCCGAACCGCGTTCGGACTAACCGAGCCAAGGAGAGAACGAAATGGCCAAATCAGCACTATGGAGCCTGCGCGATCTGGGCCAGTCGCCCTGGTACGACCAGATAAGCCGGGAGATGATCGATTCCGGGGAGCTGGCGGCCCTGCGCGATCGCGGCATCGCCGGCGTCACCTCCAACCCGTCGATCTTCCAGGCCGCCGTGGCGGGCTCGTCCGCCTACGACGGCATCATCCTGGAAAACGCCCGCTCCGGGCTCGATTCCGAGGCGATCTACGAGAAGCTCGCCATCCACGACATTCAAGATGCCTGCGACATCCTCCGCCCGGTCTATGACGAAGCCAAAGGCGCCGACGGATTCGTCAGTTTTGAGGTCTCCCCGCACCTGGCGCACGACACTCAGGGCACGATCGACAACGCCCGCCGTCTCTGGGGGCTGGTGGATCGCCCCAACCTGATGATCAAGGTCCCCGGCACCGAGGCCGGCGTGCCGGCGATCAACACCCTTCTCACCGAGGGCCTCAACATCAACGTGACCCTGCTTTTCTCGCTGACCGCTTATGAGGCGGTGGCCCGGACCTTCATCGACGCGCTGGAGGCGCGTAAAGCAGCCGGCGATGACGTCGGCGCGGTGTCTTCGGTCGCCTCGTTCTTCGTCAGCCGGGTCGAATCGGCCGCCGACGGGCGCATTCAGGCCCGCATCGATGCCGGCGAGAGCGCGCTCTCGGCCCTGAGCGGCAAGATCGCCGTGGCCAACGCCACCGCCGCGTATGGGAGGTTCCTGGACATCTTCTCCGGCGAGCGTTGGGACGTCCTGGCCGCCGCCGGAGGCCGCGTGCAGCGTTGCCTCTGGGCCAGCACCAGCACCAAGAATCCCGCCTACAGCGACATCCTCTACGTGGAGGAGCTAATCGCTCCGCATACCGTGAACACGATGCCGCCGGCGACCGTCGTCGCCTGGGAGGATCACGGCGAGGCCCGGCTGACGCTGGAAGGCAACATCGAGAACGCCCGCGCCGATCTGGCCAATCTGAAAGCCGCCGGGATCAGCATGGAAGAGATCACCGACGAACTGCTGGCCGCCGGCGTCAAGGCGTTCGCCGACTCTTACGATTCCCTCCTGGAGGACGTTTCCGGCAAGGCCTCGGCGTTACTCGAAACGGTCCACGTATAACCCGTTGACCGCGCCCGACCCGGCAACGCAGGCGGTTCTTGAGGAGCTGATCCGCGACGATATCGTGGCGCGCATCTGGCGCCACGATCCCTCCGTGTGGCGGGACGACAAGGCTGATCAAGGCGAAATAACGAACCGTCTGGGCTGGCTGACCGCGCCCGGCGACATGCGTTCCGAAATCGGGGCGCTGGAAGACCTGGGAAAAGAACTGAAGGCGGATGGAATCCGCCACGCCGTCCTGCTGGGGATGGGCGGCAGCAGCCTCTGTCCGGAGGTTCTGCGCGCCGCCTTCGGCAGCAGCTCCGGCTTCCCCGAATTGAGGGTGCTGGATTCCACCGTGCCCGAGGCCATCGCCGCGGTCGAAGCGGCCATCGACCCGGCCAGGACGATATTCGTGGTCTCCAGCAAGTCCGGCACCACGACCGAGGTGCACTCGTTCTATCAGCACTTCCGGTCGCTGATGGAAAAGAGCGTCGGAGCGACCGCCGGCCGTCATTTCGTCGCGGTCACCGATCCCGGCTCGCTGTTGGAAGGCATCGCCCGCGAGCAGGGCTTTCGGACGTTCTTCCACGCCGACGCCAACGTGGGTGGGCGCTATTCCGCCTACACCTATTTCGGCATCGTCCCGGCGGCCATCATCGGCCTGGATCTGGACAAGCTCCTGTCGCGCGGCGAGGCCGCCGCGGCCCTCAGCGGCGCCGCCGTGCCGGCGGGTGAGAACGCCGGCGCCCGGTTGGGCGCGGAGCTTGGCGCGAATTACCGGGCCGGCCGCGACAAGCTGACCTTCATCACCTCACCGCGACTGGCCAGCTTCGGGCTCTGGGCCGAGCAACTGCTCGCCGAGAGCACCGGCAAGAACGGGCGCGGCATCCTGCCCATCGCCGGCGAACCCGCCGCCGCGCCCGAAAGCTACGGCGACGACCGCGTGTTCGCGTACCTGCGGCTGAAGGGCGACGACAACGTGGCCGCCGACGCCCACGTCGAGCGCCTCAAGCAGGCCGGCCACTTAGTCATGGACCGTCCCCTGGCGGACATCTACGATCTCGGCTCCGAGTTCTATTACTGGGAATTCGCCACCGCGATCGTCGGCGCGATTCTGGATGTCCACCCGTTCGATCAGCCCAACGTGCAGGAGAGCAAAGACGCCACCAACCGCGTCCTGGACGCTTACAAAGAGAATGGGGCGCTGCCGGCCGCCGAGCCGGGATCGTTTGAGGAACTGCTCGCCGACACTCCCTCCGGCGGCTACCTGGCGATCATGGCTTACATCCACCAGACCGACGCCACCGATGCCGCGCTGGAATCGCTGCGGCGCCTCATCCTGGAAAAACGCAATATTCCGACAACGCTCGGTTACGGCCCGCGCTTCCTGCACTCCACCGGGCAATTGCACAAGGGCGGAAAGCCAAACGGCGCTTTCCTGCAGCTCGTCCAGCCGGAAGCTGACGCCATCCCGATCCCGGGACAGCCTTTCGGCTTTGACGTACTGGTGGCGGCGCAGTCGCTGGGCGACATGGACTCGCTGCAAAGTCGCGGCCGCCCGGTGGCGCGGATCGAACTTGGCGCCGACCCGGCCGCCGACATCAAACGCCTGGAAAAATTCGTCTGAGGTCCCGCCCGGGCTCGTCCGGGCTTATCGATAAAACAGGGAGGATCGCCGTGGAACTGGGAATGATCGGGCTCGGGCGGATGGGCGCCAACATGGCCGAGCGCCTGGAGCGCGGCGGGCACAGCGTGGTCGGCTATTCGCTGGACGAGGCCGAGGTCGCGGCGGTGGTGGAGACCGGTGTCACGGGCGCTTCCTCGCTGGAAGAGCTGGTCGGCAAACTGACCGCCCCGCGGGCCGTCTGGTGCATGGTTCCCTCCGGCTCCGTCACCGAGGGCGTGATCGATTCCCTGATCCCGCTGCTCGAAGCCGGCGACACCATCATCGAGGGCGGCAACTCCAACTACAAAGACAGCATGCGACGGGCGGAAAAAGTCGCCGAGCACGGCCTGCACTATCTCGACGCCGGCACCAGCGGCGGGGTGTGGGGGCTGCAGAACGGCTACAGCCTGATGGTCGGCGGAGACCCGGAAGTCTTCGCCCGCTGGGAGCCCATCTTCCAGACGCTGGCGCCCGGCCCGGACAAGGGCTACGGCCTGGTGGGGCCGTCCGGCGCGGGGCATTTCACGAAGATGGTCCACAACGGGATCGAATACGGAATGATGCAGTCGCTGGGCGAGGGCTTCGAGCTCATGGCCAAGAAGGAAGTGCTGGACCTCGACCTGCACCAGATCGCCAGAGTCTGGCAGCACGGAAGCGTGATCGTCTCCTGGCTGCTCGATCTGGCGGTGCTCGCCCTCGAGGAAGACCCCCGGCTGGAGAAATTGGAAGCCTACGTCGAAGATTCCGGCGAGGGCCGCTGGACGGTGCAAGAGGCCATCGAACTGGAGAGCGCGGCCGAGGTGCTCACGCTCTCGTTGCTCCGCCGGTTCCGCTCGCGCGACGCCTCGCCATTTTCGGACCGCATGCTCGCCGCCCTGCGTAACCAGTTCGGCGGGCACGCCGTCAAGAAGGCCGATTCGTGAGCGAACACCCGACCACTATGGTCATATTCGGAGCGTCGGGCGACCTGACCAGTCGCAAGCTCATCCCCTCGCTGTTCAGCCTCCACGCTAAGGGCAGGCTCCCCGAAGAACTGAGGATCGTCGGCGCGGCCCGGACAGAGCTGAGCGACGACCAGTTTCGCGATCTGCTCTACGAGAAACTGCCGGACACGGTGGATGAGGAGACCCGGTCGCAGATGCGGTCCCGTCTCAGCTACTGCCGGGTAGATGTCACCGATCGGCAGAACTTTGACACCCTGCGGCAGCATCTTGAGTCGGTGGAGGAGGGCCGGCCGGCGAACCGGCTTTACTACCTCGCCACCGCGCCGCGCTTCTTCGAGCCCATCGCCACCAACCTCGGGGCGGCCGGCATGGTGCGCTCGGACGAGGTGTGGACGCGCATCGTCATTGAGAAGCCGTTCGGCCGCGATCTTGAGTCCGCCATTCAGCTCAGCCAGGCCCTCTACAAGGTGTTCACCGAGGACCAGATTTATCGCATCGACCACTACCTGGGCAAGGACACGGTTCAGAACATTCTGTTTCTGCGTTTCGCCAACGCCATCTTCGAGCCCGTCTGGAACCGCAACTACGTCGAAAGCGTGCAGATCACCGCCGCCGAGAGTGAGGGGATCGGCTATCGCGGTGGGTACTACGATCGCTCGGGCATCCTCCGCGATATGTTTCAAAATCACCTCCTGCAACTGCTGGCCCTCACGGCGATGGAGCCGCCGGCCATCTTCGAGGCGGAGGCCCTGCGCAATGAGAAGGTGAAGGTGCTGCGGGCGGTCAGGCCGATCTCGGTCGATGGCGCGGCCGAATGCACCGTCCGCGGCCAGTACCGGGGTTACCGCGACGAGCAGGACGTGGAGCCGGAGTCACTGACGGCGAGTTACTGTGCGATGCGGTTCTTCATCGACAACTGGCGCTGGTCCGGGGTGCCCTTTTACCTCCGCAGTGGCAAGGCCCTCTCCGACCGCGTTACCGAAATAGTGGTGCAATTTCGCTCCCTGCCGCACACGATGTTCGGGCCCGACGATCCCACCCCCCTGCGCCCCAACGCGCTGGTGCTGCGGGTGCAGCCCGACGAGGGTATCCACCTGCGCTTTGAAACCAAGGTCCCCGATACCGCTCACGACACCCGCACCGCCCACATGGATTTTCGCTACGCCGGTGGCGACAGCGGCGGGCCCATCCCCGACGCCTACGAGCGCCTGTTGCTGGACTCCCTGGAAGGCGACGCCTCGCTGTTCACCCGCCAGGACGAAATCGAGCTTGCCTGGCGTCTCACCGATCCCATCGCGGAGTCCTGGGAAACCAACGACTCGCCCCCGCTGGCCCACTACGCCCCGGGTACCTGGGGCCCGCACGCCGCGGCTGACTTTCTGGCGGAATCCGGCCACCACTGGGTGACCGGCAAAGAAACAACTCGCTCCGATTAGCGGCCTCGCGTCCGATAGCCGGAAAGTCGTCCCCGTGCCGTGACGGTAAAATCGCGCTCGGCGGCCCGGGCCGGCGGTCGGGGTGAACAGACCCATTGGCGCGGCCCACGGGGTTCCGGCTCGCCGTCAAGCTGGAAATTCTGGGCGTACGCCGACGCCCGCCGACCTGACTAGGAGCCGCCGCGCATGGCTGATACCCGGGGAGCAGACCTGCACACCCACACCGACGCCTCAGATGGGATGCTGACTCCAACCGAGCTTGTGGAGCTGGCCGCGAAAAGCAACATTCTGGCGCTGGGCGTCACCGATCACGACACTATGGACGGGATCGACGAAGCGCTTGAGGCCGGCCGTCGGCTGGGCCTCACCGTAATTCCCGGCGTCGAGCTTTCGACCGATTGGGTAAGTCCCGTGCAGGGTCAGCAGACGATTCATCTGCTGGCGTACGCGCCCGACCCTGACGCGCCCGTGCTAGCGAAACACATGCACGACACCAAGCACGATCGGGAGAATCGCGGTCAGGCGATCGTGAAGAAGCTCAACGAACTTGGCCTGAATATCGAATGGGAGCGCGTCCTGGAGATCGCCGGCGACGCCCGCATGGGCCGCCCCCATATCGCCCGCGCCATCATGGAAAAGGGCTACGAGACCAACTGGAACCGAATCTTCGAGCGCTGGCTTGGAAACGACGCCCCGGCTTACGTGGCCGGGTCCAAACTGAACTCGGTGGATGCCGTGAAAATGGTGGTGGAAGCCGGCGGGGTGCCGGTCGTCGCCCACCCGTATTACGATTTTCACGACGGCACCCTGGACCTGGAAAACCTGCTGCCACCCATGATCGCCGCCGGTTTGAAGGGGCTGGAAGTGTACTATGGCGGCATCGCCCCGCGAGATACGCTCAAATACGAAGCCATAGCCGCTGAACAAGGGCTGCTGGCTACCGGCGGCAGCGACTTTCACGGCAGCGATATTTCACCCGACATAACCGTCGGCTGCGCGGTCTGCCCCCGTGCGAACCTGTCGCAACTCTGCGAAATGGCGGGAATCGACCCATCCAACCTGTAATCATATTGTCACCGGACGCGCTTTTCGCGAGTCCGATCCCGGGAGACTGACATTGGAAACACTCGTAAATCGCCCCACTCTGGACGATATGGACGTGGGCCTCGGCAAGCGCGTGCGGTTGCATCGCATGTTGCACGATCATGGACCCGGCGGCAGCACGCTGCTGGTTCTGCCCGTCGACCAGGGGCTCGAGCACGGGCCCCGCGACTTCTTCGCCAACGAAGACAGTCTGGATCCGGCCTACGAGCTCGATCTGGCCGCCGCCGCCGGCTATTCCGCCATCGCCCTCCAGATCGGCCTGGCCTCCAAGTACATGCGTCCCTACGCGGGCACGGTGCCGCTGTTGCTGAAGATCAACGGTAAGACCGAGATTCCGGCCTCGGGAGCGCCGCGCTCGCCGCTGAACGCTCGCGTCGAGGATGCTGTTCGCATGGGCGCCGACGCCATCGGCTACACCCTATACGTGGGCTCCAAGGCGCAGGAGGCGGACTTCGAGGTCTTCTCCCAGGTGCGCCTGGAGGCCGAGCGCGCCGGGATGCCGGTGGTGGTCTGGGCCTACCCCCGCGGCGAGGACATCGGCGCCAAAGGCGGTGCCGGTTCCATCTACGCCATCGACTACGCGGCCCGGGTGGCGGCGGAACTGGGCGCGGATGTGGTGAAGGTGAACTACCCGGACGCCAACGACGACGGCACCATCGGCCCGGTCGCCGACGCGCCCGCTCCCTACAACAAGATGACCTGGACCATGGAAGAGGCGCTGGCCCAGATCCTCAGATCGGCCGGAAAGACCATGGTTATCATGTCCGGTGGCTCGCGGGTTTCGGACGAGCTGCTCCTGGAGCGGGTGGACGCCTCCCTGAAGGCCGGGGTGACCGGCTTCATCTTCGGACGCAACATCTGGCAGCGGCCGCACGCCGAGGCTATTCAGGTCGTGGGGCAGATCAAGCAGCGAATGCAGGCATACGCGAAGGAACTGGGGGCGTGAGCACGGACCCGCCAACCCGCTAGTCGGGAGAGAGGTATTCGGATGGACGAGGAGAAATCCGAAAAACGCGAATCCGGCGAGCGCCGCGCTGACGAACGCCGCGACGGGGACGAGCGGCGTGAGATCGAAGATCGGCGCGATGAGGTCGAGCGCCGGGGAAAAGGCTACCGGGACGACCCCGACCGCCGTGACGGAGAAGACCGTCGGGAAGGTGAAGAACTCCGCGATGGCGAGAGCCGTCGGTCCGGCGCCGACCGACGAGAGTCCGAATGACCGCCCGACCGGCCTGATGCCTCACGAGCACGATCACCACGGCCACCGGTCAGCCTCAACCGAGGAACATCGCGGGATCGCCGCCGAACTCGGTCCGCTGGACTGCGCGGTCGTGGTCGTGAGCGACTCCCGCACCCAGAAAACCGACCGCTCCGGGGACGTCGCGGTTGAGCTGATCGAGGCCGCCGGTCACCGCCTGGTGGGCCGCGAACTCATCAAGAACGATCCGGCCGCCATCGAGGAAAAATTCGCCGAGTACGTCGGCGACCGGGCCGATTTCGTCGTCTTCTGCGGTGGCACCGGGCTCGGCCGCAAGGACCTGACCGTGGAAACCGTGACCCCGCTGCTCGACAAGGTGCTGGACGGCTACGGCGAGGCGTTTCGGCGCTTCAGCTGGGACGAAATCGGCACCGCCGCCATCATGAGCCGGGCCGTCGGCGGGGCCACCCGGGGAACCATCGTGATCTGTACGCCCGGCTCCACCAACGCCCTGCGCCTGGCCCTGGAAAAGCTGCTGCTGCCGGAGCTCCGCCATCTCGTCCGCGAGGCCAACCGCTAGCCCACGCAGTGGGTTATTGCTGAATATCGTTCGCCGGTTGCCGCCCGCTCCGACGTTTCTTTCCGCTGCGCTGGGGCGGTTACTCCGACGTAGGCGTTGAATCAGCCTGTGGCGGCGCCGAAGGCGCTGAATCTGCCAGCGACGACGACGGTGCGTCCTCGTCCCGACGCTTGCTGACCTCACCCCCGACCCACGGTGGGTCGAGGCGAATCAGGTTGCCGATGCCCCCGGCGTGATCCTGAATCAGAATCCCGTCCAGGTGCTCGACCTCGTGCTGGATCGCCTGCGCCAGCAGGCCGCTGGCGTCGATGCTGATCTGTTTGCCGTCCATGGTGTCGGCGAACGCCGTAATGTGCTCCGCCCGATTTATGTAGGTGATGTAACCCGGCAGCGACAGGCAGCCTTCCCGCTTCTCCTCAAAATCCTCCATCTCCCGCACCTCCGGATTCAGCAGAACCAGTAGCTGGGTCGCGGTCCAGTCGAGCTCCTCGGCGTCCTGATCCTCCGGCACCTCGACCACCACCAGCCGCCGATTGATCCCCACCTGCGGCGCCGCCAGGCCGACGCCGTCGTGCGCGCGCATGGTCTCGATCATGTCTTCCGCCAGCGCCCGCAATTCAGGCGTGGCCCCGGTGATCGGCACCGACTTCTGCCGCAGTCGGGGGTCGCCGACCTGCAGAACCCTCAGTCGCATTGGCTCGATTGCGATGGCGTGTTCGGCAAGGGACGCGTAGCCTTGTGCGGTCGCGCTCCCGTATTCTTACGGGCGCGCCCAATTCACCAGCAAGTATGGATCGAAATATTGACAGACAGCAATCATCTGCCGGTCGACGCCTACGAAATGACGCAACTCCCCAACGGCGCCACCGTGGTCTCGGTGACCGTCCCTCATACCCGCGCCATCAGCTACTCCGTCCTCCTGCGGGCCGGGTCGCGCTTCGAAACGGACTCCGTGGCCGGCATCTCCCATTTCGTCGAGCACATCGTTTTTAAGGGGACAAAGGCCTGGCCCACGGCCAAGGCGATCAGTGAGGCTATCGAAGGCGTCGGCGGGGGCCTGAACGCCTCGACCGGCCGCGAGATCGTGACCTACTGGGCCAGGGTTCCCGAGCCCAAATTCGAGCAGGCGGTCTCGGTGATCAGCTCGCTGGTAACGGAGCCGATAAACGACGGCGACGAGGTGGAGAAAGAGCGCGACGTCATTTTGGAAGAGCTGGCCATGTCGCGGGACGATCCCCACTCCCGCATCGGCATGATGTCCGACGAGGTCACGTTCCCCGGGCACGCGCTGGGACGCGACATCGCCGGCACCCCGGAGAGTCTTAAAAATATCGACCGGGACGGGCTCGCCGGGTTCATGGACACCCAGTACGTGCCGTCCTCGGTGGTGATTGCCGTCGCCGGCAATCGCACTCACGCCGAAGTCGTGGACTCGGTCGGCGAGCGCTTCGGCGATTGGAAGGCAGACGCCGCTCCGGCCGAGCGCGAGACCACCATCGGCATTGCCAGCGGGCAGGCCGTGCGCGTGGAAAATTGGGACGGCGAGCAGGCCAACTTCGTCCTCACCATGCCCGGCATCAAGCACGAGGATCCGGACCGCTGGGCGCTTTCCTTGCTGAATATCATCCTCGGCGACGGCATGAGCAGCCGCCTGTTCCAACGAATTCGCGAGGATCTCGCGCTGGCCTATTCCGTCTATTCCTTTCCGGTCATGCACAGTGATCAGGGCGCGTTCGGCGTCTACAGCGGCGTCAGCCCGGACAAGGCCCAGCTGGCGCTTGGCGCCGTGATGGACGAGCTCGCCCGGTTCGGCGAGACCGTCATCGCCGATGAGCTCGATCGCGCCCGCGAGTACGTCCGCGGCCGGCTGCTGCTGGGCACCGAAGACACCCGCGGGGCCGTGCACTGGGTCGGTCGCCAGCTCGCGCTCACCGGCAAAATCATCACCATCGAGGAGACGCTGGCGAGCATCGACGCCGTCACTCTCGAAGACCTCCGCCGGGTCGCCGAGCGCATCCTGCGACCCGAGGACTACCGCCTGGTGGTGCTGGGTCCGTTCGAGGGCGACGCCGGCTTCGAGTCGCTACTGGCCGGGAGCGTCTGAGCGACCTGGTGGCCACCTGGATCACCGGCGGCACGGTGCTGACCCCGGGGGGAGGCGTCGAGGACGGCCATGTGAAGATCGAGGGCGAAACCATTGCCGCGGTGGGGACTGGGCTGGGAGAGCCGGCTGAAAGCGACGCGATCATTGATGCGCAAGGTTTGTACGTCGCGCCGGGATTCGTCGACACCCACATCCACGGGCTGGGCGGCTTCGACGCCATGGACGGCCCCGCCGGGGTCGAGGGCATGTCGCTGGAGCTGGTGAAACATGGGGTCACCGCCTTCCTCCCAACCCTGGTCAGCGCGCCGCCCGACGAGCTGGCCCGGCTGGTGACGGAGCTGTCCCCGGTGGTCACCACCGGCGCCGACATGGCCGGGCTGCACCTGGAAGGCCCTTACCTGGACCCGGGCGCGCCGGGGATGTTCGCCCCGGAAGACTTCCGGCCCTTCGACGTTGATGAACTTGAGAGTCTGGCGAGGGTCGGCGACGGCGCGATTCGCGTCATGACCATCGCCTGCCACGGAAACGCCGCCGACGCCCTGCCGCGAATCAATATGACCGGCATCGTGCCCTCGCTGGGTCATGCGGCCGCGACCTACGCGGACGCGAAGGCCGCGATCGATAAGGGGCTGTCCCGTTGCACGCACTGCTTCAACGCCATGACCGGCATGCACCACCGCGAGCCGGGCATCGCCGGGGCGATGCTGCTGCACCGGCAGGTGACGGCCGAGTTGATCCTGGACGGTGAGCACGTCCACCCGGCGATGGCCCGCATGCTCTTTGAAATGAAGGGCGCCGCGCGCCTGGCGCTGGTGTCCGACTCCATGCCGTTCGCGGGGCTGGGGGAGGGGTCGTTTGAGTGGTGCGGCTACGAGATCACGGTGGCGGACGGCGCGGCGCGGGTACCGGACGGGAACCTGGCCGGTAGTGTGCTGACGCTCGATAAAGCCGTGCGCAACGCCGTGAAGATGCTGAAAATACAGCCGGTGACAGCGCGAAACGCGGCAACGGTATTGATCCATCAACCGGAGGTCGCGCCGGTCTCGGTGTCTCTGGCGGAGCGGATGGCGGCCCGCGAGACGGCGCGGGCGGCTCGGGTCGAAGCTGCCGTGGAGATGGCCAGCCTCACCCCGGCGAACTCCGCCGGCCTCGGCGACACCCACGGCAGCCTGGAACCGCGCAAGCGAGCCGACATCGTCCTCCTCGACGCCGACCTATTCCCCGTCCGCACCCTCGTCGGTGGCGAGACCGTCTGGGAGGCCGGCAGCTAGGGCCGGACGCATGGGTTCATTCTTCGGCCGGTTTGGCGCGTGGGGTCGCCGTTGCGACCACGTCCGGGCGAAACGTTCATAAATGCACCCAGGAGCCTGAATGCGGTACCACCGCCGCGCGGTGGAAGGCCGGGGATGGCTGACGAATCGGGCCCGGCGACCGGAGATGAGAGAGCCTGTATCAAGACGGTCGAGTCGGCGGGGACTGATGGCGGGCAGAGTGATGCTCGGACTCGGAGTGGGGTTGCTGGGCCTGCGGAGGGGAGGAAGAGACCTTTCGGGACCTTCGGGTAGTCATCGAACATGGTGCTCGGGCGGGGAACGTTGCCTTCAGCCGGGACGGCAAGCTGCTGGCCAGCACAAGCTGGGACCGGACTATCAAGATCTCGGATCCGAAGACCGGCCACTGGTGAGGTTGATTGAGGGAGTTGTGGATGATGGGGTGGAGGTTGCCTTTTGCGCGGACGACAAAGTGTTGGCGGCAGCGGATAGCTCGAGAGTGAAGCTCGTGGATGCCGGCTCGGATGAGGTCATTCAAGTGACGGAGGTGGGGAGGGACGTTATCTGGAGTGTCGAGTTCAGCCCGGACGGAAAACTGTTGGTGGTTAGAAGTTTTTTCAGGCCGGAAGTGACGGTTCTGGACGGGGAGTTAGTGGCAGAGATCACCCGGTTGAGCGGACACACGAAGGGCGGCCTGAGCCTGGCTTTCAGCCCGGACGGAAAATTGCTGGCGGCGGGCACGCTGAACACCGGGACGGTGACAGTCTGGGACACCGGGGATTGGGGTGTGAGGTACACGATGGAAATGGATACCGGGCTCACGCTGCGGGGAGGAAATGTTGTGGTCGGCGTGGACGATCTGGATTTCAGTTCGGATGGAAAATTTCTGGCGACGGCCGGCTACGATGGACGGATTCGTTTGTGGGACCCGTTGACGGGAGCCGACCTGGGGCTGGCAAACGCCTATGACGATGCGGCTTTCTCGGTGACGTTCAATCTGGACGGCAAGATCTTGGCCAGTGCGGGGTTCACGGGAGAGGTCGTGGTGGTGGGAGTGTGCCCATAGCGAGTGGGTAGCGCTTCCCGGGAGTAGAGCCTGGACCCGGGTCCAATTACGCGAGCGGTCGAGGGCGCGGGACCAGAGGCGGCGGCGAAACGGCGCCGGAGCTGAAGTTGCCAATTTCAGTATGTGGCGGCACGATTGAGATGTGCGGGGGGCGTATCCCAGAGGACAAGATGGGTTCTAGCGCGGGACAGGAATCTGAAATTGGCCTTGTCAGAGGGAAGAAGCGCTGCAACGCCTGCGGGCGGTTGCAATCGCCGGAGTTCCGGCATTGCTCGCACTGCTCGTTGAACATGGACAGTCCGCTGGTACCGGCTTCGATAGACGACCGGGACGCTGCCCACAGACTGGACACCTGGGTCATGTGGGGGTGTTTCCTGCTGGTTGAGGGGATTGGAATTCTGATTCCCAGGTCCGGGCGGGCATCTGTGGAGGCTGTTCATGAGTGGTTCCTGGGGAGTGGTCCCATATTGATCCTCCTGTTTTTTCTTATTGGCCGCCCGGCCTACAAGATCTTTTTTGAACTGATGCCGCGGCGGGCTACACCGGGGATGATGCGAAAGGGGCTGAGGATCGTGTCCGAAGACGGCGGTGAACCGAGTGTCGGTCAGATACTGACTCGCAATCTAAGTACTTTGATATTCTTCCGCCGAAGTAGGTGGACGGAACAGAACCCATTTCGGCGATTTCTTGAGGAAGATAGTCACCGTCGCGGGAAGCACGACCGAAATACTCGGACGGTGGTGGTGTACGCCGATTCCATCCCCGGCCGGTTCCCGGGACCGGATTCGGGGGAGAGCTCAGGGAAGGGACACCGAGTGCGACCGAAACGCCGTGCCCGGAGCGGCCGGGGTAAATAGGACTGCGGCTCCCCCGCCACCGCAACTGTGACGTCACTGTTTTCCCCCGCGGGCCGCACTCGAGCCTGTAGGTGAAGCGGTCAGGGACCGTCCGGGGTGGCCCAGTAGCGGGAACGGTCGAGGGCGCGGGACCAGAGACGGCGGCGGGCGGAGACGGACGGGTCGTTGGCGGGATGGAATTCACGGTCGAGCTTCCAGATGGAGCGGAGCTCGTCCAGGTCGTTCCAGAATCCGATTTCAAGCCCGGCCAGCAGCGCCGCGCCCATGGCGGTGGTCTCGATGTTGGCGGGACGCACGACCTGGCAGTCGATGAGGTCGGCCTGCATCTGCATCAGCAGATCGTTCTGGGCGGCGCCGCCGTCAACGCGGATTTCGGACGGATTGACGCCGGAATCCAAGGCCATGATCTCAGCCACGTCGGCGACCTGGTGGGCGATGGACTCCAACCCGGCGCGGACGATGTGGGCGCGACCGGCTTCCTGGGTGAGCCCGGCGATGATGCCGCGAGCTCGTGGGTCCCAGTGCGGAGCGCCCAGCCCCACGAAAGCCGGCACGAACACGGCCCCGGCGGTGTCCGGGACCGACGCGGCCACGGATTCGGATTCGGCGGCGGTCTCGATGAGCCCCAGGCCGTCGCGGAGCCACTGCACGACTGCCCCGCCGATAAACACGCTGCCTTCCAGGGCGTAGGTGGTTTTGGAGCCGATTTGCCAGGCGACGGTGGTGAGCAGGCCGCTCTCGGAGCCTCGGGGCTCGGGTCCGGTATTCATCAGCAGGAAGCAGCCGGTGCCGTAGGTGGATTTCACCATGCCCGGGTCGAAACAGGCCTGACCGAAGAGGGCGGCGTGCTGGTCGCCGGCGATGCCGCCGATGGTCAGCCCCGCCGCGATGGGGCCCGTCCCGGTGGTCACGCCGAGCTTGCCGGTGCTGGGCACGATCTCCGGCAACATCGCCGCCGGGACGTGCAAAATCTCCAGCAGGTCGTCGTCCCAGGCGGGGCCTACAAGACTGGCGAGCATGGTGCGGGAGGCGTTGGTGGCGTCGATGCGATGCTCCCGGCCTCCGGTGAGCTTCCAGAGCAGCCAGGAATCGACGGTGCCGAAGCGGGCCCGGCCGGATTCGGCGGCGGCGCGCAGGTCCGGGTCCGAGTCCAGCAGCCAGCCGATCTTGGTGCCGGAGAAATACGGATCGATGACCAGGCCGGTGCGGTCGCGGATGAAATCGGTGTGACCAGCGGCGGTGAGGGCATCGCAGCGCTCGGCGGTGCGGCGGCACTGCCAGACGATCGCCGGAGCCAGCGGACGCCCGCTCTGCGCATCCCACACGATCGTGGTCTCGCGCTGGTTGGTTATGCCGATGGCGACCGGCACGGCGTCGGTTGTGTCCAGGGCTTCGGTGGCCGCCTTGAGGACGGAATCCCAGATCGCCTCCGCGTCCTGTTCGACCCAGCCGTCGTGCGGGTAGCTGGACTCGACGGTGGCGTACCCGCGCGAAAGGATCGCCCCGTCGCGGCCGACCGTCAGGCAGGTCGTGCCCGTCGTGCCTTGGTCGATGGCGAGGATGCAATCGGTCTGGGGCAAAGGGTGGTGTCCCGGTGTCATGGGGAAAACGAGGGACTAGGCTAGCACAGGGGCCGAGGCTAGACTCAGGCCTATGAATCGAGAAGACGAGACGGCGAGCATGACCCGAGTCAGCGAATCGCGCCCCACCGACGCCGATGGATTCACCCACTCGGCCGGCGGCGTCGCCTTTCGAGAAACGGCCCGCGGGTTTGAGTTCGCCCTGGTAAAGAGCCACACGGGAAACTGGGTGCTGCCCAAGGGTGGAATCGAGCCCGGTGAGACCGCGCTGGAAGCCGCCGTGCGTGAAATTGCCGAGGAGACCGGATTGCGCACCGAGGTCACCGAACACCTAGGCCACGTCCGCTACCAATTCCGTGCTTCCGGCGAAACCCTGAACAAGGTGGTGAATCACTACCTGGCGCGGGTCGTCGGCGGGCGTCTGGCTCACGATCCCAAAGAGCACTGCGCCTGCGCCTGGTTCTGCTCCGAGGAGGCCGTGCGGGTCGCGCGCTTTCCAAACGAGGTGAACATAATCGCTCGCGCCGGGGAGGCCTTGCGGCGGCACGCGAGCGCTTCCTGAGACGATCCACCGCTGCGGTCCACGCCACCGGCCGCTCGCGATTCCGGTCTCGGTCGTGACACGATTTGTGACCGGCTGGCGGGCGATATTCCCTCTGCTCGCCACTCTTCTGCTGGTCGCCTGCTCGCCTCTGGAACCCGGCGACACCGGGAACGCCCTGATCGGCACGGTCACGCAGCCCGCGTCGGCCCCGGCGGCGATCGCTCCCGGCCATCTGCGCACGCTTGGCCCCCGGGCGGTGACTCTCGACCCGGCCCTGGTGCGCGATGTGGGGTCCGGCAGCTATGTCGTCGAGATTTTCGCCGGCCTCGTGAAACTGGACGGCGATCTCAACGTAATCCCCGACCTGGCCGAGAGCTGGGACGTGTCGCCCGACGGGCTCACCTTCACCTTCCAGCTCCGCCCCGACATCCGCTTCGCCGACGGACGCGAAATCACCTCCGCCGACGTGGTCTTCTCCATGGAGCGAGCGCTTTCGCCGGAGATAGCCTCGCCGGTCGCCCGCGTTTACCTCGACGATATCGACGGCGCCAGCGACTACGCCGCCGGGGGGCTCGATGGCGTCAGTGGAGTTTCCGCTATCGACCCGCGCACCGTGCGCATAGTCCTGCAACGACCGGCCACCTCCTTCATCTCCAAGCTCACCCATCCCGTTTCGTTCGTGGTCGACCGCAACGAAGTTGACGAGTTCGAGTGGTTCCGCACGCCCAATGCCAGCGGGCCCTTCGAGCTGGAAAGCTGGGCGGTGCGGGAAGAGATAGTGCTGGTCCGCAACGACAATTACCACACCCCCGCCCTGCTGGACCGGGTGACGCTGGCCATCGTCGGTTCCGGAGAAGGCCTGCTCGGCTACGAGACCGGCAGCGTGGACATCGTCCCGATTTTCGGCCGCAACGTCGACCGCTTCCGCGGCAGCGGCGAGCGCTTTAGCGAGGACTACCTGGCCGTTCCCGAGTTCTCACTTTTCTACATCGGATTCAACACCCAGGTGGATCCGTTCGACGACGTACACGTCCGCCGCGCCTTCGTGCAGGCGATTGACATCGAGAAGATCAACCGGGTCACCTTCCGCGGCCACGAAATTACCGCCAACGGCATCCTGCCCACCGGCCTGCCGGGAAGCGATCCCGACCGGGAGCCGTTGCCTTACGATCCCGAGGCGGCCCGCCGAGAGCTGGCCCTCTCGAAATACGGCGGCGCAGAGAACCTCCCCGACATCACCTTCCTGATCGCCGGCGGCGGCCTGCTCCCTCCTCAGGACGTCGAGGCCATGCTCTTCTTCCTGCGCGAAAACCTCGGAGTCAGCGTGCGCATGCAGGCGATCGACTTCGCCGACTTCCTACTTGAGGTTGAAAATCCCGACCACCAGCACCAGATGATCACTTTCGGATGGGTCGCCGACTATCCCGACCCGGACAACTTCCTGGATTTTCTGTTCCTGTCGGGCAGTCCCGAAAACGCCACCCGCCTCTCGGACCCCCGGGTCGACGCGCTGCTCGAAGAAGCACGGATTGAATCTGACCAGACCCGGCGGCTCGAGCTTTACCGGCAGGCGGAGGACATCATCATCGAGGACGCCGTCATCCTGCCCATGCGGTTCGGCGTCGATCATTACCTGGTCAAGCCCTACGTCGAGGGATTCGCTCCGTCCGGTGGTCTGCAGGAGTGGATGTCCACCGTGCGGATCGGCGGGTAGGTGGGCCTGGCTCGAATCCGCAGCGGCATTGCCCGGTCGGTCGGCGTGGCGGTGGTGGTCTTGCTGCTTGCGGCGCTGACCGCCTGTGAACGTGAGCCGTCCACGCCCAGCCCGGGCGCTCCGCCCTCCCCCACCGACACACCGGCTCCAGAAACACCGACCATCCTGCGTCTGGCGATGCGCGAACTGAAGACGCTCGATCCCGGCCTGACCATGACTCTGGACCCGGGCGTGGCGAGGTATTCGGAGGCGCTGACGATCGTGAATCTTCTCTTCGAGCCGCTGCTGACCGTGGACGCCGACGGCCGGGTCGTGCCCGCCGCCGCCGAAAAATGGTCCGCCACCGCCGGGGGGCAATCGTTCACCTTCACCCTGCGACCCGACCTAAAGTGGAGCGACGGCTCTCCGCTGACCGCGGCGGATTTCGAATACGCCTGGAAGCGGATACTGGACCCCAAGGTGCCCTCGGATTCGGCCTACCTCCTGTACCCGATCGCCGGGGCGATGGACTACGCCGACGGAGTCACCACGGACGCCGGCGGCGTGGCCATCGAGGCGCTGTCGGAGCGGGCATTGAAGGTGACCCTCGCGGTCCCCTCAATGTCTTTCCCGGCCCGCATCGCGCAATGGCCGTTCGCCCCGGTCCCCGAGCGGATCGTCGCCGCCGCCGGGCAGCGCTGGACTGAGGCCGCCAACATCGCCGGCAACGGCCCGTACATGCTGGCCGGGTGGGACCATGGCGAAAGCATGCGGCTGGTGCGCAATCCCAACTACCGCGATCCCTCGCGCCAGCCGGTGGACGAGATCGTGGTGAAGCTGGTCGGCGAGGACGAGTCCCTGGCCGGCCTCTTCGCCGAGGGCCAGACCGACATCGTGGAATTGCGCGGCGACGATCTGGACCGCGCCCGCAACGACGAGACCCTGCGCGGCCGCAGCGCCGTCTACGAGACGGCCGGGAACTGGTTCCTCGTGTTCAACGCGGCCAAGGAGCCGTGGGACGATCCGCGCGTGCGCAGGGCGTTCTCACTGGCGCTGGACCGGGAGCGGCTGGTGGGACTCGTGTTCGAGGGCGCCGAAACCCCCTCCGCGAGCCTGCTCCCGACGGCGGCGCGATCCTCTCAAGCTTCGGGGATCAATCTGCCTGACGCCGCCGCCGCCGCGCAGGCGCTCCTGGCCGAAGCCGGCTATCCCGGCGGCGAAGGTCTGCCCGTGATCACGTTCGTCTACCACCAGACCGCGCGCTGGGACCGGCTAGCCAGTTACCTGCAATCGCGCTGGTCCGAGGTCCTGGGCGTCGAAGTCGAGATCGATGTGCGCGAATGGCGGGATTTCCTGGACTTCACGATCGATCCCGGCGATTTCGACATCTACCGCGCCGGATGGAACGCCGAGTACCTGGACCCGGAAAACTGGCATAACGTCCTCTGGAGTTCCAGCGACGATTTCCTGCGATCGGGCTGGTCCGACGCGGAATACGACTCCCTGATCGAACAGGCCGATCACGAAGACGAGCCGGCCGCCCGGCGCAACGCCTACGCTGGCGCCGACGCGATTATGGACGAGGAGATGCCAGGCATTCCGCTGGCCAGCCGTGCCCGCGCTTTCCTAATCGGGGCCGGCGTCAGCGGCGTGCGCATCGACCCGCTGGGCGGGTATCTCGTGTTGGACGAAGTGCGGTTGCCTGGGCCTTAGTTAGCTAGAAGTCTCGGAGCTTCCGTACGCCGGGTTCTTATTTAGAGCGATGCCCTGGCCAACCGCCGCCGTGCCCAGGCCGCCGCGCCGAGAATCCCGATCTTCTCGCCAAGCGTCCAAGGGACGATGCGCAGCTCTTCTTTGAAGCCGGGCATCGCATACATCTGCACATATTCTCGCAGCGGATCGAGCAGGAGATTGCCGGCGTTGGCCACCCCGCCCCCCACCACGATCAGGCCGGGATTCAGCACGTGGATGAAGCTGACGAAGCCCGCTCCCAGGGCGCGGACGGCCCGGTCCCAGGCGATATTGGCCATGGCATCCCCGTCGCGGGCCGCGGCGGCCACCTCGCGGGCGGAGAGTTCGCCCCGCTCGTCAAATATGGTGTTTAGGGGTGATTGCGGATGCCCGGCCAGCAATTCCTCGGCGTAGCGGGCGATGCCCAGTCCGGCGCTGAACTGCTCCACGCAGCCGATGTTGCCACTGGTATGGACGGGCGCGTGGAAATCGACCGTCATATGACCCACCTCGCCCGCATTCCCCGTCGAGCCCAGCAGCAGCTCACCGTCCACCAGGATTCCCGCGCCCACCCCGGTGCTGACCGTCACGTAAACCATGTCGTTGACGCCGCGCCCGGCGCCGTACTCATGTTCCGCCAGGACCGCCAGATTGGCATCGTTGCCCAGGAACGTGGGGAGCTTGAAGCGCTCGCGCAGCGGTGCGGCGACGCCGATGTTTTCAAAGCCGGGGATGTTGGGGGCGCGCAGGATCGAGCCCGTTTCATAGTCCAGCGGACCGGGCGCCGCCACCCCGAGGGCGGCGCAATCGCTCGCCGCATGTCCCGCCGCGTCCAGCGCCTGCTGGGCAGTGTCGCCGGTCCGCGCCAGCACCGCCGCGGGATCGTCGCCGGCGCCGGTTTCGGCGAACTGCAACCCGCGCACCTCGCCGCCGGGATCGACCACGGCGGCGCGAATCTGAGTCCCGCCGAAGTCGATGGCGATCACAGGCTGGCTGGCGGCCGGGTCGGTATTCGGCAAGTTTCGCCTCCCTGGGTCCGGGGAATTCCGATTGGTTGGGAATCGGCGAGTTACTCCGACAAGGTAGTTCGCCGGTCAGTGCCGGCGCAACTCACTTCGTCAGTACTTTGCGCCCGGGATAGTCCGCATCCGCTGTTTAACCCGGGAGGGTACTGCTAATGATCCCCGGTGCGGGCCGCCTCGAAATCGCGGGACCGGCCGCGGCGTTGGACGTAGAAAGCGGCCGCGGCCGCCGCGGCTGCGGGCAGGGCCAGCAGGGCCGGCAAGATCATGGCCGCCTTGAATCCTAGGCCTTCGACGACCAGCCCGGTGAGCGGTGGAAAGATCATGCCGGCCAGCCCGGCGCCCGCGACTATGAACCCGGTCAACGCCCCGACCATCGCCGGCTGTCCCCGGACGCCGATCGCCAGCGCGGTGGGGAACGAGCCGCCGATGAGGATGCCGGTGACGGCCAGCGCGGCGAACGCCAGCGGGATGCTCCCGGCGACGACCACCAGAAGTCCGGTGGCCGCGCTAGCCCCCATCGTCGTGAAAATCAGGACGTGATGATCCACGTAGCGGGCGGCGAGACCGGACAGGCCGCGTCCCACGACGATGCCGACCCACATGGTCGCGATCGAGTAGGCGGCCACGCCGCGGCTGGAGCCGAATTCAATTTCGAAATAGCTCGGCAGCCAGCCGCTGTAGGTGGCCTCCATGCCGACGTAGAAGAGGATCACCGCCAGCATGAGTAGCGGCTGCGGACGCAGCAACGCCGCCAGCACCCGGCGGGCTGGAGGGCGAGTGAGCTGGACCATCGGAGGAAAGCGGACGAACAAGTAGGGCAGCAACGTCGTGAGTGAAAGGACCGCGGTCGCCCCGGCGATCCCGCGCCAGTGGAAGCCTGCGTCCAGCGCCACCCCAACCAGCAGCGGACAGATCACCGCGCCCACGCCAAAGAAGAGATGCAGGTAGTTCAGGGCCGACGCGACCGACTGCCTGGAGACGTCAATTACCAGTGCGTTCAGCGCACCATCCACCAGGCCCATCCCCAATCCGAATACGAAGGCGCCGGTAAGAAAGACCGGCCAGGTCGGGCTCACGGCGGCGATGACGAATCCGGCCAGGATGAAGGCCGGCCCGGCCAGGACGAACGGGCGCCGGCCGTAGTGATCTGACGCCGTCGTGCCCGCCATCACCGCGATGATGTAGGCCGCCGACGCCACCAGGAACACCAGGCCCATCTCCGCCTGTCCCCGCTCGAACGTCTCCCTGATCGGCTGCAAGAGCGGCCCCATTACCGTCAGCGCCGCGCCAAATCCGGTGAAAGTCCAGATCGAGGCTAGGAAGACGCCCCGGTAGGAAGGCGTTTTCGGGGCTGCTACCGCGGCCAATTAATTAACCCCTGTCGCCGGCGTTGTGATGTTCAGCCGGCCAGGTCGGCCAGCTCGCCGTCGGGGGTGAACTCCAGAGCCCGGGCGTCCCCGTGCCGGGTTGCCGTTCCGGCCTCCTCCATTTCGGCGGCGACCGGTTCCGAGGCCAGGAAAGTTTCGATTTTGAGCGTGCTCTTGATACGCACCATGCGCAGGTCGGCGCCGCGGGCTTTTCGCCGGGCGATGTGGGCCGACATCTCCAGGCACTCGCGGTCGGTGTCGAACGTCATCGGGCACGCCACCACATCCGGCGCCATCGCCGTTTGCGCATTCACGTAGGTGTCGTGCCAGTCGACGCTATCGACCAGCTTGCGGGTGGTGAAGTTGGCCGCGCCGATGCCGGTGGCGTTTCCGTGGGAGACCGCTGTGAGCCGCAGCACGCTGATGAATTCGTAGAGGGGGATTTTCTCCCCGCCGGCCCGACGCCACTTGCCGATCACGTTGGTGTCCATGCCGGAACCGGAGATGTTCTTGCCCATCTCGTCGATAACCAACAGATGCAGCTGATCGGTGGGGATCCGGGCGATGAGGCGCTTGGCCTCCCCCAGCAGTTCTCGGTCGGTCGCGTGGAACTCATCTGGCCCGGCTACCCGGGCGTAGGCCGGTCGGTCGAAGGCGTTCTCCACCAGGCCGACGCCGAAGAAAATCTTGCCGGTGTCAAGCATCACCGCGGCAGCCTCGGGAATCGTGCGGGTGAGCCCGCCCTCGTGGATGCGCTCCGCGCCGGCCCGTTTGCCCAGACCGACGCACATGATCTTGCAAAGCCCGCTCTCGATGTCCGAGCGGAATCCGGTATGCGGCTTGATCCGGCCTATGACCACCACATGATCCGCCGCGAACGCGTTGGCGTCGCCGTGGACTTCCACGTTGTCCGGAGTCGTGCCCAGCACCACCGTGTCCATCGTGGCTCGAATTTCCGCTCCGACCCCGTCCGGCGTGATCCCGTAATCCAGCAGCACCTTCCGTTGGCCCTCCGCCGTTCCGCCGCCGTGGCTTCCCATGGCCGGGACGATGAACGGCCGCAGCCCGGCCGTCTTGATCTCTTTGACCACGGTCCTTACCACCTGCTGGATCGGCGAGACCCCGCGACTGCCGACTCCGATCGCGACCGTTTCGCCCGCCTTGAAACTGGCGGCGGTGAGGCGCGCGCGGAGGCCATCCGTGAGCACCGCTTCCAGGTCGTCGATCTCGGTTTCGTCAAATTGCTGGCGCATGGGCACCAGGGGCGGCAGTTCGAACATGAGCCTCCTGCGTAGAGCGATTAGGGTGGTGGGATCCCGCCGGTTGGCGGTTGCCATGCGCAGAATAATACCCGCCGGGCCGTCCCGGGTCCGCCGTGTGGCCGGTGTATTCGGAGCCACCGAAAATGGTTTTCGATTTTTGTTACGCTGTCAGCCCCGATCACGTAAATAGCGGCATACGCGGACTAGGGAGGTCGTTGGCGCATGGAACTGGCCATAATCTCGAACATCCACGGGAACCTGGTGGCCCTCCGAAGTGTCCTGGACGACATCGACTCCAACGGCATCAAACCCGAGGACATCATCTGCGCCGGTGATGTCGCGCTAATGGGAGTGCAGGGTCCGCGCTGCCTGAGGATGTTGCAACGCGACGAGATCCCGACGGTCAAGGGAAACACCGACCGCTGGATCGTCGACTACGACAAGCTCTTGGCCGAAGGCAAGCTCGAAGCTGGTTCGTCGCTGGCCCGGGCGGTGGAATGGACCCGAAACCAACTCGGTGAGGAGGCGGTCGCGTACCTGGGCGATCTTCCGCCGCAGATGATAGTGCAGAGTGGCAACGGCGCCGGGGACCTACAAATCGTCCACGGCACTCCGCGCAGCGACGAGGAAGGCTTCATGGCGGGCGACAACGACCAGCGTCCCCTGAACCTGGCCGCCGGATCGACCGCCTACGCCGTCATCGGCGCGCATACGCATCGCTCCTTCGCCCGGATGGTCGGCGGCATGCTGATCGCCAACGCCGGCTCCGTCGGGCGCTCTTACGAAGGCCGCGCGGGCCGCGCCACCTACCTGGCCGTCCACGATCGAACCGGCCTCTGGCACGTGGATATTCGACAGGTTCACTACGACAGCCGACGCGCGTACCGCGAGATCCTGGACTCCGATTTGCCGCTGGACTCAAAGTACACCGAATCCCTCCTGACGGCCGCCGCGCCTGCGGTCTGAAGTCCCACCGGTCCCAGCGCTGAAATTGTCCGGCCCGGAGGTATTCGCTTCCCGGGCCGCTTGCACCCGCTCGCCGCGATGAGTTCGAGTAACGCCCCCCGCTTCGGCCACCAGTTCTGTCGCTTCTGCGGCGGCCCCACCGAGGCGCTTAATTCCGGCGGTACGCATCTACGCTGCACCGACTGCCGCCGCGACCTCTACGTAAATTCCAAGCCGTGCGCCGAGACGGTCATCATCCGCGACTGGCGGGTGCTGCTGCTGCGGCGCACCATCGAGCCCTATGACGGCTACTGGGACATACCCGGCGGATACCTCGAAGAGGACGAGTTACCCGAAGCCGGCGCCATCCGCGAGGCTCGCGAGGAGGCCAACCTGGATGTCGAGTTGAAGGGCCTCATCGGCATGACCCTCGACGACTATCCCGGCCAGGAAAAGCTCACCGTGCTCACCGTCTCCTACCTCGCCGAGCCGCTGGGCGAACCGCGACCCGGCGATGAGACCGGCGAAGTGCGCTATTTCGCCGAGGATGAGATTCCAAACAATTTGGCCTTCGGCCATGCCCGGGAGACCATCCGCGAGGCTTTCGCCCTGCTGCGGCGGCTGGACGATTCCGCCGGCTAAATCCAGCCGATGCGCTCGGGGCCCCAGTCGGTGCTGAAAACCGTGTCGTCGAACACCTTCAGCAGCAGGTCCAGCTTGCGCTCGCGATGGTCATGGTCGTCCCAGAGGTTCACGAATTCGCCCGGGTCGTTGACCAGATCGTAAAGCTCGCCCAGGCCGTGCCCATGGTAGACGTTCAGTTTCCAGCGGCCGTCGCGGATCATGCTGGCGAACGTGTCGTCGCCCAGCTCGGCGATGGCGGCCCGGTACTCGGAGCGCACGAAGTCGCGATGGCGTTCCGGGGGATCGTCCTCGGCCAGGATCGGCAGCAGCGACATGCCGTGCATGTGCGCTGGCACCGGTAGCCCGGCCAGCTCCAACAGCGTCGGCGCGATGTCGGTGAGCTCCACCAGGGCGTCGCTGCGGCGCCCCTGCGCCACCGTGCCCGGCAGCGCGAAGATGAGCGGCACCCGCACCATCCCCTCCATGAACCGGCAGCCCTTCTCCACCAGGCCGTGATCGCCCAGCGACTCGCCGTGGTCACTGGTGAAAATAACAAGCGTGTTCTCCAGCTGACCCCGCTCCTCGATGGCGTCCAGTAGACGGGCAAACTGGTCGTCGATGAGCTCGATCATGGCGTAGTACTGGGCCTGGATGACCTTCGCGTCCATCTCCTCCGGCGTGCTCGGGTAGTTCTGAAAATCGACCCCGGCGTCGGCGAGCTTCTTCTGCTGCTCCAGGTCGGAGTCACGCCAGAGCGGGCCCGGCAGAGTGTCTGGATCGAAGCGCTCGAAATATTCCCGTGGCGGGTTGAACGGCGGGTGCGGATAGTAAGGATTCACGCTCAGCATCCACGGCCCGTTGCGTTCTTGATCCAGGAATTCGATGCAGGCGGCCGTCGCCCAGGTGGTCTGGTGATACTCGGCCGGGACGTTGTCGGGACTGGCGAGCATGGTCTTCAGATCCTGACCCCTCTCCTTGAGCCAATCCACGTAGGCGTGGCCCTCTTCCCAGTCGTCACGCGGCGCGTGGCTGTAGGCGAAGTAGCGATAACCGTCCTCGGCCCGCGGTTCGACTCCCGCCTCGGCGCTGGCCAGGTGGAGTTTGCCCACCAGCCCGCAGTCGTAACCGGCGTCGGCCAGCAGCTTCGTGACCATCGGATAGTCCTCGGGCATGTAGGCGATGCCGTTGCCGTTGGCGCGGATGGTCGATGGGTACATGCCGGTGAGGAAGCTCGCCCGGCTCGGGGTGCAGATGGGATTCTGGCAATAGGCGTGGGTGAAAGCGACGCCGCGCTCGACCAAGGCATCCACCGTGGCCGTGTGCACGTGCGTGTTGCCCAGCGCGCCGATGGTGTCGTATCTCTGCTGATCGGTGCAGTACCACAGTATGTTGGGTCGGTCAGCCACGGATCTGCCTCCTGGCGGTTTCGCTTACCAGCCTATCTTGTCGGTGCGGACCAACAGCTTGCGGCAACGACTCAGAAAAAGCCATCGCGGATGGCCATCGAGGATGGCCGTCGTGGAGGCCGCCTTGCTACCCTTGGGCCCGTGCATGTGAGCAGGCAAAATACCGGGCCGGGCTTGCCCGACCTCCACGGACCCGGGTCCCAAGGATCCTCGCCGCCGACACCGTCCGGGCGCAACCATGACTAGCGGATCGTCCCCCGCCAGACGCGCCCCTTTGCTGGTGGTGCTGGTCGCCGCCGTGGGAGCCGGTCTGCTGCTCGCCACCTGGCTGCACGGTCGCTCGCTGCCCTGGGAGGCCCCGCTGGGCTGGCTGACCACCGCCGGTCTCGGGGCCGTCGCCACGGCGGGCGCCTATGTGGCGGTCACGGTCTCCATCTCTTTCTTCGCCCGGATGCCGGTGACCAGCTCCGCCGCCGCCGCCGCTCGCCCCCTGTTTCCCTTGCTGCTCTTCTGGCCCCTGCTGCTGGCGATCTACCTCTCCGACGATTTCAACCACCGCGTCGCCAACACCATCAGCTCCGGCTGGCTCTGGGGGATCCCGGTCGCCGCCGCCGTCTTCTGGGCGGTTTTGGCCATCACCGCCCGCGTTGACCGCCCCGCCGGCTCAACCGGCACATCCTGGTTGCACAATCTTCGTGGTGGGGACCTGTTCCACAATTCCCTCGGCATGGCCGTCGTGCAGTTTCTCGCTTTGCGCCTGACCCTTTTGCTGCTCATCACCCCCTGGGGTCTTTTCGAGCGCGGTTCCGATTTCGGCGCCTTCGAGCAACGCGCCCGACTCGGCGACGGCGGCCTGCTGCCGTTCCTGGACTACTGGCTCGAATATCCACCGCTGTTTCCCTGGCTGGCGGCGCTGGCCCGCACCCTGGCCGGCGGCGAGGCCGGCGGTTTTGAGCGCTTCGATATCACTCTCGGGCTGATGCTGCTCGTCTTCGAGACCGGCGCTCTCGTGTTCACCTATCTCATCGCCGAGCGCATCCACGGGCGCGATACCGCCTACCGGGTCGCCACTTTCTACACCCTCCTTTTCTTCCCCCTGCATATCGCACGCCGCTCGTTCGAAGCGCTGCCGCTTTTCTTCGCCATGGGTGGTCTTTATCTCGTGATTCGCCAGCGCCGCCACACCGCCGCCGCCATGTTCGCCTTCGGCTTCATGGCCAAGGTCTTTCCGGCCGTCCTGATGCTGGTCCTGCTGCGCTCGCGGCGTCTGCGTGAATCCTGGCGCGAGGTCTCCACCTTCACCGCCGCCGCGCTCGTAATCGCCCTGCCGTTGCTCATCGCCGGACCTCGCTTTTTATTCGCTTCATACCAGAACATGCTCGCCCGCCCTCCCTGGGAGAGCCTGTGGGCCCTGATTGGCGGCTACTACTCCTTCGGCTGGGTGCACCGCGTCCGCACGGTGCCGGAGACCGCCACCGAGTTCGCCCAGGGCGTCCCCCTCCCGGCCGCCGCCACCGTGCTACTCGCCGCCCTTCTCCTGCTCGCCTACGCCTATCTCTTCACCCGCGTGCCGATTCTCAAGAGTTCGCTGGGCATGGTGCGCTTCGCCATCGTCGTGCTGGCTATCTTCGCCATCTACCTGAAGGGGTGGAGCCCGCAGTTTACCTTCTGGTTCATTCCGCTGATCCTGCTGGCATACCCGACTCCGAAAGGTTTCCTGATAGCGACCGGCTTCTCCCTCCTGGCCGTCATCGAGAACCCGGCCTATTTCATCTGGTGGAGCGATTCACCGGCGGCCCTCTGGGCGATAGTCCTCAGCCGGACCGCCGCCTTCCTCTGGCTGGCCGTAGACCAAATCCGGCTTCTAATTCGCGGCGAGCCGTCGGCGGTCGAACCAGTTCTTGCGGAGGTCGAGGCTGGTGATTAGCACCCCCCTTCGTCGGATCGGTTCGGTCGCGGGCTGGCTCAGCATCCCCGCCACCGGCGCCGCCTTGGCCACCCTGATCGTCGGCCGCACCCTGATCTTCTGGCCGGGCCTCGATTGGGGTCTGACCTTCCTCGTTTCCACCCTCCTTATCGGTGCCGTCTGGCTGGCCGTCGAGCGTCTAACCGGACCCTGGAGCCGCGCGTACCTGCTCGCTTCCGGTCTGCCCCTGCTGCTGCTCGCCGACGCCTGGTTGGTGCTCGGATTCGCCTACCTGGACGGCGGTACGAACCATATGCTCGCGGCGAATCTGCTGCCGGGCAACATGATCGTCGACCCCGATTTGCAGGGCTATCTGGTGCTCAAGTTGGCGGTGCTGGTCGTGGCCCGTCTGCTGGTCCTGTGGTGGGATCGGGCCGATTCCCCGCCGGCAAGCGACAGCCAGAATCCGGCGGCGCCCGCGTCCACTAACACCTTCCTGCTGCTGATCGTCGTGCTACTCTCCGGACTTTACATAAGAACGGGCGTCCTGGATGTTCTAGCGATCGGAGCCCCGTCCGATTTCCGGGTGAATTTCGTCGCCGCCCGAGCGCTGGTCGACGGCCTGAACCCCTACGACAACGCCGTCGCTCTCGCCGTGGCCGGGCGGGAGGGCATCCCCTACGTCGGCGGCGAAACCTGGACCGTCGTGACCAATCCGCCCACCGCCATGCCCTTTTTCGCCCTCTTCACCGGACTTTCCTTCGACTCCGCCCGAGTGGCCTTTCTCTTCACCAACCAGTTCCTCCTGCTGATCACCGGCGTCTTGCTATACCGCCTCGCCCGACCGGCGCGCTCCTTGCTCTGGCTCGCTTTCATGCTGGTGCTGGCGGTGGCGTTCGAGCCTCTGCTGGCCGCCCTTCGTCTCGGACAGGTGGATATCCTCATCGCCCTGCTCCTGAGCGTCGCCGTGCTGGCCCAGAGACGCCGGCTGGGGTGGCCCGCCGGCGCCGCCGTGGGCCTGGCCGCCGCCTTCAAACTAGCCCCCGCTCTCCTCGTCCTGTATTTCGTGTGGCGGCGCGACTGGCGAGCCGTGGGCGGCATGGCCGTCGCCGGTCTTGTTGCCGTGGCAATCTCGCTGGCGTTCGCCGGCACATCCATCTGGGGTTCCTACCTCACCGAACGTCTGCCAGATCTGCTGGCGGGGACCGGCCTCTGGAACAATCTTTCCCTGCCCGGTCTGGTGAACCGCTACGCCCTCGGCCCCTCGCAGGCGTTGTCTTACTGGGGGACTTTGCCGTCGATCCCGCTGGCCAGTTCCCTGGGATATTTCGCCTCCGCCGCCGTGCTGGTGGTGACCGCCACCTCGCTTCGCCGCCGTCCGCCGCTCGCCCTGAGCTTCGGCCTGGCCACTGCCGCCCTGCTCTTGATTTCCGGCGTGACGTGGCCGCATTACACCCTCTGGCTCCTGCCGGTTAGCGCCTGGCTCGCCGCCGGCCGCGGCTGGCCTGACGGCCGCCGTCGCCGCCGCCTCGCCGGTGCGCTTTTCGGACTCGGGGCCCTCCTGATATCCCTGCCGCTGCCCGCCTATCAGCCGCTGCTCGGCGATCTCTACGCGACCTCCGTCACCATCATGTCGGTCCGCAATCTCGGGCTGCTGGCCGTCTTCGGCGCTCTGGTCTTACTCAGCCGGTCCTCCCCGCCGGATCAGCTAAAATTGAATCGATAGGAGGCCGCCATGGCACGCGTCCGCGTCAAATTTTCATACAGCGTCGAAAAAGTCAGCCTGCCGGTCATCGACACTGTGTCCAAGCGCTTCAACCTGGTCGGCAATATCCGCCGCGCCGACGTGCAGGATCACAGCGGCTGGGTCGTGCTTCAGCTTGACGGCGAGCAGGACGACATCGATGCCGGTCTCGACTGGGTCCGCGAACAGGGCGTCATCGTCGATCCGGTGGAAGGTGACATCGTTCAGTAGCTTCGTTTTTTTGGCCTACCTGACCCGGATGCTTCGCGCCATCGCGCCATCGCGCTCACGCTGATTTTTGTCCCCGCTACCCGTTCGCCGGGTCAGACCGACTCCGGTGAAGACGGCGCTCACCTTCCGGCCGTCGCCTTCGAATTGCTGGTTGCCTACCAGCGGCTTGGCGGCGAGGACTCCCTGGGACCCCCCATCGCTCCCCCGGCCTACCACGGCGACGATCTCATCCAGTATTTCAGTCGCGGGCGACTCGACCTCGTCGGCCGAAGCTCGGCCGCTCCGTTCGCCTCCGTCGTCATCGCCGAGCTCGGCGTCCTGCTGGCCGACGCCACCGGCCAGCGCGCCCAACCGGCGTTCATTGCCCCCGACTACCTGCCCCGATCCGGCGAGCCGACCTATTTCGCCGCCACCGGGCACACCCTCAGCCCTGAGCTACACGATTTCTGGCGTGAGCGCGGCGGACTGGAACGCTTCGGCCCGGCCATATCCGGCGCCATCACCGGGCGCCGGCGCGTCGTCCAGTGGTTCACCCGCGCCCGGCTCGAACGCACCGTAGCCAAAGACGGCAGGCCCTCCGTTGTCGTCGCCGATCTCGGGCGTGAGTTCATGGAGCTGCCCGCCGAGCTGCGCTGGGACCTGCAGTATCTGCCCGAATCCGATCCGGTCGCCGATCCGTCCACCGGCCTCGACGTGCCAATCGTCTACTACCACCAGGTGCTCAACGAGGCGCTGTTCGAGCGGCAGATCAACGGACTGCTCGACGCCGGCTACGAGCCCGTCCCCCTCGCCCGGCTGGTCCGCGCCCTGAACGGCCAGGCCGCGCTTCCGACGAGACCATTGGTCCTGACGTTTGACGATGGTTGGGAGTCGCAGCTGCGAGTCTCCCTACCGGTCCTAACGAGATACCGCGTACCGGCGACCTTCTTTGTCATGCCCGGATTCGACGAAAAGGAGCCCGGGCATCTCGACTTCGCTGGATTTGAAGCTCTCGCCGCCGCCGGCATGAGCGTCCAGTCACACACCGTCAACCACGCCGATCTTCCCCGCCTGATCGCCAGCGACCTCGGCGCCGCACAGGCCGAGGTCGCTGAATCCAGGGACGTTCTCACCGCGCTCGGCGGACGCGATCACTTCGCCTACCCTTACGGCGCCCTGGACGCCGCCAGCGAAGACCTGGTCCGCTCCACCGGCTATCTGGCCGCCGTATCCACCAATATCGGCCGCCTCCACTTCCCCGACGAGCTCTTCCACCTGAAACGCATCCAGCTCAACCCCTCCGCCAGCATCCAGACCGTTCTGGATGCCTTTGCGCGCGCCCTCGATGTCGATCCTCGAAAGGATGACGCCGCCGGCTCTCTCTCCTAGCCGCCCGGCGCCGGAAACGCCACGCCTATCGCTCCCGGACCCGTGTGCGCCCCGATCACCGCCCCGATTTCCGTCACGTACCAGCGCCCGACTTCGAACTCGGCATCGATCCGATCCTTGATCGCCATCGCCAGGTCCTTGTCCGTGGAGTACAGCATCCCGGCGTACGCCAGCCGTCCATCACCCGCTTCGTCGTGGAGGTAGCGGACGATCCGATCCGTCGCCTTACGCACCGACCGCGCCCGGTCCAGCGGCTCAATGACGCCGTTCATGACGTGCAGGATCGGCTTCACCTTCAGCAACGACCCTAGAAACGCCTGCGCCGCCCCAATCCTGCCCCCTCGTTTCAGGTATTCGAGCGTGTCGAGCAGAAAACATATCCGCCCCCGCGGAATCCAGTCGTTCACCTCGCTCAGAATCGCCTCCACCCCTACCCCGTCCCGCGCCCGCTCCGCCGCCATCACCACCAGGGAACCCAACCCCATGCTGATCAGCCGGCTGTCCACCACATGCACTGGCGTCTCCACCTCGTCACCGCCCACCGCCAGCGTCGCCGACTCGACCGTGCCCGACAGATCCGACGAGAGGTGGATCGAGATAATCTCATCCGCGTCCGCCGCAATCCCCTGGTACGCCTCGACGAACTCGCCGGGGCTCGGCTGCGACGTCGAAGGATGGTTCGGGTCCACCGTGAGCCGGTGATAAAATTCCGCGTTCGTTATGTTCCCCCCTTCACGCAGCGCTTCAGCGCCAAACCGCACGATCAAGGGCACCACCGTGATACCGAGTTCTTGGATTATTTCCTCGGGCAGATCGGCGGTGCTGTCGGTAACTATTCGGATCCCGGCCATGGCGACTCCTGCTAAGTGGCGGCTTCCTTCAGACAATACCAAGAAAGAGGCTCCGATTCCTTGGCCAGCGTGATCTTCAAGGTACAACTCGCCCTCTTGGCGTTGGCCGTCCTCTTCCTCGCATACGTCGCCCTCACCGTGATTTTCTGGGGCTACATGGCCTGGCTGCTCGCCGCGCTATACGTCCTGGCCGCCGCTCTCGCCGTCATCCTGGGAGTGGGATTCGGCATCTACATCTTCGTGCGGCGCGGCCGTCTCTGAGGCGCCCGGTCCATGTATTGCAAAAGCCTGGAGCTGCTCGACTTTCGCAATTTCGCCGGATTGTTCCTTGATTTTCCCGACGGCCCCATCGCCGTCCTCGGCCGCAACGCCCAGGGCAAATCCAATCTTCTCGAGGCCCTCCTGGCCCTGGCCTCCGGCCGCGGCCGGTCCCACCGGCTCCTGTCCGAGCTGATCCTCACCGCCGGCGGTCGGCCCCGACCGTTCGCCCGCATCCGCGCCGAAATCGCCGCTCGCGATCGCCAGACCCGGCTCGAACTCGTCTTCGCGTTCGCGCCCGACGCCGATGGCGAGCCCGGCCGGCGCGCCTCCCGCCGCGTCGTCGTCGACGGCAAGCCCCGCCGCGTCTCCAGCCTGCTCGGCCACCTGAACGCCGTACACTTTTCCCCGGACGACATCGACCTCCTCGCCGGCTCGCCCGCCGAACGCCGCCGCTTCCTCGATGTGTCCATTTCGCAGGTCGACCCGAATTACGTCCGCGATCTGGTCGACTACAGCCGGGTAGTTTCCCAGCGAAATGCCCTTCTGCGTGATCTGCGGGAGCGCCGCGGAGCCGCCGAACCCCTCGATTTCTGGGACGGCAAGTTGATCGAGTTCGGCGAACGCCTGGTCCTCGCCCGCCGGCAATTTGTCGAATCGCTCAACCGCGAAGCATCCCTCGCCTACCGCGAGCTGGCCGGGGACGACGAGTCGCTCTCCGTGGAATATTCAACCGCCGGCGGCGAGTCGCTTTCCTCTCTCGCCGAATTCAGGGCGCGGGAGATCGAGCGCGGACAAACATTGTTCGGCCCCCATCGCGACGATCTCGAAATCACCATAGACGGGCAGTCCGCCGCCGCCTTCGCCTCCCGCGGCCAGCAGCGTCTGGTCGTCCTGAGCCTGCGCCTGGCCGAGCTGGAATGGCTGTCCCGCGCCGCCGGCGAAAGTCCCGTTCTACTGCTCGACGATATCTTCTCCGAACTTGACCCGGGACACCGCGAGGCCGTCATCGCCCGCATCCCCAATACCGCCCAGGTATTCATCACCGCCGCCGACGACGCCCAGGTGCCCGTAAACTTCAGGGGGCGCGCGGCCGTATTACGAGTAAACGCGGGAAATGCCAACTGGGAATCTTGACTCGCTCCGTGACCTCGAAGCCGAGGCCGGCGGAAATAAGGAATGGACCCTGGATCGGCTTGTCGCCGATCTCGTCACCGATCCGTACATGCGAGACGGCCTGGCCCGGGCGGACGTTCTGAATGCCTTTCCCAGGGTCCTGGAAAGCGTCCTGGGCCCCCGCGCCCGGGTGGCCTGTCGCGCTGTGGCCATCCGCGCCGACGCCCTGATCGTCGAGGCCACCGACAGCATCTGGACTCAGAAGGTCTCCATGGCGGCCGAGCAACTCCTGGCCGGCCTCGTTGCCGCCGAACTCGCCGCCGCTCCTCGGCAGTTGGAAGTCCGGACCCGCGTAACCTAGCCCCGTGCGTGCAGACCCCCTCGGCGAGCGCTAAGCTAACCCGGCGCGCGGGCCGTCACCGCTCATCCCCGCGAGCGCCGGGAGTCAGTCCATGAAAATCGAATCAGTCAGCGCGGAAATTCTGCGATTCGATCTGGATCGTCCCATGGCCGACGCCCAGGTGGACATCGCCGCCCGTACCACCGTGATTGTCCGCGTTCGCACCAGCGATGGCGTCGAAGGGATCGGCGAGGCTGGCTGCTTCGGCGGCGCGGAGCACACCGTCAAGACGATCGTCGAAACCCAGCTCGCTCCCCTCCTCATCGATGAGGATCACCGCCTGATCGAGCGCCTCTGGGAGAAGATGTACCGGGGCACTGTCCAGCTCGGCCGCCGCGGACTCATCATCGCCGCCATCTCCGGCGTGGACATCGCCCTCTGGGACGCCCTCGGCAAGGCTTCCGGGCTTCCCCTCTACCTGTTGCTCGGGGGCAACGCCCGCCGGGTCCCCGCCTACGCCAGCGGCGGCTTTTACATGGAAAACAAAGATGTGGAAGAGCTTCGGGCCGAGTTCGCCGGTTATCGCGAACTCGGTTATCGCGCCGGAAAAATGAAGATCGCCGGCGCCGCCTTCGCCGAAGATGTCTCCCGCGTTGGGGCCGTCCGCGATGCCATCGGGCCCGACGCCGACCTGATGATCGACGCCAACAATATGTACAGGCCCCGCGAGGCCGTGAGATTCGCCGCCGCCGTGGAAGACCTTGGCATCTTCTGGTATGAGGAGCCCGTGCGCACCGACGACCTGGCCGGCGCGGCCTTCGTCCGCGACCGTGTCTCCATGCCCGTGGCCGGCTACGAAACCGAAACGAGCCGCTGGGGATTCAAGGTTCTCATCGACGGCGGCGCCGTCGACATCGTCCAGGCCGACACTGTCTGGGCGGGCGGTGTCACCGAGTGCCGCCGCATCGCCGCCTATGCTTCCGCCTGCAACCTGCCCGTGGCTCCGCACAATTTCGCCAGCGCCATCTCCGGTTTCGCCAACCTGCACCTGCTGGCCTCCCTGCCCGACGCCATGTTCTTCGAGATGGACCAGAACCCCAATCCCCTGCGCACCGAGATCGTCACCAACTGGCCCGTCATCGACGTCGAGGGATTCGTCACCGTTCCCGAAGGGCCCGGCCTTGGCATGGAGATAGACGAAGAAGCCGTATCTCGTTACCGGGTGGGGTAGGGTAGGGCCTAGTCCGGCTCGCAATCCCGAAGAATTCGCAAGGACTGCGCCATCGCCGCCGCCGGATCGGGCAGGTTCACATGGCCTTCCACCGCTACCGGCCCCTCATATGGCGAGGCCGCCACCGCCGCCAGGGTCTCGCGAATCGTCTCCGCGGTAAGCACTCCGTCGGTCAACGCCAGGTGCAGATCACCTTTTCCGTCGTTGTCGTCGAAGTGCACGTAACCCAGCCGTTTGCCGCACGCCTCCACCGCCGCCGCCGGGTCTTCCCCTGCGATCACGCAGTGCCCAACATCCAGCAGCACGTACAGCCCTGGATGCCCCGTTTCTGTAAGAAATTCGAGCATCGCCGCCACCGAAGGCAGGCCGCTGTTCGGAAACGGCTCGATGCACATCCGCCGCCCCAGTCCGGTCGCCGCATCCGCCAGTCCGCCCATGGATTCGCGGAATCGCTTCCGGTTTTCCGGTCCTTCGGCGGGAGCCGCCACGTAGACAAACTCCGCCCCCAGCCCCGCCGCCTCCCGCAGGCTCGCTTCCACCCGCGCCACCGCCTGCCTTCGGGCATCGTCATCGGCCGCTTCCAGCGCCACGCCTTCCGGAAACAGATGCCCGGCAGCCAGGCAGGTAACCGTCAAATTCGTATCGATCCGAGCCGCCCCCTCCAGCTCCGCATAACCCGGATCAACGTCCACCGTGTCATAGCCCAGTTCCAGCATGCGGCCTGCTGCCGCCACCGGGTCTCCCGGCAGTCCCCACAGGCACGCCGCTATCCGCATCGCCACGTCCCCGGTGCCGGCCGACTCCCGGCGTGCTTGAATGCAGCGACATTATCCTTCAAATTCTCACCCGAATTGTTCACGGCTCAGCATCAACTCCCTCGATTTGCTCATGAATGGCCCCTGAAAGTCAAAATTACCCTTAGAGGCAACAGCACGTTATGTGCTAACTATATGCGTGGCGTTTGACCTCTTCTCCTGATTCCCCTAACCGGTGGTCAGCGCCTACTGAGGCATCGGTCTGCGATACCCTTTACGGGCGTTCGGCTGGTGCCTCTCTCCGTTCCGGGGCGGTCATGGCCTTCTGAGCCAGAGTCGCCGGGATAGGCGCAAAACTCGCACCGAACCGCCACGTATCTGGCTCAGGAAGAATAAGGGCTTAGCCCTAGCAGCAGTCGTCCTTATAGCCGCAGTTCCGGCACACGCTCAGCGTGCCCCCGCGCAGATCCGGCATCGTGAATCCACAGGCCGGGCATGGCTGGATCGGCGGCGGTCGCCGTTCGCCGGCCGGCCGCACACTCTTAACGTCCTGCTGCGGTCGCGGAACCGGCCGGTCGCTCACAGCCCCGCCGCCAACAGTCCGTAAAAATCGTCCTCCGCCGCCGCCAGCCGGCCGGTACGCTCGTGCAGGGCGAACGTCGTCCAGGAGTTGTTGTGGGCTTCCGCGTCGCCCACGAACCAGCACGCTCCCCGCAATGTTGGCAGCGACGCCACCATCCGCGCCACCGCATTCAGCATCCAGCCCTGCGCATAGCTGTTCTCCGGCGCGTAAGTCGAATCCAGGCCGCGGGCGGCCGTGTTGTATTCCGTCACCCAGACGTCCATCGGGTCGATTCCGTACCGGGCTTCTATCGCCAGATTGACTTCCCGCCAGGTGTCCGCCACATTCATCTGCCAGCGATAGCCATGCGAATCGAGCGGCTCATCCCACGGCTCCATCCGCCCCCCGCCCCCGGCCGGATCGCCGTATACGTGTTCCGACCAGGCGTGCGGCATCCGGTTGCGCTCCCGCCCCACCTCCACCATCATCGCCTTCGCCCGGTACGCCAGCCGCGCCCATGGCGAATCCTCCACTCCTTCCCGGCTCGGACCGTCCGGACCCAGCGGATTGAACGGCGCGATCGCCGGCGGCAGCCGGGGAGCGTTGGGATTGTGAATCGCCGCCGTCATCCAAAAATTGCGCGTGTCCTCCGGCGGCATTCCCCAGCCATTGAATTCCCTCGCTAGCGTCTCCGCCGATGGCTCGCCCTCCAGCTGCGGCTCGT
>Ga0310120_10000190_pt1 | contig 50526 bp, 46 predicted proteins | sample CB27_AW_983_MG_FD_203506 | JGI IMG/M metagenome (GOLD analysis project Ga0310120, IMG submission 203506) | Marine microbial communities from Western Arctic Ocean, Canada - CB27_AW_983 | ecosystem: Environmental > Aquatic > Marine > Oceanic | place: Canada: Western Arctic Ocean | collected...
AGGAAAACTCGGAGTCCGAGATGAGGGAGACCACTGCGACAAGATCTTGCGAAACTCACCGGTCAGACGAGATGCTGGCGCAGATCCCGCTCAGCAGCAGGCACAGCGCCAGTCCCTCGATCGTTTCACTGACCTCTGGCTCAGGAGCCGGAGGTGACTTGCAGCGCCAACTTGATCGGCAGCGAGAAGGTCCGGATGCGTTCATCTCCGCGATACAGCCCTCCGACAAATCGGAGGCGGATGATGTACTCCCCCTCCTCCACCCGGTCACCGACCCGGAAGGATGTCGAGGCTGAAAAACTGGAACCGAGTTGCTCGACATCGCTCTCTCGATAATTGCCCGCCTGCTGTCCCTCGTAACTCCACGGTTGTTCACGTTGCAAGACCGTGACTTCAGTTCCATGTTCAACGATGGTCAATCCATCGAACTGAATACGACTCTCGAAGGCGGGCCGGTCGAGCAACCCTTCCCTGAGAAATTCGGCGAACTCATCGCTACTGTTGGTGAACGAACCACGCGTCACTTCCAGCTGGTCTGCGCTGTCGAGCACGATGTAGGTCGGGTTGGCGTAGTAACCGGAATACTCGATCTGTTTCGCTCGATAGCCTTCTTCCACCTTGCTGGTGGCGTCATCGGTAAAGATCTCAAGCAGTTCAAATTGGCCGAGCAACTGCTCGACTTCGGGCTCCAGGAAAATGCCATTTTCCATCAGCCTGCAGTTCTGTCAGGTGTGGCCAGTGAAGTTGACGAAGATGGGTCGAGGAGATCTCTCACCAGTAGCATTCTGGTGACGGATTTGCTGCAACTGGTCGACCAAATCCAGCGGATGGTCTCGATCGAGAACCACCCAAGGAAGGTGCTGTTGTTGGTGAATACTGGGCACCAGCAGCTGTGCTTCGAGGTTCTCATTGAGTCGCCAACCGGTCGTCGCATAGAAACAACTGACCGCTCCGATGACTGTCATTCCCAGCAACAGGCCTCTTCCAAAGGAGATCGATTTCACCGGAGAATCGTGCGGGAAACGAAGTTTCCCGGCCAGATTGAGGGCCAGCGCCAGCAGTGTCAGACCCCAGATCACCATGATCACCTCGCGGTTGACCACTTCGCCAAATTTCCAGTAGGTCGCCACTGCACTGAAGAACTTCCACGCCGCCAGCAACTCGATGAACCCGAGGATCACCTTGACCGTCGAGAGCCATCCGCCAGAGCGAGGTAGGCCCGTCAGCGCCTTGGGAAACAGTGCCAGCAATACGAAGGGAATCGCCAGGGTGGTACTGAAGGCGAGCATTCCGATGGCTGCGTAACCAGGACCTTCCCCCGCCGCCAGAGCGAGTAGAAATGCGACGATCGGTCCGACACAGGTGAAGGTGGTGACGCTGAAGACCAGCCCCATCACCAGCACGCTGGCGGCTCCACCACCTCCACCACTGCCTCCCACCGCGGATCGAAGCCAGCTGGGCAACTGGATATCGTAGTAACCGAACAAGCTGAAACCAAACACGACGAAGAGCACTCCGATGGCCAGATTGACAAAACCGTTGGTGGCCATGAAGTTGGCGCCCTCTTCCCCGAGCAGCGCCGACAGCAAGAATCCGAGCGCGGTGAAGGAGACGACGATTCCCGCGCCAAAGAGTCCGGCCAGCCACAGCACCCGAGAACGACTCTCGTGGGCTTGCTTGGTGAAGACGCTGACGGTGATGGGGATCATCGGATAGACACAGGGAGTCAGCAACGCCACCAGTGCCCCACCGAAGGAGAGCAGGATGATCCCGAGCAGTCCGGCCTGTTCCGCCGCCCCCCGGGTGTCCTTGCGGATGGCAGGGATCCTCAGTGCCTCTTCGACCGATCCCTCCAGTTGGAAGTCGATCACACTGCCGGGCTGCACCTCCTTCTGACTGAATCCTGCCGAGATGCGGATTTCACCGTCCGCGACCTCAGGACGAAGAGGGGCATCATTTCCGTCAGTGGATTCGATCTCGGATGGAGACAATTCCGTGGGAGCCTGGCCCGAGAAGAGCGGAATCTCCAGTGAAACCTGTTCTGGAGGAAGACAGATCTGCGCGTCGCAGACCATGTATCCGACCCGGAGCTGGAGTGCCTTCAGCGGCTTCGGCAGCGGCTGCGGAATCGAAATCGGCAGCCGGAAGATCGCCTTGCGCTCGTGCTCGAGCAGCACTCCACCCGATCCGTCATCGCGAGGGCGAGGTGGAGTCACCTCGATCGGCTCACCGATGGTCAGTGCAGAGTCCTCAGCGATGTGAAAAGTGGTCGGATCGCCCAGATCGGGATCGAGCCCGATCCCGTAGATATGCCATCCTCTTTCGATGATGGCGTGAAGTTCGACCTGCACCGTGGTCCCGGCCTGCAACTGATCGACTCCGATCGCTTGCCAGGAAACCGGTGAACCCTTGAGCGCCGCTTCCACCTTCAACGAAGCGGGAACTTCTTCCGATCCTCCACCCTTCTCGGGTGAACTCTTCGCCCCCACCGTGACCACAGCCTTGACCGTGGCCATCGCAGGCGGAAGACATTGCTTGGCATCACAGACCTGGTAACTGATATCGATGAGTATCTTGCGTGGACCCGCCTCTGCCGCCTCAGGCACCTGTAGCGGAACCTCGAACTGTACCTTTCCCTCATGCTCGTGCACCAGGCCGAGGATGGCATCATCGCGTTGGTGGGCCGGCTGTTCTCGGATGTCATGATGGAGTTCCAGATCTCCCGATCCGGCCAACACCAAGGTGGTGGGAATCCCCTGCTCTGGATCCATCTCGAATCCATAGATATGCCATCCCCGTTCGATGGTGGCGAAGACCTTGACCACCACCTCGGTACCGGGCACCGCTCCATCGACATCCTCAGCAGAGAACTGGACGGGAGAATCTTCTTCGAAGCCAAAAGCATCGAGATCGAAGCCATCGAGTCCAGGTGGATCCTGCGCCAGTACCGATGCAGAGATCAGCCATCCCAGGATCAGTACCATCATCGATCGGATCAGATTCATCGGTATCGCCTTCTGTTACAGGGGTTCAATCGTCGAGTGCGACAGCGGCAAGGATTTCTGCGGCTGGGAACTCTCCACCGCCGGGAGTGTAGGCTCGAACCCACTGATCACCCACGACCAGGAAAGGAATCCCGAGTTTGCCAGTCTGACGCTCCAGTTCGAGGGCCGCTTGCGGATCCTCGGAGATATCGACCTTCTGGTAAACGATCTTGTGTTCATCCAGAAATCGAGATGCACGGGTACAATCCGGGCACCAGGTGGCTCCATAGAGCAGTATCGACGATTTCTCGGACATCCAGACCTCCATCTGTCTCCCCGGCGGGATCTTATCACGGCCGATTCCATCTGGCGACACGCCTTGCTTGGATGCCCGGGGAGTTGACGGATATCCTACGCCAGCGGGACCCGCTGGGTTCCCACCAACTAGACCCCCTGCGGGGCCAGAAGGGTGGATCGGAATTGCAGACTCTTCGTGATCATTTCTCCCTGGGAAAAGAGCAGCTTGCGGCTCCCGCCTGGATCCTCGGCCCCGATGTCATCGAGGACCAAGGATTCACCCTGGAAGTCGCCAAGGTCATCGCCAACATCGCCGCAGAGAAAAATCTACCGGTAATCTTCAAGGCCAGTTACGAAAAGGCGAATCGCTCGAGTGCTTCTTCCTTTCGCGGCCCAGGAATCGATGCCGGACTGGAAGTTCTGGCTCGAGTCCGCGAGGAGACGGGACTCCCCCTGACCACCGATGTTCATGATGAAGAGCAAGCACGTCGTGCCGCTGAAGTGGTCGACGTCATCCAGATCCCGGCATTTCTCTGCCGTCAGAACTCATTGCTGGAGGCTGCGGCCTCGACCGGCAAGGTGATCAACCTGAAGAAGGGCCAGTTCCTTTCTCCCTGGGATGTCGCTGCTCGAGTCCAGTTGTTGCAAGACGCGGGGGCCGCCGACGTGTGGGTCACTGAACGGGGATCCTCCTTCGGCTATCACCGGCTGGTCAATGACTTCAGGGCGATCCCTCTGACGCAACAGACCGGTGCCGCAGTGATCTTCGATGCGACCCACAGCGTTCAGACTCCCGGTGGACCGGAAGGTGTTTCCGGTGGAGAGCGCCACTTCATTCCAGTGCTCGCTCGAGCCGCCGCTGCTGCCGGAGCGGACGGCCTGTTCCTGGAGGTCCACCCCGATCCAGATCAGGCGCTCTGCGATGGTCCTAACGCCTTGCCTCTCGATCGACTCGAGGACTTCATCGAGCACCTGTTGCCGCTGCTACGCTGTGCCCGTGAAATCCCGGATCTCGACCTTTGACCCCTGACCTCGCCGATTCCTGGAAGATCCGCGTGGTCATGCCGGCACTCGACGAGGAGGCGGCGATTGGCTCGGTGATCGATGCGATCCCCGCCCACTGGGTCGACTCGATTCACGTCGGCGATAACGGCTCGCGCGATGCCACCGCAGAGGTGGCCCGAAAACGCGGTGCCCGGGTCGTTCACGCCACCAGACGAGGTTACGGCTCCGCCTGCCTTGCGGCGCTGGCGGACCTCGATCAACTGGCGCAGCCGGACTCCGATGAGATCGTCGTGTTCCTCGATGCCGACCACTCCGACGACCCGGCACAGATCCCGGCTCTGGTCACTCCCATCATCGAAAATCAGGCGGATCTGGTACTCGGTAGTCGAGCACACCCGGGAATCGAGGCGGGTTCCTTGACTCCACAACAACGCTGGGGAAATGCGCTGGCCACGACACTGATCCGGTGGATTCATGGCCATCGGTATCAAGACCTGGGTCCGTTCCGGGCGATCCGACTCGATCTCTTAAAAAAACTGCAGATGAGCGATCCCGATTTCGGCTGGACTGTCGAGATGCAGTTGAAAGCACTTCGACAAGGATTGCGGATCCGGGAGATTCCAGTTCCCTATCGGCGGCGGATCGGCGAGTCGAAGATCTCCGGCACGGTGATCGGAAGTTGCAAGGCCGGCTTCAAGATTCTCAAGTGGATCGGGCTCGATGCCTGGCGAGGCGATCGACCAGCGGTGGATGCACTGTCATCCCATATTGAAGAACGGAGGCCATCCGATGGAAGGAATCTCTTGTGATCGCTGTAACAAGAGCCTGTTGATCGATGAAGATGTGCGCTATCAGGTGCACATCGTTGTACAGGCGGCCTACGATCCGATGGAGATCACTACCGAAGATCTGAAGAAATCCAATCCCGGCAGTTGGGCGGCGCTGATCCAGCAACTGGAGAACTTGACGGAGCAGGAAGCTCAGGATCAGGTCCATCGTGAGTTCCACTTCGACCTCTGCCCTCCCTGTCAGAAGATCTACCTCGAAACACCACTTCCAGGGCGCTCCGAATAACTATAATCCGCTTCCAGCAAGCTGGGATCGGGGACGGTGACGGTGATTTCTCCGACCACACGACCCGCGACATTGCGAACCACAGACGGCTGGTCCTCTTTCCACTGTTGCAAGGTCGTGTCGTCGATCCAGTGCATCCGGTGCATCAGATCGGGCACGGCATGTATCAGACCTCGATCACTTCCGTCGAGCGACTTGACGATCAGCGCTCCCGAGGGGCCCCAGATCGCCATCACTCCCTCGGCACCCTCCTTGGCTCTCCAACTGCCACGGAAGAAGCGACTCCAGCGAAGCGGCAGCCGGCCCTCTCCACTGAAAGCTTTCGGATGAGCATCGATCGCGTCATGAATCTGCTGAACTCTCTGCTCCAGCCCACATCGTTGGAGGAACTGCTGGTCTTGTAGGTTTCTGAAAGAGCGAGCGATGGAAGCGATGGGCATGAAGTAGGTCGGGGCGCCGCATCCGTCTATCCCGAGTCTGGTCTCATCGAGAATCTCACCGCTGAACAGTTCCAGGACAGCACGGATGGAACGTTGCAAAGGATGATCCGGGTCGAGGTATCCCTCGACGGGAAAACCGCGAGCCACACAACTGAGCAACATGCCTGTGTGCTTACCGGAACAATTGCTACAGGTGACATCGGGCAATTCACCGGCAGCGATGATGCGTATCCGTTCACTTCTGGAGAAGGGAGGATGGATTCCACAGTGGAGGTGAGATTCGGATAGACCCCCACGCTTGAGCAGCCCTCTCACCAGTTCGCGGTGAACCCGTTCTCCGGCATGACTCGAGCAGATCACTGCCAGTTCTCGTGGAGTCAGGGAGAAGGTCTCTGCGATCCCAGCTCTCAGCATCGCCAGCGCCTGGAACGGCTTCGCTACCGATCGAAGGAAGGTACCCGGATCGGAAGCGCCATAGATTCGTCTCGGTTGACCCAGCGGGGCCACAATCGCCACCGCATCGTGATAGGACTCCTCACGGGAGCCTCTACCGATACTGGTCCTCAGTCTGTCAAAATTCGACCCACTCAACGCAGCCTCCGGTCACGGGATGTTACTCCCTGCCGTCAGCCTCCTCGGGGGGTACCGGTAACGGCGGGGTGGGAGATCGGTCCTGATCTCCACTGTCGACTCTCGCCTCGAGTCGATCGAGGCGTTCCTTTACATCGTCCCGTGCAAAGTGCCCTTCCGCTAGCATTCTCATCGAACGAATCAGTACCGGGTCACTTTCGAGCGGGGGCCTCGATTCGAGGCGCAGAAGCAGCCATTCCCATGGATCCTTGGCCAGCAACCGGGGCGCCACCGGTGTTTCTCCAGAAATTCCTGCAATTCCATCGAGGTATCGGGAAAAACTCGAGGTGATGGTGACCGGATCCGCGGTGACCAGCGCGGCCTCCACCTCCCGTCGGTTGATGATCTCCACCACGACGATGCGGATCTGACGAGCAATCACACTCAGATTTCCTGGCAGAGGATCATCCCCGAAGAGTTGGATGGTGGCAGTGGCTTCGGCGAGCAAGGCACTCCAGCCAGATTCAGTATCCTCCTCGACCAACTGGGCAATGGCTCGTTCGAAGCAAAGTTTCTGCAAGATCATCCACTGCTCGAAACGGCCAGGGGAGCGGGTTCTCAGGTCAGTGGGCTGCGCCGCAGCCAGCAACATAGCCTTCACATCTTGGTGATCGATCAAATCATGGATCCAAGCGCGTTGCTGGCCCGAGTCGTCGATCATCAATCTGCGCAAGAATCCAAGGGATGGATCGGTGGGAATCAAATCCACGGCTTCCTGGATGACCCCGGAGAAGAGTCCATCCGAGCGAGGGAGTTTGGTCAAGATATGAATGAAACCGTCGCAAGCTCCGACTCCTCCGATACTGCGTATCATCTGAAGTGAGGAACGACGCTCCAGTTCCGATCCGATCTCTCCGCCGAGCACCAGACCCGTCAACAGCGGAATCACCTCTTCGACTCCGAGACGACCCAGTCCGTTGATGGCGATCGACCGGAGGTTTTCATCGGTCGAGTTTTCGAGCAACTTGGCGTAATAGGTGAGCACTGGTGTCACCGCATCCTCGGGAATCTCGCCAAATACTAGCGCTTCCAGGACCGCCTGATTCAGCTCCGGAACCTGGTTCGAGATCACCGTGAGATACTCGACCGTTCGGATCGTGATTCCGACCGCCCTCGATGCGGCGATCAATCGCTTCAACTCCGCCACATCTGCAGTGTCACCACGCGCTGGGATGAAACGTTCGATGGCATCGTCCACCACATCGGTGACCGGGGATCTCAAGACGGTCGCCATCTTGAGCGCTTCCCGAGCGATTCTTCGCTTGCCGTTGGAGAGACCCGGAACCAGGGTATGGATTCTCTCCTCGAGGAGTCTCACCAGCTCCGGATCTTGACTGAAGGGGAGCATGTTCGACAGTGCGACGATCGAATCGATCGCCAGCTCTTCACTCTCGGCAAGAGATACCAGCGAAGACGGATGATCCAGTGCTCTCACCAGTTCGAGACAGCGATCGCGCAGCGGTTCGAGAATCTCCTTGACCGACATCCCACCGAGGTCTGGCCCCTTCACCGACCCATCGCCAACACGAGCGGCCTGGATGCTCTGGGCAAAACGGGGCACCTCTCCGAGGGCCGCACTACGTATGGCGATAGATTCGGAATCTCTCATCGAATCGAGGATCCAGTTGCGAAAGCGAGGAGCGGACTCCACTTCACGGAGTAATCGATGCGCTCGCTCCCAGGTCTTCAATTGTTCCGCCATCGCAGCGATACTCTTTCGCTCGATGATCCCGACGAAGATGGGTTGATCCCGATTCTCCCCCCACCAGCGGACCCACTCCGCTCGACCCTGCTCCAATCCCAGGAAGCGCGAAAGAGCATCCACCAGTGCTTCCGGCGATGCCTCCTGGTCTGCAGCGAGGCGCGCGATGGCGATATCGAGGGTTCCTCTAGGATCCCAGGCGGCGAGGATCGGTAACAATCGGGAGATCAGTCGTGGATCCTTCTCCGCCGAAAAATCGGTCAACAGGCGAACTCGTTGCTCCGGGTCTGCAGCCCAGCTGCGGAAATTATGCTGGACCTGATCAAGAAAGGGCCAGTTCGCCTCGAGGCGAAGCAGCACCAGCATCACGGGGATCCCCGTGATGCTATTCTTCATCAGACGATCCTCGAGGATGTTACGGGTCCTTTGTGGATACTCCATAGCACGATCGGTCAACAGATCGAGCAGCAGCGGAGCACTCCAGGCGGGAGCCTCTCCCGATTCGATTCGCGCTCCGAGCAGCGTCAGTGCCCGCACCCAATCGGCAGGATCCGCAGAATTGAAATACGAGACGACATCCTGGCGCAACTGCTCGTCGGGATGAATGGGAGTCGTCACGGGCGGAGGATCCTGGATCGCCTCGCTCTCCAGTTCCAATCTCTCTTCGAGTCGACCGTCAACCGGGGCGACCTGTTTCTGAAGTGGCGGCTCCTGAGAGGACTGGGCGAGAAGTGTCGGAGTGCTCACCGGCCAGGCGAACAGAGCGATGCAGAGGGCTCCTACCCCGATGGACAGCCCTGTTCGAGAGCCTCGGGGAATCGATGGTACAGAAGAGTAGACAGTGCCAGACCCAAAGGCCCGTACGGTCCTCTTCAAAGGTGGTAACTGACCCCTCATGACGCTCTTCCCCGACCAACCGGACCTTCTATGGTCCAGAAGTTATCTCGTCTACACTCCTGCGAAATTGTGGCTCTAAAACACACCTGCACTGAAGTTATCATCCGGTGGAGGCATGTCACCTGAATCGGAATCTTCCGCAACATCCTCAGAAAAATCGTCCGCCGCTTCATCCTTGCCGAGGAAGTCCGCTTCTGCCGTCTTTCCCGACTCGGATCGACCATCATTCTCATTCGATCTTGCTGGACCCCGTCCACGACCCGATCGAGCCGGCTCGTTTTCGATCGCCTCATCCTCCCCTTGCGACTGGTGGACCGGCCCGCGGTTCGGTCGATGGTCAGAATCGCCTCGTTGAGGCTGGTCTGACGCGGAAGCGTGGGCCATCTCGCGTGGTCGCTGGGAATGCGGGTGATCTTCAAGGCCGTCGAGGTGATCCTCATATGCGGCCAATACCGCATCCTGAATCACTTCGCGGAAGGAGGTCAAGATCGGATGTGCAATGTCCGCGTGCAATTTGGTGCGCCCCTGTTCGATCTCATCGGAAAGGCCGCGAGGAATCGAATTGCCGCACTCGTTGCAATACGCACTTCGGACGACATTCTTGTAATGACATCGAGGGCAACGAATCGTCAATTTACGACTCGGCATGGCGATGAAGAGGCCCTTGTTTCCCTCGATGAGGCGGATGTCTCTCACCACGAAACAGTCATCAAAGGTGACGCTACAGAACGCTCGTAGCTTGTCATCTCGGCCGCCCACCGGACTGATCCTCACTTCAGTGATCTCCATAGCAATTCCTCTCCCTCGGCCGCTGCCTGTACTCTCGCTGCTTACGTGCTCTGGTGATCACAGGATCGGGCACTCGCTGGAGATTCCACCCTGCTGTCGGATTCTTGTACCCGATTCCGCAGAGTCGAGATCCTCTAGAGAATTCCGCGGCGTCGATTCACCGAGAATCCACCTCCGGAATCCACCTCCGGAATCCACATCGGGACTTCCAGTACCTTGATCCCAACAGATCCAGAATTTTCGGTCACCAGATGTCCGGTGCCGTCAGCCCAATCACAAAGATGGGATCGAAGCAGAGAGGTCTCTTCCTCGGCTTCGGCCCGTCCAGTTGCGGCAACGATGAAACAGGAGCCGCTACCGGTCATCGACCAGCGGCCAGGGTGAACCCGTTCCAGGAAGTTCGCAATCTGGTCCAGCGCCGGTTCGATCCGCCGTACCCCGTCGAGCAGTCGATTGTGAAGGGAGCCAACCCAGTCTGACTTTTCGACGAAATCGCACCCTTGAAATGTGGACCGAGAATCGCCCGAAGTCAAGTGTTGACTCAGGGATGCGTAAGCCGCCCGGGTGTCGATACCGATCTCGGGGATGAGCAGAACGAAATGAGCCAGATCCCCACCTAACAGCGGTTGGGGGGCGTCTCGGAGTTTTTCCCCCCTACCGCACGCCACTGCAGCCCCCGATCCCAGAAAAAAAGGTACATCCGAACCCAGTTGCTGAGCATGGCTGTGGACCTCCTCTATCCCCCCAGGAGCCTTGAATAAATCATCGAGCAGCACCAGCATCGCAGCGGCATCACTGCTGCCACCGCCGAGTCCCGCGCGCGACGGGATCCTCTTGGTCAGTTCGATCTCGAGTGGCGGAATCGAGCGGGTGCTGCGCGCCAGCGCCAGCGCTTGCATGACCAGGTTATCCGCGGTTTCCGGAGCACCGCGCCCGATCACCTGCAAGCGATCTTGCTCCACTGAAGTGGACGCATCTTCCTTTGCAGAAGCAACACGGATGGTCAGGCGATCAAACAGCGAAATCGGCACCATCAGCGACTCGATCTCGTGAAACCCGTCGGAGCGACGCTCGAATACTTCCAGCCAAAGATTCAGTTTAGCGGGGGGCGAGGCAGTCCCCTGCTGCTCTCCGACCTGACGTTGCACCAGCGGGTATCGGTTCATCGAGGCTCCAGGATGATGTTGTCGATCAACCTCACGCCACCGACGATTGCTGCCATACAGATCACTGCACCGCGGCCCCGATCGACCATCTCGAGCGGTGTCAGTTGCTCGCGATCGATCACCTCGAAGTATTCCAGATCCACTGCCGGATCGAGTCGCTCGAGCGCCTGTTGTTTCACCTCGGCACTCTGAACTACTCCCTCGGACCACAGTTCCCTGGCCCTGAACAGTGCCGCAGACAGGGTCAACGCCTGCTGCCTGGACTCATCTTCGAGATACCGATTTCTACTGGAGAGGGCCAGGCCATCTTTCTCCCTCACCAGTGGACAACCCTTCACCTCGATCGGGATGTCCAGATCCAGGGTCATCCGCTGGATGATCTTCAACTGCTGGTAATCCTTCTCGCCGAAATAGGCCCGTTGAGGTTGAACGATCTGAAACAACTTGAGAACGATGAGGCAGACCCCGGCGAAGAAGTGCGGCCGTGAGATGCCACACAACTGCTGCGCCATCTGCGGCAGGTCGATCCGGGTCTGAAATCCAGCGGGATACAGTTCCTTGCGGTCGCCGACCCAGACCAGATCCACCCCCTCCTGCCGTGCGACTTGCAGATCCTGTTCGAGGGTTCTGGGATAGGTCTCGAGGTCTTCATCGGGGCTGAACTGGGTCGGATTGACGAAGATGGTCAACACCACCTGATCACACTGCTGGCGCGCCTGCCGGAGCAAAGCTCGATGCCCCTCGTGCAACGCCCCCATCGTCGGAACCAGTCCCAAGATGGAATCGCCGGACAACCCTCGACGCCAGCGACGAAGATTCTCGATGCCGCTGGCAGTTTGTGGATCCACAGAATCGACAGGATCGGCACCGATGATCTTCATCGCAGAGCCTGATCGTGACGAGCAGGATCGAGAGGGTCAACTACCGGTGGACTCCACTCCTGAAGCAGTTCCAGTACCGTCTTTGCGCCAGCAGTGATCTGGAACTCCGGTTCCAGTTGAGCCCAGGGCGCCAGCACGAAGGATCTCTGATGAATCCGCGGGTGCGGAAGGGTCAGGGGGGGCTCGTCGCGTTTGACCGAACCAAAGGTCAAGAGATCGATATCGATCACCCGGGGCCCCCATCTCAACTCACGTACTCGCCCCAGATCGGTCTCGATCTGCAAGCACTCCTCGAGCAATCGCACAGGATCCTGCTGGCGACTGACTCCCTTCACCACCTGGTTCAGATAGCGCCCCTGGGGAGGGCCCACCGCTTCCGTCTGGTGGATCGGCGAACACTCCATCTCTTGCAGGACCCGCTCCGCGATCAGTTCTCGGGCGGCGGCGAGGTGTGAATCTCGATCGCCGATGTTGGATCCGAGAGCCAACCTGACACCCCAATCCATCATCACTCCTCTTCAGAAACGGCGGTCGGTGGCTCCTTCGATCGTCTCAGAGGCGAACTGATCCAATGAGCCGCAGGCCACAACGCATATCCGAAGAAGACCACAAACAGCAACGGCTCCTTGAAGAACACCACCACCGTGGCGCCAAAGACCAGGCTTGCGAAACGATCGAAATGCATCCCCTGGCCAAAGATCTGACTGGCCACATGAGGATAGGTGATCCGATTGGAGACCATCAGGTAGCCGAGCAAGAAGCAGCAGATCGGAAGGTACTGAGGAATCATCGCTAGCGCCTGGTCGAGACCCTCTGGCCGGGTGGCGCTGAAGTAGGTCAGGTACCAGGAGTCCCAGTCGGTCAGCGTGAAATACATCAACACCAGGCTGGTGATGACCCCTGCGGCACCCGGAGTCGGCATCCCATCGAAGGCCAGATGATCTTCACTTTCATGCCCGTCTCGAACTGAATTGAATCTCGCCAATCGTAGCAGCGCTCCGAGGAAGTAGGCGAGGCAGAAGACCCACATCAACTTGCTGAGGGGATTCCCCACATCACTGACTTGATCGAGGTTCCCGTGGTGAAACAGTGCCAGCGTCAACCCTGCCGGAGCGAGCCCGAAGGTGACCAGATCGGCGAGGGAATCGAGTTGGGCCCCGAGGGTCGTACCTCCGCCGGTGGCCCGAGCCACCTTCCCGTCGAACACATCGAACAACATTCCCGCCAGGATGAACCAGGAGGCTTGATGCAGCCGAACCAGGAGATGGGTCTCTCCTCCCTCGAGGCTTCCTGCGATGAGGGTCAATGCAATGAATCCACAGACTGCATTGCAGAGAGTGATGATGTTTGGAATCACTGCTATGTGACGCGGCATTTCCTTAATTCCATTCACCAAGGATCGTCCTTCCACCCTGGACCTTCTGTCCCGCCTTCACTGCGGCCTTGAATTTCTTTCCATCCTTGGGCGGGATCACGATCTCTGTCTGCGATCCGAATCGGATCATTCCGAAATCAAATCCTCGATCGATGGAATCTCCCGCTTGCAGTGGACAGACGATCCTGCGTGCGATGAGCCCGGCGATCTGTCGCACTAAAATCTTCAATCCGTCCTGAGACCGGATCCCGATCTCCTGACGTTCATTGACCTCTCTGGCACTGGCCTGGGTCGCGCTCTTGAAACTGCCATCGACATGTCTCAGGTGTTCCACCACTCCGTTGACCGGGGAGCGATTGACATGAACGTTGAAGACCGACAGGAAGATCTGGATCCTCACTGCCGGCTCCTCGACATAAACTTCGTCATCGACATCCTCGACCACGATGATCTTGCCGTCTGCCGGGCAAATCGGCAGATCCCCGGCAGGTGCTGGACGTTGGGGATTACGGAAGAAAGAGAGCACGAAGAGCCACAGGATCATCGGCAAGGCCAACAGAGCCGATCGAGTCGGTGAGTCCTCGAGGCCATATCCCAGCAGCAGCGCCGTGACCAACAGCAGGCCAGATGCCCACAAGATCACCGGAGTTCCATGGCGAGTCAGGCGATTGCCCAGCAACCCCGAAGTGCTGGCTTTCAAGGAAGTCGTGGTCATGGTCAGCATGGTTCCTCTCGATCGGTTGACACCGGTCACCTGTGAGCCGGACAATCGGTCACAGCCTCGTGGCATCGTGAGCGATCCGACCACCAGAGGCAACTGTTCCGAAGGGAGATCAGATGACAACGATCCGGCAGATTCAGGGCAGAATGGTGCTCGATAGCCGTGGATTTCCAACTCTGGAGGGCGAATGCCTGCTCGAGGATGGGTGCCGCGCTACTGCGATGGTTCCCTCGGGGGCCTCGACCGGCGAGGCAGAAGCGCTGGAGTTGCGAGACGGTGGCGCCGAATGGGGCGGCAAGGGAGTCGAGAAGGCGCTCTCTCACCTCCGTGGAGAGATCTCCGATCTGCTCACAGGACGCGATGCCTGTGACCAGGAACAGATCGACCAACTACTCTGTCGTGCCGATGGAACCGCCAACAAGTCACGCTTCGGAGCCAACGCAACCCTGGCCATTTCGATGGCGACCTGCAGGGCGGCAGCGATGAGTCGCCAGCTACCCCTCTACCGCTACCTCGGAGGTGACGATGCGGTCAGGTTGCCGATTCCCCTGATGAATGTGATCAACGGCGGAGCTCACGCCGACAATGCCGTCGACGTCCAGGAGTTCATGCTGGCTCCAGTCGGCTTCGATGATTTCCCGACTGCATTGCGCGCCGGGGTCGAGGTCTATCATGTATTGAAAAAGCGTCTGAAATCTCGCCACCTGGTCACCGCAGTCGGTGACGAGGGCGGTTTTGCTCCCGACTTTGTCAGCGATGAACTGGTGCTGGATGAACTGGTCGCAGCCATCGAGCAGGCGGGATACACCGTCGGCCACGATCAGCAGTTCAACTTCGCCCTCGATGTCGCGGCCAGTGAGTTGTTTCGTGATGGGAGCTATCATCTGGGATCTCATCCAGAGCCTCTCTCCTCCGACCAACTGATCGACCACTGGTCTCTCCTCTGCGAGCGCTTCCCCTTCACCAGCATCGAGGACGGTCTGGATGAGGAGGACTGGGATGGTTGGAAGAAGATGACAGCCCGCCTCTCCGGAATTCGGCTGGTCGGAGATGACCTGTTCGCCACCAATCCTGAGCGAATCGCTCGCGGCGTTGCCGAAGGGTCTGCCAGCGCATTGCTGGTCAAATTGAATCAGATCGGCACCGTCACCGAGACACTGGAGGCGATCCGAGTCGCCTCCGAAGCAGGATACCGGATTATCATTTCTCACCGTTCGGGAGAGACCGAGGACGACTTCATCGCCGACCTCGCCGTGGCCACAGGGGCCGGCTGGATCAAGACGGGAGCACCTTGCAGATCGGAGAGGAACGCCAAATACAACCGACTGCTGCGTATTCACGCAGATCTTGGGGAGCGTGCTTTGATGGGACCCTTGCAGTTCTGATCGAAAATTGTTTCAATCATCCCACCCGGTCGCCGCGGGACTTGCACTACGAACTCACCTCGTGGAACTCACCTCGTAGTCGAATGGAGTTTCGACCTGTCCAGGATCCAGCCGATCAATGAATCCTCGCCACTGCGAATCCGCCCGGTGGTGACCGATCTGTTCCGATTCAGCACTCCCCAGTTCATGGTGCTACTGGTCGGGATTTCCCTGTCGATCATGGGCCAGGTTCACCTGCCCAGGCATGCCCAGAATCGAGACCTGGAGGCTCATCTGAATACCTTGATCTCACAGGGACAGGTGCTGGAGAACCGCCTGGAACAGGTGCGGATGGAGCGGGAGGCGTTGGTCGAAGATTCATTCTTCCAGCAAGAAGCGCTACGTGAACTCACCGGCCAGCATCGGGCGGGTGAGATGACTCTGAGCGACAAGCTGCGGCGGGATCAGGGAAGCCAGGCCCCGACACGCTGATCGTCTCTGCACCCTGATCGTCTCTGCACCCTGATCGTCTCTGCACCCTGATCGTCTCTACACCCTGATCGTCTCTACACCCTGATCGTCTCTGCACCCTGATCGTCTCTGCACCCTGATCGTCTCTGCTGGCCTAGCGCGCATCACATCTGATCGCATCACACTGATCGCATCACACTGATCGCATCCCTTCTGGATGATGATCTCTTCGATCAGCGTGGGACCCAGATCTTCTTGCCGATGGGGAGTGCGTTCGGATTGAGTCCGTCATTCAATTTCTGGATCTCGAGCCAACGCCCACCATTGCCCAGTTCGTCTCGTGCGATGTCATACAAGGTGTCTCCATCGCGGATCTGAACCTGTCGCATTCCGCTGCGTGCGGGTTCTGCAGGGGTCTGCATGGAGATCGGTTCCTTCATCGCAATGGCAGAATTGGACCCGGGAATCGTCAGCAGCCGACCAGGGATCAATGTCGTGCTCTCGGTCAGACCTGGATTGACGGGCAACAATTCGGACCAGCGGATTCCCGCTCCCAGTTCGCGAGAGGCGATCCTCCACAGGCTATCCCCCTCGCGCACCTTGATCTGGCTGCTGGGACCTACCTTTTGAGTCACCGAACCGGGCACCACTGCAGGTTTCTGCAACCGGTGGGTCCGCGTGGTAACTACCGGCTCGATGCCACCGTCGTTTCGGATCACGCCGGCGGCCGGGGTGACCTCGATCTGGTCGGTGCGGGCCACTGCTGGCTCCACCTGAGCTCCACCGACGGTGGTATTCATCAGAGGAGCATCCTTGGGCCCGATCGACGGTGCCGTCTGACCCTCTTGAGCCAACCTATCGGGCGGTGTCGCCGGTCTCACGTTGGCGCTGCGCCTTGCGGATCCATTCTGATTTCCCGCAGTGGACTGACCACCGTTCGACTCGCTCCCTCTTGCCGTCACAGCGGAGCGGTTGGAGGTGGCGTTGGAGATCGACCGACGATTGGACGACGGTCGAATGCTCGCATCTCGATTGGAGATTCCGGTCACCTGCTCTTCAGCAGTGGGACCGTTCTGCACCTCGCTATCGAGTAGATTGGCGATGACAACCACCACCAGCACCATGATGAGAACGATGCCTATCTTCGTACCTGTACCCATGGAGTTCCCCATTCCCTCGCGAGGTCCGAAGACTCTCGCTTCCCCGAGGTGGGTGCCGATTGCATGCGGAGGGAGTTCCCCCACAACCGTTCGCCGGGAAGATACCCCGAACTGGAGCCTGGATCTAGCATGGTACGACGGGTGCTCAAAATTCTCTGCGATTCATCGATGAGCGAGCCTCACCGATGAAAGGAGGGCGAGTCGGTTCGGGGAACCGGCTCGCCCTCCTGGTCGATCGAACTCAACGACGGTCTAGCCCTTCAGTGCGGCCTCTGCCAGAGACTGCTCGCGCCTCATTCTGGCCTTCTCCTGGAAGTGAACCAGTGTCGGCGAGGCGACGAAGATCGAGGAGTAGGTACCCACGATAATCCCCGCACAAAGGGCAAAGGAGAACGCCTGAAGACCTTCTCCACCAAAGACGAGCAGAATCGCCACGACCAGGAAAGTGGTCAGCGAGGTCAGTAAGGTGCGGCTCAGCGTCTGGTTGATGGACTTATTAACAATATCGTTGTAGTTAGCATCTCGTCGGATATCGACCATGTTCTCGCGAATCCGGTCAAAGATCACGATGGTGTCGTTGAGAGAGTATCCCACCACCGTCAACAGGGCCGCCACCACCGGTAGATTGATCTTCAGATGGAGCATGTCGCCCAGCAGGAAGTCACCCACTGCCATGGCACCCAGGGTGAACAGGATGTCGTGGACCAGTGCAACGATCGCAGCCATGCCGAAACGGAGTTCAAAGCGGATGCTGATGTAGAAGATGATGGCGAGGAAACTGATCATCAGTGCGACGAAGGTCTTGCCCTGCATGTCCTGGGCGACCTTGCCGCTGATGCTGCCGTACTCGGGGAAAGGCTCCGAGAAGTCGATCCCTTTGACATCTTTCAGACTCTGGGTCAGGACTCCTAGCAAGGCCAGTGCCGAGGTAGTGTCGTCCTGAGCCTCACTTCGAACCTCGAAGGTCACGATGCCGTTCGACTCGCTCTTCTCCTCGGTCACTCCTGCGACGGGGAAGCCTGCGGCAAGGATGGCTTCTTCAACCTTGCTGGCGGTGACGCCCTCATCCCCTTCCCCTCTCAAGGCATTCAAATCGGCTGCGAAAACATACTTCTTGGCCGCTCCCACGACATCGGTCCCCTCGGCTTCATCGACCTGATTGACAACTCGAATTTCATCATTCTCGATGGCATTCGGCGCCAGCAAGCCCTTCTCGGCGAGCACCGACTCCACCTGGTCCTTGAATGCCTCGGTCTCCTCGGTACCACTGCCGAGAGTCTTGGTCTTGAGAGAGTAGCGAGTGGCGAATTCACTCCCGGCGGACTGACCCTGATCATAGAGCGATTGCATCTGAAGATCCTCGAACTGGCTTGCACCATCTCCGGTAGCCAATCCCTTGAAGGTATTGCGCAGTTCCCCCTCGGATGTTGGTTGGGTCAAGTTGACTACCAGTTTGGTTCCGCCGGTGAAGTCGATGCCCATCGCATCCGATCCTCGATAGATCAATGTAGAGATCCCACCGAGCAACAGTACGATCGAGAGGATCCGAGCGACGCCCCGCATCGACATGAAATCGATGCTGGTCTTTGAAACCAAGCGCCCCATCTTGAACTCCTTGATGATTCCTCCGTCGATCAAGGAACTGAGTAGCAGACGACTGACAAAGATCGAGCTGAAGAAGGAGGTGAAGATTCCAATCGACAGCACCACGGCAAATCCCTTGACCGGTCCGGTTCCGAACTGGAACAGCACGAAGGCGGTGATCAGGGTGGTCAGATTGGCATCAAAGATGGTCCAGAAGGCTCGTTGGAAACCGGCCTTGAACGCCGCGGGTAACTGCTTTCCTCGATCACGCTCCTCGCGGATTCGCTCGAAGATCAGGATGTTGGCATCGACCGCCATTCCAACCGTCAACAGCATGCCGGCCATTCCAGGGAAGGTCAGGGTGTTGCGGAAGATGACCAGTAGTGTCAGCACCAGCATCAGATTGAAGAACAGTGAAAAGTTGGCCACCAATCCTGCGGCGCGGTAATAGAGCAGCATGAAGACGATCACCAGCAAGAAGCCGTAGATCATCGCCTGGGTTCCTCGCTCGACCGATTCTTTACCGAGAACCGAACCGACCGTCTGCTGACTCTTCAGCACCGGCTTTGTCGGTAGTGAACCGGCACGAAGCAAGGTCACGATGTCATCGACCTCGGCGCGGGAGAAGGAACCGCTGATCTGTCCGCTACTGTAGATCGGCTCATTGATGGTGGCGACACTCACAGCAACGCCGTCGAGAACGATGGCGAGGGATCTGCCGACATTCTGAGTCAGGTTACCGAAGAGAGTGCTTCCGGCACCACCGAAGGTAAAATTGACTGCAGGCGCACTCGTTTGATCAAATCCACTGCTGGCACTCTGAATGAACGAGCCGGAAACACGGTTCTCCGGGCCATTCTCGACCACGACCGCTTCCCCGCGATTACCGTCAACATCGGGCTTGCGGTAGGTCACGATCCGGTCGAGTTCTGCCGGAACTGCATCCGGATCTTGCTGATCCACTGAGAGCGAGTTGTAGGCCATCATCGCCTGTTTTCGGCGGGTCATGTCCGCCTCGATCTCGGCGACCACCGTCGGGCTGCTGTATTCTGCAGCCGAGACCAGATGGATGTTCAACTGGCCCGCTCGCTCGATCTGCCCCTTGAGGCGCTCGAGCGCATCATTGTCCGATCCGGGCAACTGGATCAGCAGTCTGTTATTGCCAGAGATGGCAACGCTGATCTCCTTGAGGCCAAAGCTGTCAAATCGGGCAGAGATCACATCCTTCACATCGGAGGCGACGCTGGCCCTCTGGGATGCAGGCACATCTTCCAAGGGGATCTCGTACAGGAGTTCCGAACCCCCTGCGAGATCGATACCCTTCTTGATGCTCGTTTGGTAATCCCCGAGGGAGTAAATACAACCTGCAATGAGCAGCGCCAGCAGGAAATACCCGCGGGAATACTTGGACATCATCGTGCGTTATCCTCTTCCATGATCTTTGGTGGGGCATCCTCTTTCGAAAGTACAGCGACCACCGACTGGCGAGCCACTCTCATTCGAACATTTTTCGATTCATCGATAGTCAAGATCACCAGATCATGATCGGCATCGACCTGCGCCACTTTGCCGACAATTCCACCGGCCGTACGTACATTGTCGTGTTTTTGAATTCCTGAGAGTAGTTCTTCATGCTCACGGGCTTGCTTACGTTGCGGGCGAATCAGCATGAAATAGAACACCAATGCCATCATGCCGAACAGCGGCAACATTTGCCACAATCCGACATCCTCGGCAGCACTATTGGCCGCAGGGACCGCAGTCGCCTGCGCCAGCATCACTGCGCCACTGATCTGTTCGGGGATCCACCCCGTGTTGAACGCAAAGACTGACAGCATCGCTGGTCCTTTCCCGGCTCCTGGTCAAGCATCGATCTGATCATCGCAAATCAGCCCCTGAGCCACATCGCAAGATGTACGCCCATGGGGAGTTGCGAATCTTAGTGCCCCACTCCTCCGGATTCAACCAGACCGGGAATGGAATCGAGACAAGAATGCCCCCCTGAACTGCTCCCAGGACCCTTCCAGGGTGGCCTGACGCGCTCTTTCGAGGAACCTGTGGAAGACCCTCAGGTTGTGCAGAGATCCGAGGGTGTAACCCAGCATCTCCTTGCGCAGGTAGAGGTGATGAAGGGTGCCACGGCTGAACTGGAGGCAGGCGGGGCAATCACACCCCTGCTCCAGCGGCTCTCGATCGCGGCGATGCACCGAATTGCGGATATTGAGAGTCGATCCGTCGGAGAGGAAGAGGGTCGCATTTCGAGCATTTCTGGTCGGGATCACGCAATCGAACATGTCGATCCCCGCCTCGATCGCCACCATGAACTCCTCGAGACCACCTACACCCATCAGGTAGCGCGGCCGGTCGATGGGAAGATGCTGCGCTCCACCGGAGATCGTCGCCAGCATCGCATCACGGTTCTCGCCGACACTGACACCCCCGATGGCATATCCATCAAAGGGTAATTCACGAAGTCGTTGTGCCCCTTCTCTCCTGAGATCCTCCTCGACTCCCCCTTGCAGGATGCCAAAGAGTGCCATCGGTTCGAACAGTTCCAATCGATGACGGTGTTCGATCGCACGCATCGCCCAGCGTTCGGTGCGCGCCAGCGCAGAGGCGGCAACGTCACGATCGACTCCTGCTGCGGGGCATACATCCAGCACCATTGCGATGGTACTCCCCATGCGGGCCTGGAGATCGAGCACCGACTCCGGGGTCAGGAGTAGCGCGTCTCCGTCGATGTGGTTTCGAAAGTGGACTCCCTGCTCTTCGATACGATTGCGATGGCCGAGAGAGAAGACCTGGAAACCACCGGAGTCGGTCAAGATTGGCCCTTGCCAACCCATCATCTGGTGCAGCCCTCCCAGTTCGCGAACCGTGTCGGCTCCCGGCCTGACGGCGAGATGATATGTGTTGGAAAGGACCACCTGGGTTCCAATCGAACGCAGTTGATCCGGGGTTACCCCTTTTACGGTGCCCTGGGTTCCCACCGGCATGAAGGCGGGGGTCTCGATCTTGCCCCGCGGTGTCGTCAGGGTGGCGGCTCGAGGACCTCGTTGCGATCCCGCTTCCAGCTGGAAAGAAAAACCATCGAGCATCGGGTGCTGTGCTTCGATCTTCTCCATCACCAGCAACTCCTGATCTCGACCCCTGGATAGTAATGCTGAAGAATCCACACGTCATTGGCGCCTCGCCTTGCATAGCCCTGGGCACCCACCTGGCACATGCCGATTCCGTGTCCCCATCCTCTCCCGGAGAAGAGAAATCCACTGGAAGATGGCTGCACGACAAAGTTGGTCGAGCGCAACTTGTGACGGCCACGACTGCGAAGAGTCGCACGCAAGCGTTTGCTATCTACCTCGAAGGAACCGAGGCTGTGATCGATGCGAAGATAGGGAACATGTCCAGACTGCGCGGCATCGACTGCCACCACCGTGTCGATTTCACCCAGTTGGATTCCGGTCCCCTGACACAGGTAGGCCACAGCATCTGTCAGGTGCTGTCGTGGCACTTCCTCGCTCCAGCGAAAAAATCGACTGCTCTGGCAACCATCGCAGCGAACGCTCGGCATCGTCGGGACCCCACGGATGAAGTAACTCTCCCCTGCAGAACAGGTTTGTCCTCCGCAGGTCGAGTGGAAGAAACTCTCGAATAGTTTTCCTTGCCAGAGCAAAATCTGCCCGCGCGTCTGCTCGACTGCATCGATCACTTCCTTCGGCACCCTTGCGGTACCGCCATAGGCCTGGCTGCGGGTGTCGCCTCGCAGGTCATAGGATCGACCTCGACCGCGCGCCTCCATCTGGAACAGGGCATATGTTCGAGCGGCAATCGCCTGCGCCTTCAGTGCCGCCGCAGGAAAACTGCTGGCGGACATCTCGAGAGTGACGACTCCCAGCAGATATCGTTCGAGCGACAGTCTCTCGATCATCTGCCAGCCGGTCGCCTCGGGTTCGGGAATCCATTCGACCCACCCCTCGTGATATCGATCTCCGATCTGCATCTCACCGGTCCGCGAACGAATCCAGACCTTATCAGTCCATCGACGATTCCCGATTTGAATCACACCGGCAGCGGCGATCACCTCGACCGGAGCCTCGATCGTCGCCGAATCTCCGGGCCAGCGGATCTGCAATCGGCCAGCGGATGATTGGACAGTGCGGCGAAACTGACCCTCTTCGAGGAGAACCCCGATGAGCGGTTCGCCGGTCGGCTGGAAAGCCGGGCGCGCCACCAGAGAGCCGGCCAGCGGGTCCTTCAGCAGCCCCCACGAACCCAGCGCCAGGATCGCTGCCACTACCAGCACCCGGCTCACGAGCGGCCTTCCAGATCGAGCGCACCCTGAGATGGTGGCGCAGCCTGAGATGGTGGCGCAGCCTGAGATGGTGGCGCAGCCTCGTCGGCCTGATCATCCCTGAATCGAGGCCCGAGCACTCGCCCTCGGGGAGTCTTGGCGAGGAAACCACAGCGGATCAAATAAGGTTCGTGAACATCCTCGATGGTTCGTTCCTCTTCGCCGACGGTCACCGCGATGGTTTTGATCCCGACCGCCTGTCCTTCGGCACGAGCGACCGTCTGCAAGATCCTCCGATCGAGGGCATCGAGCCCATCGGGATCGACCCCGAGACGGCTCAGCCCATCGTTGGCGGCTCCCTCATCGATCTGTGAATGCCCCTGCATCTGGACAAAATCACGTACCCGCTTGAGATATCGATTGGCGATCCTCGGTGTCCCGCGGCAACGACCGGCGAGCGCTTCGGCACCCTTGCGGGTCACATCGAGACTGAAGATCCGTGCACTTCGAAGGAGCACCTCGACGATCTCGTCATCGTCATACAGCTCCAGTTTTTCCTGAATTCCAAATCGAGCTCGAAATGGTGCGGTCAGATTGCCCTCTCGAGTAGTGGCAGCGACCAGGGTGAAACGAGGCAGGTGGATCCGCATCGAGCGTGCGTTGGGTCCCGAATCGATGATGATGTCGATCTGGAAGTCTTCCATCGCCGTGTAGAGGTATTCCTCGACCACTCGGCTGATGCGGTGCACCTCATCGATGAAGAGCACATCGCCCTCTTCCAGTTCGGTCAAAAGACCGACCAGATCCTTGGCCTTTTCCAGCACCGGTCCACTGGTCGCTCGAAAACCCACCTCCATGTGACCGGCAATTAACCCGGCGAGGGTGGTCTTTCCGAGCCCCGGCATCCCCGACAGAAGGACGTGATCGAGCGCCTCCCCCCGCTCCTTGGCAGCACCGAGAAACACCTTCATGTTCCCGACCACGCTGCTCTGCCCGATAAACTCGGAGAGCTGGCTCGGGCGGATTTGCTCGTCACCTCGGCGTTCGTCAGTCCCGACCGCTTCGGAAGTGACTTGCCGCCGCTGGGCGGCTAATTCGGACTCTTTTCGGGACATTTCTCCCGTGCCTCCTTCGTTGACGACGCGATGATCAGAGAATAGACCGCCTGGCCCCTGCGAACCAGCCCCATCGAACCCGCCCCTTCGGACCAGTCCCAGCAGCGACCTCGATGGCTCCCTTGACCGCAAGCCCTTCGCTGGTGAGGATCCTACCCTGTTCGGGAGCCGCATCGGAGTCCCCCGATCAGAGAATCGAAAGCCGTTCACCCCGCTCGAAAGCGAGACCTGTGCCCTCATCCACATCCGATTCAGGTGGTCAGACCGCCCCCTCGCGACCGGGACTGGGTCCGATACTACTGACCCTGTTCATCGATCTGGTCGGTTTCTCCATCATCTTTCCGCTGTTTCCTGCCATCCTCGATTCCTATCGCGGTGACCCATGGCTCGAGGGGTGGCTCGATGCCCTGCGGTCGCTCTCACCGCAGATCGATGAACCCCGTCTGGTGGTCCTCTTCGGAGGAGTCCTCGGATCGATCTACTCCTTCCTGCAATTTCTCCTGAGTCCCTTCTGGGGCAGCCTTTCCGATCGCATCGGTCGTCGACCGGTGCTGTTGATCACCATCTGGGGCAACCTGATGGCGGCGCTCCTTTGGGCCTTCAGCGGCAACTTTGCGCTACTGGTCCTGTCACGAGTGCTGGCGGGAATCGCCGGAGGAAACATCTCGGCGGCCACCGCAGCAGTGGCAGATCTGACCCCCGGACCGGAACGCGCTCGAGGCATGGGGATGATCGGTGCATCCTTCGGGCTCGGTTTCATCCTTGGCCCGGCCATCGGTGGCGCACTCAGCCTCATCGATATGACCGAGCTCTGGCCCGCCGAGGAAGGGGGCGCACTTCTCGCCACCAATAGTTTCACGGCGGCTGCGCTGGGCGTCTGTCTACTCTCCGCCATCAACTGGCTCTGGGTCTGGTTACGCCTGAAGGAAACTCGACCCGCTGGATTCCCCGCGAGACCTTTGCGCTGGCAGATCTCTCTCGGCGGCCACTGGGGCCCCCAGGTACAGCGGGTTCAACTGGCCAATCTGATCTACCTGATCGGATTCAGCGGCATGGAGTTCACCCTCGCCTTCCTGGTGCAACAGCGTTTCTCCTGGCAGACCACCGACATCGCCCTGATGTTCGTCTCCATCGGCTTGATACTGGCGCTGGTTCAGGGCGGTTTGTCGCGACCCTTGGCTCGACGATGGGGCCCCCATGTCACTTCCCTGATCGGATTTGGCCTGGTCTTTGTCGGCCTGATGGGAATTGCCATCTCCACCCTCGAGTGGCAATTGTGGCTGTCACTGGTCCCCCTGTCGGTCGGAGCGGCGATGGTGATGCCGATGCTATCGACCATCGTCAGCGAGTCGGTGGGTCCTCTACAACAAGGTGAGGTACTGGGCAGTTTCCGTTCACTGGGCAGTCTCGCACGAGCCATCGGCCCCTTCTTTGCCGCCATCCTCTACTGGCAGGTGGGTCCATCTGCTCCCTACTGGGTCTCTGCGGTGATCCTGATCATCCCCATCTGGCTCATCTCAGGTGGCCTTGTCAGAAAGTAGTAAATTCCATAGAATTCCACCACGCCGCTCGACTACAGCCTCTGAAAGGGCGTGTCGTGCAAGACCAAAAATTTGATTCCACTGACGGTGCCACCGCTCCGTCCCTGCTCCACCCATCTCGACTTTCTTCGTCCCTGCGATCTCCGACCGGGTCGAGTCTGATCCTCCTGCTGCTGACCTGCGCGATCGGATGTAGTTCCTCCCCGGTCGATCGTGAGAGCCCGCTGGGTACGGAAGTCGGCCCCGCCGATGTCGCGGCGATGGTCACCGGTACCTGGCAGATGAGAAACGATGAGCAGCAAGGGATGGCGGTCCTCGGAGGACTGCTCGCCTACGACATGACCACCACCGAGCAGGTCGACGGGGTGGCGGTGGCACGAGAACGCATCAGTGCCGGACCACTGTGGATTGCAGGCACCACCGAGAGTCGGGCCATCACCAGTGCCGGAGAAGAGAGTCATGGCAACTGGTTCTTCCCCTTCTGGCGCTATCAGGAGGTCAATGGCGAGCGAACCCTGTACCCACTGATGGTCATCCCGATTCCCCTGGGAAGTTCCTCCGACAGCGACCAGGCTCGATTCGAAGAGGAGTTGACCTGGGACGAGCCGGTGGCGCAGGCGATCGCTCCTCGCGACCTGGAAGCGCCCCCCCTCATCGATCCGGTACCCGACATCTCGACACTCGATCCGCTCGATCGAAGCTATCGTTTGCGCCAGGGAGATACTCTGTGGTCCGTGTCCAAACGCTTCTACGGCACCGGTCAGCGCTGGCGTGACCTGGTCTCGGCGAACCCCGCTCGCTTCGACGATATCCACTCGATCCGGGTCGGAACCACCATTCTCATCCCTCGTTGAGAACCACGAGGAAAACCACAAGGAAACCGTGCAGGCGCATTTCTTCTCGCATCGGGAACCAGTCTTTCCTGACAGCAGTCGGAAGATAGTTCCGAATTGAGCGGCCATCGAGAAGCGCGACATCCTGGCATCCCATGGATCCCTGCAAGAAATCTACCTTTCAGCGAATTCACAGCCGCAGGAAAAGTTGTCGCTGCGAACTCTCGCATTTACAAAGGAACCCACTAGTAAACCTTTGTAAGCCCTATAGAATGGATTCTTCCACCCTCCTGATAAGGCAGTGAGTGGTTTTCTGGTGCCTCCACTCGGGGGCCCGGCAACAAGGCGAGGAAGGATACACAGCATGTTGAACTGGACCAGTATAACCGGGGCGTTCTGCCTGATGATTTGCGTTTCAGGCCTTCAGGCTCAGAATTTCGCCCTTCATTCGATACCCACCTCGGGTTTACCCGGGGCTTCGATCGAAATGGTCGTCGAGTTGGAAACCCCCAGTCCTGCCCAGGGATTTCAGTTCGGATTGACTCACGACTCGACACTCTTGACCGCGACATTGGTCTCTGAGGGCTCCGCTCTCGCCGGTGCCAACGCCGGCAGTGGTGCCGATTACTTCCACTTCGAACTGGCTCCGGTCGGCGGACCCGGAGTGATCGTGGGCGCCATCGTCAGTCTGTCTCCACCGCTGGAGTCGATCCCTGTCGGGACTCACCAGGTGGCCGTGGTCCAGTACAGTCTCATCGCCAGCGCCGAGCCCGGATCGTCCTCCAACCTGACCTTCATCAACACCCTCGGTACTCCGTCGGTGAACTGCGTGATCTCGGTCGGTGGAGTTTCTCAACAGCCGATCCTCGACCACGGAAGCCTCACCATTGAGACTCCGGGTCCCACCGGTGTCACCGTCACCGTCGATGATCCCTGCACCTGTGACGCAACCTTGTCCTGGACCAATGGCAGTCTCTACGACTCCATCGAGATCACCAGAGATGGGGTCACCACCGCTCATGCCGGTACCGATACCAGTCTTGCCATCTCCCTCTCCGACGGAGTGGCTACCAACTTCGAAGTGGTCGGAATCCGCAACCTGCAGGCCTCGGCCGCCGGACTCGGAAGCGGGACTTGCAACCAGACGCCCCCCTCCATCGGGCCCTCGGATCTGGTCTGCACCATCGATCACGAAACCTGCACCGTCACCATGAGTTGGACCAACAATGATCCGACTTACCAGGACCTCACCTTCAGTGTCGATGGTGTCCTGGTCAGCACGATGGCCGGAACCGCCACCTCGGCCTCCCATATCCTTCCAGCAGAGCTGGTCGATTTCTCCCTTGAGGTCGGTGGATCGGGCGGATGTGGTGAAGCGCTGACTTCGATCAGTTGCGTCATGACGTGCTTGCCTGAGCGCTTCAAGCGTGGCGACGTCAACGGCGACAGCGGAGTCGATATCTCCGACGCCATCGGAACCCTGAGTTACCTGTTCCAGGCGACTCCTTCTCCCTGTCTCGACTCGATCGACACCAATGACGACGGCAGTGTCGACATCTCCGACGCCATCTCGGTCCTCAACTACATCTTCGCTGGTGGTGCCGAGCCGGCGGCGCCTGGCCCGACCACTTGTGGCATCGATCCGACCGTGGATTCGCTCGATTGCACCAACTACAACACTGCGGTCTGCAACTAGGTTTCACCACCCGGTTCGGACGGATGAATAAGAAATGAAACGGGCCCGCAGGGTATCACCCTGCGGGCCCGTTCTTCATCTGCAGTGCAGTGCTCGCGACCACCGGCTCAGATCGCCTCGAAGAGGTGCCCCATCTTGTTCTTCTTGGCGCGTAGGTAATCCAGGTTGACCGGTCCCGGCTCCGGTTCGATGGAGATCCGTTCGACCACATCGATTCCGTTGGTAACCAGACCCTCGACCTTGGCTGGATTGTTGGTCATCAAGCGCACCCGAGTTCCCCCCAGCGCCCGCAAGATGGCCGCCGCATCGGAGTAATCGCGCAGGTCCGGCGGAAAACCGAGACGCTCGTTCGCCTCGACCGTATCGAGACCTTCGTGCTGCTGCAGGTGATACGCCTGGATCTTTCGAGTCAGTCCGATGCCGCGCCCCTCCTGAGGCAAGTAGAGCAAGGCTCCCCACTCTCGGGATCCAATCTGATCCAGTGCCATCTGCAGTTGAGAGCCGCAATCGCAGCGCAGGGATCCGATGACATCGCCGGTGAAACAGGCGCTGTGGATTCTTACCAGAGGAGCATCGGCCCCTTCTTCGGTCGCGAGTTGGCCCTGGCGCAGGACCGTGATCGGCTCGCCGCAGTCCACGCTCCACGACTCGATCTCGAATAGACCGTAGGGGGTCGGAAGTTGTGCCGAAGAGAGTTTCACCGGCTTCACCGGGGAGCTCCCGGCAGCCTCGGGAATCTGCGATTCCCGGCACTCCTCCACCAGGCTGTCGATGGTTCCCAGCAACAGACCATGCAGTTCTGCAAACTTCTCCAGATCCTCCAGCCTCGCCATCGATCCATCTTCATTCATCACTTCACAGATCACCGCTGCGGGCTGCAGTCCGGCTCTCCTCATCAGATGTACCGAAGCCTCGGTGTGACCCTGACGGCTGAGGATTCCTCCATGCTTCCCCTTCAGCGGGAAGATGTGACCCGGCCGATTGAGGTGTTCCGGGGTCGATTCTGGATCGGCCAACTGGCGAAGGGTGTGGGCTCGATCAAAGGCGCTGATTCCGGTCGAGATCCCCTGACTGGAATCGACCGAGATGGTAAAGGCACACTCCTTCGGATCACTCGGTTTCGAGTGCATCGAGGGCAGTTGAAGTCGCTCGACGATCTCTGGCCCCAGCGGAGCGCAAATCAGACCCCGTGCATGTGTCGCGAGAAAGTTGACCTGCTCTGGGGTGATCGACTCGGCGGCCAGCACCAGATCCCCCTCGTTCTCACGATTGGCATCGTCGATGAGGATGACCATCCCACCACGGGAAATCTCCTCGATCAGTTGTTCCACGGTTGCAAGGGTCAATCGAGACTCCAACCCATGAAGGGCAATTCACTCAAAAGGGTCAGGCTCTGACCGAGAAGGCCATTCTAGTGGCTCCAACGACCGGAGTGCAGTCATTCCTTCGGGCCTTCTCGATGAAATCCAAGCTCTTCGACCTCCGCTCCCAGCCGCTCCAGTAACTGTCGTAACCGATCCCCCATGCCTCTGGCGGCATCAGGCAGATCGATCGTCCCCCAGATCAGGATCAACGCCTTACAAGTCGTGGCGTCCGTCTTCGATCGTTGAGAATCCTTGACCGCATTGGCACAGGGGCCCAACCCATCTCTCAGGCACAGCAGCCCTGCCAGATCGATCTGCTGATCGGAACGGTTGAAAACGTAACTCTCTCCTACACCTCCCAGCGAGATCTTCAGCGGTCCTTCCAGCCGATCGAGGTCGACCACGCTGAGCGGGATTCCCTCGCTGCGAGAGACCGCATTCCCCGCATCCACCAGCGGCAAGATCGATGCCAGCGCTCCGCGGGCTGCGGCGGCCACCAGCCACTCGCTGGAGGGTTTGCCGCGACCCGCAGGGCGGTAACCGCCATGCCTCAACAGGGCTCGAATATGCTTCTTACACTGCTCATCGACCGCTTCGGGGCCAGCAGCGGCGGTCAGCAGTTGCTGTAACCACTCGGGACTCTGCTCTCCCTGTGGCCCGGGCAGTTCGGCACGGATCGCCAGCGGATCGAGCAGAGGATGTGATTCCACCTCGATGATCATCGTGACTCCTCCCCAACTTGGTAGCTCAGTTACCTTGTCCCATCGGGCCAGGGGGCTACCATCTCCCCTACTGCAGCCGGCACCACCGGGTCATCGGTTGCAGTGAAGGGAGTGAGGGTGCCACGGGATTCGATCTCGATCCATGACCGAGTCCTCCTCGGCGCTGAGTGCGATTCCCAGCTCGCACGACAGTTGCTCGATGTGGCCGAAGATTCGATCGTGGCCAGTGGACGAAGAGGTCGACTGGAAGCCATCGAATGGCAGGGCTGCCGCTATGCTCGCAAGGTCTACCTACCGACCGGTCCCACATCGCTCCGAAGAATTTCTCGAGGAATGCTGCGCCGCTGGCGCTGGCAACGAGCGTTCCGATCTTGGCGTGCGATGGAAGCCGGGTTACGCAGGGGGATTCCTCTGCCGATTCCCTGGGTGCTCGACACCACGGGAGAAGAGGCTGTGCTGATCAGTTCGTGGACTCCCGGTGAACCGATTCATCACTGGGTGGCACGCTGCAGTCACCACGGTTGGCTCCCTCAGGATCAGTTCCGCTTCTGTCGCTGGATCGGATCCAGACTTCAGCAAGTACTCTCGCAGGGATTCGATACTCGCGATCTGGCCCCGCACAACGTACTGGTGAGTGGGCCCGCCCAGGGGCCCTGGGAACTGGGCATCGTCGATCTCGATGATGCCACCGTCGGTCGTGTGCCGAGTCGCCACAAGTTGATCACCGCTCTGGCGCAGGTCGGTCATCTTCCACCCACCATCTCGGCCTCGATGAGGATGCGTGCCATCGATCAATTTCTCGATGAAGCCGGAGATGCACTGCTGGGCCCACGCCGTAAGGCGATCTCGGACATCTCCAATGCCGTGAAGAGCATGGCACTGTCGAAGAAACAGAAGATGATTGCCGAGGGACGGTCCGAGTCGCTGGCGGGATGGGGGCTCGGAGCGGATGGTCTTCCAGTGCCCTTCTCGGGAGCCCGTCCGGGCCGATGATCCACGACTAGCTGTCGCCTGGAGTTAGCTGGTCGCCTCGAGTCGATCAAGACGAACCACACGGCCATCTCGATCGACCTCTCCGAAACGCAGCACCGCCGTCGGACACTCCTCCACACAGGCGCTGCATCGTACGCATTGCGGATCCTCGACCGGGATCCCACGCTGGGCAAATCCCATCACATCGATCCCCTGATGGCAGACAGCAGTGCAGAGATTGCAGGAGATGCATCGTTTCTTGTCGGCGATGATGCGGAAGCGTGAAAAGCGTGCATAGATGTTCATCAACGCCGCCAGAGGACAAGCAAAACGGCACCAGACCCGCCCCGAGAAGTGCCAGTACAATCCCACCCCGAGGATCCCCGAGAAGAATAGATCGACGGTCCATTCATAGCTCAGTAGTGGAATGCCGTGAAGGATGCCGTGATAGACGGAAAGGGACCAGGATCCTAACCAACTGTCGGGAAAGCACCACGACCAGAGCCTGGTCTCGAGCAGGATGAGGGTCAGAAGCAGGAAAAACTGGCCGATGAAATTGAGCCGGTGGGTCCAGGGACCGTGGGGCATTTTGTGCCGCTGTGTATCTCCCAGTGTCTCCGCCAGTGCTCCACAGGAACAGATCCAACCGCAATACACCCCCTTGCCCCAGCGTCGGATGGCCAGCGGAAGCAGCACGAAGGTCTGGATCACCGAGATCACCAGCCACACCATCATCGGCTGATCGGTAAACACGTTCCAGAAGAAGAGCGGCCACGCGAGGATCAATCCGAACGCTCGCCAGTACTCCCGCCCCGCAGGATAGTTCTCGGTGATCGGGAACAATGCATTTGCGAGAGTTCGACCCCAGCCATCGTCGAAGCAACCGAGGTCACCGAGCCAGGGTAAGATCCAGTAGGGCAACAGGAAGAGTGGAATCGCCTGGATCGAGATGAGAGTCCAGGTTTGCCATCGGACGTACTGGGTTGGCCGCCTCTTCATGCGGCGAATCCCGAACACCAGAATCACCAGGGTGTAGACCAGGCTGTACCAGAACCCCGGCTGCGAGACGCTGGTGGCCAGCGTTCCCAGCAGGGTGCTGCGATCGGCGAAGGCCCCTCCGAGACTGGCCCACCACTGGTCGAGGCCGCTGGGAAAGCCACCCCGATCGATCCACCACTCGGCCAGTGGTGGCCACACTCCTTGCCGTTTCCAGTGATAGATCCAACTGAACAGGACCAGCACCAGTAGCAAACTGATCCAGCTACCGGCGGTCCACTCCCCCCGGATCTTCACTCCACTTCGCCGCAACAATCCGAGCGGAGCCTCTCGACCGATCATCGTATAGACCGAAGTGGCTTCGATCTTCTTGACCCCGGTGGGAGTCTCCAGCGTCACCGATTGTGCATCGAGTTCGATCACCTGGGCGGACGCCTCGACCTGTAGCGTGCCCCTCTCGACCCGTTCTTCCACTCCCTCGATACTGGCGCGACCAGGGCGCACCCACTGATCTCCCCGGTGGATCAGGGTCACCTTTGCGTCGGCATCGGCGAGGCTGATCGCCACCTCGCAGGCAGAATCTCCCCCCCCCACCACGACCACCGATTCACCACGATGATCGGAAGGATCATGGAGGCGCTGCGAGACATGATCGAGATCTTCCCCGGCAACACCCAGTTTGCGATGGTCTCCACTGCGGCCGATGGCGATCACCACACGACTGGCTTCGATGCGGGTGCCGTCCTCCAGTTTCACTGTCAAACCATCGGCGTCTCGATCCACCGACTGGACCCGGCCGGAGATCGATTCGATTCCGGCCCGCTGCGATTGCTCCAGCAGGCTGGCGATCAAGCCCTCACGGTCGAGATCGCCTTCGGGGAGTTGCAAGTCTCCTTCAGGAACCATCGTGTCGGGGTTGGTGAAGATCGGTTTCTTGAGTGGGAAATTTTCGAGGGTGTCGAGTCGTCGTGCCGACTCTATCAATTGAAAAGAAATGCCGAGGCGCTTCGCCTCCATCGCTGCCGCCAGACCCGCCACCCCTGCTCCGACGATCACCAGCGGCACACGATCGGCTGCGGTGGGGATCGACTGACGCGCTATCGATCGCACCACACGGGTGCCCGAATCGATGGCGAACTTCAACAGAGGAGTTCCGGTCAGGTCTCCGACGATGAAGAGACCAGGAACGCGAGTGGAAAAGTCAGCGGCAACCTCGGGAAGCGCTTCCACCGTACCTGCTGGCCATTGCAGATGAAGCCAGTGAGCGAATTTGGACAGCCCCCACTGCACGCCGGGTCAGTTCCCTTGGATCAGATCGACCTTGCGATCGAGAGTGGTGACCAAAACGCTCGGGTCGAGAGTTTGGCCGGTCGAATCTTCCAGCAACTCCAGCGGTAACCGTCGTCGACCGGGAACGTGAATCCGGGTTCGTAACCACTGCAAGATTCCCTCGAAGCGCCCAGCCGAGACCTCTGCTTCGATATCGATCTCCTTGTCGATGGCTTGGTAGAACTGCGCCGAGTAGAGGGAGCCCAGCAGATAGGTGGGGAAGTAGCCGAACAGCCCGAAACTCCAGTGGATATCCTGAAGCACACCTTCGCGATCGGTATCGGGCTGGATGCCGAGATACTCCTGCATCTTCTCGCGCCACAATCCGGGAAGATCAGCGGTCTGGATCGATCCATCAAAGAGCCCCTGCTCCAGTTCGAAGCGCAAAGCGATGTGCAATCCATAGGTGACTTCATCCGCTTCGACTCGGATCAGTGAAGGTCGCACAAGATTGACTGCGTTGGCCATCTCCCGGGCACTGACACCTTCCAGTGGTCCCGGAAAGTACTGACGCATCTTGGGCAGGAAGTGACTCCAGAATGCCTCGCTACGGCCGATCTCATTCTCCCAGAAGAGACTCTGGGACTCATGAATTCCCAGCGAGATGCTATCGCACAGCGGAGTGTGCTCCCACTCCGGGTCCAGACCTTGCTCGTACATCGCGTGACCAGATTCGTGAATCACACCGTACAGGTTGCTGGTGAAATTGTCTTCCGAGACGCGGGTTGTGATCCTCACGTCATGGGGCGCCGCTGGCGATGTGCAGAAGGGATGCGAGGTCAGATCCAGTGATCCTCGGTTGAAGTCGTAGCCGAGTTCCGCCGCCACCTCCTTGGAGAAGGCCAGTTGTTTCCCGCGATCCCACGGGCCCTTCATGAAGGCGGGTTCGGTGGTGGGCTGGGAAGCGGCTCGCTCGACCAACGATTGCAGCCCTGGAACCACGACCTTGCAGATCTCACCGAAGCGGGCCGAGGTCATCCCTCGTTCGTACTGATTCATGAGGATGTCATAGGGACACAGTTCCTCATCCTGTAGGCAATCGGCAAACTGACTCTGCAATTGAACCTGCTGCTCGAGCAGAGGCGCAAACTGTGCGAAGTCGTCATTGTCTTTCGCCGACTTCCAGGCCGCCATCGATTGAGAGCAGGACTCGGCAATCTGCGAAGCGAGAGGAACCGGGATTCGAATCGCTTGTTCGTAATCGTATCGAACTTCACGCACCAGGGCTTGCAGGTCGAGGTCACCCGATCCCGAAGCCACATCCTCTGCCTTCGAGAGGCACTCCCCCAGGGCAGGATCCTGTGCTCGCTTGTGCTTGATCCCGACGATCTCACCCAGTGCTGCCGCGCGCGACTCGCTTCCCCCGGCTGGCATGTAGGTTTCCTGGTCCCACTCCAGCAGTGCGATCGAGTGCTCCAGTAGCGAGATCCCTCGCAGTTTCTCCTTCAACTCGGAAATCACATCTGCACTCATGTGGTGGGCTCACTCTCGACATTGATCTTGCCGATTCCCTCGATGCCCTCGAGTTCGAGAGCTTCGACGTAATGTATCGAACAGACCGGTTGAAAGGTTTCGTCTCCGGCAACCTGCTGACTGGGTCCTTCGAGTTGAGCGGCGCCGTCGACACTCTTCAAATTGAAGATCGCCTTGCGATTGCAGCGGTGGCAGGTGGTCTTGATCTCCTCGATGGAGTCCGCCAGTTCCATCAGTCTGCGACTACCGTTGAATAGTTGGCTACGAAAATCGGTCCTCAGACCGTAGCAGATCACCGGAATCCCCAGTTGATCGGTGATATCACGAAGTTGCTCGACTTGAGCGGAGGACAAAAACTGTACCTCATCCACCAGCACGCACTGGACCTGATCAAAATCTGCCTGATCCAGTTTCTGGGATTCCGACAATACGATGTGAGCCGGGCGGTGCAGGCCGGCACGAGATGCCACCTCCTGAACCCCATACCGATCATCGAATCCAGGTTTGATGACGACGATCTTCTTGCCCTGTCGCTCATAGTTATGAGCGACCGCCAGCAAGTTGAGCGTCTTGGCGCTGCCGACGGTACCGTGCCTGAAATACAACTTGGCCATTGATCTCCTCCTGCGAAGCCACGCTTGACTCCGCTGCAGGGTATCCGGGACTCGGGCCCGATTCCATGCTAGCCGTCGGAGTCTGGCTCGGGATTCCCCTCGGCTGCTTCACCATCACCCGGGACCGCAGGGGCAGCCTGATCGGTCGGGGGATTCCCGGCATCCGCCTTCTCCACCTGCGCGGGAGGCGCCTCAGGCTCGACCACCGCACGAAGCACTTCACCCACCTTGAGCAGGGATTCCTGCACCCAGTCACGCACCAGCACCGTGCGATGATTCCCGATCACTCGCGCAGCCACACCCTTCCCGCCGACCGACAGATCTTGCTCCGATCCGAACTGAATGGTGTGTATCGATCCATCCGCCAGTTCGATCTCGATGAAGGACTGGACCGGTTCGAGTCCCAGGGCCGAAGCATCCGCCGGGTCTGCAGGCTCTTCGGCCCGAACATTCTTGAGCGCAGTGATGATGCCCTTGACGGTCGTTTCGTCCGCCGGCACCGGCTCCACTTCGCTGGACAATCGGACCATCCACAGCGGATCATCCGATCCCGACAACACGGTCACCTGTGAAGGATCCTCGGTGATCGGTTCCGGCGAACTGTTCCAGTTCAACTGAGCGTTGGCCTCGGGGGTCTGGATGTGCATACGAGTGACCACGGCATCAGAGGGTAGTTGAAAAAGCATCTTGTCGGTCCAGCGCCCTGCTTCCAGGCTACCGCCGGCAAACCCTGCGCGATTCCTCAGATTTGGAGACACGCTATACACTTCATCGGATCCCCCGACGCGAATGAAAGAACGCTGGAATCCATCCGCTTTTCCGATCACCAGATCTGCCAGAGAATTGCCTGCGGAACCCTTCAGGGCCACCTTCAATCCACCGGTATCTCCCACCTCAAAGGTGCCATGACTCCCCGCCTTCGATGCGCGCTGATGAGCCCCGGTGATCGATTGAATATCTAGCAGTAGTCTCTCGATCTCCGGCTGGTCTCCCGGGTAGTTCCACACCGATGGAACCTTCCAGTCTTCTCCTTCTCGCTCCAGTACGACCGAAGAATCTCCCTGCATCATCTCCACTCTTGTCACCTGATCCACTGCCAGGTCAGAGAAGGAAGTGAAGGCGGTCGGAATTTCAACGGGACCGGAGTACTCGTCTTCATTGGTGTAGTAGAGCAATCCTGATCCCACGATGATGGCCAGAACCATCGCCAGGTTTCTGGAGTTCATGACGATACCCTCTCGGAGTTGACTCGATTTTCATGAGACGCAGAAGAAGCCGCTCGACTCGCCGAATAAACCAGATAGATCAACAACAAGATCAGCGGGATTCCAACCATGTTGCCATAGGTGACCAGGTTTCGTTCGTTGCGCTCGGTCTTGCGAAGTGCACTGGAGACCTGAACCTTGGCGCGGATCTTCGCCAGATCCGGATCGAGGGCCAGCGCCTCGATGGCACCGACCAGGAAGCGGACATTTTGCTGATACATGCTCAGTGAAGCGTACTTTGCGATGTCGGCAGAACCCAGCAGCAACACCCTTCCTGGCTGCGAATCCATCGGTGCCACCTTGGGGCCATCCGCCGCATCGGTCTCCTCCGTGGGATCCCACGGGGGAACCGCACTACCCTCCTCAAAGGTCGAAGGAAAACTGCCCTCGAGTAGCAAGCACAGGTGTCTGACCTCGAGCAGTGCCGGATCGTCGGGCACCGTGTCCATCTCCTTGGTGTAACCGGGACTGTACTTCGGTAACCAGGATTGATCGGACGAACTGGCCAGCACCGAGATCTCGACACCCGCTTTTGCAGCCATCTCTTTATTGATGGCAAAGGGAGTGGCGAAGGGAAAGATGATGGACCCGGCGCCACGGGTCAGCGGTGAGGTCCCGTCGAGCCCATTACCACTGGCAGAGGGACACAGGTTGAAGGGGACCGCCTGGCGGAATTGAGAGCCAAAGGGGCCTGCGCGAAGCACCTCGATGGAGCCGCATTCCTTGCTCGCCACCAACACGTTCTCCACCGTCTCGACCCCCCACATCCGCCAGCTTCTGGAGAGAGCGGGTGCCAGAGGCGTGAACTGCAGCCTTTGATCGAGAGTTCCCGATGTGGTGGAACTCATCACCATCGCTGGTCTGCCGGAGATGATCGATCTCTCGATCTCGAATCGCTGACGATCGGTGAGCGCATTGGGCTCCGCGATGATCAGCAGTGATGCCTCCTCCGGCACCAGCGAACTCTTGGTCAGTGAGATGCGACGAACATTGAACCGCTCCTTCAGGATGTCATTGACGAATGGGTCGAAGTGCCCGACCGGTTGTTGCAGCTGGCCGCCACTCGAATCGGTCGTGATCAGATCCTCGGGACGGCCATGGAAGAAGGCGATCACTGGTTTGGTGCTGCTGGCCAGCTTGGCGATGCGGCTGACCAGTTCATACTCGAGTCCCTCGAGATTGGTGTGCACCGGGATCGCCTCGACATCCCGATCGAGATACTTGAGAACCAACGCACTGTAGAATGGAACGATCTCGAAACCGTCATCTTTGAAGGATCGACCCTGTAATTCGGGGATCCCCTGCTGGGCCAACTCCTGTTTGATCTCATCGGCGAAGGAAGTCGAGCCTCCCATCAGGGCCTGGGCGGGATCCTGAGCCGGAACATCTCCCGACTCCTCCTTATTCCTGACGTACTCCTCGATGATTCGGCTTGGATTGATGACCTGAACCTTCAGTGCGGCTCCCGCTCCTGTCGCCGATCGCTGAAATTCCTCGAGGTAATCGACAGTATCTCGACGGAGGTTTTGCAATCCTGAGGGCATCTTCTCGCTGACCCAGTACTCGATGGTCAACTCTTCACCCAGTTCAGAAAGGATCCTTCCAGTCTCGGGGCTGACCGTGTGGATTCCGATCCTTGTCAGGTCGATTCGCTGATCAAACTGGATTGCAATCATGTTGCAGATCACCAGCAACAGGACCAACAATCCCAGGGAAGAGATCCAACGAGTGGCGAACTTTGATTTCCGGTGATTCATCTTTCCCCCCCTACTGTTTCTTCAGTTCGACCTGGAACACCGTCAGTGCCAGGAACAAACAGGAGCCCGACAAGAAGTAGACGACATCGCTGATCGCCAGTACTCCTCGCTCGATCGACCTGAAGTGCGATTGCACTCCCAGTGCTTCGACCGTTCTTGCCAGCGGTTCGCTGGTACTGGTAAGGAATGCCGCGAAGTCCGGACTGAGGGCGAGTACCAAGACGATGCCCGCAGTCACCCCGACCAGCAGAGAGACCACCTGGTTCTGAGAGAGTGCCGATACCCAGCAACCGAGTGCCAGAAACATCATTCCCGCCAGAACAGTTCCGATGTAACCGCCCATGATCGGTCCCCAGTCCACCGGACTGGCAGACATCCACGAGATGGTCGCAGGGATGCCAAGACTGCACACCACGCTCGCCAGCAACACGACCACCGAGGCCAGCCACTTACCGATGACCAGATCCTTGACCGGCAACGGCAACGACAGCAACACCTCGGTGCTACCGGTCCTCAGTTCTTCCGACCACAACCGCATCGTTACCGCTGGCGCAAAGACCATCATGGTGAACGGGGTCAATCCGAACCAGACCCTCATGTCGGCACTCTCGATGATGAAGAAGGGCGAATAGAGGAAGAAGAAGAAGGACAGGATCGCGGTCTGAAGCGCGATAAAGATCCATGCGATCGGGGTACCGAAGTAGGCTCCGCACTCTCGTCTGGCAACGGTCAGTATGTTTTTCATCTCTGCAGCTCCTCTCCGCCTGTCAGGCGCAGGTAGACCTGCTCGAGGCTCTCCCGCCCGACACCCACCTGAATCAGTGGAGATCCGCTCTCCTCGAGCCGCTTCTGCAAGTGATCGAGATCTGGAATCGAATCTCCGAGCCACTGGTGAACCGTTTCGCCCGGCGACCCGGGAATACCTTCTGCCAGTTGCAACTCACCACATCGCTGCGGATCCACTCCGCTTCCTTCGACCACCACCTGCCATCCTTCACCAAACTCTCCGGCCAGTTCCTCAGGAGTTCCATCGGCGATCAATCGTCCCGAATGGATGATGATGATCCTCGAACAGATCGCGGCGATCTCCTGCAGGATGTGGGTACTGAAGATGACGGCACATTGCTGGGCCAGTTCCCGGATCAGATCTCGCACTTCGATGATCTGTCGCGGGTCGAGGCCGTTGGTCGGCTCGTCGAGAATCACCACTTCCGGATCATGAATCAACGCCTGGGCCAATCCGACTCGCTGGCGAAAACCTTTCGACAAGGTTCCACATCGACGGCGCAACATCGCCTTCAATCCGAGTCGATGGGAGATGCGCTCGATACGCTTGGCCAGATCGGAGCCCACTAGCCCCCGGGCAGTGCCGACAAATCGCAGGTACTCGATCACTTCCATCTCATCATAGAGAGGAACGCTTTCGGGTAGGTAACCGAATTTCATCTTGGCTGCGATGGGATCGCTGGCGATATCGATCCCGCAGATCTTCGCCGTTCCCTCATCGGGGGCGAGCAAGCCGGTGATCATTCGTAGTGTAGTACTCTTGCCAGCTCCATTGGGTCCGAGGAAACCGAGGATCTCTCCTCGCTTCACCTTGAAGGACACCTTTTCTGCGGCTCTCGTCTGACCAAACGAACGACTCAAGCCGTCGGCTTCGATGACCATCTTCTCGAGAGTAGAAGTGGGAGCGGTAACACTCACACCTCCTGGATGACTCTGATCCATCCGGGCTCCGTTCTTTCCTTCATTGCAGGTCCACGGCCGAGAGGTTCGACCGAGAAGCCACAAGATGAAGAGAATCTGCCCTCGAATTCAAGCGGTCTTGGAGTTCATCATCACGAGTGACTGCAACTCACCGAGATTTCGTACATCCCGACCGTAGAGGAGAGTGGTGGCTCCGACCCGACGAGCCTCTTTGATATTGGCCGGTGCATCATCGACGAAAAGGACCTCATCCGGACGAATTTCGACCCCTAGACACTCCTGGATCTCCTTCAGAACCTCCAGGATCGCCTCTCCCTTCTCCATCAGACCGTATCTCGGATAGAAGAAATGATCTCGAATTCCGAAAGCATCGAGCAATTCACCACAAACCTCGGCATCGCCCCGACAGGCGAGGGAACAGATCCCTCCGCAATTGTGGATCGATCTCATCAATTTTCTGGCCCCCCTCCGCAGCCGTATCGTTGCGGTATCACAGTACGCCAGGTGATTGCCTCGCATCTGAAAGGGCCCGTGATAGGGACAAATCGGATCCAGGTCTTCACACCAGAGAGTCTCGTCCAGATCAAACACGAACAGTCGATACCCCATGCCGGTCCCCTTCCTCGCTACCCAGCGACTAGGACGATCGAATCCTGAGCACGGTTCCCACCATCTGTCATCGAGGATCTTGGATCGAGGCGAAGATGAACGCCTCGTTATCAGGCAATGAAGCCGCGACCGATCGACCAGATGGAGATGACAGCGCAGAGGTGTGGAGTCTGCGCAGTAGATCGGTGAATCGACCGGCAGTCGAGAGGTCCAGGGGGGGATGAACCGGGGCGTCGATCAGTTTATTGGATCGAAGCGATCTTGAGTCCGCGGAGCCTTTGGTGCCGCTGGCAGGGTCGAATCGGTTTCCGGGTCGACCATGATCTGCGCTCCGGGGCTGAGGAACACCTCGACCCGATCAAACGCGTGCATGCCGAGCAGTTCTCCGATGCGGTTCTGAGCTCTCAGGCCACGCGCCTGCTCGCGAATCATCTGGCACAGTTGGGTCATCTGTTGTGCCAGCGGTTCCGGCAAGAAATCGATGGCATCCGCCACGCAGAAACTCTCGGGATTGTCGAGGCCGATCGCCTCGCCCAGTTCCTCTCCGACGATCGATCGCTGACGCTCTTCGTCGATCAGTCGATTCAGAATGCGTCCATCCCGATCACGAGACTTGTCGATCGAGTCGTAATCGGCCGCCATCCCTGCCTCGTCCAGATCGACCAGAACCTGCGCCTGCTCCTCATGTAACTGAGTGATTCGGTTCATGATCTGCGAGAGTTCGGTGGACAGGTCAACGATCTGCTGCTGTTGGAACTGTGGGTCGGTCATGGTGAATCACGCTTTCAAGACACGGACGATGCCATGCTGTTTCTTCGACCATCGGCGAGGAAATCTGCAGTCATCGGGTCATTTTCTCGCTGGAGCGGCATTTTTGACCCGTACGGGGGGATTCCCGCCCGACCCGCAGAGCGCCATTCCACCCCCATCGAGACCCCCTCGAGCCCCCTCTGAGGCCACGGAAACGACGAGTCACCACGAAACATCGAGTCGAGTTGCCCGTCAGGGCCAGCGGGAGTAGTTTCTGAGCGAGATTCTCCTGACCCGTCGAGCGGCCACCGCCGCAGTGAACAGATCGACAGGTGGATCGAAGTTCATCGCGAAAAGAACATCGCGGAAAGAACATCGGAAAGATCGACGCTGGAAGAAATATATGGGCGGGTGGCGGAACTGGCAGACGCGCCAGATTTAGGTTCTGGTCCCGAGAGGGGTGGGGGTTCGAGTCCCCCCTCGCTCATTCTTCTTCACTCGTCTCTCTCCTCGATTTCGCAGAAACCGATGCTCCGGTAGAGACCGATCGCCGCTTCATTGGCTCGTGCCACCGCAAGGTGCACCTCGGTGAATCCGCGATCCTGCAGTGCCGCGACGCTGGTACCGGGGGTGCGACATCGAAAATGCCAGCAACGGCAAACCCGGGGCCAGGGTGAGAAGACTCGCTGCAATGAGACCACTTTCCTCCGATTTCATCGGAGGTTGAAGGATCCATCTGCGATCCATCGGCCGTAACGACCGTTGAAGTTACCTTCGACCACTGCCAGAGCATCTTCGAGAGTTTCTCCATCAACATCGACGGTCCCTGGATAGGCCTCGAACATCCACGCGGCCAGCGATGCCTTGCGACGGTCGGTAGTCTGCGAATCCGCAGTGCCCGATGACGCCAACGACTCGAAGAACTCATTTCTTCTCTCCACCTCGATTTCATCGAGCATAAGTTCATCGAGCAAGAGCCGCATCCGTTTCCTCATCCACCGCTTCCGCTGGCGATCTGTCGCAGTGCCTCGACCACCTGATCCCGTTGCCGTTCATCGCTCTCGAGGCCGAGAGCGATGCGCATCGTCCCCCCCAACTCCAGCGTCCCGATGTGTCGGTGAGCCAGCGGCGCGCACTGCAACCCGGCACGACAGCGAGCCCCGCTGATCGCCTCCAACTGTGCGGCCGCCTGATCGGGTGGCAGCCCAGGAAAATCGAGGGCCAGCACCGGGGTACGAGCACCTCCAGCGCTCTCTCCACGACTCTCTCCCCGAAGTTCCACGCCATCGATGTCGGCGATGGCCTGGCGCCAGACTTCACGCAACTGGCTCAACTGCTCGAAGCGAGGAGCCACCGGCTGTTCTTCGAAGGAATTCAACGCCGCGTCGAGTCCGGCAATTCCCGGCAGGTTGGGAGTCCCCGATTCGTATCTCCCCGGTCCGCTGGCGGGAATCGACGGGTGAGCACTATCGATCCCGTTGCCGCCGATCCACAGCGGCTGCGGTAGGTAGCCCGGCGCCAGATAGCAGGGTCCGATGCCCGGTGGCCCGCCGAGGTGCTTGTGACCTGCCATGGTGAACGCCGCCAAGCCGTCGATGCGTCCCAGGTGGATCGGAACGATCCCCGCCGACTGGGCTCCGTCGACCACCAGCGGTAAGGAGTGTTGCTGACACCAGGCGGCCACCTCCTCGATCGGCTGGATAATTCCGGTGACATTGCTGGCATGCTGCAAGACGACTCCGAGCGCCGCTGCGGGGTCCATCTTGGCGAGGGCTTGCAGATCGACCCGCCCTGCCTCATCGACCGGCAACTGCCGCACCCGCTCCTCACCCAGCGCCCGCACTGCGGGTCGCCACACCGCATTGTGTTCGAGCGCACCGATCCAGAGGATCCCATCCGGCTGTGGATCTCGGCACAGATCGGCGATGATGGTCGAGAGTCCAAGGGTCGAGGAGGGGAACAGCACCATCTGCTGGGGATCGGAGACTCCGAACAGATCGGCCAGTCGCTGGCGACAAGAAGCGACGATCTGGGAGGCCGCCTGGGCACCTCCATGCGCTCCTCGGCCAACACTTCCGGCCAGATGCAGTGCCTCATTCATCGCCTCTTCGACCCCCGGATGGCGGGGGTGGGCGGTGGCGGCATGGTCGAGATAGATCATCGTTCCTCCACCGCGATGGTCCGCTGCTGCTCGTCGATCGTCAAGGGAACGCCCTTGCAACCGTCGAGAATTCGCAACAGGATCGACCGCTGCCACCACTCGGTCCGATTTCCGGCGTCGAAAAGACCCGTCAGAAGCGACCGTCGGGAAGGAACCTCGATGTCGGCCTCACATCTCAGCCTCGATCCAGACCAACTCGATCGCAAGGAACGATACCTGCTGATGGTCTCCTCGGTGATCCCCCGCCCCATCTGCTGGATCTCGACCATCAACGGTGAAGGAATCACCAACCTGGCCCCCTTCAGTTTCTTCGGCGCGGTCAGCAGCGATCCTCCGACCGTCATGCTGAGCGTCGGCCGCCGCAGGGATGGAAGCCACAAGGACACCGCCCGTAACTTGCTCGACACCTCCGAGGGCGTGATCCACATCTGTGAGCAGCCAGATGGAGCCACCATGGTGGCCAGCAGTGAAGGACTGCCGCCCGGGCAAAGCGAAATCGATCATCTCGATCTCGATACGGTCGCTTCCGATCAGGTGCGCCCACCTCGGCTACGAGATTCCGCCATCGCACTGGAAGCGAAGGTGGTGCACCACCGTGAACAAGGCAACGGACCGGTCGATCTGTTTCTGCTCGAAGCGGTGCGATTTCATCTACGCCACGATCTGCTGGTCGATCGACTCCCCGATGCGGGCCAACTCCAGGCTCTCGGTCGACTCGGTGGCTCGCTCTACTGCGACACCTCCACTCCCTTCATCATCGAACGTCCCGACCAGGTATCTCCCCCCGCATCGGGCAGGTAGCATGGCCATCGTGGTGCTCACCACTCTCGCGGGGAAACCCTGGATCGATCCGGGGCGGGGGAGCCGGGTCGAAGCACCAGAGAGCCTCTGAATGGAGGAGCGATGTATTCCGACAGATCTCACGCAGATGCCGCGATGACGGTTGCCCACAGACCACTTACCCGAGCACTGGTGACGCTGCTGTCGCTGCTGATTCTGATCCCTGCGTGTCATCGGAGCGGCAACTTCAGCAACAGCGGTGCGGTGGTCGTGGTCGAGAATCCATGTCTCGAATCACCACTGCCCTCCTACCCTCCCGGATACCCGCTAGCACTGCTGGAACTGCAACCGCTGGTCGAGATGGAACCGTTGGTGCCTCAAACTCCCGACGGCATCTCCTGTATCCCCAGCGTCTACCTGGTGGCGCCCCCATTGCCAGAGGGACTGCTGCTCGATCCGGATACCGGCACCATCTCGGGCACTCCGCTGATCAGTGGAACCACCAGCGAACATGTCATCACGGCGATCTTCCCCGACGCGGCGGAGGACTTCCTGATGACCATCATGGTCTTTCCCTTGCCTCCCGCCTTCAGCTATCCGCAAACTCAAGTGAGCCTGATCGAGGGAGATGGTTTGCTGCTACTGCCGACCCTGCTCGAAGGGTCCGGTCCCATCGACCACTGGAGCGTTGAAGCACCCGCAGCGGCGCCACTGTCGGCCATCGTCGACACCCTCTCTGGCGAACTGGCGCTCTTTGGCACCGGCGACTACAGCGCCACCGTCACCGGCACCAATCTGGTCGCTTCGGCGACCTTCACCATCACGGTGGTGACTCAGCTGTTTCCCCGTGTCGCCGCTCCATTACTGTTTCAAGATGATGGAGATGGCGTGCTCGGTGCCGGAGACCTCATCCTTATCGAAACCGATGTCGATGTCTCGGTCCCGCAGGACGGGTCGGATGCGCTGACCCTTTCTCCCGAGAGTTCCCTCGGTACCGATCCCAGCACCTCGACCAGCACCGCTGGTAGGACCATCGTACAACTCGGAGAGGGTGCCTCCCTCTCTGGCCGTGGTGCTGCCGAGGAGGTGGGAGCCACCTCCTCCTCTCCACTGCAGATCTCCCCGACCTTTGGCAGCGTCGGAGCACTGGTCGATGCCACCACCGGCTTGCCACTCACCGATCCGCCGCCGCTCGATCTGTTCCCCGGCGTCCGCTCCAATCCGGTCAGCGACCTGGCCACCACCGCACTGATCGCCGTCGACCTCGATGGCGATGGCCACGATGAGGTGGTGGCCATCATCGAAGGACAACTGACCCGTCTCGACCGCGACGCCACGGGAAACTGGAGCAGTGAAGAAATCGGCCCGGCGAATCTGACCGCCGTCGCCTGTTCCGATCTCGATCGGGATGGCGATCTGGATCTGGTCGCCAGCGGCCCCGATGGAATCCTCTGGCTGGCCAATCAATCCGGTTCCTTCACCATCCAGGTCTTCGATGGAACCGCTGGCGGCGCGATCGCCGTCGCCGATCTCGATCGGGATGGAGACGATGATCTGCTGGTCGCGCGGGACAACTCGACCATCGAACAGTTCGCCGGCGATGGCAGCGGGAACTTCACCGCTGTTGCGGTCTGGCCAGTCGATGGCAGCGCCGGCATCGAGGTGTTCGATCTCGACCGCGACTCGTGGCTCGATTTCGCCACCGCAGAACCGGCGCTGATGCGTGGCGCAGCGACCGGGTTCACACCCTGGACCGACGCTCCCCTACCGACGGTTCCTTGTACATCTCTCACCATCATCGACAGCGATCGAGCCGATCACTGGAAGAGCCCACTGTGGGCCACCTCCGATGGCACGCTTCATCGGATCGATGGTCACGGCGGAACCCTCGTCTCCGACATCACCAGCGGCCTGACCGCCTCGAATGTCCCCGGCGATTTGTTCACCATCGAAAGCGCCGACCTCGATCGCGACGGCGGCAAGGATGTATTACTGCTCGGCAATGATGGTATCCGGCTGCACCCATCTCGAGGTGCGCTGGCGGTTCCTGGGGCCGAGGTTCACTCCTGGGCCGCACTCTTCCTTTCCATCTCATCGCCTGTGGCGCTCTGTAGCACCGATCTCGATGGGGATGGAGATCTCGATGTGCTTGCCGCAGGCAGCGCTGGCATCGTCGAGGGGATCAACAGCCTCGATGTCATCCGCGGAACTGCGACGCTCGAACTGCTCGATCATCCCGGCACGGGCCAGCAGATCTCCTCGATCCTGGCGGTCGGTGATGTGTACCGCGATGGTCATCTCGACCTCATCGTTCGTGGCGCCGCTTCGGGATCCGGTCCCGTGGTCACCTGGTTACTCCCCGGGAGCCAGCCCTCCATCGCCCTGGCGCTGGCCACCGGTCCCGATGTGAGGTCCGCCGCCTTGCTCGATGTCGATCGAGATGGCGACCTGGATGTGGTGCTCGGTATCCATGATGACATCGACCTGTTGCTGACCCAGGTCACTGGAGCCCAGGTCCCTGGAACCCAGGTCCCTGGATCTCCGCTCACCGAGATCCAGTTCGAAACGACCGACTTCCCCGGCGGCCATACTTCCGACATCACCAACACGCTCGCCGTGGCGGACGTCAATCGTGATGGCATCGACGATCTGGTCCAGGGTTGTCACGGGCTCAACCGGATCTGGCTGGGGGATGGCTCGGGGTCGTTGCAACCGCTTCCTCAACTGTTCCCCTCCGATGTCACCCACTCCTTGTTACTCGATGACTTCGACCGAGATGGAGACCTCGACCTGCTGTGTGGCAATTCCACCGGTCGTCACAATCGACTGTGGCTCAACGATGGATCGGGCCTGTTCAGCGATTCGGGTCAGATTCTCGGGGTGATGGAGGCGCGATCCCTCGCCTCGGGAGACATCGATGGCGACGGAGATACCGACCTCGTGATCGGCATGACCGGCTCCGGTCCCAGCGGGTTCCCCGATGCCATCTGGTTCAATGACGGTCTCGGCCACTTCACACCTGGACCATCCCCCGACGCCGAGGCCACGGCAACGCTGGCGGTCGCTCTCGGCGACCTCGACCTCGATGGAGATCTCGACCTGGCCACCGCCTCGGTCACAGGCCTACGCATCCAGTGGAATGTCGACGGAGTCTTCTCCTCCGCCATCTCGCTGAGCAACACCTATCACGATGGCCTGATGCTGCTCGATGTGGACGGGGATGGCGATCTCGATCTGCAAAGCGCCAGTGGACCTCTCGATCTGGAAACCTGGTTGGCTCGCTGATCATCCAGCTCCCTGCACAGGGAAACACCAGTCCCCGCGCAGGGAAACACCAGTCCCCGCACAGGGAAACCCAGTCCCCGCACAGGGAAACACCAGTCCCCGCACAGGGAAACACCAGTCCACCAAACAGTGAACACCGGCCACCACCAGGATCCTCCACCAGGATCCTCCACCAGGATCCTCCACCAGGGCTGCGCTACCGATGGCCCCGATAGCGCCTGGCCCCTGAACACCGTACGATCCGCATCTCTGCGGAAATGTCCCCGCGGAAAGGAGTTCCGATGATCGAAGTGATGATCTCCATCATCCTGTGGGCCGGATCGACCGGCGGTTTCGTACTGCCCACTCCAACCCCCACTCCAGCGCTCACCGAGGCGACCACCGAGGCGACCCTCCAGTCGATCCTGGTCTTCAGCAAGACCTCCGGTTTTCGCCACGGCAGCATCCAGTCGGGCCGGAAGGCGATTGAATCCATCGGAAAGAAGTACGGATTTCAGGTCGAGTTGACGGAAGATCCCGCTCTCTTCACCGAGGCGAAGTTGAAGAAGCACCAGGTGGTGGTGTTCCTCAACACCACTCAGGATGTGCTGGCGGAGCCGCAGGAAAAGGTGTTCGAGCAGTGGATCCGCGGTGGCGGCGGCTACCTCGGCATTCATGCCGCCTCCGATACCGAATACCAGTGGTCCTTCTACGGTCACCTGGTCGGAGCCTACTTTTCCGGTCACCCGCGAGTCCAACCGGCGATCGTCGAGGTCAAAAACCGCAAGCATCCAGCCACCGCCCACCTGCCCGAAAAGTGGCAACGCACCGATGAGTGGTACAACTTCAAGAAGTTCCCCGAGCATGTGAAGGTGCTCGCCTACCTCGACACCGACAGCTATGAGGGGTCCACGATGAAGGGCAAGCACCCGGCGATCTGGTGTCACGAGGTCGATCAGGGGCGTGCCCTCTACACCGTCGGCGGGCACACCCAGCAGTCCTTCTCCGAGGAACTATTCCTGAAGCACCTCTACGGCGCCATCTGGTGGGCCGCTGGCCACGACGACACTCCCCCTGCGGCGGCCAGCGCCGCAGCAATTCGCCCGGCAAATGAGAAATCCAATCCTTTACCAGCCACCACTTCTTCAGGAGATTCCCGATGAACCGCATCGAAAATGGCATCCTCATCTCGCTCAACCCGGCCACTGAAGAAGAGGTGGGACGACTCCCCATCACGGCCGTCGGACAGATTCCCGATGTGGTCGCCACTGCGCGGGCGGCACAACCCGCCTGGGCTCAACTCTCGCTGGAACAGCGTGCCGATCGGATGCGCCCCTTCGGAAAAGCGCTGGTCGAGGCCTCCGAGGAACTGGGAACATTGCTGACCCGCGAGATGGGCAAGCCGCTGGCGCAGGGCATCGGAGAAGCCAAGCACTGTGGAGCATCTCTCGACGACACCCTCGACGAATTGATCGAGGCGTTGACCCCGGAACCGATGGACGATGAGAATATCGCCTCGACGCTGGTGTTCGACCCCCTCGGCGTCTGTGCCGGCATCACACCGTGGAACTTTCCCCTGTCGATGCCGCACTGGACCGTCATCCCGGCCCTGATGGCGGGCAACACGGTGGTCCTCAAGCCTTCAGAGAAGACCCCACTGGTGGCGCAGGCCTACTCCGAACTGCTGATGCAGCAACTTCCCGAGGGAGTCTTGCAGGTGATCCACGGCGACGCCGAGCAGGGTCAGGCACTGGTGGCTGCCGATGTCGACCTCATCGCCTTCACCGGCTCCCGCGCGACCGGGGCACACATCCTGAAAAGTGCCAGCGGCAGTCTCAAGCGTGTCATCCTGGAACTGGGGGGAAAGGATCCACTGATCGTCCTCGACGATGCCGATCTCGACGCTGCAGCAAAGTTCGCCGCGGCGAACTCCTTCCGCAACGCCGGCCAGGTGTGTGTCAGCACCGAACGCATCTATGTCCAGGAGCCGGTCCTCGAGCAGTTCCAGAAGCTGCTGTGCGAGGCCGCGAGCCAGATGCAAGTCGGCGATGGCTGTGACGATGGCACCGAGGTCGGGCCGATGATCGACGGTGGCCAGAAAGCCCACGTCGAAAAACAGCTGGCCGCTGCGGTCGCGGATGGTGCGCAGATCGCCTATCAGAGTGATGACCTCGGCGGCAACTTCCACCCGCTGACGGTGCTGAGCGATTGCCAGGAAACGATGGATGTGATCCGCGAAGAAACCTTCGGCCCCATCGCCTGCGTGATGAAGGTCTCCGATGATGCCGAGGCGATCGATCGCGCCAACAACACCCCCTACGGGCTCGGTGCATCGGTCTTCGGCAGTTCTGAACGTGGCCACCAGATCGCCCGTCACCTGACCGCCGGCATGGTCGGCATCAACAAGGGCTGCGGCGGTGCCTCGGGAACCCCCTGGGTCGGCGCCAAGCAATCGGGCTACGGCTACCACTCCGGCCGCGACGGCCACCGCCAGTTCGCCCAGTTGCGCGTGATCAGCGAGATGCGAAGCCAGTAAGCGAGGTACCCGCGTCGGTCACGCCCCGAACTTGTCGAGGCGATCGGCGTGAGCGAGTAGCAGCGGCATCAATTCCTGACCACGGATGGTGCCGATGTCGCCGTAGATGCAGCCGCGCTCGGTGAAGGGGACCCCCTCCACCGGCAACACCCGCTTTGAATGGACCAGCAATGGCACCGAATGCCACGAGTGCTGCGCCATCGAGGTCGGT
>Ga0310120_10000191_pt1 | contig 50491 bp, 51 predicted proteins | sample CB27_AW_983_MG_FD_203506 | JGI IMG/M metagenome (GOLD analysis project Ga0310120, IMG submission 203506) | Marine microbial communities from Western Arctic Ocean, Canada - CB27_AW_983 | ecosystem: Environmental > Aquatic > Marine > Oceanic | place: Canada: Western Arctic Ocean | collected...
TAGCATTAAGCCCAAGGAAAGAGGCGAGTTAAGGTTTTCCTTAGCAAGTCAGCTGAGCACTTCTCCAAGAAAAACTTCTAAGGTTAACTATATAAAGACCGTACCAAAACCAACACAGGTAGATGAGGCGAGAAGCCTAAGGGGAACGAGTGAGTCTTCGTTAAGGAACTCGGCAAAAAAGCGGCCGTAACTTCGGGATAAGGCCTGCCCTCTTCGGAGGGCCGCAGCGAAAGTATCTCTGGCGACTGTTTATCAAAAACACAGCTCCCTGCGAACTCTAATGAGGATGTATAGGGGGTGACACCTGACCGATGCGAGAAGGTTAAATCTGGCGGTGTATTAACTTCGGTTAACATGCTAACTGGATGAAGCCCTCGTCAATGTCGGCGGTAACTATAACCGTCCTAAGGTAGCGCATTTCCTTTCCGGGTAAGTTCCGGAGCGCACGAATGGTGTAACGACTGGAGAACTGTCTCAACGAAGAGCTCGATGAAAATGCGATTCCCGTAAAGACGCGGGATACCTGCAGCGGGACGAAAAGACCCCGGGAGCTTTACTGTAGCTTGATATTGGGTTTAAGAATTGTTTGCGTAGAATAGTGAGGAGACTTTGAAGCATTATTTTCGGATAGTGTGGAGTCGTCAGTGAAATACTCATCTCTTAATTTTTAAATTCTAATCTGATCGGAAAAAACGGTCGGAAACAGTGTCTGGTGGGCAGTTTGCATGGGGCGTGTTCCTCCTAAAAGGTAACGGAGGAGTCTATTAAGGTTGGCTTAGTCCGGATGGAAATCGGACTGGACGTGTAAAGGCATAAGCCAGCTTGACGGCAAGACTTACAAGTCGCGCCGGTACGAAAGTAGAGCTTAGTGACCCGATAGTTCTTTCTAGAAAGGCTAGAGACATCGGCTAAAAGCTACCCCGGGGATAACAGGCTGGTATTGTCCGAGAGTTCATATCGACGACAATGTTCGGCACCTCGATGTCGGCTCACCCTATCCTGGTGCTGAAGAAGGTGCCAAGGGTTTGGCTGTTCGCCAATTAAAAGGGTACGCGAGCTGGGTTCAGACCGTCGTGAGACAGGTTGGTCTCTATCTGCTGTAGGCGTTGATCACTTGAGGGAAGCTGACTCTAGTACGAGAGGACCGAGTTGGACGAGCCTCTGGTCTACCAGCTTTGGCACCAGCTGAATCGCTGGGTAGCTATGCTCGGCAGGGATAAGAGCTGAAAGCATCTAAGCACGAAGCCCATCCCAAGATAAGGTGATCGTCACTTCGGTGACAACGATTCGTGGAAGACTACCACGTTGATAGGCTCTAGGTGTAAGACTGGTAACGGTTTTAGCCGAGGAGTACTAATTATCGTTCACGATTCCTATTTTCTCTAAATCGGTCATTTAAATGTTGATCATAAAAATTTTCTCTATTGGTTTCCTGGTGATTAGGTTTCTCAGGTAACATCTCTTCCCATTTCGAACAGAGTCATGAAACTGTTTAACTCTGATGATACTTGGCTGCGGTCCGGGAAAGTAGGATTTGCCAGGATACCAATGCAGAAAATTACTCAATGACGACGGTTATTTTTTTATACGCGTAGTTTGTTTCTAAGGGTAAATTGCAGTATCCTCTAAGTAATGAAAAGAACTCTCAAGCAGCTCTTATACGGTTTTTTTTATCTAGTTATTCTCCTAGCCGTTGTTTTAGGTGCTTACCTACTCTTTTTTCAAAAAAGCTCCTCTTGTTTTGACAATATTAAAAATCAGGAGGAGGTTGGTATAGATTGTGGCGGTTCTTGTATTGAGTGTGATTTGAAGAATGTTAAGGAGTTAATTATTCAGCCAGCTAATATTTTTGATAATGGTAATCGCACCTCTACCATCTTAGTTGTTGTTTTAAACCCTAACAAAACTTTAGGCATAGGAACTCTTCCATACACTATTAAGCTGCTTAATTTTGAAGATCAGGAGATTTACTCTGTTAATCGTAGGGCCTTTAGCTACCCTAATCAGAATAAGTTGTTAATAGAGGCTGGTATTGATGTTGAGGCTATTAATATAAAGCAGGTCCTTATCACTCTTGATTATAACCGTGCTTCTTGGTCAAAAATCTCACCACCACCAGCTCAATTGGCGGATGTAGCTACTCGGGCTTTGGGAAGGCATATAGAGATTACCGGTAGAGTTATTAATGATAATGATTATTCATTGAATCAGGTTGCTGTAGTAGCTATCTTTTCTAATAAACTTGGTATTAAGGCCGCTACCTCTAAAACAGTTATTGGCGAGGTTAAACCCTTTAGCTTCAAAGCTTTTCAGATAGTTATCCCTGTTAAAGAGGAGATTCTCTCTCAAATTAATTTGGAAGAAGCTTTCATTGCTCTGGAAGCTAAACGTTAATGCCAACTTTTAATTTAAAAAGAGTAGATTGGGTACTAAATGGCATAGTTCTAGCACTAGCTATTTTTAGCTTGATTACTATTTCTAGCATTGCTCCTCATTTATTTTGGCAGCAGCTGATTTGGTTTATCTTAGGCTTCGGTCTTATTTTATTGTTTTCTCAGATTGACTGGAGGCCTTTAATTAACCATCGTTGGATCATTTTTAGTATTTATTTTTTCTTTGTTGGTTTACTAGGTATAACCTTCTTATTTGCTCCAACTATCAGAGGTATTAGGGGTTGGTTAGTCATTGGTCCTTTTCAGATGCAGACTTCTGAATTTGTGAAGATAGCTTTGATTATAGTATTTGCTTATTTCTTTGCCCGTCGTCATGTTGGTATTGCTTTATGGCGTAATATTTTTATTCCCTTCGTTTATTTACTTATTCCAGCCGTTTTTGTTTTATTACAACCTGATTTAGGATCAGCTCTTATTTTATTTGGGCTTTGGATTGGTTTCTTATTGGTTAGTGGCATCAGGATGAAACATATTGCGATCGGCTTGCTAATACTTAGCACGGTGGTTGTTTGGAGTTGGTTCAGTTTTCTACAAGGTTATCAGAAAGAAAGAATTGTTGGCTTGTTCAATCCAGAGTACGATCCCCTAGGAGTTAACTACAACGTTATTCAGGCCAAGATTGCTATCGGCTCAGCTGGGTTTTTAGGCAAGGGATATGGTCAGGGAACTCAGGTCCAATTGGGGTTCTTGCCAGAAGCTCCAACCGACTTCATTTTGGCAGCTCTTATTGAAGAATGGGGTCTTTTAGGGGGGTTAATACTGATAGGACTATTCTTTATGCTACTTTTCCGTATTATTAGAATAGGATCATTAGCTAAGAATAATTTTCCTAAGTTGTTATGTTTAGGAACAGTTATTCTTTTTATCCTACATTTTATAGTTAACGTCGGTTCAAATATAGGGCTTTTGCCCGTCATTGGAGTTCCATTTCCCTTCTTGAGTTATGGAGGTTCTAATTTATTGACGAGCGCAGCTCTGATAGGTATAGTTCAAAGCATTGCAAATCGTTTCTCGTTTTAATTTAAAAAATCCTTGGTTGTTGCTAGTAGTTTCTATAGCAATTGTTCTTTTTATTGCTTTAGTTGCCTTAGTAATTGCTCTTCAGCCGATAGATCGTTTAGCTAAAGATGCTGGAGTAAAATTTATTATCGCTAAAGGCGATGGCTTAAAGGAGGTGGTTGATAACTTAGATAAAGAAAAACTTATTAAATCCACTGAAGCTTTTAAGTTATATAATCTCTTGAGTGGTAAAGCTCACTTATTTAAACCTGGCCATTACACCGTTAGTCCAGCTTGGAACTCGGTTCAGATTTCTAAATTATTAATTGATGGTCCTCCTGAAATCTCAGTTATCATCTTTGAAGGGGAGACTGTTAAAGATATAGATTATCGATTAAGCGCAGCTGGTGTTATTAATGCTGGAGAACTAGAAAAATATGACTGGCAGAAATTAGCTATCGACTATCCATTTTTGAGAGAAGCCGGTTCTTTAGAGGGGTTTGTCTTTGGTGACACTTATCGCTTCGCTCCTTTTTCTGATATTGATATTGTAGTGAGAGAGTTTTTAGATAACTTTAAAAAACAAGCTTTGCCATTGTTTGAAGGTGAGTTTGCTGCCAATTACCAATCTTTAATAATAGCTAGCTTGATTGAAAAGGAGGCTCCTTTCTTTGAAGATAGAAAAATTATTGCGGGTCTCATCTATCGACGGATGAAATTAGGCATGAGATTACAGCTAGATGCCGCTACTGTTTATGAAAAATGTGGAGAAAGATTTGCTACTTGCCCATCTCAAACTAGGAGGTTATCCAGGAGAGACCTTGCATCGAAGGGTGTTTATAATACATACTTAAGCAAAGGGTTGCCTCCAACACCGATCGCTAATCCGGGACTGAGTGCAATCAAAGCCGCGTTGAATCCAGTTAAGACGAGATACATTTTTTACATCTCACATCCGCGCACTAGAAAGACGATTTTTGCTGCTACCCTTGACGAACACAATAGAAATCGTGTTAAATACTTAAGATAGAAAATTGGCAAATAAAACAAGTTCCCAAGTGGGGTGGGGATTTACTTTTTTGCACCTTTAATTTTGTTACTTATAAATTATCAAATAAAACACAATGGATAAATTACCCACTAAGTCTTTCAAGTCTTACTCAAGTCATCCATCAGCAATTCAGCCAGATCTTTTTGAGATCCAAACCAATTCTTATAATTGGTTTTTGGAAAATGGTTTAAATGAATTATTCAAAGAAGTCTTTCCAATAGAGGATTTCTCAGAGAAAGGTCTCGAGTTACAATTCGTTGATTATTACTGGGACGACCCTAAATACGACGAAGAGCAAGCTAAGTTTAAAGACCTGACTTATGACTCAGCTCTAAGGGTTAAGTGCAAGCTGGTTAATAAGAAAGATAAATCTGAGAAGGAGCAAGAAGTATATTTTGGTGACTTCCCGGTTATGACCGAGAGAGGTACCTTTATTATAAACGGAATTGAGCGCGTAGTTATTTCTCAACTCATTCGTTCCTCTGGAGTATATTTTACCACTAACGTTCTTAGAGGTAAAAAATTATTTGGTGCCAAGGTCATTCCTAATCGTGGTGCTTGGCTAGAATTTGAAACCGATCGTGACGGTTTTATTGGTGTAAAGATTGATCGTCATCGTAAAACTGCTGCCACCGATCTTTTAAGGATCTTTGGCTTAGAGACTAATGCTCAAATTTCAGAAATCTTTGCTGATGTTGATACAGGAGAAGTTAAATACATTGAGAAGACTTTAGCGAAAGATGCTGCCGAGACTGTTGATGGCTCTTACACCGAAATATATAAGCGTATTAGACCAGGTGACTTAGCTACAGTTGAGAATGCTAAGAGCTTGATTGATGCCATGTTCCAGAGAGCTGATCGTTATGACTTCTCCAGAGTTGGTCGTTACAAGCTTAACCAACGACTTAACATTGATGAGAAGATAGACTCTCGTATTATTCGTTTAGAAGATTTGATTTTAATTATTAAGGAGATTATTCGTCTCAATAATGATCAGTCACAAGAACCTGATGATATTGATCACTTGGGTAATCGTCGTATTCGTCCAGTTGGTGAACAACTACAAAACCGACTAAGAATTGGTTTTACTAGAATGCGCCGAATTATTACTGACAAAATGTCTACCTCCGAACCGGAGGGGTTAACTCCAACTCAGCTAATTAATGCGCGACCACTAATTTCTGTTGTGAAAGAGTTCTTTTCTTCATCTCAGTTAGCTCAGTTCATGCAACAGGTTAATCCGTTAGATGAGGTTGAGCACAAGCGACGTATTTCTGCCATGGGTCCTGGTGGTTTGACTCAGAAGAGAGCTGGTTTTGAGGTTCGTGACGTTCACCGGTCTCACTATGGCCGAATCTGTCCTATTCAAACCCCGGAAGGTGTGAATATTGGTTTGGTTAACCACTTGGCTATGTATGCTCGTCTTAATGATCTTGGTTTTATAGAAACCCCTTACGCCATAGTTAAGGATGGTAAGGTGACTAACAAAACTGTATATCTTAATGCTTTAGAAGAAGAGAGCTTCAATATTGCTCATGCAGGTGTTGATCTTAGAAAACCAACTACAGCCGGCGAGGTTGTAGAGGCTCGTATCAAGGGTCGTCCTGGTACTTGTGCTCGCGAAGATGTTGATTACATCGATGTTAGTCCAGAGCAGTTTATTAGTGTTGCTACCTCTCTCATTCCTTTTCTAGGTCATGACGATGCGAACCGAGCGTTAATGGGTTCAAACATGCAACGTCAGGCTGTTGTTTCTGTTAAGGCAGATGCCCCTTATGTCTCCACCGGTATGGAGGAGAAGGCGGCTAAAGATTCTGGTTATCTGCTCATCGCTGAAGAAGATGGTGAGATCAAATCAGTAGATGCTCAGATTATTGAGGTTAAAACCAGGAAGGGTGTTAAAAAATATAATATTAATAAGTTTATTCGATCTAATCAGTACACCAGCATCTCTCAAACACCAATAGTCAAAAAAGGCCAGAAAGTTAAGAAGGGTGATGCTCTAGTTGATGGACCATCAATTGATAATGGCATCTTGGCCCTTGGACAGAACATGGTAACCGCCTTCCTATCTTTTGAGGGAGCTAACTTCGAGGATGCTATCGTCATTTCTGAAAGAGTTATGAGTAATGACTCCTTTACTTCTATTCATATTGAAGACTTTTCTAGTGAGGTTAGAGACACCAAGTTAGGCCCTGAAGTCACTACCCCAGATATTCCTAACGTTTCTGAAGAGAAGCTTAAAAACTTGGACGAAGAGGGAATCATTCGTATTGGTGCTGAAGTTCGCTCGGGCGACATCTTGGTGGGCAAGATTTCTCCTAAAGGTGAGACCGAATTAACTGCTGAAGAAAGATTACTACGTTCAATCTTTAGTGAAAAAGCCCGTGATGTTAAAGACTCTTCTTTGAACATGCCTCACGGAAAGAATGGACGAGTGATAGGTATCAAAGTTTTCTCTCGAGAGAAGGGTGATAAATTAGATCCAGGTATTATTAAAAAAGTTCAGGTTGAGATAGCTCAGTTACGTAAGATCAGAGCTGGAGACAAGCTAGCTGGTCGTCACGGTAACAAGGGTGTTATCTCACAGGTTAGACCAATTGAGGACATGCCTTACCTAGAAGATGGAACTCCTGTTGATGTTGTTCTTAACCCTCTTGGTGTTGTATCTAGAATGAACATTGGTCAGATCTTAGAGTGTCACCTTGGTTGGGCAGCTAAGCATTTGGGTTACCGAGCTGTCACACCAGCTTTAGGTGGTGCAACTGAGAAACAAATTAAAGAAGAATTAAAGAAAGCTAATCTTTCAGAAAGTGGTCAAAGCACCCTTTATGACGGTAGAACTGGTAAGCCATTTGCTCAACCGGTAACCGTAGGAGTGTCTTACATTATGAAACTTAACCATTTGGTTGAGGATAAGCTGCACATGAGATCGATTGGACCATACTCCCTCATTACACAACAGCCATTGGGTGGTAAAGCTCATTTTGGTGGTCAACGTTTTGGTGAGATGGAGGTGTGGGCTCTTGAAGGTCATGGAGCTGCTCACACTTTACAAGAGATGCTAACCATTAAATCAGATGATGTTTTAGGACGTTCATCAGCTTATGAATCAATTATTAAAGGTGAGCCAATTCAGAAGCCTAACATCCCAGCTTCCTTTAACGTTTTGATTAACGAATTAAAGGCCTTGGGTCTTGGAGTCGAATTAAATAAAAAACAAGACAAAAAATAAAATTATGGAATTCGATTCAATTAGATTATCAGTTGCTTCTCCAGAAGTTATCCTGAGCTGGTCTCATGGTGAAGTAATCAAACCAGAAACTATCAACTATCGAACTCAGCGGGCTGAGAAGGATGGTTTATTTTCAGAAAGAATTTTCGGACCAGTTAAAGACTGGGAGTGTTATTGTGGTAAATATCGAAGAATTCGTTATAAGGGTGTTGTTTGCGATAAGTGTGGTGTTGAGGTTACCCGATCAATCGTTCGTCGAGAGCGAATGGGTCACATTCAATTAGCCGCTCCTGTTGTTCATATCTGGTTCTTAAGAAGCGTGCCTTCTAAAATAGGTTTAATTTTAGATGCTCAGCTTTCTAAGATTGAAAAGGTTGTTTACTACATCTCTTATATTGTTACCGTAGTTAATGAAGGCAACAGAAAAAGAACTTTAGAAGATATTGATAAAGAGTTTAAGACTCGTAAAAAACTTTTGAAAACCAAGTCTGAGATTAATGATCTTAAATCAGCCACTACTAAAACCAAAAATCAACTACAAGATTTAAAAGTTGGTCAGATTCTTATAGAGAGTGAGTTTCATAATCTCTCTCGTCGTTTTGGTGACGTTTTTGAAGCTGGTACTGGTGCAGAGGCTGTCAAAAAAATATTATCTCAATTAGATCTCGCTAAGATTAAAGGGGAGATTGAGAAAGAGCTTGAGACCGCTAGAGACAGTACAAAGGAGACTCGTTTGTTACGACGTCTTAAAATCATCAGTTCAATGTTAAAGAATGGTATGAAACCAGAGTGGATGGTGATGACTGTTTTGCCAATCTTGCCACCTGACCTACGTCCGATGGTTGCTCTAGATGGTGGTCGTTATGCTACCTCTGACCTTAACGATCTTTATCGACGAGTTATTAATCGTAACAACCGACTTAAAAAGCTTATGGAGTTGGGTTCACCGGAGATCATTGTTATCAATGAAAAAAGAATGCTTCAGGAGGCTGTTGATGCCTTGTTTGATAACTCTGCCCGATTTACAACTCAACAACTTTCAAGCCAGCGCAGACCATTACGCTCTTTAGCAGACATGCTCAAAGGAAAACAGGGTCGTTTTCGACAGAACTTGTTGGGTAAACGAGTTGACTACTCCGGCCGTTCAGTGATTGTAGTTGGTCCTAACTTGAAAATTGGTCAGTGCGCTCTTCCAAAGCAAATGGCTCTTGAGATTTTCAAACCTTTTGTGATTAATAAAATTATTGAAAGAGAGATGGCTCACAGCATTCGTAATGCTAACCGATTAATTGAAGAGGGAACTCCTGAAGTCTGGGCTATCTTAGAAGAAGTCATTGATGGTCGGAAGGTGTTACTTAACCGTGCCCCTACCCTGCATCGTCTTGGTGTTCAGGCTTTCCAGCCACTACTTATTGAAGATATGGCTATCAGAGTTCCTCCGCTAGTTTGTTCTGCTTTCAATGCCGACTTCGATGGTGACCAAATGGCTGTTCACCTTCCTCTAACCAAAGAAGCTCAGAAGGAAGCTTCTGAGATAATGCTTGCTAGTCGTAGCTTGTTAAAGCCAGCTACTGGTGAACCTATTGCTACACCAACTTTGGATATGGTGTTGGGTTGTTACTATCTAACGCGTATTAAAGAGGACGCGTTAGGTAAGGGCATGAAGATGTCTTCTAAGGAGGAGGCTTTTCTTGCTCATGAGAATGACCAATTAGCCGTTAACGCTCCAATCACCGTTCATGGTATTGAGGGTAATACTAGTGTTGGCCGCTTACTATTCAACGAAGTTCTCCCAGAGGGCTTTGATTATGTTAATGATCTAGTCAACAAAAAAGGCCTATCTAACATTGTTGGTATCTGTATCAATCAATATGGTATTGATGAGACTGCTGAGGTGCTTGATAAAATCAAGACTCTTGGTTTTGAATATGCCACTCTATCAGGTGTTTCTTGGGGCATGGATGAGTTAACAATTCCTAAGGAGAAAGACGCTATTATGGAAGCCGCTCAGAAAGAGGAGTCACTAGTTCGTTCTCAATATGAACAAGGTTTATTAACAGAATATGAACGACACAGTCGTATTGTTGAGATTTGGACCAAGGCTAAAGAAGATATCGAGGAGCACGTTAAAAGTGGTTCTCTTGATCCGTTCAAATCAGCCTATACCTTAGTTGATTCTGGTGCTCGAGGTGCATGGGCACAGTTGGTACAAATGATGGGCATGAAGGGGCTTGTGGCTAACCCTAAGGGTGAATCTATCGAGCTACCTATCAAATCATCCTTTAAAGAAGGTTTTGGCGTACTAGAATACTTCATCTCTACTCATGGTGCTAGAAAGGGTACTACCGACACCGCTTTGAAGACTGCTCAAGCCGGTTATCTTGCTCGACGTTTGGTAGATGTTTGTCAGGACTTATCTATTAAAGAGAATAACTGTAGGACTAAGGAAGGTATTGAAGTGCATCGTTCCGATTCTGAGAGCATTAACCTAGAGGTGTCTAGTAGAGTTTTTGGTAGGACTGCTCTCGAAGAGATTAAGGATGGTAAGAAGGTGATTGTTAAAACGGGTCAGATTATCGACAAAGAAATGGCTAAGGCCATTGAAGACTCTAAAGTAGATATTATTAAACTTCGATCTCCAATCACCTGTAAGAGTCTCTATGGACTTTGTTCTAAGTGTTATGGTTTCGATTTAGGTAGGAACAAGCCAATTGAGATTGGTGAGGCGGTTGGTGTTGTGGCTGCTCAATCTATCAGTGAGCCAGGTACACAGCTAACTATGAGAACCTTCCATACTGGTGGTGTGGCTGGTACTGATATCACTCACGGCCTACCTCGTATTGAAGAGATATTTGAGGCCCGACTTCCTAAGGGTAAAGCTTTTGTTGCCGAAGAAGATGGAGTGGTTGAGGAGATAGAAGACAAGGGTCTACTCAAAGTCTTAAAAGTTAAAACAACTATTGAATCCGATAAGAAGAAGAAAGATAAGATCTACGAGTTTCCAATTCATCAACAAAGCGAAATTTTCTTCAAAAAAGGAGATAAGGTGTTTAAAGGTGATCAGCTTTGTGAAGGTCGTCTTGATATTAAAGAAGTTTTCCAGATTAAGGGTCGTCATGAGGTAGAGAGATACATTATTAACGAAATTCAAAACATTTACTCCTCAGAGGGTGCGGCAATTAGTGATAAGCATATTGAGGTAGTTGTTCGTCAGATGTTCTCTCGAGTTCAAGTTAAGACCGCAGGAAGTACTAGCTTTATTCCAGGTGATGTTGTTGAAAAATCAAAATTCATAGAAGCTAACAGAGAGATAAAAGAAAAAGGTGGTGAGCCAGCTAAGGCTAAGCAGTTACTCTTTGGTATTACTAAGGTAGCACTTTCCACTGAAAGCTTCTTGTCCGCTGCCTCATTCATTGAAACTGCTAAGGTGTTAATTAATGCTGCTATAGAAGGAAAAGAGGATATACTGCGTGGTTTGAAAGAGAATGTTATTATCGGTCGCTTGATTCCGGTAGGAACAGGTCTTCGTGCTGGAGTAGAGGCTGAAGAGAAAGAGGTCGTAGAAAAAAAAGAATCTAAAAAATCTTAGTTGACGATCAACTGATTTTTTGGTAGTTTATTGCCATGGAAGATGACCAAAAAAGAGAATACGAATTAGCTCTCTTGATCGATGATCAATCAGCGGAAGCTGTTATCGATCAGTTTTTGGCTAAGTTGCCAGATGGAGCTGAGATCGAAATATCTAAGAAAGAAGCCGCTAGAACTATTAGGCTGGCTTATCCAGTTAAAAAGTTCAACACAGCGACTTTGTTGGTTTATAAGTTCCTCGCTATTCCAGATGTGATTAGTAAGATTGAGGAAGGGCTTCGTTTTCAAAAGAATGTTCTTCGATCATTGTTAGTTACTCTACCAGCTCAGAAAGAAGAAGTTGTTAAAAAGGAGAGGGTGGCTGTGGCAGCTCCACAGGAAGGTGTTAAGTCAGAAACTGTTGAAGCAACTGTTGCTACCAAACCAAAACAAACTCAATCTACTAACCCAGAGATTAGTAGCAATGAATTATTAACTAAAACTCTGGAAGAACTAGGAGAATAATGAATCTTAACAAAACATTTTTATTAGGTAGATTAACAGCCGACCCTATTCTCAGAACTACTACTAATGGCACTCAAGTCGCTACCTTTAGTATTGCTACCAACCGTGTTTGGAATGACAAGGTAGCTGGTAAAAAAGAAGAGACAGAGTTTCATAACATCGTTCTTTGGGGTCGTCAGGCAGAGATTGCCAGTCGCTTCCTAACCAAAGGTGGTTTGGTCTTGATTGAAGGCCGATTACAAACTCGTTCTTGGGAGGACAATCAAGGACAGAAAAGACGTACAACTGAGATTGTTGGTGAGCGAATGCAATTAGGACCTCGATCAGCAAATCAGAATAGTGGTGGTTTTCAACCACCAACTCCTTCAACTGGAGTTAATCAGGAAACAAAAGCTCCTGAAATTCCAACTATTAATGTTGATGAAGGACCTACTGAAGCACCATCAATTGATACTAACGAAATTAAAAAAGAAGATTTACCATTTTAACTATGAAAAAACAGTGTTTCTTTTGTTCACAAAACTTAAAAGAGATTGACTACAAAGAAAGCGAACTTTTGAAGCGCTTTATTTCAGGACAGGCTAAAATTATTGACCCTCGCTACACTGGAGTTTGTACCAAGCATCAACGTAAACTAGCTCAAGCTATTAAAAGAGCTAGAATTTTAGCACTATTACCATTTGTTAGAAGGTAATGAATGAGCAGGCTTTTCATTTTTTTTATAATCTAGCTAATAAATACTGGCTTTTAAATTGGTTTTTTATTTTTATTGCTCAATACCTACCTTACTTATTAGTGATCTTTTTTATTGGCCTTATTTTTTGGGGTTACAAAAAAGGTAAAGATAGACTCTACTACATCTTATTAACCTCTTTTTCTCTTTTAGCCGCAAGAGGATTATTTGTTGAAGTCATTCGTTTCTTTTACCCTAATCCAAGACCTTTTAAGGCTCTAGGCTTAGAACCTCTCATCGATCCAATAATGACTAGTTCTTTTCCTTCCGGTCATGCTACTGTGCTTTTTGCTTTAGCCACCCTAGTTTATTTTATTAATAAAAAATTCTTTTGGCACTTTATTGGCGCTGCTGTTTTAGTTGGCTTAGGTAGGATTATAGTTGGTGTTCATTGGCCACTAGATATCTTGGTAGGAGCTGCTTTAGGTGTCGCCGTGGTTTTAGTAGCTCGTCGTCTACTTCCTTATTCTTTTGGAGAGGGGTATAATAAAAAAATATGGAATTCTTAGGTTTTACCTTAGACGTAATCGGAAAATTACTAGTCGGCTTCACCGCTATTATGGTCCATCATCGCTTCTTGCTGGAACACAGGGTAGATGATTTTGTTTTCAAGACTATGAAGCGCGAGAGGTTCTTGGGTGTTATTGGTATCGTACTTATTATCTTGGGTTATATCTTGCAAGTCCCGGGTAAGTTATAGTAAGTTTAATTACATAAAATTATGGGAATTTTCAAAGAATTAAAAAATCTTTCTCCTGAAAGATTAAAGGAACTTCAATCACAAGCTCAACAAGGTCAGAAAATGATTGACGACATGATAGAGAAACGAGTTAAACAAGAGATCGAGGAAAAGGACTTGGTTAGTCGTGAGGAGGTCCAAAAAATGATTGAGGATAGTAAATAATGACTCCCAAGATAGGTGCTCATGTATCGACAGCTGGTGGTCTTCATACAGCTATTGAAAGGATACAAGCTATTGGAGGTGAGTGTCTCCAAATTTTTGGTGCCTCACCTCGTCAATGGGCAGCCAAGTTACCTGACAAAGAGAAGATAAAGAAGTTCAAAGACGCTGTTAAAGAAAGTGGCATTGGTCCTATTTATCTTCACGCCGCCTATCTACCCAACCTTGCTAGCCCAGTTGCTGAGATGGTAGAAAAATCTATTACCAACCTCTCTATTCATTTACAAATCGCCGAACTTATCGGAGCCAATGGGCTCATTTTTCATATTGGCTCTGGTAAAGAAATGCCTAAGGACAAAGCAATGGCTAAAGTGGTTAAGGCTTGCAAGATTATTTTAAAGAAAGTTCCTGGTCAGGCTGAACTGGTTATGGAAAACTCTGCTGGTGGTGGTCAGAAGTTAGGCTCTTCAGTAGCTGAAATAGGGACTATGATCAAAAAGATTGACTCTAAACGAATGAAGGTTTGTTGGGATACCGCTCATGCCTTTGAAGCAGGAGTTATGGATGAACATAGCCCAGCTAATATCAAAAAACTTTTTAATGAGTTTGATAAAGAGATTGGTTTAGATAAGTTAGTAGCTTTACATGTTAATGATTCTAAAACACCTTTTGATTCCCATCATGATCGTCATGAAAATATTGGCGAGGGTCATATTGGCCTGAAAGGTTTCAAAAATCTAGCCAAAGAAAAAAGACTAAGCCACACCTCATGGTTCTTAGAGGTCCCAGGTTTTGAGGGGATGGGACCAGACAAGAAGAACATCGACATTCTTAAATCTCTTTTTTAATGAAAATATCTGTTAAAGCCAAGCCAGCTGCTCGAGAGAATAAGGTAGAGGAGCAGGAGGGCGGTCTTTTTACAGTTTCGGTAAAAGAACCGCCCGTCAAAGGACGGGCGAATCTTGCTATTATTAAGTTATTAGCTAATTACTTTTCTGTTCCTACCAGTAACGTTCGTATTATTTCTGGTCAGACATCACGCAACAAAGTAATAGAGATTACTTTGCCTGGTGAATAACTCGTTGAGGGTAAGGAATCTCAATACCTTCTTTGTCAAAAGTAACTTTGATTCTTTTTCTTAGCTCAGCCGCTACCCCCCATTGCTCTTGAGGCTTAACCTCAGCTTTGATTCTGATCCCCACGGCAGAGTCATCAAAGTTAGTAATCTTAACAAACTTAGGAGCTTCATTAAGCTTTTCACTCCACTCTTTGTCTTGGAACATCTTGGCACCAATGTCATTGACCACTTTGATCACCTTTTCAATGTTAGCGTCATAAGAGATACCAATATTTAAGTTAACTCGAGCAAAGTCTTTAGTCTTGTTAACAGCCTTTTTTATTTCTCCGTTAGGGATGTGATGAACAGCACCATTAAGGTCTCTGATGATAGTGGTACGAAGACTAATCTTCTCAACTTCACCAGAAGCACCAGTTAGCTCTACAACATCACCAATACGATATTGATTCTCTAGGATGATAAACAAACCAGCAATCATGTCACGAATAAGATATTGAGCACCAAAACCAAAAGCTACACCCACAATACCAGCTGCTGCAATGATAGGGCCAATGGCGATGCCAAATTCAGAAATAATCATTAAGACAGCCATTACCCAAACAACAATCTTGAAAGTTCCACTAAAGACATGAATTAAGGTGTCCTCTCGCTTTCTTTCAGCTTGCTTGGTTAGAAAGCTGTCACCAACAATCGCTTTTCTAATAGCTTTTCCGATGAATAGGTGGCCAAATTTATTAAACAAGTAGGCTCCTAGTAAAATACCCAGAATTTTTGGACCATGACTTAACAACCAAGGTGAGATTGTCTCCCATAGACCTTGTAATGTTTCTGGATTAAAAACATTTTGAATAATTTCCATATGCTTTGTTTTATACCATATCACTTGCCAAAAAACAACATTTTCAGTATTAGAATTTTGCAAAAAAAGTTTATTTCTACATAATAAAGAGACAAAGGTCCCAACAACATTATTAATACTATGTACGAATTACCAAAATTAACTTATAGCTACGATTCTCTAGAGCCTCATATCGATGCTCAAACAATGGAGATTCATTACACTAAGCATCACCAAGGCTACATCAACAAATTAAATACTGCCTTAGAAAACCACTCCGAATTACAAGACAAACCTTTAGAGGATCTTCTTTGGACGTTAGATTCAGTTCCTGAAGAGATTAGAAAGGCGGTGCGTAATAATGGAGGCGGTCATCTTAACCACTCTCTTTTCTGGAAGATTATGAGTCCTGATGGTGGCGGTGAACCTCAAGGAGAATTGGCTGAAGCTATTAATAAGGATTTAGGCGGCTTCAATCAATTTAAAGAAGATTTTGCTAACACTGCTACAACCGTTTTTGGTAGTGGTTGGGCTTGGTTGGTCAAAGACGGCTCCGGCAAGCTACTTGTTAAATCAACTTCTAATCAAGATAGTCCGGTTATGGAGGGCTTAACTCCTTTACTCGGTCTCGATGTTTGGGAGCATGCGTATTACCTTAAGTATCAAAATAAGCGACCTGATTATGTAGGTGCTTTTTGGAACGTTGTTAATTGGGAAGAGGTTGGTAATAACTTCGGCAAGTAGTTATGGGCAATGATCGCTCTCAAGCCTTAAAACAAATTAGAGAAGAGGTTCAGAACCTAAAAGAATCTCCTCTTTATCAAGAGCGAGTTAACAATCAGACATTGCCTGTTATTGGTGAGGGGAGTCATAATGCTCAATTGATGTTTGTTGGTGAAGCTCCTGGTCGTAATGAGGCCAAGACTGGCAGGCCCTTTTGTGGGTCAGCTGGTAAAATTTTAGACGATCTATTAGCTTCTATTGGGGTTAAAAGGGAAGCTGTTTACATAACCAATATAGTTAAGGATAGACCTCCTAGCAACAGAGACCCTTTACCAGAAGAGATAGCTATTTACGGCCCCTTCCTTGATCGTCAGATTGATATTATTAAACCGCTAATAATAGTTACCTTAGGAAGATTCTCTATGAGCTATATAATGAAGAAATCAGGTTTAGAAGATTCTATCAAACCTATTAGCCAACTGCACGGCCAGATTCTAGAAGGCTCTAGTCTTAACAGTCCAATTAAGGTTGTTGTTATGTATCATCCTGCGGCAGCTATTTACAATCCCAAGATTAAAGAAGTCCTTCAAAAAGATTTTCAGATCCTATCTTCTTTAATTAAATAAAAACACCCTGTTTTTGTAGGGGTGTTGTTTCGCTAAAGAGAGATTCCATTGCGTTTTTTTAAAATCTCCATTAGCGATGGTTCTTTAAAATCATCCTTTGAGGCCTCACATATCATTTGATATTCAGGCTCAGGTAATCGGTAGTCTATATAGTACGCTTTAAATCCAAGACTTCTGAAAAAAAGCTGTGCCCCAAGATTGGTTTCTGGAACATTAACAACGATCAAATAACGCCTATTGCAAGATAGTTTTTGCTTGAGGTGTTGAACTAACTTAGAGCCTATTTTTGCTCGGCGACACTCTTTGGCAACCGCTAAATGAGCAAGATGAAAAGAGCTCTTATTCAGTTCATAGATCATAAATCCTAGAATAAGAGAGTCCTTTTCAGCTACCAGGCCAACGACATTTCGTTGTTTTAGCAAATCAATCATTTCTTGCTTATCAATAGGATCTTCAAAGCTGCTATTCTCAATAACCATAGCATCTAATAGATCGCGCCTAATTAACCAGCGGACACTTATGTCTAATTCATCATTTTTCAAAAAATGCATGAAAGCCTCCTTTCTGGATAGACTTACCCTTGTTGACAAAGAGCAGTATTAGATATTCATATCTAATACTATTATTATACTATACCTTGCTTGCGTTCTTAGCCAGAGTTCTTATGCAACGAGTACAAATCAAAAGTTGCCGACCATCTGGTAAGCGAGTCTTTTGAAGATTAGGCTGTTTTCTAGTCCAATTTGTTGGGTTGTAATGTCCTCGCAAAAGCTTTCTTTTACCAACCATTCGAGAACCTTTCTTACAAATTTCACACTGTCTCATAGTGAGAAAATAATAACCAATTTTTATTGTTATGGCAAGCTTTATTTCATTATTTATCATTATTCAATTAATATAAGGGCAGAATGACAAATATCACTGATCAAATTAAAGAGAAGATAGATATAGCTGAGTTTCTTAAAGAGTATATTCAACTGACTCCAGCTGGTCGGAATTTCAAGGCCCTTTGTCCTTTTCACAAAGAGAGCAATCCTTCCTTTGTTATCTCTCCGGATCGTCAGACCTGGTATTGTTTTGGTGGTTGTAATGATGGAGGTGATGTCTTTAAGTTTCTAATGAAGTTTGAAAATCTAGAGTTTTATGAGGCTTTGAAAATATTAGCTGAAAAAGCTGGTGTGGATTTTCGGCGTAATCCTAATACAGCTGCTGACTACAAACAGTTCGGGATTCTTTATGATATTAATAACTCAGCTAAAGATTTTTTTAGAAAAAACTTTACTAAGGAATCTGGTCAATATCTACTCTCGCGTGGTTTAACTAAAGACACTATCATGGAGTTCGAGGTAGGCTTTGCTCCGCCTGGATCTGACAACTTATTACGCTATCTCGTTAGTCTGGGCTTTATTGCTCAAGATATTGAAAGAGCTGGTTTGGTTTTTAAAACCGACAGAGGCACTTATTGGGACCGTTTTCGTCAGCGAATAATGTTTCCTATTTTTAATAGTTTTGGTAAGACGGTTGGTTTCACAGGGCGTATTTTTGAGACTGGCGAGGTTGATCCCAAGATAGCTAAATATATTAACTCTCCCGAGACGCCTATTTTTAATAAGTCTCGTTTGCTCTATGGCCTGCACAAAAGCAAGAAAGAGATTCGTAAACAAGATACAGCCTTGTTAGTTGAGGGGCAGATGGATGTTCTCATGTCTTATCAGGACGGAGTCAAAAATGTTGTAGCTTCGTCGGGAACCGCTCTTGGCAACGATCAACTTAAAACTCTAAGACGTCTTAGTAGTCAGCTAATATTGAGCTTTGATAGTGATGAGGCTGGTCAGTTAGCAGCTGAAAGGAGTATTGATTTAGCTTTAGCTCAAGATTTTCTAGTTCGTATTCTTAAAGTTCCTGGTGAAAAAGACCCTGCTGACTTTATTAAGGCTCAGCCAGGAATCATTAACCAGTTAGTTAAAGAAGCTAAGCCAGTTCGCCATTTTTATTTTGACCGCTATTTGTCTCCTCAAGCCATCACCAGCGAAGCAGATAGAAAAAATAATATTCGCCATGTACTTACCAAAATTAAGAGCATCTTTAGTAGGGTGGAGCAGGCGGTCTGGCTTAAAGAGTTATCTAACATCACTGGGATTAGAGAGGAGGTTTTATATGAGGAGTTGGAAAGGGTTGTTGCTAAGAAGGTGGATTCTTTCAGTCGATCAGCTGAACCTATGCCCGTAGCCCAGCCGGAGAGTTGGAGTCGTCGAGATTTTCTTGCTCAACGAGTGATTGATTTAGGAGGTGCTGTGCCTGAAAATTTCAAGTTTCAGTCTTCTGATCAATTAGTTCTTAAGGCTAGCTTGGAGAATAGCAATTTGGATCCTGAAAAAAAGGAAGAAGAGTTGGTTATACTTATCAGACAGTTAAAGATAGAGGATCTTAAGGACAAGCGACAATTATTGCAAATCACCATTGCTCAAGCCGAAAAACAAGGCGATGAGGAGTCTATAATTACAGCTTTAAAAGAGTTTGACACTTTGAACAAAGAATTCTACAATATCACCAATGGCAAAAACAGCTAAGAAGGCTGCTAGCAAGAAAAAAGTTACTAAAAAAGTTGTTAAAAAGGTAACAAAGAAAGTAACTAAAAAGGTAGTTAAGAAGAAAAAGGTTGTTTCTAAGACTACTTCTAAAGCTAAAGCTACTCCTAAAAAGAAAGTTGTGAAGAAAAAGATTACCAGAGTTCGTCGAAGTAAGGCGAAACAGGAGCTTAATGTTCAACAACTAGGCGAGCTCATTAAGAGAGGTCGTAGTCGTGGTTTTGTTACCGATTCAGAAGTTCTTCATCATTTTCCTAACTTAGAGGAGGATCTAGTATTCTTAGAGGATGTTTACTCTGAGTTAGAAGCTAACAACATTAAAGTTGTTGAAACTAGTCAGTTAATTGAAGTTCCTAAAGATGGTGAAATTAGTTTGGCAGAGCTTGATGATCAGCGTTTAGCTGTCGGCTTACCAGACGCTGTACAAGTTTATTTAAAGGAAATTGGCAAAGCTTCTCTATTAACTAAAGATGATGAGAAGGAATTAGCTAAGAGAATAGAGGGGGGTGATGAGCAGGCTCGCCGAGATTTTATTAAAGCCAACTTACGTTTAGTGGTTTCTATAGCTAAAAGATATGTTAATCGTAGTCCTAATCTTGGTATTTTAGATCTAATTCAAGAAGGAAACATTGGTCTTTCTCGAGCGGTTGATAAGTTTGATTACCGTCGTGGTTTTAAATTCTCAACTTACGCTCACTGGTGGATTCGTCAGGCTATTACACGTGCTTTAGCTGATCAATCTCGAACTATTCGAATTCCTGTACACATGGTGGAAACCATTTCCAAGTACACTCAAGCTAAAAGACGTCTTTTCCAAGAGTTAGGTCGCGAGCCTTTACCTGAAGAGATTGCTTTAGAAATAGATTTGCCGGTAGAAAAGATTCATCACATTCAAAAGATCTCTCAAGATGTTATCTCTTTGGAGTCGCCATTAGGCGATAAAGATGAGGATTCAACTCTTTCAGAGTTTATTCCAGATGAAAGAAGCTTAACACCAGCTCAGTCTGCTACACAGGCTCTTTTGAGGGATAAAATTAAAGAGATCTTAGTTGATTTAACTCCCCGAGAGCAGAAAATTCTTAAAATGCGCTTTGGCTTAGAAGATGGTATCACTCACACTCTAGAAGAGGTGGGTAAGGTCTTCAGTGTTACTCGTGAACGTATTCGTCAGATTGAAGCTAAAGCCTTAACTCGTATCAAAAATCATGAAAAAGCCCATACTCTTGAAGGGTATTAAACCCTGGTCAAAACGGGCTTATTATGATATTGTAATTCAACTATGAAGAAAGCGATAAAGCCGGCGCTATTTTTTATTTTAATTACTATTATTACCAGCAGCAGCGTTCTCTGGTCTTCTCTGCACGCCACTAACTTAGGTGTTGATTTAGGAGTTGATAATCCAGGCTTACTACCTAGCAACCCATTCTATTTTGTAAAAGAGTGGTCTCGTGGCGTTAGAATGTCCTTAACTTTTAACCTTGAAGATAAGACTCAGTTAGAAGTAAAAACCTTAAACTATCGAGCAGCTGAGATTATCAAGTTAGTTAGAATTATTCCTGGCAATACTGTTGCCATTAATGCTGCTACCCAAAAATATAATAATAATCTCGAAGACTTAATTAATCAGCTTGAAGAGTTATCTAGTAACAAAATTAGCAACTCAGTACTTAATCAAATAACCATTAATTCTATTAAGCACGCTCAGCTATTTAATAACCTTCAATTACAACTAGGAGATAAAAGACTAAAAAGTGTGGACTCAGCAATCAATGACATTGCTAAATTGTTAACCATTACTATTGATAGCTATAAAAATCCAAAGGAGTTTCGTAAACAAGTTATTAAACTAAAAGACAATCAAAAGAACGATCTTCAAGCGATTCAATTAATAGAAGCTTTGGATAGGGTGGAAGATAGTATGACTAACAATCTTAAGATTCAGGTTAATCGTGCTAAAGAAGATTTATTAATAGACCTTCTCTCACAAATTAAGTTTGAGAAGATAACTAATAAGGATTTGAAAGAGATTCCTGGTAATTTTGTTACTCGTCTAAAAGTTCTTGATGAGATTAGATATAAGATAGATGATTCAGATCTTAAATCTCAGATTAATAAGGTTAGACAGAGTATTTTAGAACAAGCTGTTGCAGACAAGCTAATTACAAGCGATCTTGCTCAACAAACTTACGAGACTTCTAAAAAGCTAGCTTATGACATCCGATCATTAAAAAGAACTGGTACACAAGTTCAATTTCACCTTGGTCAAGCCAATAAGTCTTTTGCTGAAGAGGAATATGTGACCGCTCTTGGTCAAGCTTCTATGGCCGCAGCTGTTACCAAAAATAATTGGCGTTATTTAAAAAAAGTCCCAGCTTACTATCAGTCCGAACTAGGATTATTAAAGATTGCTTATGACAAGTTATCTAAAAATAAAAAAGCTGTTCAAAGATTAGCAGTGGTTGAAGAAAAAATTATTGACCTAGCTGATTTAGTAAAGGGAAATAGAATCAAGTTTTCTAATAGAAAAATAGAGAATCTTATTTTTGATATTAAGTTGCTGTTATCCGAGATACGTTATAATTTATAAAATATGACTACCGCAGATGTTAGAGAAAAATTTTTAGATTTTTTTGGCTCCAAAGAGCATAAAACTATTAAGTCCTCTTCTCTATTATCTGATGATCCTTCCGTTCTATTAACCACTGCTGGTGTTCAGCAGTTCAAATCCTATTACACCGGTGATTTAGATCCTGAAAAGGATTTTGGTTCTCGACGAGTAGCTTCTGTTCAGAAGTGTTTCAGAACCACCGACATTGATGAGGTTGGTGATGAGACACACCTTACCTTTTTTGAGATGCTAGGTAACTTTTCTTTTGCTGACTATGGTAAAGAAGATGCTATTAAGTGGGGTTACGAGTTTATAACTAAAGAGTTGGGGGTATCTAGCGATCGGCTTACTGTCACTGTTTTTGAGGGTAAGAATGAAGTTCCTCGAGATGAGGATTCTTATCGTATCTGGAACGAGGTTATTGGCTTACCTAAGGATAAAATAGAGTATGCTCTCTGGGACAACTTCTGGGGCCCTACAGGCAACAAGGGGCCTTGTGGTCCAACAACCGAAATATATATTGATGGTATAGAGGTTTGGAACATTGTTTTTAATGAATACTTTTGTGAGGGGAGTAGAGAGGATCTTTTAAGTGGTAAGGCTCAGTTGAATAAGTTGGCTGAGCCAGGTGTTGATACGGGCATGGGTCTAGAGAGGCTGGTGGCTGTTCTATCTGGCGTTAACAATGTTTATGAAACAGATCTCTTTAGTTTAATTATAGATATCTTGCCAAGCGATCTATCAGATGAAGGTAAAAGAATTTTGGCTGATCATGGTCGAGGAATAGCTTTCTTGATTTCTGATGGGGTCACTCCTTCCAATAAAGAGGCTGGCTATATTCTTCGTCGATTAATCAGACGAATTATTACTAAAGCCCCAGAGTTTGATTTTTCCCAACTATTAAACAAGGTAGTTAAGTCATACGACTCTCATTACCAAGAGCTTGATCGAGAAAAGATACTGAATGTTTTTGATGAAGAGTCTAAGAAGTTCAAGAGAACTCTAGTTAAGGGCGTTAGAGAGTTAAATAAGTTGGAGGAGATTAATGCTCAATCAGCTTTCAAACTTTATGAAAGCTTTGGTCTCCCTTATGAGGTAATTAAAGATCTTGGTGGTCAAAAAGCTTCAAAGCTTCAACAAAAAGATTTTGAAAAAGAATTTGTTAAACACCAGGAGATTTCTCGAGCTGGTAAAGAAAAGAAGTTTGGTGGACATGGTTTGTTGCTAGATACTGGTGAGTTAAAGGCTGGAAGTGAAGATGAAATCAAACAGGTCACTCGCTTACATACCGCCACTCATTTGTTACAGCAAGCTCTCCGAGATGTATTAGGTGATGAGGTGAAGCAAAAAGGTTCTGACATTACTACCAAAAGAACTCGTTTTGATTTTTCTTTCTCTCGCAAACTTACCACTGATGAGGTGGAGAAGGTGGAGAAGATCATTAATGATAAAATACAGGCTAGCTTGCCAGTTCAGTATGAAGAACTACCACTGAATGAGGCTAAAAAGACTGGCGCGCTATATTACTTTAAGGAAAAGTACCCAGACCCAGTTAAAGTTTATTATGTTGGCTCTTCATTAGAAGGGGCTTATAGTAAGGAATTTTGTGGCGGTCCTCACGTGACTAATACAGAAGAGATCGGTAGATTTAAAATAATCAAAGAGGAGAGTGTAGGAGCAGGCATGCGTCGTATTCGCGGTACTCTGGAATAAACTACCTCCTCAACCTTATACTATTAGAGTGAAACGGTTCAAAAAAAATAAAACCAGTGGCTTTTTGATCATCGAAGTTTTACCTTCCTGCTATCAAATTAGCTTACTGTATCATCATCCTAAAAAAAATGAATTAGAGGTTAATCAAACCTGGTTATTTGATAATCTAGAAGCATTAAGAAAACAACTGCAATCTTTTTCTAATACTAACCATTCTATTATTCTAATCCTGTCAGCAGACCTTTCTCAAACCACTTACTCTTATCATAAATTTACCCGTCGTGATCCTCATCAATCTATTGACGAAACAGAGTTAGAGGGTTTTATTTCCCAGCTAATCTGGCGCTTTGTTAACCAGGGTAGTAGCTATGGTCTAATACTAAGCCAGTTTCACATTCGTCATTTTACTATTGATGGTCATAAGGTTACCGAGCCGATTGGTCTAACTGGTAAAGATATAAAAGTGCATTTCAGCAAAACCTTAGCTCAGGCTAATTTTTTAAATGATCTTAAAAAAATATTACCAGCTGCCAAAATAGTTATTATCAGTGAGGCTGGCGCTTTGTGGACCAACGTTATCACTCGATCGTTGGCTGGTGATAAGAGTAGTCATCCAAAACCAGTGACCCCCTTTATTTGTTTACCAGTTTTTTATGATTCAGCTCCTGTTTATTTGTTTAGTGATGATACGGTAGCTACGGTGAAGAATATTAGTTGGGGTGAAAAAAATCTTCTATCCATCTTATTTGGTAATCTAGCAATTGATCAATCAACTGCTAGAGACGTCTTGCAAGAGTACTGTAATAAAAATATCTCTAGCTCCTTGGCTAAGAAGTTCGCTATCTTTTGGAAGCATGATTTCAAGAAACTTTCTCAGCAATTGGAGAAGATAATGGTTAAGGAAAAGGCAGCCCAACTTTATTTACTGCCTTTTTCTTCTCTACCTCTTAATCACATTAAGTTAAAACGACCTTTTCAGTATCAAGTTGTTGATAACAGTTTTATTAGCCAAAAACTAGGTTATAAGTTAAAATTTCATAAAGAGGCTAAGATGGCTAATAATTTCTCAGCCGTTGCTGCTCTCGCAGAATTTTTATCTTTATCAATAGATAATTTACCTAACAAGATAGCTAATAGACGTTTACGCTGGTATGAAAAAGGTAGTTAAAATTAATATTAAAAAAACCGATGAGTTACCTGTTATTGCTGAACAGGTTTTTTCTACCGATGCCGATGAGATCATCTTGGTTGTTCCAAAGTTTTCAAAATTAGCTGAATCAATAGACAATTTCAAGTTCCTTAAAGGAGGCTTCACTAAAAACAACAAAACTCTAAGTTTTGAATCTGTTGATGATCAGGTTGTTAACTTGGCTACCAAGATTGGTTTTGCAGCTGAAAATCCTTTCTTTGCTAAAGCACCAGAGTCTATAGATCTTGAAATAAGTAGTGACAAGTCAAAAGATCCAGTAGAGCAGGATGATTCGGTTGAATCACCAGTTGATGAGCCAGTAAAGGCTGAGGATGAAGAGCTAGAAGAAAATATTAATAAAAGTGAGAATAAAGCTCATCAAGCGTTTAAAGAGGTAGAGCAAGAATTAGATAGAGATTTTGATCCAGGTCCCAAGAAGGTTCATTTTTCTACTTCACGCAAGCTTGGTCTAGCGCCTATCCTAGCAGTTTTCTTAATTGGTATTGGTATTTGGACAGCTATGAAAATTTTGCCTCAAGCTGAAGTTAAGATTATTACCAAAAAAACCCCTTGGGAATTCCAAGGTGAAGTAGTTATCGACAAAAGGGCAGTAGCTAGCGATCTTCAAGACCTTAAGATTCCTGGGCAGGTTTTCACTCAACGTAAGAACGGTGAGTTAAGATTTGCCGCTACAGCAAAGAAGATGGTTAAGCGTAAGGCGACTGGTAGAGTTACTATATACAACAACCACAGTATCAAGCCTCAACAATTGGTAGCCACCACCCGTTTTCAAACTAATGATGGAAAAGTATTCAGAATAGATAAAGGAGTAATTGTGCCTGGTGCTAAGAAGGTAGATGGTAAGTTGGTGCCTGGTTCTATCACCGCTGATATTACTGCCGACAAAGCAGGGGAATCATATAATATTGGACCTATCAAAAAACTTAGCATTCCAGGTTTCAAAAAATCACCTGATAAGTACGCTGGTTTTTATGGAGAATTCAAAGAACCGCTTAGTGGTGGATTGATTGGTAATAGTTATCTTCCTAATGAAAAAGATTTAGCTGTTGGCAAGAAAAAAAGCATCGCTGCTCTTAAAAGTTCTTTAGAGATGACTCTTAAATCTCAAGTGCCAGATGACTTTAAAATTCTTGAGGGTGCTACTCAAGTAGCTATTGTGAAGGAAAAGATAGGTACTAAGGTTGATGAAAACAACAAGTTCCCAGTCTTTACCGAGATAGAGGCCTCTGTTATGGGCTTTCGTGAGAAAGATCTCTTAGCTGCATTAAAGTATCAAATAGCTCAGGATGTTGGTAAGGAATATAGTATCAAGTCTCATAAAATAGACTACAAACTTAAAAAAGCTGATTTAGATAATAGCAAGCTGTTCCTAGATATTGACTTCTCAGCAGTGCTTATTAAACCAATTAATGAGAATAAATTACGTCAACAGATAGTAGGTAAGTCAGAATCCGATCTCAAAGCCTCTATTTTTGGCTTACCAGGCCTAGAAAACGCTCAAGTATCCCTTTGGCCATTCTGGGTTAGCAAGGTTCCTCAAAAGCAGAGTAAAATTAAAATCAGCATTGACTAATTTTTAAAAACCATGCTACTATGCTCTTGTTATAAATGAGTAATGATAAGTTTGTCAGTCGGGTTGAAGGTAGTATCGAAGAGAATCTGCCGGGAACTAACTTTCGGGTTAAATTAGAAGATGGTCGATCCATCTTAGCTTATTTATCTGGTAAAATGCGCAAGTATTATATCAAGATAGTTCCAGGTGATAAGGTTCTAATCGAACTAACTCCATACGATCCTAATAGAGGTCGTATTACTCGTCGACTCTAATACAATTATGAAAGTTCGTGCTTCAGTAAAAAAGATTTGTAATGACTGTAAAGTCGTCCGTCGCCGCGGGCGAGTTCATGTTATCTGCAAAAAGAATCCTAAGCACAAACAGCGTCAAGGCTAATTACTATGAGAATATTAGGAATCAACATTCCAGACGAAAAGAAGATTAGGATTGCTTTAACCTATATCTACGGCATTGGCCCAAATAGAGCTGAGGATATTTTAGTTGGAACAAAGATAGACCCTAATAAGAAAGCTAAGGCTTTAGACGCTAGTGAGGTTAACTCCATTAAGGAGTATATTGATAAAAATTATAAGGTAGAGGGTGAACTTCGTTTAGTAATTAGGCAGCACATTACCTTATTGAAAGATATTAAATCTTATCGTGGTAGTCGTCATAATCATCGATTACCAGCTAGAGGTCAAAGAACTAAAACTAATTCTAGAACTATTAGAGGTAACGTTCGTCGTACCGCTGGTAGTGGTAAGAGAAAAGTTGAATTAAGGTAAAAATATGGGTAAGAAAAAAATAGCAAAAGAATCAACGGAAGATGTTTTAAAGGCTGGTGCAGCTATCGAGTCCGCCGTGGCTCAATCTGGCAGCAAGGGTGTTAAAGGTAAGAAAAAGTTTGATAAAGGTAGAATTTATATTAAATCTTCATACAACAACACTCTTCTTACAGTTACTGATGAAAAGGGTCATGTTATTGCCTGGTCTTCTGCTGGGTCATTAGGCTTTAATGGCCCCAAGAAAGCCACCCCTTTTGCAGCTTCTAAAGTTGTTAGTGCTCTAGCTGAGAAATTAAAGAAAACAGGACCTTTTGATGTTCAGGTTTTTGTTAGTGGTATTGGAGGTGGTCGTGACTCATCTATCAGATCTTTAATGAATCAAGGTTTCAACCTATCTTCTATTAAAGATATTACCCCTATTCCACATAACGGTCCTCGTCCTCGTAAAGTACGAAGAGTATAGAAAATATGTTTAAAGTTAAAGAAAAAAAAGAACGTGCGTTAGGAGTAAAGCTTTTCTTAAAAGCGGAGCGTTGTAACTCACAAAAATGCGCTACTATTCGTCGTCCTTACAGGCCTGGTGATCATGGTAAGGCTCGTCGTCGTCCGCTATCTGAATATGGATTACAGCTACAAGAGAAGCAAAAGATTAGATTTACTTATGGTGTTAGTGAGAAGAGCCTAAGAAGAATCTTCTCTAGAGCAGCTAAGAGTAAGGGTGTTACCAATGAGATGATGCTTGCTCTTTTGGAGAAAAGATTGGATAATGTAATCTACAGACTTGGATTAGCTCCATCTCGTTCAGTTGCGCGTCAATTAGCTAGTCATGGTCACTTTTTAATTAATGGTAGAAAGACCACCATTCCTTCTTATGAGCTCAAGGTAGGTGATGTTATCTCTATTCGTCCTCAATCCCAAAAACATCCATTATTCCAAGAATTACCAGTTATTCTCAAAAAATACGATGCTCCAGTTTGGTTGAAGTTAGACGTTGACAAGCTAGAGGGTAAGGTGGTTATGCAACCAAAAGAATTTGAAATGTCATTTAATGTTAACTTGGTCGTTGATTATTATTCAAAAATTAGTAAATAGATTATGAAATACGCTTATCTTAGTGAAACTGTTGGTATAAAGAAAGTTTCGGAAACTAAAACCGAAGGTGTTTTTGAGGTAGAGGGTTTATATGCCGGATACGGTATAACTATTGGCAATTCTCTTCGTCGAGTATTATTTTCTTCATTGCCTGGCTCTGTTATTACTCAAATTAAAGTTAAAGGTGTTAGTCATGAGTTTTCTACTCTTCCTGGTGTTATGGAAGATATGGTTGAGCTATCACTTAACTTAAAGAAAATTCGTTTTCTTACTCACTCTGACGAACCACAAGTAATCACCTTAAAATTCAAGGGCGAGGGTGTGGTAACTGCGGCTGATATTAAGATTAATGCTCAAGTAGAGGTTATCAATCCTGATGCTTATATAGCTACTCTATCTAGCAAGGGTGCTGATTTAGACATGGAATTAACCGTTGAAAAAGGTCTTGGATTCATGTCTGCCGAAGCTCGTCAAAAAGAAAAACTTCCTATCGGAGTTATCATTCTTGACGCTGCTTTTTCTCCAGTTATTAAAGCCAGCTTTAATGTTGATAACATGCGTATTGAGGATCGGACTGATTTTAACCGACTAAAGGTTAAAATCACAACCGATGGATCAATCGCTCCTTCTGCGGCTTTGCGTAAGGCTTGCAACATTCTTCAAGATCACTTTGCTAAAATCTCTCAGATAGTTGTCGAAGGTGATGAGGTAGAGAAGAAAGCTACCAAAAAAACAACTAAGAAAGAAGAAAAGGAGGAAGATAAGTAACAATAGTTGCAATTTCTCCCATTTTTCATTAATATCTTGCCATGCCTGTAACTAAGAAATTTCATCGTACAAAAGGTCAACGTCACGCTTTTTTCCGTGGCTTGGCTAATAACCTGATTATGAAAGAGAAGATGGAGACGACCGAAGCTCGTGCTAAAGCTATTCGACCAATTGTTGAGCGGCTAGTTTCTATTGCGCGACGCAACAGATTACAGGACCTTCGTTTATTGATCTCACGTTTAGATAATAAAAAGGCTGCTCAAAAGCTTTTTCATGATATTGCTCCTCGTTATGTTGAAAGACCAGGAGGTTATCTAAGAATTACTAAACAAGGCAAGGTTAGAAAAAGAGACGGTGCTAAGACCGCTCGTATCGAATTTGTTTAAACATGCATTATACTATTGACGTTAAAAATAAAATATTGGGTCGAGTTGCTACTGAGGTGGCAATCATCTTGCAAGGGAAGAAGGATCCTAAGTATGACCCTCGTTTACCAGGTACTGATACAGTGCTTATTACCAATGCATCTAAAATCTCTGTTTCTGGTAAGAAAGCTAAGCAAAAGATTTATTATCATCACACTGGTTATCTTGGTAACTTGAAAGAAATTCCTTATGAAAGAATGTTTGCTAAGTTTCCAGAGAGAGTTATCACTAAAGCAGTTTACAATATGCTTCCTAAAAATCGTTTGAGAACTCCTCGATTAAAACGTTTAAAGATAGAATTATAATATGGCTAAAGTAGATACTAAAGATAAATATTTCGAGGGTATTGGTCGTCGTAAGACGGCTACAGCTCGTGTTCGATTATATAAGAAAGATGTAGGCGTTACTATTAATGACAAGACTTGCAAGGAATACTTTAAGACTCCTGAGCAGTGTCAGGCTGTAACCGCCCCTTTTGATACTATTAAAGCTGAAAAAGGTGAGTACGGCATTACCGTGAAAGTTTCTGGTAGTGGCCTTAGTGCTCAAGCTGAAGCTGTTCGTCATGGATTGGCTAGAGCTTTAGTTATGATTGACGAAGAATTTAAATCAAGACTACGCAGAGCCGGTTTTCTAACCAGGGATTCACGAATGGTTGAAAGAAAGAAGCCTGGATTAAAGAAGGCTCGTAAAGCACCACAATGGAGCAAGCGTTAAAGTCTCCACGATTTGTTGCTCTCTTCCTCTATCTATTCCTTGGCCTCTACTGGCTAACTCTATTTTTTGAATGGCATAAAACATATCTTTGGTTCGACTCTCTTTTACACTTTCTAGGAGGTGTTTGGTTGGCTATCTTTTTTAGTTATGCACTGATTCGTTTCAAATTAACTTCTGTTGACAGGCGTTTTTGGGTAAAATTAATATTAGGCCTAGGATTTGTGGCTCTTATTGGCTTGCTCTGGGAATTTCATGAGTTTATTACAGACCTGTATCTCAAAGACAAAGCCTTCATGCAGCCCGATCTAGAAGACACGATGCTTGATCTTGCTCTAGATCTCTTAGGAGGATTAGTATTCTTTTTATTATGTCAGATAGTCAAGAAACCTCTCTCTTCAAATCACCCAAAAGAATTATAATAACCGTCATCAGCGTTGGCTTAATTAGCCTTCTTTTTGCTGTTGCTATCAACCCTGTTGAATTTGTTCGTTTTCATAGAGACAGGAAGAGAACTCAAGATCTGAAGAGCTTAAGTAGTTTTATTAGTCAGATAGAAGAAAAGGCTCCGGAAGCTATCAAAGCTGAGTCTAAAATCATCTATACATCTTTGCCAGATAATGATCCTAACTGCTCCAAGTGGTTAAAGAAAGGTTTACCAGAGATAGCTAGTGGTTATAAATATCGTTGTCAGACGGAGTCCGATTATTTAAATAATGATGGTAGTGGCTGGGTTCCTATCGACTTCACTGCTCTTGGCTCCGAGGCCCCTTACAAATTAGTTAAAGATCCTCAAAATGGAAAGAAAGGCAAAGATCCAGATAGTGGGGAGAAGGTGGTTTTTTATTATCAATATTTGTTTGGTAGTTCTGTTGTAGGTGTACCAATTACCACCTCAGCATTTAGAGCCCGATTCTTAGAAAATCAGAGGCTTGGAGATCTTTATTACGGAGAGAGGGCTCGAGCCTTATATACAGGAGAGTCATATACTGATATAAAAACAAGATCATTGGTGTTAGGCTCATTTGTCTTGGTTGGTGATTCAAGTGGCATAGCTGAGAGTATAGAGGCTCTACCTCTTCCTAAAAGAATACCCAAGAAAACAGAACAGCTAGAGGCTATCGCAAAAGCAGTCTATCTTGCTACCACAGATCTTCCTCAGAATAAGAGAGACGCTATAGCAACCATTGTTTTAAGTGACCCCAATTATTCAGCAATTAAAAATGTACCTAAAAAAATAATTAACAATGTCATTGGAAAAGTTAAGAAATTAGAGGAGGCTAAAAAAATCAAGCAAGGGCTTATGCGCTTAAAATTTATTGAAAAAATAAAAATAGAAGAAGTTAAAGAAGCTCGAACTACCGAAGAAAAATTTGAAATTAATCAAGAACAAGAAGAGGTTAGAGAAGAGATTAAAAATTTAGAAGTCCTTTCTACAGGCTTGGAAGAAGAAAATATATTGGCTGATCAAAAACTAGAAGAAGGGCTGACTCAATTTGAAACAAGAAAGGAAGCCTTTGCTTCAGAGGATCCTGATATGCCTGGTATGAATGATATAGAGGAAGCTATGGAGGAAGAATTTGGTAATGGGTCTGAGCCTGATATGCCTGATATGCCTGGTATGAATGGTACGGGTGATATGCCTGATATGCCTGGTATGAATGGTACGGGTGATATGGGTGATATGGGTGATATGGGTGATATGAATGGTACGGGTGATATGGGTGATATGGGTGATATGAATGGTACGGGTGATATGGGTGATATGGGTGATATGGGTGATATGGGTGATATGGGTGATATGGGTGATATGGGTGATATGGGTGATATGGGTGATATGGGTGATATGGGTGATATGGGTGATATGGGTGATATTCTAACAGGAGTTAGTCCTGAGATTTTAGCAAGACTGGGTATTTCAATAGGAGTTACAGCTCCATCTTCAGATGGGACGAGAGGTCGTGTTCTTAAGGCTGGAGAAGGGGAGAGGAGAGAGGTCTCACCAAAAATGTTTAGTCTCAGTATTTATGACTACGCCGTCGACACACTTCTTAAGTTACCAGCTCTCTTTACTCAACTTGATCCTGTAGAAGGTATAGCTCGTCTTATCATGGGCTCTCATACAGACTCATACATTCTTGGCATGGTTCCTGATATAGAAAAATATCGAAGTGCATTAGGAGAAAAACCCCCTGGTTCCTTGAAATTATATTATTCTGTAGTATCTAAAAATCTTGAGTGCGTTGATGTTCCTAGTAATATGTATATCGCGGTAACAAGTAATACTAGTAATAATGTTTATTGGTATCCTGGTCCTAATGAGTTTAGAAATAACTATCCGGGTGACTATGTGTCAGAGGATGGTCCTACTATTCGTCGTCCTTGGTATTCTGCTGTGACTATCAATCCAGAACCTAGTAAAAAGATTTGTATAGCTATCTTTGAAAATAATAAGGTTGAGGATGTTCTCATAGTACGCTCACTACTATTCAGTTATAACAGAAATATTCAATATCTGTTTGCTAACTTCTTTTCACTCTTCAACCCTTTAATTAAGTGAAAATAATTGCAATTGTTACCCAATTTTATTATCTTAACTGGGTATGAAGTTTACTATTAATGGCGGCAAAAAGCTTCAAGGTGAGGTTCAGCTTACTGGCGCTAAAAATGCAGCTACTAAGATGATGATAGCCTCTCTTTTAACAGAGGAGCCTTGTATTTTAAAAAACTTTCCTCAAATTGGTGATACAGAGATTGTGGCTGAACTTTGTCAGCTCATTGGTGCTCAGTTAGAGTATGGTGATCATGAGTTGAAAATCCATACGCCAGTTATTAAACAAACCGAGGTCATGTCTCTTAGTCGACGTAACCGTATTCCTATTTTAGCCATTGGCCCCTTGTTAGCTCGAGCTGGAGAGGCTGAGGTGCCTATCTTAGGTGGTGACAAGATTGGTCCTCGACCAGTGAACTTGCATGTTAATGCTCTGAAAGCTTTAGGTGCAGAAATTACCGTTACCAAAGACAGTTATAAGGCGGTGGCTAAAGATGGCTTGAAAGGAGCTTCAATAGATCTTCAATTTCCTAGTGTTGGCGCAACAGAGAATATTATTCTTGCCGCTGTTTTAGCGAAGGGGGAAACTACTGTTAACAACGCCGCTATCGAACCAGAGGTTATTGATCTCATCAAAATGCTTCAGAATATGGGTGCGGTTATTGATCTAGGTGCTAACCGGACTATTAAAATCACTGGTGTAGAGAAGTTGAAAGGAGTGACTCACTCAATTATTTCAGATCGTAACGAAGCAGTTTCTTTTGCTTGTCTTGCTGTGGCTACCGATGGCGACATCTTGGTTAAAGACGCTCGTCAAAATGACTTATTAACTTTTTTGGATGCTCTGAAAAAGATCGGTGGCGGTTATGAAATAGTTGATGAGGGGATAAGATTTTATAAAGAAAAAGAGTTGTCTAGTATAGAGATAGAGACGGGCTCTCATCCAAAGTTCATGACCGACTGGCAGCAGCCTTTTACTGTTCTCTTAACTCAGGCTCAGGGTAACTCTATTATTCACGAGACTATTTATGAGGATCGTTTTGGATATACTAATGATCTCAATCAAATGGGGGCTGATATAAAAACATCTTCTGAGTGCTTAGGGGGACTAGATTGTCGTTTTAATAGCAAAGGTTTTAGTCATAGTATAACCGTACATGGCCCCACTCCTCTCAAAGCTATCAATACTCAAGTTCGTGATCTACGCTCAGGTATGGTTAACATTATTAGCGCTCTAATTGCTGAGGGAACCTCCTTGATTTCTGGTATAGAAGAGATCGATCGAGGTTACGAAAAAATTGATGAACGATTACAAGGATTAGGTGCGGAGATTAATCGTTTGAGATAACTTTTTGCCAACAGAAGATTGATGTAGTAAAATATAGGACACATTGAGCTATCAGTTTTTCTTATCAATTTTATGCTTACTCGAAAAATAGGAATCGACTTAGGAACCGTTAACACCATTGTCTTTGCTCAAGACAGAGGCTTTATCATTAACGAGCCTACTATCGTGGCGATGAGCTCTCCCGACAATACCGTTTTGGCGGTAGGTAGAGAGGCTAAGGACATGGTTGGTAGAACTCCTGATGATATTATTGCTTACCAGCCTCTCAAAGACGGGGTTATTGCTGATTATTATATTACTCGAGCCATGCTGCAATATTTCATCTCCAGGTCTATTGGTCAGTTTAATCTATTTAAGCCGGATGTAGTTATCTCAGCTCCAGCAGGAATTAGTACTACTGAAAGAAGAGCGGTGATTAATGCTGCTACAGAAGCAGGAGCCAAGAATGTTTTTATAGTTAAAGAACCTATCTTAGCTGCTCTGGGAGCTGGCATCCCTATTAATTCCCACTCTGGTAATATGATTATTAATATCGGCGGGGGAACAGCTGAAATTGCTGTCATCTCTTTGGGCAGTATTGTTTCTTGGTCCAGCTTGAAAGTAGCAGGTAACAAGTTTGATAAAGCTATCATGGATCTGATCAAGAAAAAGTACTCGCTTTCTATTGGTGAGCAGACAGCTGAGGCCGTTAAAATTAAAATTGGCGCAGCACTACCTTCTCGAGAAAAGTTAGAGATGACGACTCGAGGTCGAGACCTTATTTCTGGATTACCTAAAGATATTATTGTTAACTCTAATGAAATCGCAGAGGCATTAAACACTCACTTAATGGATATTGCTGCTGCTGCTCAAAATGTTTTCAACCAGACACCTCCTGAGTTGGTGGCTGATATTATGGAGAAAGGAATTATCATCTCCGGTGGTGGAGCTAATATTCGTTACATTGACGAGTTCTTTAAGCGCATGTTAGGGGTGGAGGCTTATGTTGCTGAAAACTCTCTCTTTTGTGTTGCTAAAGGTTGCGGTATTATTCTCAATCACCTTGACGTATATAAACGCACTTTATTAGAAAAGCGATAATGGATCTGAGGAAGATATTTCAAAAGTTAATTAAAACTAATAATCTAGCCCAGGGCTATTTAATGTTTGGTCGACCAGAGGTTGACTTTGTTAAGAAAATAGCTAATTTTTTAGAAACCGAGGAGTGGAAGCTATCTACTAGGCCTTTGATAGATTTCTTATTTATCGAGCCTGATGAAAAAGGAAAGATAAGTTTAGATACGGCTAAAAGGGTTAGGGGCTTTCTTTGGCAGAAACCTATTCAATCTCAGCGTAGATTGGTTGTGATTGATCAGGCTGAGACTTTAACTCCTCAGGCACAGAACGCTCTCCTTAAAATAGTAGAAGAGCCACCATCTTACGGCCTACTATTTCTTCTCGCTCCTGATCCCGAAGTGCTGATCTCTCCTTTACAATCTAGATTACAAAAAATATTTTGTAACAAGCCATCAAGGAAGGTTAATACTAATAAGGCGCAAACTTTTTTAAAGAGCAGTTCCATTAAGAGAAGTGCTATAATAAAAACAGTTGTTTCTGACAAGGATCTTTTAAAAGAGTTTGTTAGAGGTGTTATGGTTGAGCTAGACAAAGATCCAATTAGGAATTTTTTAGCTCTCAAGGAGCTGTCTCATCGCTGGAATATGATTAGTCGTTATAACACAAACAAAAAATTACAATTAGAAGCATGGACAAGATATTTAATTGGGTAGCCCTCTTATTTTTTGCAGGCATTGTTGTTTACTTTCTCCCCTTAACCTGCAACCTTTAAAAAATGGAAGATAAATTATTACAACTAAATGAAGAATTAGCTAGTACTGCCCAACACTTTAAAGAAGAGGTTGGGGGTATTAGAAGTAATAGACCTACCCCAAAACTAGTTGAGGATATTAAGGTTGATTATTTTGGACAACAAATGTCAATCAAGCAGTTAGCCTCCATATCAGTTGTTCCTCCTCGTGAACTACAGATTTCAGCTTGGGATGCTCAATCTGCCCCACTGATTGGTAAGGCTATTGAAGCTGCCAACATTGGAGTTACTGCCAATGTTCAGGGTAGTTTGATTCGTATTAATCTGCCACCTTTGTCAGATGAAAGACGACAGGAGCTAATTAAATTAATAAAGAACATTTCTGAAGAGCATCGTATTCGAGTTCGTTCTCTAAGAGAAAAATATAACAAACTTGTTAAACAAGCTGAGGATGATAAGGAGGTTGATAAGGATCAACGCTTTCATTTTCAGGAAAAGATTCAAAATGCGGTTAAGAAGTCAAACAAAGATATAGAGGAGATGTTAGAAAATAAAGTTAAAGAAATACAAGAATAATGATATCAGCCTTTTTTGTTATAATTGGAATCTCACTTCTTATCCTTGTGCACGAGTGGGGTCACTTTATTGCTGCCCGAATCTTTAAACTTCGAGTAGATGAGTTTGGTATTGGCTTTCCCCCACGTTTATTCTCCAAGAAGAAAGGAGAGACTGTTTATAGTATTAATGCAGTGCCTTTAGGTGGGTTTGTTAAAATTTATGGAGAGAATCCATCGCTGGGAAGAGAGGTGGCTGATCATAAGAGGAGCTTCACTCATCAGCCAGCTTGGAAGAGAGCTATTATAATCTCTGCTGGTGTAGTCATGAACTTTATTTTTGGTTGGGTGGTTATCTCCGCAATCTTGTTTATCGGCTCACCATCGTTGATTTTAGTCGATCTAGTGGCTTCTGATAGTCCAGCTGAGCTTGCTGGCTTGCAACAAGGGGATCAAATCACTGGTTTCACTAATGCTGATGAGTTTGTGAAGTTTATTGGTGATAACAAGGGCAAGGAGATCTCTCTTAACATTAAGAGAGATAAGGAAGAAATAACTACTAGTCTTACACCTCGTCTTAACCCTCCTAAAAACGAAGGGTCTCTAGGAGTTGCTTTGAGAGATGCAGGAGTCCCTCCGCATGGTTTTATTGAAAGTGTTAACAAGGGCTTCTTATCATCCGTTGCTATTGTAGGGGCGGTTTTTGTTGGTCTATACCAAGCCATCTTCTCTCCTCAAAACATTCTTGGTCCGGTAGGTATTTTTGATGTTGCTGTGAGTACAGGGGACCTGGGGTTAATCTACCTCTTTCAATTCCTAGCTCTCATCTCTCTTAACCTGGTAGTTTTAAATATTCTTCCTATTCCAGCTTTAGATGGTGGCAGATTATTCTTTATCATTATCGAGAAAATTAGAGGAAAGCGTTTCACTTCTAAAACAGAACTAATAGCTAATGCCATTGGTTTCTCCTTCTTGATTATCTTGATCATTTTAATAACACTTAAAGATATTATTGGATTATTTTAATTTTTATGAAGCAGTCCCAACTTTTCACAAAAACCGAGAAAAACTTTCCTAAGGATGAAGAGTCCGTTAATGCCAAATATCTAATTCGAGCTGGTTTCATTAGTAAAGCGTCAGCAGGTGTTTATTCTTTCTTGCCTCTTGGCTTACGAGTATTAAACAAGATCAATCAGATCATTAGAGAAGAGATGAATGAGATTGGTGGTCAGGAGGTTCTCTTCCCTTCTTTGATTGCTAAAAAATATTGGCAAAAGTCAGGTCGCTGGAACGTACCCGTGATGTACAAATTGAAAGTTCAACGGGATGAGTTCGGTTTGGGTTGGACTCATGAAGAGATAGCTGCTGACTTAGCAGATCACTTTATTCGATCCGAAAAAGATCTACCCCAAGCTGTTTATCAGATTCAAAATAAATTTAGGTTAGAGCCTCGTGCTCGAAGCGGTCTTTTACGAACCAGAGAGTTTTTAATGAAAGATCTCTATAGTTTTCATAAAACAGAAGATGACTTAGAAAAATTTTACAAAACAGCCGAGAAGGCTTATCTCAAGATATTTAAGAGACTGTCTTTGCCAGTGAAGGTAGTTGAAGCTTCTGGCGGTGATTTTACCAAGCAATATACTCATGAGTTTCAAACTTTAGTTGATAGTGGTGAGGATACGGTTTTTTATTGTTCTAAGTGTAAGTTTGCTCAAAACAAGGAGGTGGCTAAGGTAAAGGCTGGTGCTAAGTGCCCTGATTGTAAGTGTGTGATTGAAGAATCTCGAGCTATAGAGGTGGGTAATATTTTTAGACTAGGTAATAGATTCTCACCTTGGTATATGGGTTCTTACGGCATCGGGCCTTCTCGATCAATGGCAGCTTTAGTAGAGGTCAGTCATGATGATAAGGGTGTCATTTGGCCAGAGGCGGTTGCGCCATACCAGGTTCATCTGTTAGAATTAGGCAAAATTTCCGCTAGCAAGATTTACGAGAAACTTAAAGATAAAGGAATTGAAGTTTTGTATGATGATCGTCCAATTTCTCCCGGTGAGAAATTTGCCGATGCTGATCTTATAGGAATCCCTTATCGTTTAGTCGTTAGTGAAAGAAATGCGAAGAAAGTGGAAGTAAAGGCACGCGGTGCTAAAAAAACAAAGTTATTGACCGAAAAGGAATTAATTAAATGGCTAACCTCCTAAATTATTTTGCAAAAGATGTTGGTATCGACCTGGGAACAGCTAATACACTTATCTATTTATCCGGCAAGGGTATCGCTGTTAATGAAGCCTCTGTAGTATCTATTAATAATAAAACCAATCACATCTTAGCGATTGGTCATGAAGCTAAAAAAATGATGGGCCGTACACCGGCTCATGTTGATATAATTAGACCATTAGTTAATGGGGTTATTTCTGACTTCGATATGACTCAGGAAATGCTCAAGAATTATCTTCGTCGAGTAACGGGAGGTAATCTTCGCAACTATCGACGAGCAATCATCGGGGTTCCTAGTAACTTAACCGAGGTTGAGAGAAAGTCTGTCGAGGATGCGGTAGTAGGAGCGGGTGTGGGCAAGGCCCTTTTAATAGAAGAACCTCTGGCCGCTGCCTTAGGAGCTCGTTTACCAATTAATGAGCCTACAGCCAACATGCTGATTGACATTGGTGGTGGTACAACCGAGATCGCTATCATCTCTATGGCCGGTACGGTTACTTCTAAGAGTCTGAAGATAGCAGGTGATCATCTTAATGATGATATTATTCGTTTTGTTCGAGATGAGTTTCGCCTTATCATTGGTGAACCAACTGCTGAAGAGCTTAAGATTAACATCGGTTCAGCTATGCCTTTAGAAGAAAAGGTAGAGATGTCTATTCAAGGACGTGATATTGCTACAGGCTTACCCAAAGAAGTTGTTATTAGAGACTCTCAGATTAGAACGGCTATTGGTCGTTCACTAAAGACTATTATTGAGGCTATAAGGGAGGTTCTGGAAATCGCTCCACCAGAGTTAGCTGGCGATATTCTTCGTCGGGGAGCTTATCTCTGTGGTGGGGGAAGCTTGTTACGTAGCCTTGATGAATTAATTGCTCAAGAGCTTTCTATTGCAGTTCATGTCGTTGATGATCCTTTAACCTGTGTTGTTAGAGGAACTGGTATAGCAATTGAAAACTTTGAGCAGTATTCTCCAATTCTTAGTCATCCTCTTATCCCAAAGAACATCAAAATTTAGTTGACTGGCACATTTTGTGTGGTATATTATCAAAAGTTCTTTTTACTGTTTTTAAGGAGAGGATGATGTATAGACGGCAACAAGCCAAGCTTTTAAAAGAGTGGGATGACTTTTATTCTTCAGTCTTTGATATTAACTTTGATAAAAAAAGACTAAAGGGCTTTTTACTACCAAGGCCTAGATTGGATTATAAAGAGTTAATGTTGATTCCTGAGGGATTAACATTGGGAGAGGCTTTTGATGTTTGTACTGAATATTTTCCCATATATACTCAGTATAATAATCTTGACGAACAGGTCTGTAACAATGATAGAGATTGTCAGTTTGCTTATGCAATTAGATTCAATGAGAGTCAGGAGCCGCATGATAAGGCTATACGTCTCTTATCACCGGTAAAGCTGAGAAGAAATCATTGTTTGAGCATGACTCTATTAGAGCGACTGATTTACGGTCTTAAATTCTTTATCGATACTGGTAGTCATCTAGATCTTAAAAACATTACTGTTTGTGCTGGATCAAGAGATAGTTGTGGTGAAGTTCCTTTCATCTACACCTATAATGAAAAAACAGTTTATATTAAAACAGCTAGTCCTTATGAGACAGACTCCAATGTCTATGCTCGGCAGGTCTTTCTTTAAACCCCGTCTTTTCAGATGGGGTTGTTTTTTTGTATAATACACACACTATGCGTTACCTTGCTCTAATTATAGTAATCTTTTCCTTGTGGTTTTTTGCTGGATCTTTTATTAATGATGTTAAAAATGATTCGATTTCTAGTCTCCACAAGATTATTCTTTGGCCTCAATTGTGGGTTAAGGGGTTGATCTCACCAGCTCTTACCCAGCAACAACAGAAAGAACTTCAACTAGAGAATAAGAATTTGAAAGCTCGTCTTTGGCAATTAGAAAAGACACGACCAAGTACTAACTCTAATATTGTTTCTGCGAATATTCACTCGCGATACCCTTTTAATGACAAAAGTATAATCAGTATTAATGTAGGAAAACAGGCTGGTATTAATATTGATATGGTGGTGACGGTTAAGGAAGGTTTATTGATTGGCAAGGTGGTTAAAGTTTTCTCTCGACATAGCTTAGTGAAGACTATCTTTAATCCTGATTGGCAACTTCCTATCAGAATAGGCGAGGATGAAATAGAATCTCTCTTAACCGGTGGTTCTGATTTGAAGGTGACTTTAATTTCTAAAGATAAAAAATTAGTTGATGGGGCCAGAGTCTTTGCTGCTAGTAAAGATTTTCCTTATGGCCTCACTATCGGTGATTTAGAAATATTAGAACCTAGTTCATCGGCTGGTGTTTTTCATGAGGCGGTGGTTAAGGTTCCTTATAATCTCAATGAACTAAGTAATGTTCAAGTTTTAAAAAAATGGTAAGCTTTATCTCTCAAACTGTTTTGGTAACGATGGCTGCTTTATTACAGCAAACAGGATTTATTCAAATTCTAGGCACTAATTTGAATTTGGCTTTGCTAATATTAGTACCGCTAATTTTTGTTATGCGTCATTGGTTAGCTTACCCCACGCTTGTTCTATGGGGAGCTCTTTTACTAAGCTCATCATCTGGCATTGATAAGGTAGTCTTAATATTCTCTTTATTACTACTAGCCAGTTTTGTTCTCAGCAAGGTACTTCCTTGGCAACCATTCTTTAACAACTTTGTTTTTATCATTGTTATTACCGTTATCATTAATCTTCCTCACTTCTTTTTATCAGTCCTACTAATCAATGTTGTTTTAGGGATGGCAAGTTATTATCTAATACGTCAAATTTATGCCTAGAAAACCAGATTTAAATATTGAAGATGTTTCTTTTCATGACTGGGAGTCAACTTATGACAAGTTAGAGGTCTCTCTATCTAGCAGGGTCTTTAAAGGCCTCACTATTGTTTTAATAATTGTTTTTGTAGTTTTTTTTGGGCGCGTTATATATCTAAATATAGGTAAGGGGGAGTTCTATCAAGCTCGAGCAATTGCCAATGTTAATAAAGATATTGATACTCCTACCAGCCGAGGCATTATCACCGATCGCTTTGGAGAGTCTTTGGTAGAGAACATTCCTACCTTTAGTTTAAGTTTAAATATGGCTGATTTTTTTAGAGACTCTGAGTCAGTGATAAAGAACCTTAAGAAAATAGCTGGTATTATCGAAGTTCCAGCTAGTGAATTAGAAAAGATGGTTAAAGAAGTTAATTTAGAAAGAGTTAGCGAAGTCATTCTTGACCCAGACATTACAGTAGAACAAGCTGTTAAGCTTCGATCTTTGAAGCTAGAAGCTTTTAGAGTTAACAATGCCTTTCGCCGCTACTATCCTGACAAGAAGATCTTCTCTCATGTTTTAGGTTATGTAGGGGTAGCTGATGAGGGAGATCAGATTATTGGTAAGACTGGCCTAGAAGCCTCCTATGATGACCTATTAAAAGGTCAGGTTGGTAAGAGGACTATCTATCGTGATGTGAAGGGTAAAACGCTTGATGAAAAAGTCATCGCTAAGGCCAAGCCAGGCTTTCAATTAAACACCACTATTGATGCTGGCCTACAAAGATTTTTTTACAAACGCTTTAAAGAACAACTTAATCATCTTAATAGAACCTCGGGCGTTGGTATTGCTATCAATCCCCAAAATGGTGAGATCTTATCATTAATTAACTTTCCTAGTTTTGATAATAATGAGCCAGCTAAGTATTTAAATTCTCACAACCTACCTTTGTTCAATAGAGCTGTCTCAGGAGTTTATAGTCCCGGCTCTACCATCAAACCTTTTGTGGCTCTAGCAGCTCTTAATGAGAAGGTAGTTACACCAGTTGATGAGTTTTATTCTAAAGGTTATCTTGAGCTCCCTAATCCTTATCATCCTGATAAACCTAGTATATTCCTAGACTGGAAAGCTCACGGTTCAGTCAATATGTTTTCCGCCTTAGCTAGATCAAGCAACGTTTATTTCTATATTGTCGGAGGTGGTTTTGGTGAGACGAAAGGATTGGGAATAGACAGGCTACAAAAATACTGGAAAATGTTTCATTTAGGAAAAAAGACTGGTATTGATATTCCAGCAGAGAAAGTGGGTTTCTTTTATACTCCAGAAGAGAAGGAAGAGAAGATGGGTGATATTTGGAGAATTGGTGATACTTATAACGTCAGTATCGGTCAGGGTAACCTGGCAATGACACCCTTACGTTTAATCACTTCTATAGCTACTCTTGCTAATAATGGCAAGGAGTATCGTCCTTACATAGCTAAGAGCATTGTTGATGAACGCTCTAATATTGCTCGGTTGAATATTAAAAAGAAAGTTCTAGATTATTCCAAGCTAGAGCCAATCATCTATGAGGTTAAAAAGGGCCTTAGAGACGCAGTTAGCAAGCCTTATGGTACAGCGCGGTGGTTGGCCGACCTACCTTTCAAAGCATCAGGTAAGACTGGTAGTGCTCAGTTTGCTAACAATACCAGGACCAACGCCTTTTTTGTTGGCTATGCTCCTTCTGATAATCCTGAGATAGCTATTATAGTTTTGATAGAAAATGCTCGAGAGGGTAGTATAAACACACTACCTATCGCGAAAGATACTTTGTGGTGGTATTATATGAACAGAATTGCTAGCAAAAAAAATGAGTAAACTAATTATTGCCAACTGGAAAATGAATCCTGCTACTGTTGAAGAGGCGGTTGAACTGGCTCGGGCCACCGATCAGGAGCAGCTGATTATCTGCCCACCTTTTATTTTTTTAGAAGAGTTATCGAAGATTATAGACAAAGGTCAGTTAGGAGCTCAAGACTTATTTTGGGAGGGTGACACAGGAGCTTTCACAGGAGAGATATCTCCTGAAGAGTTAAAAAATCTTGATGTCACACACGTTATTATTGGTCATTCTGAAAGACGACAAAATCTTGGAGAGACTAATGAGATGATAGCTAAGAAGATAGCGACCGCTATAGAGACTGGTCTCATACCTATTCTTTGTGTAGGAGAGACTCTTGAACAAAAAGAAGCTGGTCATAGAGAGGTTGTCATACAAGAAGAGATTACGGTAGCTTTGGATGGTGTTGAATCCGATCAACCTATCTATATTGCTTATGAGCCTATCTGGGCTATTAGCACCAATCCTAATGCTGAGCCAGATAAACCAGAAAACACCTTAGAGGTTATTAGTTTTATTAAAAAAGTTGTTCAAGAAGTTAATCCAGAGATTCTTTCTCAGCTTAAATTCCTTTATGGAGGATCGGTCAATTCCAAAAATGCTTCAGAGTTTTTACAACATGATGAGATTGAGGGTGCTTTGGTAGGCGGGGCTAGCTTACAACCAGAAGAGCTAAAAAAGATTTTCATAGAGATTAATCAAATTTGACTTTTGCCATTTATTAGGCTACAATAGGATTGGAATGAGTGCAGTCGTTTACGGCACCTCTCCTATATGTTGGTAAAGCTGCGTCCCTAGGGCGCAGTTTTGCTTTATAGGGTTGCAAAATAGAACTTATTATTCATAATAAAAGACGGAGCTGTAGTAGAGTACTCATTTAAAACATATAGAATTGGAGGTCACCTCTACAGCTCCACTCCAGATCTCTTGAATTAATTTTGAGATATGTGGAGTTATGTTTGAGACCAATGTTAAACTGAGCGATCATAGCAATTATAAAATTGGCGGTGAGGCTCAGTATTTTTTTCAATCCAATAAAGTAGAAGAAATCATTAAGGCAGTTAAAAAGGCTAAGCAAGAAAAACTGTCTATTTTTGTTTTAGGCGGTGGTACCAACCTACTCTTTGACGATCAGAAGTTTGAGGGATTGGTTATCAAGCCAACCATGAACCAGCTACAACAAGATGGTAATCAAGTAACTGTTGGGGCCGGAGTATTGATTAGTGATCTATTAGATTTTGTGGCTGATAAGGGCTTAGCAGGATTAGAGTGGGCTGGTGGTTTACCAGGCTTTGTTGGTGGCGCTGTTAGAGGCAACGCCGGAGCTTTCAAGGGTGAGATCAAAGATTCCATCATAGAAGTTACTAGTTTAAATATTTCAGGAGCCGAGCCCCAAATCATTAAGAGAGACAATCATGATTGTGATTTTAATTATAGAAATAGTATTTTTAAAGAGAAGGCCGGACAAGAGATTATTCTAGAAGCAGTTTTTGCTTTGGAGCCTGGTAACAAAGAAGAGATTCAAAAAGCCATTGATGATAAGATGGCTTGGCGTGAGGCACGGCAACCGTTAGATCATCCTAATATTGGCAGTATCTTTAAAAATGTTGATTGGCACTTAGTTCCTAAAAAGTGGCAAGAAGATGAAGAGCTAAAGAGCCATCTTAAAACCGACCCTTTTCCAGTCCTACCTGCTGCTACTTTGATTGATAAAACCGATCTTAAAGGAGAGAAGGTTGGTGGCGCTATGGTTTCTACAAAACATCCTAACTTTATCATTAACTCTAACAACGCCTCGGCTGAAGATGTTAAAGCTCTTATTAAGATAGTAAAAGAGAAAGTTCATGATAAATATGATATCTGGTTAGAAGAAGAGGTAATGATTGTTAAATAAAAAAAGACCCTCATTGCAAGGGTCTTTGGCTGGATCGGTCGGTGAAGCTGTTGCTTTATGTCAATGCACAAAGCGACATCATTACCCACATCACTACAGCCATTGGTCCGAAAAAGATAAAGCCATTCACCTTACCTGTTTGCTTTTCTTTTTTTTGTCGAACTCTACGACAGAGCTCAACCATCCCTCTTTCGTAGTCGTTTTTTGGTTTGACGGGCTGGAGAGCTAAGTCTCCCAGCTCGTTTTCAAGTTGGTCAAACCCTCTTGAAAAGATGGCAATTATCGTCAAGATGATCGCCAAAACTGCTAAAGTAAAAGTCATGGTTGCTCCTTAATTGAGTTAAACAGTATTAATTTACTAAGCACATTATAGCATATTAAAACCATTTGTCAATATGTATATGTTGTGGTACTATAATGGCGTGAGAATAATTATCAAGACAACAAACTTGGAATTAACTCCAGCACTTAATGAGTATATTGAGACCAAGTTATGGTCTCTTAATAAATTTGTAGATAAGTGGGATATTGAAGGAGCTGTAGAAGCTAAGGTGGAAATTAGTAAAACTACCAAACATCACAAAAAAGGTAATATCTATCGTACCGAAGTTAGCCTTGCTCTTCCAGGTAAGATAATTAGAGCCCAACGGGAGGAGTGGGACATCCGAGTGGCTATTGATAGAGTTAAGAGAAAACTGCAACAAGAGATCAAAAAACACAACGATCTTCAACGCGATTACTAGCTCTTACTTTTTCTTTTTACCCTGTTATACTCTAAGTCTTGAGCAGCGTTATTTATGTTTAAAAAACTATTTAAAAAATTTTCTCCTGACAAAAAATTAGGAAAGATTGTTCAACAAATTAACGCTTTAGAAAAGCAGTTTGAGCAACTATCAGAAGAACAACTAAGAGATGCGAGTAACAAGCTCCGTCAACGAGTTCAGTTAGGTGAAAGTCTAGACAATTTAATACCAGAAGCTTTTGCTCTAATTAGAGAGACTGCTAAGCAGACTTTAGGTCAGCGGCATTATGACGTTCAATTAATGGGTGGTATTGCTTTGCATCAAGGCAAGGTTACCGAAATGATGACTGGTGAGGGTAAGACTTTGGCCTCTACCTGTCCTATTTATTTAAATGCTTTAACTGGCAAGGGTGCTCATGTTATTACCGTTAATGAATACTTAGCAAAGCGTGACATGGTTTGGATGGGTCAGATCTATCATCTTTTAGGTCTTAAGGTATCTTGCTTGGCTCACGACACCGCTTATATATACGATCCAGAATTCAAGATTGAATCTGAAGATAAAAAAGAAGTTGATCAGGACAGAGATGAAACTGGTAGTTTCTTAGTTCACGAAGAATACCTTCGACCAGTTAGTCGTAAGGAGGCTTATCAAGCTGATATTGTTTATGGTACTAACCATGAATTTGGTTTTGATTATTTGAGAGATAACTTAGCTAGTAGTACTGGCAACCAGGTTCAGGGAGATTTTGCATTTGCTATTATCGATGAGGTCGATAGTGTCCTAATAGATGAAGCTCGCACACCACTAATCATTTCCGCTCCTGATGCAGAATCAAGCGCTTTTTATAAAGTTTTTGCTCGTGTTGTAGCCCATTTGAAACCCGAAGAAGACTATGTGGTCGAAGAAAAACTTCGAGCCGTTAACATCACCCAGGAGGGTATTGATAAGGTTGAGAAAGAATTAAATATAAAGGATCTTTATTCTTCAGAGAACATTCGTCTTAGTCATTACTTGCAGGAGACTCTTAAGGCTCAAGGGCTTTTCCAATTGGATAAAGACTACGTTGTTAAGAATGGTGAAATTATTATAGTTGATCAGTTTACTGGTCGTTTAATGCCGGGTCGTCGTTACTCAGCTGGTCTACACCAGGCCTTAGAGGCTAAGGAAGGAGTGCGGGTTCAGAACGAGTCTCGTACTTACGCTCAGATTACTATTCAGAACTACTTCCGTTTATATAAAAAGATTGCTGGTATGACCGGTACAGCTCAAACTTCAGCTGAGGAGTTTATTAAGGTTTATGGCTTAGATGTTGTTAGCATCCCTACCAACAAACCTTCTGCCAGAAAAGATATGCCGGATGTTATTTATAAAACTAGAAAAGCTAAGTATGATGCCTTGGTTAAAGAGGTTAAAAGAATTAACGAGACTGGTCAGCCAGTTTTGATTGGTACAGTTTCTATTGAAAACAATGAAGAGGTTTCTGCCTTGCTGGATAAAGCGGGTATTAAGCATGAGATGTTGAACGCCAAGAAACATGAGCAAGAAGGTAAGGTCATCGCTCAGGCTGGAAAGTTAGGGTCAGTGACTGTTGCTACCAACATGGCTGGTCGTGGTGTTGATATCGTGTTGGGTGGTAATCCATTTGATTCTGAAAAGGCTGAAAAAGTTAAAGAGTTAGGTGGTCTTCATGTGGTGGCTACTGAGAGACATGAAGCTCGTCGTATTGATAACCAGTTACGTGGTCGTGCTGGTCGTCAGGGTGATCCAGGATCTACCCAGTTTTATCTTTCTTTAGAAGATGATGTTTTACGTATCTTTGGCGGTGAGCGAGTACAAAATATTATGGAATCCTTAAAGGTTCCAGAAGACATGCCTATTAGTGCCAAGCTGATTAGTAAATCAGTAGGTCAGGCACAGAGCAAGATTGAGGGTATGAACTTTGATGCTCGAAAACACTTATTAGATTATGACGATGTTCTTAACAAGCAGCGTACGGTTATCTATCAACGTCGCCAAGAATTATTAGAGGCAAAAGCTCATCCGCAAGTTTTAAGTGTATTGGACATGCTTTGGATGAACCACTTAGAGAATATCGAAGCTCTTATGGATGCTGTTCGTATTCGAGCTTATGGTCAACATGATCCATTGGTAGAGTTTCGTAGAGAGGGTCATATTATGTATCAGCAGTTGATTGTTGATTTTGAAGACTGGGTGAAAGAGAATGCTGATAAGTTAGATGAGGTGGTCGAAGAGATTCCTCTACCAGCCAAACCTTTGCCTGAGAGTGATAAAAAAGTGGGCCGAAACGACCCCTGTCCTTGTGGTAGTGGCAAGAAGTATAAAAAGTGCCACGGCGCTTAAACTATTTAATTAGAAGATAATACCAGTTTCTACTAGCACCGTTAATATCAACACTAGCGGTGTTTCTTATTGTTATCTCAATCTTATTAGATCCAGCATTAATAGTTGCTCCTACGAAGACCAAGCCAGCTTCCAAACTTTTGTGAGGGGTGAGGAAGACACGATCACCACTTTCAAGAATGACTCCGGTAGGAGGGTTAACACTGAATGTTTTGTTATTGCTACTGCTAACACTGCTACCACTGATATTAGGTGGATTTACGGCTAGCTGTCCGTTGTATATAGCGTTCATTGGAGTACCATTATCACTCACTTTAAGAGCTGTAACCTTCGCCTCCTGACCTACCGTCAAATCACCACTGAAGTGAGCATCAGCCCATTTCTTACTAGCTTGACCAACACTAGCTCCACCATCAGTACCTGGTAAAAGATCTGTATCAAAGACAGCGGCATAAGCCTTACTAGTTCCTAAGACTAATTTTCGAGAAACCTTTAGCTGTTCTTGTTCACTGTTGTAACTAAGAGTCAGATTAATCTCTACTAAATCACGACCTGGATAATCAACAAACTTTGTGAACTCTAATTTATCAACTACCACTTTATTGGTTGTTAGATCATTAATTACAAAGTTACTACCTCCTCTTCCTTTACGCACTTTTACCACTCCTTCATCAGTATAGATTATAGTAGGAGTAGTGTTTGAGCTAGAACTATTATCATCACTAGGCAGTTTTAAAACTAGATATTTTTGAGCAGTGCCTAAGTTGTCATCATCCTCATCCCAAGTTTTATTTAGATCAGTATCTTCAATTGAGTTGGTAACGACTACATGACTAGATTCACTAACCATTCGTTGGATTCTTTGCATAACAAAGCTTAACTGAGATGACACTTCATTCCTCGAAGATTGAGTAATGGTAACTCTTGAAAAAGTAACTAAAATACTAGAAAAAGATACCGCTAAGATAGCGAATATTCCAATATAAATTAGGAGTTCAATTAGAGTAAACCCAGCTCTTTTTCTCATGTCTTTAATTATAAACTAGACCGCAGTGGGATCAAAGAACAATATCAACAGGGTCTTAGTAATGGTCTTCAAATCTAGCCAAAGAGATTGGTTTTTGAGGTAGTAGCTATCAAGTTCTAATTCTTTGAGAAAAGGTAGGCTGGAGGAGCCACTTACCTGAGAAAGGCCAGTCACCCCCGTCTTAGCTAGAATTAAATGCTGATATCTTTCTGGATAGTGAATTACTTCTTCTGGCTTATGAGGTCGGGGACCAACCAGCGTTAGTTCATTTTTTAAAACATTAATTAACTGAGGAAATTCATCAATACGAAATTTCCTCAAGAAGCGGCCGGTTTTGGTAATGCAGGGGTTTTTAGATATTTTAAAAAAAGGACCATCTTTTCTTTCATTAAGATGTAAGAGGCTAGCCTTTTCTATTGCTGGAGCATTTTTAATCATAGTACGGAACTTATAGAGTTTGATAATCTTGCCCTGACTTACCCTATCCAAACCAATAATAGCTGGCCCCTTGCTCTCTAGTTTTATAGCTAAAATAATAAAAGGTGAGAAAGGTGCTATAATAAGCAAACCTAAAATAGAGCCAATAATATCTAATATCCTTTTAGTCATGAAAATTGCTTTAGTCTACGATTATCTTAATCAATATGGAGGTGGAGAGAGAGTGCTAGAAATTTTTACAGCCATGTTTCCTCAAGCTTCACTCTACACTATTTTTTATGATCAACAGAAAACTCGTCAAAGATTTAATAATACTACTATAAAGACCAGCTTCTTAGATTTCAAATTATCTAGAGATAATCATCGCTGGTTTATCCCATTAATGCCTAGAGCTATTGAGAGTTTAGATCTTGGTAATCAGTATGATCTAATTATCTCTATTGGAGCTAGTTATGCTCGAGGAATAAGTTATCAAGCTCCTACCAAACATCTTCACTACTGCTTCACTCCTTTGCGTTATGCTTGGGAGGATCGTTATATTCCGCCTCAGATAAAGAATTTTAATTTTCTCACTCGACCTTTACGAAACTATCTAAAACAATGGGATTTCAAAGTTGCTCAGAAGCCCGACAAAATATTAACCATCTCAGATTATATTTCTAAGAGGATCAGGAAATGTTATGGGCGTTCAGC